>Ga0207416_1003240_pt1 | contig 16007 bp, 9 predicted proteins | sample PaiPotPPM11metaG_FD_184107 | JGI IMG/M metagenome (GOLD analysis project Ga0207416, IMG submission 184107) | Iron sulfur acid spring bacterial and archeal communities from Banff, Canada, to study Microbial Dark Matter (Phase II) - Paint Pots PPM... ...
ACCCTGACCCCGCTCGCAGGATTCGCCGCGCCGGTCACGGTAACCTGTACCATCGCCACCACGGCGACCGCCACCGCATGCAATGTGGCCACCGCTCCTGTCACTCCCCCCGCGTCCATCGTCATCACCATCAACACTACTTCGCAGTACACCGTCGTCGGCTACGGCGTCGCCGGTCACGGATGGGTGTGGCTCGTCGCGTTTGCCGGCGGCTGCATCCTCTGGCGCACCCGCCGTAAGGCCAGCGCCCTCCGCTCCGCCCTCCTGGTCGTCCTCCTCGCCGCCATCGGCCTATCCATCACAGGATGCTCCGGCAAGCTTCCCCAGCAGAACGCGGTCTACACCGGCCCCGGCTCGTACGTCGTCACGGTCAAGGCCACCGACGGCTTCCTGGTCCGCACTGCCACCTACACCCTCACCGTCACTGCCCACTAGCAGAATCCCGTCCCGCCTACGGCCCGCTTCGCCGTCCCCTCCGCTACGGGCCAAATTTCACAATTTTCACTTTAGGTTTGCAAATTTCAATTCCATAATGGACAATCGCGCGTGGCTTGTCCGACCACTTTGGGCGTTCTGAACGATTGGCCCAGGCACCGCGGCAAGGGCGCTCACCCTTCCCGAGGGAATTCGGACCGATCCCAAGGAGACCCGTGGTCATGAAATCGCCCCGCTCGTCGTCTGTCCTGCTCCTGCTTGCCGGCACCCTTCTCGCCGCCCCCATCCACGCGCAGGATCCGCTTGAGCAAAAGGCCGGCCAGGTCGCTCCCTCCAAAGAGCCTGGGCTCCTGTTCTACCTTTCCGGCGATCACGGCTTCAAAGCCGACTACGCCGCCGGTGGCGTCCCGGAGCCCAACTATCTCGCCGACGTCAAAATCCTGCCCGGCGGAGCCAAGGGGTCCTACCTCCAATGCGGCGACAACCAGCTGCTCTCCTATTGGGCGCCCGGGAACATCTACGCCCAGCGCGGCACGCTCGACTTCGACTGGCGCCCCCGCGAGGACGTCGACCAGACAGAATTCCCGATCTTCCGCGTCGGATACGCCGACCACTCCAGCTGGGACATGGTCTGGCTCCGCATCGACTACAACGGCCACGGCTTCGACGCCTTTGTCACCGACGCGAGCCTCGGCCGCACCCGCGTCTCCTACACCATGCCCAACTTCCCCAAGCCCGACGTGTGGATCCACCTCACTCTCGCCTGGGACGAGACCAGCGGCATCCGCTTCTACGTCAATGGAAAACTCGCCGGCGAAGCCGCCGCCACCGGCCGCTTTGACACCGCGCTCGACCAGTTCGGCCCGCACGCGCGCATCATCGCCCCGCAGGGCGTCGAGTCCACCTACAGCTACGACCGCGGCGGCGACCTCGACGAACTGCGCATCTACGACCGCATGCTGTCCGACGACAACGTCGCCGCGCTCGCCCGCCGCGAGATCCCGCAAAACATCCCGCCGCTCACCCGTTCCATCGGCGAAACGTCTCCTGCACCCACGCCCGACAAGGCTTCCGTGCCCGTCGAAAGCTGGCAGCAGGAGTGGTGGCACCGCTATGGATGGAACCGCCCCGACGACATTCCCGCCCTCCTCCCCGCCGAGAAAACTACGGTCCGCAAAGTCGAGATTCACGATGCCTACGACCTCAAGCGCTGGTGGTGGAAGGGAACTGACGGCATTCGCGAGACCACTTGGCCCGGCGTCTACAACCGCTCCATCCTTCCCGGCCGCAACGACTACTTCCAACTGCCCGACTGGGATTGCTACGTGCTTTCCGGCAAATCCGTTACCTTCTGGATGCCCGATGAGCCATGGAACCACATCGAGATCGAGGGCGCCGCATGGGGCATCGTCGCACTGCTGACTCCCGGCAACGGCGACCCGAAGGCCGTCGCGGATCCCGACCAGGAAGACACGGAGCCGCTGGTCGCCCGCACCCTCTTCGAGCGCCCCAAGGGACAGGAGCGCACCAGCACCCAGGTCGCTGAGCCCATCACTGGCCAGAAGATCCGCTTCACCAACGCCGTGCAGGAATGGCCCATCGGTGAGTTCGGCGCCTACTACGTCCACCCCGGTGCGGAGCCCGATGGCATCGCGAAGCTCAGCTACACGCTCACCGCGCACAACTCCGTTCCCAACCCCGCTCTCGATCCTCTCCTCGCCTACATCGCCGGCCGCTTTCCCGCGGACGAACGCGCCACCATGGTCGCCCAACCCGGGGGCACGGCAGGCGGAGCCCGTGCCGCTGGTGGCGGACGCGGCGGACGCAATCGCCAAAGCGCGCAGGAACCCAGTGCGCGTCCGGCCAGCATGCCCATCGTCCACATCCTCATCCCCGCAGACATCCGCAGCCTCCAGAGCGCCGGCCACGGCGGCACCTACGGCTGGGAGAACATGCACGCCGGCCTCGACGGCATTGCCATCGATCTTCCCGCGCTCAACCTCAAGCCCACCCACGGCGACGCGATCCCGATGAACATCGAGATCAAGGATCCGATCTGGCCGATGCGCGACATGCTCGACTTCAACTTCTCCGTCAAACCCGGCGAACCCCACACTCTCTGGCTCGACACGCGCGACCGCATCCTGCCTTATCTCAAGAGCCTCTACATCACCATCGCCTCGGCCAGCCCCGAGTTCTCGACCGACTCGCTCGAAGGCGCGCAGGTTCGCCTAGTCTTCAAGCCTTACGACCAGGCACTCCCCGAGCACGTCTCCGATCGCCTCACCCAGGTCCGCGACAACTACGCCAACATGACCGAGGAGTCGGTCAACTCGCGCAAGCTGAACCTCTACAACCGCTTCGACGCCGACATCACCGACCTCCTGCGCGTCGATCCCACCAACACACTCGCCCTCGACTACTGGCACGAGAAGAATCCCGAGCAGCCGGCCCCTCCCTTCACCCTTCCCAAAGCGCCCGCCGGCGTCCCCGACTGGGCCTTCCTCCAGGTCAAAGACCTCGGCATGCTTGCCGACCAGATCAACTGGTGGATCGACAACCGGCAGATCTCCGACGGCGAATTCGGCGGCGGCATCGGTGACGACAGCGACTACCTCAACTGGTGGCCCGGCCTCGCCATGATGGGTACCGATCCCGACAGGCTCAAAAAGTCGCAGGAGCGAACCCTCGACGCCTCCTTCGCCAACGACATGTGGGACCAGGGCCTCGCCAAGGGCCAGTACGATGAGCTCCACGCCTACGAAGACGGCATCAACATGCTCGGCGAAGCCATGCAGCTCGACTTCGGCAGTCCCAAACAACTCGAACGCGCCATGGTCACCGCCAAGCGCCTCGAGTGGCTCACCGGCATCAACTCCGCCGGCCAGCGCCAGATCCGTTCCTCCTATTACAGCGGCTCCAAGATGTCGGAGAACGGCGTCTGGGGCTGGGCCAAGAACCGCTCCTACTTCGTCTATCATCCCGCGCTGCAACTCGTCCTGTTCAACGGCACACCCGAAACCCGCAAGCTCGTCCTCGACACCGCCGACGGCTTCCTCGCCCACTACCACGCCGACGGCAACGGCAAGCCCACGTTGCACCTCAACGTCAACTTCCACACCAACGAGGACCAGCCCACCACCGACGACGCCTGGTTCGTTCTCTGGGCGGCCTATCGCTGGACTGGCGACAAGAAGTACATCGCGCCCTTCGCCGGCGACCCCGTCACCTCTCTGCGCCAGATCAACTCAGACGCCCTCGACATGCTCAACGTCCGCGACACGTGGGGCAAGCAGCTGCTCGCATCCGACACCGACCCCGCCAACGACAACCACTACAGCGCCGCCGCCGAGACAGTGAACCAGTTCGCCTGGCAGATGACCGGCAACACCGACTACCTGAAGAAGGTCTACGGCTCGCAGATCGAGACCGCCACCGACCGTTACTTCATCAACCGCGAGGGCAGCCTCTGGATCGACCGCATCTACTTCAACCCCGGCGAACTGCAGCGCTCCCGCCTCGGCGGCGTTGCCCTCATGCGCGGCTTCGACTATCCCGGCAACGTGGTCAGCTGGCGCTTCCAGGCGCCGGCCAAAGAAACCAGCGTCGCCATCCTCGTCCCCACCGGCACGCCCGATCACATCAAGATCATTGCCTACAACCTCGAATCCACACCCGTCACCGCCAGCATGACGGGCTGGGAGATCGATCCCGGACAGTGGGAGATCACGCAGGGCACGAGCGACAACGTCGATACCGACCGCGTCGACAACGTCACCTCCCGCACGGCGGACTTCGAACGCAGCGCCAGCCTCCCGGTCACCTTCGCCCCGCACACTACCACCGTGCTCGAACTCAAGCTGGTCACCAAAGGCGTCCCCTACTGGTCGCGCCCCGACCTCGGCATCGGCTCCGACGACATCAAGGTCGACGGCAACCAGATGAAGGTCACGGTGCACAGCCTCGGCGCCGTCAAATCACCGGCCGCCAAAGTCGTCCTCCGCGACCGCGACGGCAAAGTCCTCGCCACCGCCAATGCCGCCCCGCTCAAGCCGCCTACCGACCTGGTCCCCAAGACGGAAGTCGTCTCCCTCGCTATTCCTGCCAACGCCGATTACAAAGGCGGAAGCGTTACCATCGAAATGAGCGGAAAGCTCCCCGAGATCACCCAGATGAACAACCGCGTCCAGTTCTAAATCAGCATTTGGGAATAGCAGCGGGCTTTAGCCCGCGGTAAACCGTTCGGGGCTGCGGGGCTTTAGCCTCGGGCTCTCTGTATGCAGCGGCCAACATCTGTTTTTTTGTTCCGCCCAAACGCCGGCAACCCGCAAACCACAAAGGACCCACCCATGCCCTCCGCCACCATTGAAGTCATTCCCTCCAAGCCCGACGAAATGACCACCCCCGAACCCGGCCTGCGCCGCCAGGTCATGTCTTACAGCCCCTCCATGATGCTCGTCCGTCACACCATGAAGAAGGGATGGGTCGGCACGAAGCACAGCCACCCGCACGAACAAATGGTCTACATCGTCAGCGGAGGCATCCGCTTCGAGCACCCCGGCGGCATCTTCGACGTCCACCCCGGTGACTGTTTCCTCGTCCCTGGTGGTGTCGAGCACCAGGCCTCCGCCTTCAAAGACTCCGAAGTCCTCGACATCTTTACTCCGTACCGCGAAGACTACGCCCGCATCTAGTCCGCATCGCCACCATCAAATCAGCGGCCGCTTCCCATGCCCTTCAACGGCAAAACGAGGCGGCCGTTTCCTCGTCTGCACATCCGTCCGGATGAACGCCTTTTCATTCCGTCTTCAATAGAAACTCATACGCCGCCTCCAAGCTGATTCTGTCGGGCTTTAGGAGAAATCATGCACAAATCCATTTGCATCCTTGCGCTCTCGGCACTTTGCCTGTTTCCTCAGCCAGGCGGCGCCGCGGCTTCCGCTCAAACCAGTTCCGTCAAGCTCATCCATACCGTCACCCTCCCCGGCTACTCCGGCGACTTCGATCACTTCGCGGCTGACTACGACCGCAACCGCCTCCTGCTCGCCGCCGAGGATCACGGCACGCTCGAAGTCTTCGACCTCAAAACCTCGGCCCACCTCCGCACCGTCGCCGGCTTCGGGAACCCCCACAGCATCCTCGTCCGTCACGGCGTACCCACAGTCTTCATCACCGACAGCACTGACAAGAACGCCACCATCCGCGACGCCTCCACCTATGCCAAGAAACAGGGCATCAACCTCACGCCCGGCTCCGACACCGCCAAGTACGATGCCACCTCCAACATCCTCTACGTCGTCACCGGCGGCAAGGATGTCGACATGAAGACCTGCAACCTCGAAGCCATCAACCCCGACACCGGCGCCAAACTCGGCCAGGTCACCTTCCAGGACAACCACGTCGAAGCCATGGCCTTCGTCGATGGCGACCCGCGCATCTTCATCAATCTCGCCCAGACCAACAAGATCGCCGTCGTCGATCGCAAGACCATGAAGGTCACCGCCACCTGGCCCGTTCCTCCCGCGCAGCAGAACGCGATGGTCGCCTTCGATCCCGCGCAGCATCGCCTCTACGTCGTCACCCGCACGCCCGGCATGGTGGTCGCCATGAACTCCGACACCGGCGCCGTCGTCAGCACGCTTCCCGCTCCCCTTCGCGCCGACGAAGTCCAGTACGACGACGCCACCCACCGCCTCTACGTTCCCGGCGGCGAAGGCTGGATGGGCATCTACGACACCAGCGACGCCAACCACATCAAGCTGGTCGAGAAAGTCACCACTGCTCCCGGCGCCAAGACCGCGCTGCTCATCCCCTCCATGCACCGGCTCTGGCTGGCCGCGTCGCCCGGCGACACCAAGAACGTTGCCAAGATACTCACCTACGAAGTCAACTAACGATTTCCTAAATCGAACGGAGAACAAGCTCACCCCATGAAGAAACTACTGGTAACCCTCTGCTTCACTACCCTCGCCACCCTCAGCGTAGCCGCTTACGCGCAACAGACCCGTGAACAGGCCGTCGCCGGCATGCGCAAGGTCGAAGCCAAGGAGATGGACCCTACCTACACCACGCCCGCGCCCTTCGCCCAGAAACTGGTCGACGAAGCGCTCGCCAAGCATCCCGAGATCATCCTCATCGCCATCCACGCGCAGCCGCCCGGCCACAAGAACGTCATCGTCGCCTCCAACTTCGGCCGTATCGGCAAGATCGGCGACGAAGACGACATGCGCTGCATCCACACCGGCAAGAGCAACCTCGAAGTCAATGGCCCCCACTACGAGGACGAGCTGATCCTCCAGGACGCTTCAGGCAAAACCATCGGCGCCCTCGGCGTCGTCTTCAACTACCACGATGGCGCTGACAAAGAAGCCATGCAGAAGATCGCCGAAGCCACCCGCGACGAAATGAAGGCCCAGCTCCCCTCCAGCAAGGCCCTCTTCAAGCCCGCCAGCTAGAACCGACCCACCACCACCGTCATTCTGGACTGCGCCCGCGCAGTCCAGATTCTCTCTAAACGAGAAAACCAACGTTCGGCTCGAGGGATTCAATCGCCAACACTCTGCCGTCGGGACCCTGCTGACTAGCTGAAAGCCGACAGCCGACAGCTATGAACTAAAATCTGCGACCCACAAACGAAGCCTCAGGGATCTACTGGCCGAGCTCCCGCAACTCCCGTACCGCGACCTCGGCCGTCAGCGGCAGATAGTTCCCCTCCTGCACCACCGCCTCCTGCCCCTGCCGGCTCAACACAAACCGCAGAAACTCGCGAACCGCATCGCTCGCCGTCTTCCCATCCACCACCACGTACACCGCGCGCGACAGCGGATAGCTCCGATTCGCCACGCTTTCCTTCGACGGCACGATCGCCGCGCCCTCCGCCGCGACCGCCAGCGCCCGCACTCCCGCTGTCGCATAATGCACGTTCGAAATCCCGATCCCATCCGGATCCTTCTCCACCGCCCGCACAATCAACTCGCCCGCATCGGCCCCATTCGCCCCCGCCTCGTTCGCAAACTCCCGCAGCCCGCAGTTCCAGCTCTCGCCCGCGTGAAACACCAGCTTGCTGAAGATCTGCGCCTTATCGTTGTCCCGGCTGAACCCATACAGATGCACCGGCCGCTTCGCCCACGCGCCCTTCAGCCCCAGCTCGCCCCACGTGTGGACCGCCGTCTCGCCGCCGCCAAACACGCGCCGCAACTGCTCCATCGAAACACTCGCCAGCGGATTCCCCCGCGGCACAAACACCATCAACGCAAACGTCGCCTTCGGCACATCGTACGAACCCGTCGCCACCTCGACCACCGTCGGCGCGTGCCCCTCCACCGACGCGAACGCCATCTCCTCCACTGGCCATATCTCGCGCCCCAGCAGCCCAATCTCCGCGCGCCCCGTGTACACGCCGGCCACCGCCGTCACCGTGCTCTTCAGGCTGTCCTCGAACCGCACCTGCGGCTGCACCTTCGCGAAGGCCGCCTCATACAGCCGCAGCAAATCCCCCATCTGCGGACTCCCCCACGTATGAATCACCCCCGCAACCTGCCGCGTAGCCACGTACTCAGGCAGCGCCGCCGCCTGCGCCTCCGCGGTCGGGTGCCCCATGTTCGACGAAGTCGACCATGGGGAACCCTGCATCAACGCAACGCAAATCGCAACCCCCAGCCACACCCGCGCACTCACTGGAAGCTGGCCTTCGCCTTCGCCGCCGCCTCCACCCGCTCCCGATGGATCCTCTTCCCATGCCAGATCGCCCGCTGCTTGATCCACCAGATCAACGGCCCCGTCACCGTCAGCACCGTCAGCCCCAGCGCAAAGCACACCACGACAATCTTCGTCGGCGTCCCCAGGATCGTCCCCGTATGAAACTCCCGTGTCCACTGCACCAGCGCCGTCTGCAGTAGCGGCGCCGTCCGCGACGAACCCACGCTCAGCACCGCACCCGTCTTCGGATCGAGCGTCGTAAAGCTCCGCCCCGCAGGTGTCTTGTCCTCCGGAAACCGCATGTACATAAACACCGGGTCGCCCTTCTTCTCCGGCAGCAACAGCCGCGGAATTGCCGCGCCGGGCAGCGCCTCGCGCGCGGTCTGCATCATGCCCTCGATCGTGGTGCCATGCCCCTGCATGCTCGCCGCGGCCTTCGGAGTGTTCAGCAGGTCGAGCAGCTTGCCCGTCTGGTAGTGCAGCCCCAGTCCCGTAATCGCAAACCCGAACATCGCCAGCGACGACCAGAACCCCACGCTCATGTGCAGGTCGCGGTTCAGTCGCGGCAGCGGCGACTTGCGATGAAACCCGAACGTCATACGCGGCCACCAAACGACAATCCCCGTAATCGACAACAGCAGCAGCCCCACGGTGCTCCACGTAACGATCTGGTTGCCCACCTTGCCCGAAAGAAAATTCACGTGCAGGTCGTGCACCTTGATGATCCAGTTGTTCCCATCCTCCGTGCTCCCCAGCACCGCGCCCGTATATTGATTCACGTAAACATGCCGAATCTTGTGCGTCGCAGTATTCCGCAGCCGCACGTACACGGACTGGTCCTGCTGTTCCGGAAAATAAAATCGAATCAGCTTCCATCCCGGTGTCTGCTGCTCCACCTTCGCCTTGAACACATCCCAGTTCAGCGCCTGTCCCGCAGGGACAACATTCGTCAGCTCCGGATGAAACGCGCGATTCAACTCCGGCTCAAACGCAATGATCGCCCCCGACACGCTGATGCAGATCAAGAAGACCGCCGCGACCAGGCCAACATACAAATGCACCCACAGCAGTACTTTCCTCATCGCAGCCTCCTATGCCGAGCGAGTCTATTCCCTCTAGAAAATCCCTGGCAACGCCGGCGTATGTTCCCGGTGCAGCGCGTCCAGATCGAACTTCTCCATCCCCAGCGCCCGCAGCAGCAGCGGCGCAACCTGCGTGGTCGGCACACACGTCGGATCGGCCCGCCCCGTCAATTGCGCGCCCGACACCAGCAGCGCCACGTGCGTGTCCTCGTCCGACAAGCCGCCGTATCCCGCCAGCGCCGAACTATACGTGTTCCCCCACAGCACTCCCAGCGCCGGCTGCAACAATATATCCGGCATCCGCGAATCCTTCGCCGGCGAGTCCAGCGTCAGCGCCAGTCGCGCGCCGGAATAAATATCCTGAATCCCCAGTGCCGCCGCCTGATCGCCCAGCGCCTTCACCACGGCATTCGTCTTCGCCGCGTCGCTCAGCCAGATCATCGCCGAATCGCCGCCGCTCAGGTGCGCCACCCGCGCACCCTTCACACTCTCCGCCGCGGCCAGCACCTGGTCCAGCGCGATACGCTGCACCCGCCGCTGGTCCATCGGCGACTGCCCATACGGAGCCGTCACCACGATCCACGTCGAGTCGTACAGCTCCTTCTTCTTCAGCAGCGCGATCATCTTCCCAATCGCCTCATCCACATACGCCAGGCTCTTCGCCAGCCCCGCAGACGGTGTCCCCGCCGCATCCACATAGCCCATCCCCTGCGTCGCCTGGGCCACCGCCACCGATGCGAAGCTCATCCCAAACAGCGCCGGCACCTGGAAGTCCAGCCCCCCCGAGCAATCCTTCGCGTCGATCCAGTGCAGCACCGAAGTCACGCGCACTTCATCCGCATCCTGCGCTCCCTTCACGCCCGGCTCAGCGCGCTTCACATGCTCCACTCCACACGAGTCGTCGATCCCCAGCCCCGAAGGCCCGCGCAGCATATCCGTCGCCGTCGCGCTCTCGCCGATCCAGGCCGTCGGCCCAATCTTCGTATGCACCACTTCGAACATCGTGTTCACCCGCACCAGCGCATGCGGGGGCACCGGCGTGCACCCGTGTTCCGCGTCGCGTGGATACTTCAGTGAGTCCAGCCCCGTAGCTCCATTCGCATCGATCGTATCCAACGTCCCATCCAGCCGCAGCGTCACGCCATGCTGCTCGCACGAAGGCTCCGGAGGCCCCAACTCGCGATCGTAACCGTCGTCGCCCACAATCCCCGTCGAGATCGGCGTCCCTCCCGTCACCAGCGAAACCAGCCCCGCTACCGGATACGCCGCCGGCGTATGCGCGTTCGTGTACGTCACCCCGCGCTTTGTCAACTCCGCCAGCGCCGACTTCGGATGTCCCGCAACCCAATTCGCCAGGTCTACCGCATGCAGCCCATCAACACTCAGCAGCAGTACGTGCGCCGCCGGATGATCCGTCGCTGTATGAATCAACGGCTTGGGATACTGATCCGGTATCTGCGCCAAAGCACCAACCCACAACCACGCCCCGCATGCAGCCGCACAACTGGTACGCGCAAGCTTTCTCATCCTTCACTCGCTCCAGTTCGTCGTAAAAGTTAGATTCTCGTGCCCTCTCTCTTTTACTCCGCGTCCCACATGCTTCGCCGTACCACAACAGTGCCAGACGCCGCCGTTGTCCTATCTCAACTGACAACTGACAACTGACAACTGACAACTAGCAACTCCTCACTTCACCTTCTCCGCCTCCCGCGCATCCCAGTCCGCCGGCAGCGGCGTAAAGATCCCGTCGTCTACCACAGCCTGCTGCCCCTCGCGGCTCAGCGTATACCGCAGAAACTCCCGCAGCACCGGGTTCAGTGGCTTGCCCGGAGCCTTGTTCACGAACATATAAATCGTTCGGCTCAGCGGATACTTCTGCGCCGCGACATTGTCGAAGGTCGCCGCAATCGCCTCATCGCCCGGATGCACCGCAAGCTTCAGCACCTTGGTATCCGGATTCGTATCCCACGCCAGCCCCGTGTAGCTCATCGCGTACTTGTCAGCCGCCACCTTGTCCGACAGCGGAATCACTGTGTGTTCCGCCTTGATGCCATCGCGCCACTGCCCATACGCCAGCACATGCATGTTCACAAAGTTGTCGTAGCCATTCGGAATCTCAACCCCCCAAAGATGAATCGGCTTGTCCGCCCAGTCCCCCGTCAGCCCAAGCTGTCCCCAGGTCGTAATCGGCTCCTTCGCCCCGCGGTTCCGCGTGAACGAATAAATCGCATCCAGCTGCTGAAAATTAATCTCATTCAGCGGATTGTCCTTGTTGACGATGAACACAATGCAATCCGTAAACGCCTTAACGCCAAGACTCCCGCCCGAAACTGACACCGCCAGCGGTTTGTAACCGAATTTGTCCACAAAGGGAAACTCCTCTTTCCCCATCATCTCCCGCGCGATGAAGCCGAAGTCCGCCGACCCGTTCGTCAGCCGCGGTCCGCCCTGGCCGGACCCGCCAATGTCCACCGAAATCTTCACATTCGGATAGATCTTCGTGAACCCCGCAACCCAACGGTCCGTAACATCGTTGACCGTGTTCGACTCAACCCCCTTCAGCGTCCCCGACAAGCCCTTCACCGGCGTGTACGCAGGAATGCCCGGATCCACCTTCGCCGTGTACGGCAGCGGCGGATTCGGCTTGGGAGCAGGCTTCTCCAGGTTCTGCGCAAGGCCGGCGGAACACACCGCCAGTCCAAATCCAGCAACAGCAATCATCTTCATGGCGTAACAGGGACCTTTCGGGATTCCAACATAGCGACCTGATAACTCCAACCCGCCGACGTGAATCATGCCTGAAGAACCCGTGAAAAGCTATTCACCTTGCCGTACCCCAGGGTGCGCCGCTTTTTCTTGCCAAACGTCATCGCATTCTGATTTATTCAACCCACGCGTGGAACCCGACTCGTCCGCGGAGCTTACCCGACACAGCCGGTCGTGTGTGAGGTGCTCTTATGACACATGAACCCCTTTTCATCCGCCCTTTAGACTTCCTTCATTTCATTCCCAGTAAATGCTCCTGTCCCACGAAAGCGCCGTGCGCTACGCCTCCAGTTGAGGTGTCTCTGCTATCCCACAGGTTCGGAGTCTTCATGAAATCCATCGTTCGGCAAGCCCTCTCGTTCGTCCAGGTCGCCCTCCTAGCATCCGTCTCGCACGCCGCCTTCGCCCAGAGCGCGAACGGCACCCTCCAGGGAACCGTTACCGACTCCACCGGCGCCGTCGTGCCCGGCGCGACCGTCCACGTTCAGGCCGTCCAGACCGGCGTCGCCCGCGACACCACCACCAACAGCGACGGCTTCTACTCCGCCTCCAACCTCAACGCCGGCGCATACACCGTCACCGTCTCCGCCCAGGGATTCGCCACCTACAAGCAGAACGACGTCGTCCTCTCCGTCGGTGCCGTGCGCGAACTCGACATGAGCATCACCGTCTCCACCAGCGAAGTCACGGTCAACGTCGAAGCCTCCACCAACCAGGTCAACTCCACCGACACCTCCGTGCAGGGCGTGGTCGACGGCAAGCAGACCCGCGACCTGCCCCTCAACGGCCGCGACTGGACCACGCTCGCCACCCTCAACAGCGGCGTCTCGCAGATCCTCACCCAGTACGCCGGCGCCGCCACGGCCACCACCCGCCTCTCCCGCGGCCTCGGCGCCCAACTCACCATCGGCGGCAACCGCCCGCAGCAGAACAGCTACCGCCTCGACGGCGTCAACATCAACGACTACGCCAACGGCGGCCCCGGCTCCGTCTCCGGCTCCACCCTCGGCGTCGACGCCGTGCAGGAGTTCTCCGTCATCACCTCCGACGCGCCCGCCCAGTACGGCCGCATGTCCGGAGGCGTCGTCAACTCCATCACCCGCGCTGGCGCCAACGTCTTCCACGGCTCGGTCTACGACTTCCTCCGCAACTCCGCCTTCGACTCGCGCAGCTACTTCGACCCCGTCGGCGGCGGCGAGCCCTCCTTCCGCCGCAACCAGTTCGGCGCCACCATCGGAGGCCCCATCATCAAGGAGAAGACCTTCTTCTTCTTCAACTACGAAGGATTCCGCCAGGCCCAGGGCGTCTCTATCCAGTCCACCGTCCTCTCGCTTAACGCGCGCACCGGCCTGGTGACCTGCAACGGCAACGGCAAGGCGCCCTGCTACCTTCCCGGCACCACCACACCCGCACCCACCGGCACCAGTAACGGCCTCCAGCAGCTCGCCATCAACTCCAAGGTCCTGCCCTATCTCGCTCTCTTCCCGCTGCCCAACGGCACGCTCAGCGGCAACACCGGCACCTTCAACTTCAACACCACCCAGAAGGGCAACGAGGACTTCTCCACCATCCACCTCGACCACAACTTCTCGCAGAAAGATTCCCTCCACGGGACCCTGCTCTACGACACCGCCTCACTCGACTCCGCCGACTCCACCGACACCCTCTACGCCGAAGCCATCTCGCGCCGCACCACCGCCTCGCTTGAAGAAGTCCACATCTTCACCGCACGCCTCGCCAACTCGTTCCGCCTCGGCTACAACCGATCCGTCGCCGTCGCCCCCAACCAGAAAGCCGTCATCAACGCTGCGGTTAACAACCCCGGACTCTCGTACTACACCGGCCGCAGCGTCGGCCAGCTCATCATCACCGGCCTCACCACGGTCCAGGGTGGTTCCGGCTCGGTCGGCACCAACGCCTTCCACTACAACTCCTACCAGCTCTACGACGACGCCACCTACGTCCTCGGCAAACACTCCATCACCTTCGGCGGCGGCATCGAGTACGACCAGAACAACACCCTTGGCGGCGTCCTCCCCAACGGCGAATGGAACTTCGGCTCCATTAACAACTTCCTCACCAACGTGCCCTCCTTCTTCGAGGGCGGACTCCCCGGAACCCCCGTCGTCCCCCACGACCTGCGCCAGACCATCTACGCCGCCTACGTCCAGGACAGCTTCAAGATCCGCAACAACCTCACCGCCAATCTCGGCCTCCGCTACGAAATGGCCACCAACACTACCGAAACCGCGCACCGTCTCGGCTCACTCCCCACCCCGACCTCACCCAATTCGGTCGCCGTCAACTCCTTCTTCACCAACAATCCCACCACTAAAAACTTCGAGCCCCGCATCGGCCTCTCCTGGGATCCCTTCCACAACGGCAAGACCATCTTCTCCGCCGCCTCCGGCCTCTACGACATCCTTCCGCTCAACTACTTCCTGCAGCTGCAGATCATCTCCAGCGCTCCGTCCTACGGCGAAGGCCGCGTGACCTACGCCGGAACCACCGGCACCGGCCTCTTCCCCATCACGCCCTTCTACTCCACCACGCCGCTGCTCCGCCAGATCTACACCCCGCGCACGCCGCCGCGCAGCTACGTCATCCAAAGCAACGCCAGCCTGCAGCAGCAGATGACCACCAACACCGTCCTGCAGATCTCCTACATCACCTCGCACGGCATCCATCAGGTCTTCACCACCAACGACATCAACAACGTCCCCTACCTCGGCCAGGATTCCAGCGGCAACTACTACTGGCCTACCCTGGACACCACCAAGGTCTCCGCCGCGCAACGCGCCGCCATGATCCTCAACCCCGCCGTCGGCACCATCTCCGACACCCTCTTCGCCGGCAGCTCCGTCTACCACTCGCTCCAGACCTCCCTCAGCTACACGTCGCCCAAGGGCTTCGTCGGCAAGGTCGCCTACACCTGGTCGCACTCAATCGACGACAGCTCCTCCGCTGTCTCCGGCGCCAGTTTCGCCAACGCCATCTCCGGCCTGCCTGCCTTCGATCTCCGCCTCGACCGCGCAGACTCCGACTTCGACCTCCGCAACGTCTTCTCCGCCAATGCCGTCGCCCCCTTGCCCGACATCAAAGCCGGCGGCCTCTACACCTCCGTCCTCCGTCATTGGACCCTCAACAACATCTTCAACATCCGTTCCGGCATCCCCTTCACGCCCGTCGTCGGCGGCGACCCGCTCGGCCTCCTCGGCTCGCAGCCCTTCGCCTTCCCCGACCGCATCAACCACTCCAGCTCCTGCACCAACAAGCACAACGTCGTGAACTACGTCGTCAACTACATCGACACCACCTGCTTCGCCTTCCCCACCACCGTTCCCTACGGCGCCGGACTCACCGGCCCGCGCATCGGCACCAGCCGCCGCAACACCCTCGACGGCCCCGGCCTCTTCTTCTGGACCGCCGGCCTCATGAAGGACCAGCCCATCACTGAGAAGCTTCGCGCCCAGATCCAGGTCCAGGCCTTCAACGTCACCAATCACACCAACTTCGCCAACCCCGCCGCCGCGCAGACGCAGATCTACAACGTCAGCGGCGTTCTCTCCTCCACCGCCGGCCAACTCACCGGACCGGCCGCAACCTCCGGCCGCCAACTCCAGTTCGCCCTCAAACTGCTCTTCTAGGCCTTCGAGGTTGAACATGCCCAACAATCCGCTCGCCGTCCTGGCGCTGCTGATGGCTCTCCCCACCGTCGCAGCGCCAGCCCAGACCGTGCCCGCCGTACCTCGCGAGCACGCCGCCTACATCTTGCCCGACGGCTCCATCCAGATCGTCACCTCCTCCACCCTCACCGGCGTAGTCCGCGACCTCAACGCCCTCTACGCATCCACCCACCCCAACATCAAGTTCACCGTGCGCGAAGGCGACAACTACTCCGCCATGGCGGCCCTCACCTTCGACCGTACCGCCGTCGCGCCCCTCGGCACCCCCTTCACCCGCATCGGCCTTGGCGACAACCTCAAAATCGCCGCCGAACCCCTCTCCTTCCGCATCGCCCACGCC
>Ga0207416_1003241_pt1 | contig 16004 bp, 18 predicted proteins | sample PaiPotPPM11metaG_FD_184107 | JGI IMG/M metagenome (GOLD analysis project Ga0207416, IMG submission 184107) | Iron sulfur acid spring bacterial and archeal communities from Banff, Canada, to study Microbial Dark Matter (Phase II) - Paint Pots PPM... ...
TCGATGGAATGTTCGAGGTCTTCCCCCGCTTTCGGCGCCTGCCCCGCTTCCACGACACGACGCTTACCTGGGGCGATCCGATGCGCGCCGAGCCAGGCGAGGACTACGACACCTTTATCGCACGGGTTGAGCAGGCAATTCGCAAACTGGCCGGTCCCAAAGGCGAGCTGCGAGACGCCCCACCTCCGGAGGGTTCAGCCTCGGCAGAAGGCTCCAACTACTGGTACTAGGTGAGCGCCGAATGTGAATACGTTTCCCCGCGCCTGACGCCCAATCTGCGCCCATTCATCACCGTTGCCGAGCGGCCCGCGCGATGCTTGCAACCAAACGTCGGCCCTTAAGATCAAGCAGCTTTTCAACGAGAAACCGCCGTTTCGTATCGTCGTCGCTGTTGGCATCGTTGGCCGTGTTGTTAATGAAGTTTTCTATCCGGGTTAGGTCAGCCTGCTTGAACCGGCGTACGCCCCGTACGTATGCGATGGCACGGTTTCTGACCTCGTCAACCGGCATTGCCTGGATCGCCGTGAGGACCTGGCCGTTCACCCAAGCGGATTGCGCCACCGCTCCGATATCGTCGATAGTGTCGTCGATTTTCTTAAGGAGAGGCTCTATCGCGGCAGGGCCCATGTGTAGCGTGCGATTGACCGTTATCACTTGGGCTCTGAGCACCGCTGGCCCTGCTAACGAGCCAAGGAGAATGGCCGCGACTATCGAGCCGTTCGTCGCAGCCAACAGGAATGGGTACGCGATAAGACCGAGAAGCGCATCGACGCCCACCCTTAATAAAACCCAGTGAGTAGCCCTCCACGAGAGAGGCTTATCCAAGGAGGTAGTCAGCTCAACGAGGCCGAGGCTTGCGGCGCCAAGCGCGGCTCCGAGTGCGGCTAACGCCGCACCCATTGCCTATCGAGCCATTGCGACTTGTGGTGCGGTCTCGACGTTAAGGACGTAGCGCTTTTGCCCACCCTTCTCCAGCGTGATCACGTAGTCCTTTGCCACCAAGCCTTCTAGCGCGGTCTTCAGATAGCTGGGGACGAGTAGGGCGCGGCTGCCGATTTGCGCCTCGTCTAGACTAACGGCCTCGGTCAAGACGTCGAGGACGAGCAACTCATCTCTGGTGAGATCATCCATTTGGCTTCTGCTCCTCTGTGCCTGAGTATAACGCTGGATGGCCGGTTTTCACTACAACCGGGCCGTATTTGGCCACGGGAGCCCTGCAAGATCAGCCCAAAAGGCGTTCCAGCGCCTCTGCGGCATCGCGGCGGGCAGCCGGAATGACGTGGGCGTAGAGATCCAGGGTGGTCCCGATCCGGGCATGGCCAAGGCTCTCCTGTACCACTTTGGGGGACACGCCGGCGGCCAGTTCCAAAGTGGCGTAAGAGTGCCGGAGGTCGTGAATTCGGATCCTCGACAGGCCGGCCTCCCGCAGGAGCCGCCGGAACAGTTTCTGCAACTCGGTCCGGCAAGTCGGATACCCATACTCGCCCGTGAACACGAGGCCCCACTCATTCAGCCAGGGGATGCCCTCACTACCGGCTTTCCCCTGATCCTCGATCTGTCGCAGTCGATGGGCTTTGAGCGCCGCCACGACGATGTCGGGCAAATCGACGACGCGGTAGGACGTCTTGGTCTTGAGCGGCTCCAGGCCTCGCGTGGGCGTCTTGTAGGTCTGTGCAACCCGGAGTTGGCGGTTTCCCAAGTCGACGTCCTGCCAGCGCAGGCCCTGTAGCTCGCCGAGCCGCAGCCCGCCAAAGAGGCCGACCATCCAGAACGCTTCGAGCGGCTCGCCGCTCATGGCCTTCAGCAAGGCTCGCGCCTGGTCGGGGTCCAGGAACTGCTGTTTGCGAGGCGTGACCACTGGCCCATCCGTGAGGCGGACTACATTGCGGGCGCCTGGCCGCTCCCACATCTCCGCCCGCTTCAACGCGGCTCCGAGCACGACCCGCACAAGCCGGACGGTACTCCCACTCAGCGTCAAGCCAGCGTTGTTCTGCACGGACTCGACGTGCTCGCGGGTCAGGTCGCTAAGTCGGACCTTGCCGATGACGGGCAGGATGTACTTGCGGGTGATCTGTTCATAGCTGGCGAGCGTGCTCGATCGCTTCGTCTTAGCAACGTGGCTCTCAAGCCAGTAGGTCATGAAGTGTTCGAGGGTCTCCCCTGCGTGAGCCGTGCGCGACGACGGAGGCTTCTGTTGCCTTGCTTGCGCTAGCAGCCGGACGGCATCAGTGCGAGTCTTGGCGTAGAGATGCTGACGTTTGCGTCTCGGCTTTCCGTCGACAATCTCGACACCGAGCGGGACGCGGACTTCATAGCGTCCGTCCTTTCGCTTGCTGATTGAGCCCTCACCGCGACTTCTGATCCGTGCCATCGCTCGGTTACCCCCTTTTCCTCTCAATTACTTGCACACGTCGTTTGAGGTCCCCGATGTCCCGCACCATCTGGTCGAAAGCCGCAGCCGAGCGACGATTCACTTCTCGCCCCAAAGCTGCCGACGCCGTATCGGGGACTCCTGGTGCTTGAGGTCGCTGCACATATTGCCGAAGGGCCGCTGCGACGATCGCGGCAAGGCTCTCGCCTTCCTTCTTGGCTACCTTCCCCGCCTGGTCCCAAAGGGCTTCATCCCCCTCGCGTACGTAGATTGTTTTTCGCGGCATTTATATCTCCATGTGTATACGTATGTTGGTAATTATACGCCTATAGCGGTGCGCTTGCCAGTCGTTGGCGTCCAGCGAACGTCCTCCAGTTTCGGCCGCGACTGGACCGGTACAATGCCGGGGCAAATGCTCCACTTTGGACGGAAAAAACAGCAGGCCATTGCGGCGGCCGAGGCCAAGGGCGCGAGCTTTTGGACGACCAAGTTCGATGCGCCGTTCCGCGTCAAGCTCACCTACGCGCTCAAGCACGCGGCGGGCGGCGACGCTTCAACGGTAACGGCGGCGATCGTCGCTGCCCAAACCAGGCTCGCCGGCGAACTCGGCAAGTACAAGTTGACCGACAAGGCGGGGGTCAGCCCGGACGAGGACTTCTTCACGTACCTGCACACCTGCCCCGACGAGATGGTGCCGTCGGTGATCGAAGCCTTAATAATGGGCCTCCGTGCCGCCGACGGCTCCACCTTCGTCCTGGTATCGATCATCGGGTTCAAGGACGACGTCCGGACCTTGCTCGACCGGCACCGCATTGCGTGGGTGCTCGAAGAGGACGAGATGCACGAGCTGAAGTCCAAAGAGCTGCACTCCGGCGTCATCCAGCCAACGTTGCGGCTCCTGGCGGAAAACAAGGGGCTCAGCGCCGTCGAGGACGCGTACCGGAAAGCGCTGGAGAAGATCTCAGCCGGAGAGCCGGAGAGCGCGATCACGGCCGCCGGCACGGCGCTTCAGGAGATGCTGCGTGCTTGCGGCTGCAACGGCAACTCGATTGGGGATCTGGTGAGCGACGCCAGGAAGAAGGGTCTACTCGCACCGCACGACCCCAAACTCGCCTCCGGCATCCAGTCCATGATCGAGTGGGTCGGCGCCGACCGCAGCGAGAAAGGCGATAGCCACAAGGCCGGAACGCGATCGAAGGACGACGCCTGGTTGACTGTCCACGTCGTCGGCGCCTTGATCGTCCGGCTGGCGGCGGAGAAGACCCGCTAACGCGCCTTCGCTTGCCCGGAGGTGCGGGTCCCGGACCTGAGTCCGCGAGCGGCTAGGATCGGGGCAATGACCGGAACGCCCTTCTGGCTCACACTCGCAGCAGCCTTGGGTCTGGGGTCGCTCCTCGGGTCGCTGGCGACCACCATTTCCGGCCTGATCCGGGACGGGAAGCAGCGAGCCCACGAACTAGCAATGCGGGACGCCGATCGCGCTCACGAACGCCAGTTACGAGAGGACGAGCATCGCCACGACCTCGCGCTGAGGCAAGAGGAAGATGCCCGTTGCCGGCGCGACGCCCGCCTTCAGCGGTTACAGAAGGGGCTGGCGTCTGTCGTCTCTGCAGCACTCGCCTTCCGGCGCGTCGGTGATATCGCGCCGATGCGTGATCCGGGGTCCGACAACGAGCGCCGCCAGTTGCTCGATTCTGCGAACGCCGAGTACATGAAAGCCCGGGCGACCCTTCTTCTCGATTCAGATGGTCGAACGCTGGTGGCCGACCTCGAGGCGATTGAGCGAAGCCTCAGACAGTACGGAATCCTGGTCGACTACCAGGAGCGGCGCGTCGAGGCCCACCACCCCGAAACCGAGGACCGTCAGGAGCGACTCGACTGGCATTACGCGCAGCTGCGCGACGCCGTCGACAAGCTGGTCGGAGACTGCCGCGCCCTGATCGAGCGCGTTGCCGCGGGGCAGGAAAGCGAATGACTAGGCGCGGCTGGACCCGGACGTTCCTGCTCTCCGTTATCGCGGGCGCTTTGATTTGGTTCGTTAGCACCCGCTTCCTTCTGTCGCTCGCCTTCTTCGTGGTGACCGTCGTCTTCTGGCTATTGAGCGAATGGGGCTGGCCACGACTAGCGGACCTCCACCTGCGGTGGCCGATTGAGCGGGCTGTAGAGCAGCTGTCGGACGACGACCTCGGGGCGCAGGTCCAGGCGCTGATGGACATGCCGCTCCACCGCTGGCCGGTGATCCGGTCGCAGGTCGCTAAGCTCTTTCCGAACTTCAAGCTGAGCGCCACTGAGCGGTCGGTCCTGGTCATGTGGGCGACGTTCCCCCTCGAGGGCGGCGCCGAACTCGACTACCACGTCGATGAGCTTTCGCCCCTGAAGAAGTGGCTTCTGTACGCCACCAATGAGACCGCGTATCCTCCGGAGCGGCTCGACGGCACCATCGTCATGGACGATCCGGAGATGGTGCAACACGTCGTCGCGACCCACAAGATGATGGTCAACCAGCTCCGGCAGGTCTACGTGCCGAGCGTTCGTACGACCCCGCGCAAATAGGTGCGCCGGGTCGGGCCGTCGTCGGTCGACGAAATGGTGCTCGCCTTTCTCCGTGCCGAGATCGTTGCGCCGCGGTCTCAGCCGTATTTCGCCAACGTCGAGCGCCGGCTCGTCGACGAGCCTGACCTGGCGGACGCTGCGGAGAACCGCCTGCGCCGTGAGGCCCTCGCCTACCGACATGGTTTCTACGACCGGGTACCAGCAGACACCAGTCTGGCATCGGTGGGCGCTGACACCGGCCGAGCTCGGCGACGTCCGCTATGCGGGCAACATCCCGTCCTCGCAGCGACTATCGGGCGGCACGCGCCGGGTCCGCGATGGTGCGTCCAACGCGCGCGGCTTGGCCGTCGTGACGGAGCTCGGCGTCGATGTCTCGGCCGGTATCCGGGAAACGGCGCGCGCGATCGACGGCGGCCGCACCATGCCGGAGCTTATCGCGGTTGCCAACGATCCAGGCGCGGGCAGCCTCGTGCTGATGGAAGGGCACACCCGCGCCACGGCCTATCTGCTCGCGAGCAAGCCTCCGGCGGAGGTGGTCGTTCTGGTCGGCTGGTCGCGGTCGATGGAAACGACGTGGCAGCCGTGGTTCTGATGTCGCAGTCCGCGACTTACCCGAGGTCAACTGGTGAAGCTGAGGGTCGGTGAGCACCATTAGTATGTGATCGAATGGCAGGAAACGAAGCGTTGGCGCGGCAACCGGGCCAAGAGCGACGAGTTCTACATCCAGTTGGCCGGAGAACGGTTCGCTGACGATGTCGCGAGCCCCCCGCCAACTCGGCCTCCCACAAGTTGCGGCCGTCCGTTGGCTCGTTTTGGTGTCTTCGCTGTGATGCCAACGGCGACCACCAGTATTAAGAACAGACATCTGGCCACCGCAAAGGCTGAAAAGAACGACGAGTTCTACACACAGTGGGCAGACATCGAACGCGAGATGAATGCGTACCTGGAATACGACTCCGACGCCTTCCGCGACAAGGTCATCCTGCTACCGTGCGACGACCCAGAGTGGAGTAACTTCTCGAAGTTCTTCGCGCTGCACTTCGTGGACTTCGGCCTCAACAAGCTGATCTCGACGTCGTACGCGCCCGACAGCAATCCGGCTGGCAAGTACTTCCAGCCGACCCTGTTCGAGGCCAACGACCCGAAGTTCGACGAGACTCGGACCAAGGCCAATGGCAAGGTCTTCACCCTCAACGCGAACGACATCAACGACGACGGCGTCATCAATATCGACGACCTCAAGTGGGAGTATCTCGAAGGCGACGGCGATTTCCGCAGCCCTGAGGTCAGGGGGCTGCGCGATGAGGCAGACATCATCATCACCAATCCACCGTTCAGCCTGTTTCGCGAGTTCCTCCGCTGGCTCCAGCAAGGCGAAAAGCAGTTCTCGATCATAGGTAATGACAACGCGATCGCATACAAGCACGTCTTCCATTTGATCAAGGGCAACAAGATTTGGAAAGGAGCCACCGCCAACAATACCGACATGGTCTTCGGAGTGCCCAAGGGCTTCCCAATCAAGGAGGCTGACCGCCTGAAAGCAGAGAGGCTGGGTTACCCGTCGGACGCTGAACGTGACTACACGCGTCTAGGTAACTCCTGTTGGTTCACGAACATCGAGCACGGACGCAGACACGAGCCCCTCGAGCTCATGACGATGACGGACAACCTGAAGTTCAACAGGAAGCTTATTGCGACGCTCGATGGCCGATCCCGATATCAACAGTACGACAACTTTGACGCCATCGAGGTGCCATACACCGACGCGATTCCGTCGGACTACGCCGGCGTCATGGGTGTCCCCATTTCATGGCTTGCTAAGTACAATCCAGAACAGTTCGAGATCCTGGGAACGGACGAGTCGGACTATGAGTCGACGAAGATCTATCGAGGCAAGCGCAAGATTGTCAACGGCGTCCCTGTCAAGTCGAACACTGGATCCGGCGGGGCCTACATCCGCGTTGACTCCTTCGGCTCCGGCACCTACTTCGACGTAGGTTATCCAGTGAAGCGCATGTACAAGCGAATCTTCATCCGCCACCGGAAAGTCTCCTCGTGAAGACGACACTCCGGCAATACACCGTCGAGCAAGTCGTCGAGGGCTTCGTCTACAACGAGTTGGAAGGGAAGGGCCTGTTCGGCCTCGCAGGCAGGCTCGTAATCCAGCCTGAGTTCCAGCGCAACTACATCTACAACGACGGCAAGAGGGACGTCGCCGTCATCGACTCGCTGTTGAAAGGGTACCCACTTGGGCTCATCTACTTCAACGTTGATGGGGACAGTCTCGAAGTGCTGGACGGTCAGCAGCGAATCACCAGCGTCGGGCGCTTCCTGACCGGCAAGTTCGCCATCCGCGTGGCGGGCAAGGAGCAGACGTTCTCCTCACTGCCCACAGAGGACCAGGAGTTGCTGAAGAAGAGCACTCTGCTGATCTACGAGTGTCAGGGGACCGAGAAGGAGATCAAGGAGTGGTTCCAGACGATCAACATCGTGGGGCTACCGCTCAACAAGCAGGAATTGCTCAACTCGATCTACTCGGGGCCATTCATCACCATGGCGAAGGCCGAGTTCAGCAATTCCAACAACGCGAACATGCAGAAGTGGTCTGCCTACATCAAGGGCGACCCGAAAAGGCAGGAGGTCCTCGAGGTCGCGCTCGACTGGGTTTCATCGTCGCAGAGCACCAACATCGATGCCTACCTCGCCCAGCACCGCCACGACGGCAGCATCTCTGGCCTGAAGACTTACTTCACCTCGGTGATCGACTGGGTCGGCAGCGTCTTCACCCGCCCGCCTGACAAGGAGATGCGAGGGCTTGAGTGGGGCCGGCTTTACGAGCTTTATCACTCGCAGTCGTACGACGCGGCCAAGATCGACGCGGACGTCAACGCGCTCCGCGCCGATCCAGCTGTGCATACCAGCAAGGGGATCTACGAGTACCTTCTTGGCGGAAAGAAGGACGCACGGTTGCTGTCGATCAGGCTGTTCGACGAGGCCGTGAAGCGCGTGGCATACCAGCAGCAGACGGACAAGGCCAAGTCAACCAAGGAGTCCAACTGCCCGCTGTGTGCGATCGGCACCGACGCCAACAAGGCGCGCATCTACAAGCTGGACGAGATGGACGCCGACCACGTGGCCGCCTGGTCGAAGGGCGGGGACACCGACCTCAAGAACTGCCAGATGCTGTGCGTCACCCACAACCGAGCCAAGGGCAACAGGTAGCTACGCCGCCGGGCATCTGATGAGATGGAGGCAGACCATATCACCCCATCGTCGAAGGGCGGTAAGACGAATGCAGACTGCCAGATGCTGTGCCTCGAGGACAACCGACGCAAAAGCGCCGTCTAGCTTGGCAGGTCTATTGGCCGCGTAGGAATACGACCGGCATCGGCTCTTCCAACGGCACTGCCTTCATTCCGCTGATAGCAAACGTGCCCGAGACCCCGGCTGATCCGAGCCTGTTTTGAGTGGTTGGATGCAAGCCGAGGAAGATGGTTGCTGTTGGTCTTTTGGCTCGGATTACGATTGGGCAGACGTCCGCAAACTTCTCAGCGTGGCCGTTTATGTACACGGCAACACGAGCTGAATGAGCACCATCCGGCAGGTCAAGTGCCAGCCGAAATAAGCCATCTGCGTGTCCCAGAGTCTCGGTGCTGGCATGCAGAGCATCCAAGTTGTCAACTAGAAGCGTCGCAGCGTGCTCCCCATTGAAGGATGGCAGGTCTACGGTAAATGTGGGGGTCGTACTGCTCGACCTTGCGGTTCTTGCATGAACTTGTCCCGACTCGTGGATTGATAGATGCGCCCGTGAGTCCGTTGTCTTGAATTGCGTTGTGAAGTCGAACGTAAGGCTATGCTGTCCAGCAGGAATCTGCGCTTGACCGTAGAAGTATTGGCCGGTGGGCGCATCGACCCGCAGATAGACTGAGGTGTCTTTCTCTGCGAACTCTAAGGTCGCAAAACGAACGGCGCTCCCTTGCTTTCGTAGCACGAGTTCAAGCTTGCCTAGCTCGACTTGAGTGATGTTCGGCACCGTTCAGTTTCCTGCTCCCAAAGCTCCCTAGTGGTGCCGGTCGTCGCCCGCGAGCAATTTCGGTGGCGACGGCGGAGGGCGATGGCGATCAGATGGCACGGTAGCCGCATATTCGTGGCCGTCGGGCGTTACAACTTGCCAGGCACACCGGCAGAGGCTGCAGAATCCCCAGCCGTCCCTGCTCAGTGTCGGCTTGGTTAGGTCGCCCTGGCAGCGCTCGCACGGACAGCGGCCCCCCTCGATCTGGCGGATGGCCGTAGCGCGGTCAAACATCGGCTACGGCTTCTTGCTTGGGGCCAGACCGTCCGCGCCAAGCACGCGCAGAATTCCGTCACGATCCTCGGCTGGAACGTCGCTGAGTTTCATGCCGAACAAGAGTAGCCGTCCCGGATACGTTTGGCGTAGTTCAGCAGGCGACAAATCGCCCATCCCCACAAGGGCCACAAACTGACCGTTGCGAAAGGGCATGATGAGTTGTCGGTCGGCAAGAGCGACGACATCGAAGACGATGCCTTGAATCTCCTCCGTCATCGGCCTGATGGCAAGTAGGTCGTTGACGGTCCGGTTGGTGAGCGTGGGGCCGTCCCAGTTTTCCTGCGGCGATACCACGCCCAAAATGCACAGCTCTCTATAGGATAACTCTTCGGCGGTGTGAAGCGCGTCCACTAGGTTGGCGATCGGGGATTCAATGAAGTAGGCGTTAGCGAGGAGGTTGGCCATGAATGGCAGCTTCTTCTTCTCGTAGGAGTCTTTGGCGGCTAGCAGCGTTCCCTCTGCGAGTTCTTCAAGCATTCCGGGTTCCAGGTCGGCCCGCGGTTTGCCACCAGACTGCTCGATGGCTTTCATCTGGGCGGCCGCCAATCGGACCACCTCTTCGACTCGATCCACTTCACGCGCACTCAAGAAACGCCTGAGCACGTCGCCGATGACCGAGCCGACGCCGGCCGCGAGCGCCTGCCCTTCTAGCGTTGGCGTCAAAGCAATAATGCTGCTCTGAAATGTCGCGATGGCGGCGTTGAGACCGGCCTGCTTGACAGCCCGACGGCGGCGCGTGTTCGATGCCCGTTTCTTCTCGGACGACGTTCCACTACTTCGGGCCATTACTGGTTAGGGCAGAGCGCCCAGCCTTAAGGTCTCCACATGAACGCTTCCATCAACATGCTACGCGCCGCGCCTAGAGGAGCTGGCTCGTTTGGAACCCTACTAGCCTAACTGCCCCCGGGTCTGATTTTTCGACAAAACGCACGTGGGCGGCTGCGCATCTCTAAGAACCAGGCCGTTGGTAATTGTGGCCCGAGACCAAAGCGAGGCGAGCGACATCGTGAAGAAGAAAGGTAGAAGACGCGCGACGCGCTACCTCGTCTCCTAGCGCTTTTCTAGAGCCCATCACAGCCGTTCCTAGAAGATAAGCCAGCTGCGTTAAGTGGGCTCTCATGTTTTCGGCTGGCACGCGGCGCATCGGTCCGGATCTTTGCTGCGCGCCGCGACGAACGGCCAGCGCTCCTTGATAAGTAGGACTTGGCGGAAGATTCGCCCGCAGTCGCATCGACGCAGGAGTTGACCCGGCACCGCGGGATCCGCATGGTAGGCGTTAGCCTGGTCGGAGACGCGATCGAGTCCTGGCGGAACAGAGTGGCCGCGCACGAACGCCTCAGGTTTGCTCACCAACCGACCGGCTGGTTTCGGATATGCCCGGCGAGTGCTCCTTCTGCCACGTCGAGCCGATACTCGTAAATCGTGACGTCGGCCACGGCGAGCCGGGCGTCGTCGAGCCTCTCGCTGAGGACATTGCCTTTAGCCGAGGTGAGGCGACGACGGAGCTCCTCGGCCTCGGCCTGGAGCTGGTTGCGTTGCTCGGCCCAGGCAGCCTGTGCACCTTGTCTGGCCTCGGCAAGCGATTGCGCTCGCGCTTGGCGCTCTGCCTGTGCGTCACGATCCGCCTGCTCGCGCCGCTGCTCGTTCTCGTACTGGCGCGCGACTGCTGCTCTGCGAGCATAGATCTCCTGGAGCGTGTCGGCGTCCTCGCGTTTCTTTCGCGCGGCGCTCTCTTTGAGGATAGCGTCAGCGTCGTACTTAGCCATTCCTAGATTTCTCCGCGACGATGTCCGTCGATGAGCTTGGCGCGGGTCAAGCGGTAAGCCGCCGCCTCGCGAGTCTCGGGCGTCCGGGCCTTTTTCAGCTCATGCTCGGCCTCGATGATTCGGCGCTGGCTCTCCAGCATCATCTCGCCGTCGAGGCGCGTAGGCTCGTAGTCGCCGGTGAAGACTCGCTCCAGCGTCTCGCGCTGAGCGCGCCCCCGTTGGGTAGTGGGACGATGCGCGTTGCGGACGGCGGGCGCGCTGGCGCGCAGGATGGCGTCAGCCTGGTCGCCAGCGACTTTGCGGATGTTCAGCGAATCTTCCCTCGCCAGTTGGTACGAGAACGAGCGCGCCGCTTGCAGATCACCAACGTTCTCCGCGGCCTTTATGCTCTTGCGCAAGGCCCTGCGGCGAACGTCGCCCTCGGCGTCGCCAAGCTTGCCGATAGCCTTCGACAGCGTCTTCTGGCTGGACTCGTGCCCTGCAAGCGTTGCAAAATTCCCGTAGGTCTTCTCCTGCCGCTTCTTCTTCGTCTTCTTCTTGGTCATGTCGATGCTCCTTGTAGTGCGTGTTGGGTCGTCGAGTTCTTGAGACGACGTTGCGCGTTCTTGATGGGGTCGGGATGCGCAGGATGCCCCACGTGAAAATGCCGCTCCCCGGGTTCGGACCAGCTGCAGAGATATGCGATAAGGTGCCCATCGCCTAACAAGGTCTCGGAGCGACGCGCGGCGGCCTTGGCGCGCGACTTGCTGCCGAACCGCATTTTTCTGCCACACTCAGAGGCGAACGCGAACCGGACGTTGGCGCTCATGACGCCAGCGCGGTGGGCTCGTACCCTAAGGCAGCGAACCACCCCCCTGGAGTTCTTCGAGTGGAACGATTCAACGGTCTCACCTCCTAATGGTTTGTTCGACTTTCGACTTCGACTCGCTTGTCTAGCGGCGCTCTTGGCCTACCCTGACGTTTCCCCTGAGCCGCCCGGACTCCCTGGAGAAATGTCCCCGTAAGCGCAGGCCCGCCGAAAACCCGGCGATTGAAACGTTTCGTGGCGAAATAGCCTTGGCTAGACCTCCTTATGAGCGGGGGGTGCGGTGGGAGCCCGAAAAAGAGGCACTAGCTGAGGACGCCCCTATTCGGACTCGCACACACCCGGCGAAAGACGGACGATCAGGGAGGCAGAGTCCTGACCGCCCGCCGGGGAAGAGATCTCAACAGTTCGCGCAGCCAATGGGCGTGAGCCAAGGTCAGCAGGGAGCGCCACATGTCCGAGTCCTCGGTCAGGTCGTCGCGAGGGTCAGCCGGACGAGAGGGGCCGCTCTCTTTCAGTGGGGCGAGGTAGGGTCATATCGCTGCCTTGATCTCGTCATCAGGCGCGCCCCCAGGCTGCTCGGCCCACCATTGGGCACCATCCTCGACCGGCTCCCCATCAGGCCACTCGTCCTGGCTTAGCTCGTCGCTTCCATCTTCGGCTGCCTGGTGGTCGATCTCGGCTTGCAGTGGGATCAGCCTGGGGGAAACGCGAAACGACTGGAGCGACTGGAACGACTCGAACGACTCTAGGTGTTCGCCTAATCTATCTATTGGTTTAAGTCTCCCCTTAGCCACAGTGGTTTCAGTGGTTTCAGTGGTTCCAGTCGTTTCGAGTCTCCCGGGAGTTGGAACCACTGTGGGGAGCCACCAGAACGTCTGGCGCGGGAAGCCCACGGAAACCACTCGGATCTTCCGCCGGTTGCGCGCCCGATTGAGCGTCGAGAGGGTATATCCACCGGCTGCCCTAGCCGCCTGCTTGATCTGGTTCGACGCAGCGCCCCCGCCTTCATCGCGCAGGTAGTCTTCCAGCCAGGCTGCGCACTCGTTGACCTCGGTAACCACCTCCCCGTTCTCGCCGTCTGTCAGGATTTGGCGCACATCCTTGTCGCTCTCTCCAGTCCAGATCAGCTGGCCGGTGTAGACGGGGCCCTCGTCGGTCTGGGCCACCAGCGCCTGCTGGATCGTGAAAGCCAACGTCGGCAGGTCTGTGCGCCCGTAATTGTTCTTTGGCTCTCCGACGAGCCGGCTACGCTCGTCCTCCGGGTCGAGCATCATAAAGAGCACCGCCCTCGCCACGGCGGCGAATGCCCGGCTCCCCATCAACAGGTTCAGCGGGTCGGTCGAGCTAGTCTTGTTCACGTGGATCAGGCCGAGCGCCGCGGCCTCGGTCTCCTGGATCATCTTTACGAGCGGCTCCAGCGCATGACGGACCTCAGCGTCCTTGTGGGTATCCAGCCCGCCATCAAGGCGCGAGATCAAGGGGTCGAGCAGCAGAAGCCCGGCGTTATTGGTGATGAGCAAGTCCTTGACGGCCGGCAGATCCGTGGGTAGGGAGATCTCGGCCTCGTACCCCTCGGCGGTCTCGACCTCGATCCGTAGTACCCGCGAGAGGTCGGCCTGGGCGGCCATTAGCCTGGGGACGATGACGTGCGCCCAGGAGTCCTCGGCTGCCGCCACGATCACGGTCTTCGGAACGCCGTAGAAGACGCCGCGGAGCCTACCCCGCGTCAGGTCGGCGGCTAGGGTGTAGGCGAACAGAGACTTCCCGATGCCCTCGCGCCCTCCGATTAACGCCAGCGTTCCTACGGCGGCCCGGTCTGACCACCACCAGTGCACAGGTCTGGCCTCGATCTCGTCTGCCGCAGTTATCTTCACGACTCTATTGCCTTGGGCCTCGGTGGTGACACCGCGACCGGTCGGGTTTAGTTGAGAAGCTGGCGCCGGGCGCAAAACGTCGGACGTTGCAGGGATGCGATTTGGCGTAGAGTTCAAAACAACAATCTCCTAAGTCGCGGGCCTTGAAGTTTCTAGCGTCAAAGGTTCGCGATTTTGTTTTTGTGGTTGGACGCTTGGCCTAGGCCGAGAGCGGCGGGGCTTCGAGCAGCCGGTCGATCGCGGAGCGAGGAATCAACAGCCTCCTGCCGACCATCACGGCGTGTAGCTGCTTGCGCCTGATCGCGCCCCTCACGCTGGCCGGCGAGATGCGCAACAACTCGGCGGCCTCGGCCACGGTGACGACGAGCGACGACGCGCTGGTAGGCAAGAACGATCCTCCGTTTAGTGGGCTCTCGAAGCCGAGGGCGGGGTTCAGTTAACGAGCAGCACTTCGCGCTCGGCGGCCATCACGATGGCCACCGCGCTCGCCGGGAAACCCCAGAGCGTCAGGCGGGCTGCGGCCTCGGCCCTGATGATGGGATCCCGGTCATGCATGGCGATCTTGACGGCTTTGCTAACGTCGGCACGATTCGGCACGACCCGCGCGTCAGGCTTCATCCATCCTCCTTGATTCAGGTAGCAGTGAATAGAAATTGGTTTCCGAAACGTGTTCCATCCGAAGGTGTCCCAAAACGGCGAGGCGCCAGAGTGCGCGGAAAAACAGAGAATCGCCCTTGGAATCGACGGCCGTGAGAAACACTCTGAACTCGTCGCGTCTGCGCGCTCCAGCATCCAGCTCGATGGCAACCGCCTGGACGACCCAATCCTCCACCGCGAGCCAGGGCCGTCTCTCCACGATCTTCAGTCGAGCCGCGTCGTGGAGTCGGATGGCCTCGCCGTCGGGGAATGCCCGCTCGGCGGGTGAGATAAATTGGTCAGAACGCTCGGGCACGGCGTAGTGCCCGAGGCGTCGTTTCTTAGCTCTAACCCGGAGATGATCAGCGCCCGGAATCGGACCGGGGTCCGGTATAGCACCGATACTGGCCTCCACCGAAGTGGGTGCGTCCGCGCCGGGCGCCGTAGCTGCAATGGCGACTCGGTCACGGCTTCGCTCATGCTCTCGGCGCTCAGCGGCGATGCCGCCTCTAACGCCGCCGCCGAGATGATATGAGAGGCCGCCGCTCCCCTCAATAACTTTGGGGGGCGTAACGAAGTTTGGCTGCAAGCGCCTTAATCGGCGTCGCTCTCGAAACTCGCGCTGCCGCTGCTTGCCTGACTTAGGCCCCAGTTCCGGGTCATCCGGCGGGCGCCCCCGCTTAGCCATCTCCTGCACCAGCCTCTTTTTGCAGAGCTACCCGGGCGGCTTGAGCACCAGCAACGGAACCCATCGCTTCTGGCATAGTCGCGGCCATACTCATGCCCCGGTCCAACCAGCGACAACGCTTCGGTTTCGGAGAAGACTCTTTCGGCTTGGTGTTGTTCGCTACCATGACAGGTTCTTTGATGGCCTCAGCCTTGGACCCGCCACTATTGCCGGACCTGTCAGAACGGCATCGTAAGCGGTCCTAGGCCGAAAGCCGAAAGCAACGTTACTCTGCCTTAGCCCTGCAAGCCAGATGAGGTTTCGTAAAGAGTTGGAGGTTTCGTAAAGAGTTGGAGGTTTCGTAAAGAGTTTTGACTTTCGGGCCCTTCTCAGTCCGAAGTTGACACACGCGGTAAGGAGATTCCGGCGGGGAACCTTGGAGCTGATGCCTCCGCGCCTGACCCGCGACGTAGAACCTGGGGAATAAGGAAGGAGGACCAGCACACGCTGATCTCCCTGCCCCGCTTGGGAACGCCGCCGAATGTTGCATCCGAGTTGCGCCCGTTGCGCCCGATTCTGCTTTCACCAGTCGACGCGAGGCTATCCAGTCGAATACGCAACGCGACGCGACGACGCTCAATGTCAAGTTCGCGCACTACTACTGGTACTAGACGGACGCCGGACGCCCGCCTCCCGCTCGAGTTCGGAAATTGCTCGGAGACACAGCACCAGCAGTAGCGACACCGTATCTCCGAGCTAGCGTCCCGAGGTCAGTCAAACAGGCCTTTTTGACAGCTGTCTGTCGCAAGCGTTCCCGGATGACACGCTCTTCTTTAGGATGTGCTTATGGCGCAGGAGATAACCCCGGTGGAAGTCGTGGTCCTCAGCGCTGGAAAACTGGTCGTGAAGCTGTCCGAGGAGCCCGACCCCCGCTGGCGGAAGCTCTTTGCCGACTACATGCGCAAATCGGAGGGATTCGGG
>Ga0207416_1003242_pt1 | contig 16002 bp, 14 predicted proteins | sample PaiPotPPM11metaG_FD_184107 | JGI IMG/M metagenome (GOLD analysis project Ga0207416, IMG submission 184107) | Iron sulfur acid spring bacterial and archeal communities from Banff, Canada, to study Microbial Dark Matter (Phase II) - Paint Pots PPM... ...
AGCGACACCACCCCGGTCTCGGCCTCGCCCCAAGGGGGACAGACCACCACCGCGGTCTACCACCTCGCGTCGCCCGCGACGAAAAAGCCGAAGCCGTCGCCCAGCTGCCTGCCCGCTAGCTGACCGGGGCTGAGCGCTCAGGCTCAGCGGCCGAGGCTGCGCGGCTCAGGCCCACCGGCCGGAACCGGCCAGGGCCAGCGCCGCGGCCACCGCGCCCGCCGACGACGACCGCAGGACCGTCGGCCCCAGCCGGGCCGGCACGGCGCCGGCGGCGATGGCCTGGTCGGCCTCGGCCGGGCTCACCCCGCCCTCGGGGCCGACGATGACCAGGATCTCCCCGCGGCCGGGCAGGCCGGTGTGGCTGAGCGCGGCCGGGGCGCCGGGATCCAGCAGGATGGCCCGGTCCGCCGCGGCGACCCGGCGGGCGATGGCCGGCATCTCCTCCGGCCCCGTCACCTCGGGGATCCAGGCCCGCCGCGACTGCTTGGCCGCCTCCCGCGCCGTGGCCTGCCACCGGCCCAGCGCCCTGGCCGCCCGGTCACCGCGCCACCGGGCCACGCACCGTTCGGCCTGCCAGGCCACCACGGCGTCCACGCCGACCTCGGTCATGATCTCGACGGCCAGCTCCCCGCGGTCGCCCTTGGGGATCGCCTGGACCACCACGACCCGCGGCTCAGCTCTCGGCTCGGCGCGCCGGGCCAGCACCGCGAACTCGACCACACCCGGCCGGACCCCGGTCACCACGCACTCGGCCACGGCGCCCGCCCCGTCGGTCACGTCGGCCCGCTCGCCGGCCGACAGCCGGCGGACGGTTGTCGCGTGCCGGCCCTCCGCGCCGCTCAGCGTGATCGTGTCGCGTTCCGGGTCGGCCAGGTCGGCCGGGGCAGCCAGGAAGACCGGCGGTGTCAGGACGGCCTCCTCAGCGCGGCTTCCTCAGCACGGCTTCCTCAGCACGGGCGGGCGCGCCTCAGCGCCCGTTGAACGCGTCGCGCAGCCGGGAGAAGAACCCTTGCTGGCCCGGTGCGAACCGGCCGGGCGGCGATTCCTCGCCGCGCAGCTTGGCCAGCTCCCGGAGCAGCGTCTCCTGCTCGGGGTCGAGCTTGCTCGGAGTCTCCACGGTCACGTGGATGAGCAGGTCGCCCCGGCCGGCGGAGTTCAGGTGCGAGGTTCCCTGCCCGTAGAGCGGGATCGCGTGCCCGGACTGGGTACCCGGGCGGATGTCCACGTCGGCGGGGCCGTCCAGGGTCTGCACCTGCAGCGTCGCCCCGAGGGCGGCGGCCACCATCGGGATCGTCACCGTGCAGTGCAGGTCGTCGCCCTGGCGTTCGAAGATCGAATGCGGGCGCTGGACGATCTCCAGGAACAGGTCGCCGGCCGGGCCGCCGCCCGGGCCGGTCTCGCCCTCGCCGGCCAGCTGGATGTGCGTGCCGTCCTCGACCCCGGCCGGGATCCGGACCTTGATCGTGCGCCGGGTGCGGACCCGGCCGTCTCCGTCGCATTCCGGGCACGGCCTGCGGATCACCGTGCCGAACCCGCCGCAGCCCGGGCACGGCCGGGACGCCATCACCTGGCCGAGGAACGACCGGGTGATCTGGCTCACCTCACCGCGTCCGTTGCACACGTCGCAGGTCTCCGGGTGCGTACCCGGCGCGGTGCCCTCGCCCGAGCAGGTCGGGCAGACCACGGCGGTGTCCACCACCAGGTCCCTGGTCGTGCCGAAGGCGCACTCGGCCAGGTCGAGCTCGACCCGGATGGTGGCGTTCCGGCCCCGCCGCGCCCGGCTCCGCGGCCCGCGGGTCCCCGCCCCGGCCCCGAAGAACGCGTCCATGATGTCGCTGAACGGGAAGCCGGCCGCGAACCCGCCGGGCCCGGCGCCCGCCTGCGCGAACGGGTCAGCGCCCATGTCGTACATTTGCCGCTTGCCCGGATCGGACAAGACCTCGTAGGCCTGGGTGATCTCCTTGAACCGCTCCTGCGTCTGCGGATCGGGATTGACGTCCGGGTGCAGCTCCCGGGCCAGCCGCCGGTAGGCCTTCTTGATCTCGTCCGGGTCCGCGTCGCGCCGGACGCCGAGGACGCCGTAATAGTCGTTCGCCACGCGCATCCCCTATGACTCCGCCAGGATCTGGCCCACGTACCGTGCCACCGCCCGCACCGCTCCTATCGCCGTCGGGTAGTCCATCCGTGTCGGGCCGAGCACGCCGAGCCTCGCCAGTGCCTGATCGCCGGAGCCGTAGCCGGACGCGACCAGAGACGTGCTCCGCAGGCCCTGCACCTCATTCTCAGAACCGATCCGGACCGTCAGCGATTCCTGGTCACCGGACTCGCCGAGCAGCCGCATGAGCACCACCTGCTCCTCGAGCGCCTCGAGGACCTCGTTCAGCCCCTGGGCGAAGTCTGCGGCGGTGAGGTTGGCGGCGCCGCCCACCACGACCCGCTCCTCGTGCCGCTCCACCAGGGTCTCCAGGATCACCGAGAACACCGACGCCGCGTTGGCCCGCTCGTCGGGCGACACGCGCCCGGGAAGCTCGGCGACCACCGACGCTATCTCGGTCAGCCGGCGTCCGTCGAGACAGGCGTTGAGCACCGCGCGGAGCTGGGTAATGGCGTCCTCGTCGATCGTGCCGGGCAGATCCACGTAGCGCTGCTCCACCCGCCCGGTGTCGGTGATCAGCACCAGCAGCACCCGCTGCTCGGCCAGCGGCACCAGCTCCACGTGCCGCACCGACGACCTGGTCAGCGACGGGTACTGCACCACCGCGACCTGGCGGGTGAGCTGCGCGAGCAGCCGGACGGTCCGCGTCACGACGTCGTCGAGGTCGTACGCGCCGGCCAGGAACGTCTCGATCGCGCGCCGCTCCGCCGAGGAGAACGGGCGGACCGCGGACAGCCGGTCGACGAACAGTCGGTACCCCTTGTCCGTTGGTACCCGACCCGCACTCGTGTGCGGCTGCACAATGAAGCCCTGCTCCTCGAGCACGGCCATATCATTGCGGATGGTCGCCGGGGAAACATCGAGGTTGTGGCGATCGACAAGGGACCTCGAGCCAACCGGCTCGTTGGTGGACACGTAGTCCTCGACGATGGCACGCAGCACCGCGAGCTTCCTGTCGTCGAGCACGAGCTCACCTCCCCTGGCACTCCCATATCCCGAGTGCCAAGTCTATGGCGGAAAGGATAGTGGCATGGTGCATGGTCACCCGCGACCGAATTCGCAGGCCGCGCTGGCACCGTCTACCGTGAGATGAGAGAGGCAGGGACGGACAAGGCTCGATGACCAGCAATCCAAGGCCGCCAGAGCCGGAATGGCCAGCGACCGGACCGGTCTCACCGGACCCGCTTGACGGCCTCCCCGCGGCCGGGGACGGCTTCGGCCCGCCCGACGGGAGCTGGGCCGCCGGACCGCAGGTTCCGCGGCCAGCCGGGCCGCAGGGCGGGTGGCCGGACGGGCACCGGTGGCCGCCCGAACCCGGGCCGGCGCCGCTGGTGGCGGCGGGCGACGAGCGCCTGGCCACGCTGGGCTACCTGAGCGTGCCGTTCCTCGGGCCGCTGGCCGCGCTGGCCCTCTACCTGGTCAAGAAGCGCAGGTCACCATTTGTCGGCCGACACGCGGCGCAGGCCCTGAACCTGGCGATCACGGCGCTCATCTACACGTTCTGTGCCCTGATCCTCGGCATCGTGCTCGCGCTGGACAGCATTTCGCTCGCCCTGGTCGTGGTGCTGCCGCTGGCCGTGGTGCTGTGGGTGGCCACCCTGGTCTACGTCATCCTGGCCGCGTCGGGGGCGAGCCGCGGTACCTACTACCGCATCCCCGCCTGGCTCTGCGCTGCTCTGATTCATTAGTGCTGGCCGACTTCCCGGGGTGGCGGGCTCAGTCGGTGAGGGCGCGGATGACGGCGTCGGCGAGGAGCCGGCCGGCCGGGGTCAGCGTGACCAGGCCGGCGGCATGCTGTGCCGCCCCGGCCAGGCCGTCCCGGACCGCGTCCGCCGCGGCGGCCCGCCCGGCCGGGCTTAGCTCCCCGACCGGGCAGCCGGTGACGAGCCGGGCGGCCAGCATGATCCGTTCCATCCGGCGCTCGGCCGGGGTCAGGATCTCGCGCCCCTGGCCGGGGCTGTGGCCGGCGGCCAGCCGGGCGGCGTAGGCGGCCGGATGCCGGACGTTCCACCACCGGGTGCCGCCGATGTGGCTGTGCGCCCCCGGGCCGATGCCCCACCAGTCGCCTCCGGTCCAGTACAGCATGTTGTGCCGGCACCGCGCGGCCGGCGAGGCGGCCCAGTTGGAGACCTCGTACCAGTGCAGGCCGGCGCCGGAGAGCAGGGTGTCGGCGGCCAGGTACCGGTCGGCCATCACGTCGTCGTCCGGCGCGGGAAGCTCGCCGCGGCGGATCCGGGCGGCCAGCCGGGTGCCCTCCTCGACAATCAGCGCGTAGCCGGAGATGTGGTCCGGCCCGGCGGCCACGGCGCTGCGCAGCGACTCGGCCCAGTCCTCGTCGCTTTCCCCCGGGGTCCCGTAGATCAGGTCCAGGCTGACGTGCTCGAACCCGGCCGAGCGCGCCCAGGCCACGCACTGCTGGGGCCGGCCGGGCCGGTGCCTGCGGTCCAGGACCGCGAGCACCGGGCTCACCGCGCTCTGCATGCCGATCGAGATCCGGGTGAACCCGCTGCGGCGCAGCTCGTCCAGGGCCTGCTGGTCCAGGGTCTCGGGGTTGGCCTCCGCGGTCACCTCGGCGTCCGGGGCCAGGCCGAACTCGGCGCCGATGGCGCGCAGGATCGCGCCCAGGTCGGCCGGGGGCAGCAGGGTCGGCGTTCCGCCGCCGAAGAACACGGTCTGGGCCGGCCCGGCCTCCGGGCCGAGCACCTGGCGGGCCAGCCGGATCTCCGCGATGGCCTGGGCGGCGTATCCGTCCCGGGTGGCCCCCGGCCCGAGCTCGGTGGCCGTGTAGGTGTTGAAGTCGCAGTAGCCGCAGCGGGTCACGCAGAACGGCACGTGCACGTACACGCCGAACGGCCGTCGGCCGAGCCCGTCGAGGGCCGCGGGCGGCAGCGCGCCGTCGGCGGGGACGGGCACGCCGTCGGGCGGCAGGCCGGGCATGCTCAGCTCACCTCGCCGCTCGGATCAGTTTCAGGCCGCCCGGAACTGGTCACATCCGCACCGTACCCGGGCCGGCGCACCGGCCCGGACGGTCCGCGCACGAGTTAGGCTGGCACTACTGATGCGCGGGAGGCACCGGGCACGGGAGGACCGATGGCGGCAAGCCCAGGTTACGGAATGATGCCCGCGGGGGACGGCCGGATGCGGGCGTCCACCGCCGACCGTGAGCGCGCGGTGGACGTGCTCAAGGCCGGGTTCGCCGAGGGCCGGCTGAACAAGGACGAGTACGACATGCGCGTCTCGCAGGCCTACGCCTCGCGCACCTACGCGGAGCTGGCCCAGGTCACCGCGGACCTGCCCGGAGGCCAGGGGATGACCGCGTACCCGCAGCCTTACCTGGCCGTCTACCGGCCGCCGGTGGTCTCCCGGCGGACCAGTTCGCTGGCCATCGCCTCGCTCGTGTGCGGTCTCGCGCAGCCGTTCTTCGGCCTGACCACGATCCCCGCGATCGTGCTCGGCTACGTGGCGCGCGAGCGGATCCGCCGCAGCGGCGAGGACGGCAGCGGCCTGGCCACGGCCGGACTGGTGCTGGGCTGGATCGGGATCGGATTCATCGTCATGATCCTGCTGATTGTGGCCACGGTCGCCGCCGGGCACACCGGCGGCTCCACCCCCGCCGTGCCGCAGGGCCCGGGCGGCTGACCGCGCCGCTCAGCGCCTGCGGTCCGGGCCCTGCTCGGTCGACAGGGCCGCGACGAACGCCTCCTGGGGCACCTCCACGCGCCCGATGACCTTCATCCGGCGCTTGCCCTCCTTCTGCTTCTCCAGCAGCTTGCGCTTGCGGGTGATGTCCCCGCCGTAGCACTTGGCCAGGACGTCCTTGCGCATCGCGCGGATGTTCTCCCGGGCGATCACCCGCGCGCCGATGGCGGCCTGGATCGGCACCTCGAACTGCTGCCGCGGGATCAGCTCCTTCAGCCGGGCCGTCATGGCCAGGCCGTAGTCGCGCGCCTGGTCGGCGTGCACGATCTGGCTGAACGCGTCCACCGGCTGGCCCTGCAGCAAGATGTCGACCTTGACCAGGTTGGACTCCTGCTCGCCCGCGGGCTCGTAGTCCAGCGAGGCGTAGCCGCGGGTGCGGGACTTGAGCTGGTCGAAGAAGTCGAAGATGATCTCCGCGAGCGGCATCGTGTAGCGGATCTCGACCCGGTCAGCCGACAGGTACTCCATGCCGAGCAGCGTGCCGCGCCGGCCCTGGCACAGCTCCATGATCGCGCCGATGTAGTCACTGGGCGCCAGCAGCGTGGCCCGGACCACGGGCTCGAACACCTGGCTGATCTTGCCGTCCGGGAACTCGCTCGGGTTGGTCACGATCAGTTCCTCGCCGCCCTCCGGCACCACGCGGTACACCACGTTCGGCGCCGTGGAGATCAGCACGAGGTCGAACTCGCGTTCCAGCCGTTCCCGGACGATGTCCATGTGCAGCAGGCCCAGGAAGCCGCAGCGGAAACCGAACCCTAGCGCGGTCGAGGTCTCCGGCTCGTAGACCAGCGAGGCATCGTTCAGCCGGAGCTTGTCCAGGGCGTCGCGCAGTTCCGGGTAGTCGTCGCCGTCCACCGGGTACAGGCCGGAGAACACCATCGGCCGGGGGTGGTCGTAGCCGGGCAGCGGCTCGCTGGCCGGCTTGCTGGCGCTGGTCACGGTGTCGCCGACGCGCGCCTGCCGCACGTCCTTCACCCCGGTGATCAGGTAGCCGACCTCGCCGGCGGCCAGGCCGTCGGCCGGGACGGGCTCCGGCGAGATCACGCCGACCTCGAGGGTCTCGTGCACGGCCTTGGTGGACAGCATCAGGGTCTTCTCGCGCCGGGACAGCCGCCCGTCCACCACCCGGACGTACGTCACGACCCCGCGGTAGGTGTCGTAGACCGAGTCGAAGATCATCGCCCGGGCGGGCGCTTCGAGGTGGCCTTCGGGCGGCGGGACCTGCTCCACGACCACATTGAGCAGGTCGGCGACCCCGTCGCCGGTCTTGGCCGAGACGCGGAGCACGTCGCCCGGGTCGCAGCCGATGATCCCGGCGATCTCCGCCGCGTACTTCTCGGGCTGCGCGGCCGGCAAGTCGATCTTGTTCAGCACCGGGATCAGATGCAGGTCGGCGTCCAGGGCCAGGTACAGGTTGGCCAGGGTCTGCGCCTCGATGCCCTGGGCGGAGTCCACCAGCAGGATCGCGCCCTCGCAGGCGGCCAGCGACCGGGACACCTCGTAGGAGAAGTCGACGTGCCCGGGGGTGTCGATGAGGTTCAGCACGTAGCGGTGGCCGTCGGGGCCGGTCCACGGCAGCCGGACGGCCTGGCTCTTGATCGTGATCCCGCGCTCGCGCTCGATGTCCATCCGGTCGAGGTACTGCGCGCGCATGTGCCGATCGGCTACGACCCCGGTGAGCTGCAGCATCCGGTCCGCGAGCGTCGACTTGCCGTGATCGATGTGGGCGATGATGCAGAAATTGCGGATCACCGCCTGGTCGGTGCGGCCCGGCTCGGGCATGGCTAGCTCAGCCGATCGGCGGCCCGCGGTCACGGGCCCGGTGGTCACGGGCCCGGTGGTCGGTGGCCCGGTGGTCGGTGGCCCGGTGGTCGGTGGCTCGGTGGTCGATGGCACAGGCATCCGCCAGGTGGTGGTAGTTGCGCGTCAGAGCCGGCTCGTGATCTGCGGCCTGTCGCCGTCTATGGTCGCATGCCGGCCCGCATGGTCGGTGCCCCGCTCGCCCCGAGCGTATGCGGCCCGGGTTTGAGCGGCCGGGCCGATGTCGGCTATCCTTCGATGTTGGCTGCCCGCATGCCCGCATGCGTAGACCGGGCGCGACACCGCAACATCGTCCGTGCCGGGCACACCCGACCCACTGACCAGATCCCTAGCGAGGCATTCGCGTGGCGAATATCAAGTCCCAGATCAAGCGCAACAAGCAGAACGAGAAGGCGCGCCAGCGCAACAAGGCCGTGAAGTCGGCGCTCAAGACGTCGGTCCGGCAGTTCCGCGAGGCCGCGGACGCGGGCGACACCGAGCGCGCCACGCAGAACATGCGGGCCGCCTACGTCAAGCTGGACAAGGCGGTCAGCAAGGGCGTCATCCACAAGAACCAGGCAGCCAGCCGCAAGTCGGCCATCGCCAAGCGTGCGGCGCAGATGGAGAACGCGTAACCCGCGCCCCTCGGGCGCGGGGCCGGCGCGTCAGCGTGAGCGGCAGGCCACGATCTCGGTGATCGCGAGCTCGAGCGCGTAGCCCGGGCTGGCCCCCTCCCCCTTCACCTGGGCGTCGGTGTCCGCCACGATCGAGTGCGCGCGGGCCACGCCCTCCGCCGTCCAGCCCCGGAGCTGCTGGCGGACCCGGTCGATCTTCCACGGCGGCATGCCGAGCTCGGCGGCCAGCGCGTCCGCGCCGCGGCCCCGCGAGGCCGTGCCCACCCGGCCCAGCGCCCGGACGCCCTGCGCCAGCGCGCTCGTGATCAGCACCGGCGAGACTCCGGTCGACAGCGCCCAGCGCAGCTGTTCCAGCGCGTCGCCGAGCTTTCCCTCCAGGGTGCGGTCGGCCACCGTGAACCCGGTCGCCTCGGCCCGGCCCCGGTAGTACCGCGCCACCACCGGCTGGCTGATCGGGCCGGTGGTGTCCGCGGCGAGCTGGCTGCACGCCGCGGCCAGCTCGCGCAGATCGGTCCCGACCGCGTCGAGCAGCGCGCGCAGGCCGCTCTCGTCCGCCTTGCGCCCGGCCCGGCGGAATTCGGCCCGCAGGAAGTCCAGCCGCTCGCCGAACCGCTTGATCGCCGGGCAGTCGATCCGCCTGGCCCCGTCACCGGCCAGGCTGGTCAGCAGCGCCTTGTTCCTGGCCCCGCCCGAGTGGGTGAGCACGAGCACCATGTCCGGCGCCGGGGATGCCGCGTACCGGCCCAGCTCGGCCGCCACGTCCTTGGTGGCGTCCTGTACCCCGCGGACGATGACCAGGCCGCCGCCGCCGAACAGCGACGGCGCGGTCAGGCCGGACAGCTCGCCCGTCTTGAGGTCGGCGGCCCGCACGTCGTGCACGTCGGGCGGGGCCGACCCCCCGCCGGCCCCGGCCCCGGCCTCGGCCGCGGGCATGGCCTCCGCCGCGACGGCCCGCACGGCCCGCTCGACCAGCAGCTCCTCTTCCCCGACGATGACCGTCACGGGCGCGACGCGGGCCGGGCCGACGGAGGCGGCCGCGGGGGCAGCAGGTGGCATGCCTGCAGCATGCCACGAATCGGCCCGTGCTACGGACGCAGCGGCCGGACGTCGCCCCGGCTCAGTACGGGGCGACGACGACGCCGAGCACGCCCGGGCCCGTGTGGGCCAGGATGACCGCCCCGCCCTCGGCCAGGTAGCGGTGCCGCGCCCCGGGGATCAGCCGCTCCAGCCGCCCGGCCAGGGCCGCCGCGCGCGCGGCCGGGCCCAGGTACTGCACGGCCAGGTCGACCGGCCGGCCAGCGGCGAACTCCGCCGCCAGCTCCTCCAGCCTGCGCGCCGCGGCGGACCGGGTGCGGACCTTCTCGAGCAGGGCGATCTTCCCGTCCGTGATCTGCAGCAGGGCCCGCGCGGTCAGCGCGGGACCGGCCCGGGCGGGCGCGGGCGCGATCCGGCCGCCGGCGCTCAGCTGATCGAGGCTATCCAGCACGAAGAACGAACGCAGCCGCGCCGAACGATCGCACGCCGTCGCGGCCACCTCGTCGAGCGCCCGCCCGGCCGCCGCGGCCTCGGCCGCCGCCAGGACGGCGATCCCGAGCCCCATCCCGAGGGAGCGCGAGTCGACCACCCGCACCGGCACCGGCGCGCGGGCCGCCGCCTGGCGGGCCGAGCCGACGGTTCCGGACAAGTCCGCCGACAGATGGATCGAGGCGATGGCCGCGGCCCCCGCACCGGCGGCCGCGGCGTAGGCGGCGGCGAACCGGGCGGGAGCCGGGCTGGCCGTGCTGAGCCGCGCGCCGCCGCGCAGCTCCGCCTCGATCGGCGCGGACGGCGGGCCGGGCGCGTCGTCGGCCGCGGCCGGCCCGGCCACCACGCGCAGCGGCACGACCCCGATGCCGCGCCGCGCCGCCAGGTCAGGGGCCAGGCAGGCGGTGGAATCGGTGATCACCGCGACCGCTCCGGGCATGGCCCGACCGTAGCCGCAGGCCGGGCGTCAGCCGAACGCCGGCTCGCCGCCCCGCCACACGCGCAGCGGCTTGAGGCCGTAGGCCCAGGCGAAGGCGCCTTCGTGGTCGGCGTCCCAGGCCACGATGTCGGCGAACCGGCCCCGGGCCATCGCCCCGCGGTCGGGCGCCCGCAGGGCGTGCGCGCCGCCGATGGTGGCCGCGCGCAGCGCCTCGGTGACGCTCATCCCGAGATGCGCCACGGCCAGCGCGATGACCAGCGGCATCGAGGTGATCCCGATCCCGCCGGGCGAGTGGTCGGACCCGAGGGCGACCGGCGCGCCCTTGTCCAGCAGTGCGCGGACCGGCGGGGTGCGCCCGGTGGCCAGCGACGTGGCCGGGCAGACCACCGCGGCCACGCCCGCGCGGGCCAGCGCGGCCACGTCGTTGTCGTCCGCCTCGTGCAGCAGGTCGGCCGAGGCGCAGCCCAGCTCCGCCGCGAGCCGGGCCGCCCCGTTGCGGGTGTCGCCGCAGGCGTGCAGCCGGGGCAGCAGGCCCGAAGCCCGCCCGGCGTTGAGCACCCAGCGCGCCTCCGGCTCGCTGAAGCACCCGTCGTCGCAGTAGACGTCCACGCTGTCGGCCCCGGCCCGGGCCGCGTCGCCGCACCAGCCCCGACGGCGTCGATGTAGTCGTTACGCCGGCCGAAGTACTCGGGCGGCACCGCGTGCGCGGCCATGAACGTGGCGTGCACCCGCGGCAGGCCGTGCTCGCCCTCGAGCGAGCGCAGCAGCCGGATGTCCGCGAGTTCGCCGTCCCGGGTCAGGTGGTACCCGGTCTTGGCCTCGATCGTGGTCGTGCCGCTCAGCAGCCAGTCCCGCAGCCGCGCCCGCACGGCGTCGCACAGGGTCCACGGGTCGGTGCCGCGGGTGATCGTGACCGTGGAGGCCATCCCGCCGCCCGCGGCGGCGATCTCGATGGCCGTCGAGCCGCCGGACCGCATGGCCAGCTCGGCGTAGCGGTTACCCGCGTACACGGGGTGGGTGTGCGCGTCGATGAGGCCGGGCGTGACCAGCCCGCCGTTCAGGTTCTCGACGTGGTCGACGTCGACGATGTCCTCGATCACGCCGGGAATGCTGGCCGGAAGCTCCGACGCCGGACCCACCCAGGCGATCCGCTCGTCGTGCGACAGTATGGCCGCGTTGCTCCACACCTCGGAACCGGTCCACAGCCGGCCGATGTTGGTGAGCAAGCGAACGGTCACCGCCCGGCGCCTCCCTGCGGAGCATCGCCGCGGGTGGGAGGTCGGTTGGCCATGAGCGCTCACCTGCTGTGACTCGTGCCCGGTGGTGTCGCCCCGGCGCGCGTCCCGTCGCGGATGATCACTTATGGGAGCACTGCGGATGCGCCAGCCAATATATCGGTTGAGTCACGCTATTGCACAAGAGAGTCGTTGTACAGAGGGGCCGCGCAAATTGCCGGTGGTGAATGGCCAGGCACAACTCTCAGTTCTCTTCTGCCTCCGCACAGTTGTCATTCCAGGCCAGCGCGGGCGCCGCCGGGACCCGGCCGCGGCCCCGGTCACGCTCCGGCGACGCCTTACCAGACAGCCTTGCCCGGACACCCTTGGGCTGCGCGGGCGCCGGCCCGGTTCGCGCCGGGCCGGCCCGGCGGGCCGCGCCGGCCCATTGTCGGACCCGGAATTGACTCCGGTGTTCATCAGATTTCCGTGGCGCAATTGCGTGGATATAACGATATGCGACTGCAATGGATTGCAGCGCGATAGCTAACCCCTGCGTACAGATAACGGTGCGCCGAGATAACCGCATGCCCGGATAACCGCGACGGCCGATTCAGCCCCGAACGTGCTCACCGCGCCGGGTCACCGCGTGACGGCGGGCGCGGCGAACCGGTCGAGTTCGGCGGCCAGGCCGAGCGGGACCCGCGCGGTCAGCTCGGTGCCGTCCTGCCCGTGCCGCACCGCCAGCACCTCGCCCTCCTGGTGCGCGCGCGAGACCAGATCGCTCCGGTCGTACGGGACCATGACGCTGACCTGACGGTCGCGCCGCGGCAGCAGCCGTTCGATCTCACGCAGCAGGTCGTCGGTCCCCGCCCCGGTGCGGGCCGAGACCACCACGGACTCCCGCTCGGCGCGCCGCAGCCCGTCCAGCTCGATGGGATCAGCCGCGTCCGCCTTGTTGATCACGACGAGCTCGGGCACGTCGCCGGCGCCGATCTCGCCGAGCACCTCGCGCACGGCGGCGATCTGGGCCCGCGGGTCGGCGTCTGAGCCGTCCACGACGTGCAGGATCAGGTCGGCCTCGGCCACCTCTTCGAGCGTCGACCGGAACGCGTCCACGAGCTGGTGCGGCAGGTGCCGCACGAAGCCGACGGTGTCGGTCAGCGTGAACGCCCGGCCGCCCTGGGTCCGGGCCCGCCGCACGGCCGGGTCGAGCGTGGCGAACAGCGAGTCGTCCACCAGCACCTGCGCCCCGGTCAGCCGGTTCAGCAGGCTGGACTTGCCGGCGTTCGTGTATCCGGCGATCGCGACGGACGGAACCGCGCGCCGCCGCCGCTGCCCGCGCTGGACCTGCCGCCCGGCGGACATCTCGGCCAGCTCACGGCGCAACTTGGTCACGCGGGCCCGGATCCGCCGCCGGTCCGTTTCGATCTTCGTCTCGCCGGGTCCGCGGGTCCCGATGCCGCCGCCCCCGGCCACCCGGCCGCCGGCCTGCCGGGAGAGCGACTCGCCCCAGCCGCGGAGCCGGGGCAGCAGGTACTGGAGCTGGGCCAGCTCGACCTGGGCCTTGCCCTCCTTGCTCCGGGCGTGCTGCGCGAAGATGTCCAGGATCAGGGCCGTCCGGTCGATGACCTTGGTCCGGACGATGCCCTCCAGCTGGCGGAGCTGACCCGGGGCGAGCTCGCCGTCGCAGATCACGGTGTCCGCGCCGGACGACGCGACCAGCTCGGCGAGCTCGGCCGCCTTGCCCGCGCCCACGTAAGTCGCTGCGTCCGGCCGGCCGCGCCGCTGGATCAGGCCGTCCAGGACCTGCGATCCGGCCGTCTCGGCCAGCCGGGACAGCTCGCGCAGCGAGTTCTCGGCCATGGCCAGGGTCCCGTCGGTCCAGACCCCCATCAGGACCACCCGCTCCAGCCGCAGCGCGCGGTACTCGACCTCGGTGACGTCCTGAAGCTCGGTGGACAGCCCGGCGACCCGGCGCAGCGCGTGCCGGTCCTCCAGGTCGAGCTGCCCGGCGTCCTCCGGCTCGTCCGGCTCGAGACGGCCGGGCCCGGAGGCATCCGGGACCGCCGCGGCCAGGACAGGATCAGACGGGGTCACGGGCGTCTCACTCGACGGTGCGGACATCTTCCTCCCACGCTCGGAGCCCCCGGCCGGCTGGGCCAGGCCGCTGGTCGTGACGATGGTCCCATGCCCTGGGCTTGTTTTCATTCACGCTTGGAGCCCGGGCCGGCGCTGGCCGACCGCTGGTCGTGACGATGGTCCCATGCCCTGGGCTTGTTTTCATTCACGCTTGGAGCCCGGGCCGGCGCTGGCCGACCGCTGTCGTGACGATGGTCCCACGCCCTGGGCTTGTTTTCATTCACGCTTGGAGCCCGGGCCGGCGCTGGCCGACCGCTGTCGTGACGATGGTCCCACGCCCTGGGCTTGTTTTCATCTGGTTAAAAAGCCTGCTGCTCTGGTTATCACCGGGCGGGCCGGCGACGGGCGCGGCACCGTCGCATAGCGGTACGCAGCGTCTCATCCGGCGCAAACACCGCCCCGGCCGGAGCGCATCTCACCCACATCATGAAAACGCCGGGCCGGGGCGATTCATGCCCGCGCCGGGCCGCGGCCGGGCCCGGCCGGCCCGGCGGCCCGCCACCGGCCTGCCCCGGTGCCGCCCGCTCGCTGCTCACCAAGCCGTGAAACGTCGCCGCGAGGCTGTGCGCCACGACCTTTGACCTGCACCCGGGCGGCGGCTAGCGTCTCAATCGCGAGCCGGGGCAGCTGGCCGGGGAAGGCCCCGGCGGGCCCCGGCCCGGACGCGTCGCTACGACCGTGAGGAGCTAGGCGTGACGGAAACCGAGGGCGTCCAGATCACCGGACCGGCCGGCGACCGGTACGACGAGATCCTCACCGGCGAGGCCCTGGGCCTGATCGCGGCGTTGCACCGGGAACTCGGCCCGCGCCGCGCGCAGCTCCTCGCCGTCCGGGCCGAGCGCCAGGCCGAACTCACCGGCGGCGCCTCGCTGGACTTCCTGAGCCGGACGCGCCAGGTCCGGGAGGACGCGGCCTGGCGGGTCGCACCGCCCGCGCCGGGCCTGGTCGACCGGCGGGTGGAGATCACCGGGCCGACCGACAAGAAGATGACGATCAACGCGCTCAACTCCGGCGCCCGGGTCTGGCTGGCCGACTTCGAGGACGCGAACACCCCGCTCTGGGAGAACATGGTCACCGGCCAGCTCAACCTGAAGGACGCGCTGGACCGCACGATCGACTTCCGCTCCCCCGAGGGCAAGGCCTATCAGCTCCGGCCGGACGACGAGCTGGCCACGATCGTGGTCCGGCCGCGCGGCTGGCACCTGGACGAGAAGCACGTGCTGGTCGACGGCCAGCGGGTGTCCGGAAGCCTGTTCGACTTCGGGATGTACTTCGCGCACTGTGCCCGCCGCCAGCTCGACCGGGGCCAGGGCCCGTACTTCTACCTGGCCAAGACCGAGAGCCACCTAGAGGCGCGGCTCTGGAACGACGCCTTCAACCTGGCCCAGGACCGGCTGGGCATCCCGCGCGGGACGATCCGCGCGACGGTCCTGATCGAGACGATCCCGGCGGCGTTCGAAATGGACGAAATCCTTTACGAACTCCGCGACCACAGCGCCGGGCTGAACGCCGGCCGCTGGGACTACCTGTTCAGCATCATCAAGAAGTTCCGCACCCGGGGCCGCGACTTCGTGCTGCCCGAGCGCAACGCGGTGACGATGACCGCCCCGTTCATGCGCGCCTACACCGAGCTGCTGGTCAAGACCTGCCACGCCCGCGGCGCGCACGCCATGGGCGGCATGGCGGCGTTCATCCCGAGCCGGCGCGACCCCGAGGTCAACGCGCAGGCGCTGGCCAAGGTGCGCGACGACAAGACCCGCGAGTCGGGCGACGGCTTCGACGGCTCCTGGGTGGCCCACCCCGACCTCGTGCCGCTGTGCCAGGAGGTGTTCGACGGCGTGCTCGGCGAGCGGCCCAACCAGCTCGGCAAGCTCCGCGACGACGTCGCGGTCAGCGCGACCGACCTGCTGGCCGTGGCCAAGACCCCGGGCGGGATCACCGAGGCCGGGCTGCGCAACAACGTCAGCGTCGGGCTGCAGTACCTGGCCAACTGGCTGGCCGGGACCGGCGCGGTGGCCATCTTCAACCTGATGGAGGACGCGGCCACCGCGGAGATCTCCCGGTCGCAGGTCTGGCAGTGGCTGCACAACGACGTGACCCTGGCCGAAGGCCAGCCGGTCACCCGCGACCTCGTCGAGCGGGTCATCGGCGAGGAGCTGGGCCTGATCCGCGAGCAGTACGGCGCCGCCTACGACGCGGCCCAGTTCGACCAGGCAGTGGCCTTGTTCAAGGAGGTCGCGCTGGCCGACGACTACGCCGACTTCCTCACCATCCCCGCCTACGAGCGCATGCCCTGATCGCGTTAACCGGGACGATAGTCAGCACATAGACCTGACAGTCGTCCCCGCTAACGTAAAGTCGGCGGCGCGGCCCTTCGCTACTAAACCGTTTAGT
>Ga0207416_1003243_pt1 | contig 15999 bp, 20 predicted proteins | sample PaiPotPPM11metaG_FD_184107 | JGI IMG/M metagenome (GOLD analysis project Ga0207416, IMG submission 184107) | Iron sulfur acid spring bacterial and archeal communities from Banff, Canada, to study Microbial Dark Matter (Phase II) - Paint Pots PPM... ...
CTACATAAGGAAGTCTACCAAGAAACACGACGGAGGTTCGGATTAAGCAGTCAATTAGTTGTCAGAATAATTGGGAAGGTTGTAGAAGCATATAGAAGAGATAAAACAATCCAACCCATCTTTAAACAATTTGGAGCTATTCAATATGACCAGAGACGGAATCTTAAACTAGTCAAGACAGAATTTGGATACCATATAATTAGGGAGGGACGTTCGTTGGGGAAAGGTAATCAAGTAAAATGAAATAAAATAAAATCTTGGATTAAACCATTCAATCGAGATCTGGGGATGAAACTCGCAAATTCATTACAATTAGTAACCACTACATATTCTGAATTTCAAATATTTTCTTTCTTGATGTTAGTCCAGAAATGATACGTATACTATTCTCAGGTACTCCAAACAAATCTGATCTCTTTTTTATCAACTCTTTGTTTGCTTTTCCGTGTTTTGGTTCAGATTTTATAGATATAATTAGTTCATTCCCATTTACTTCGATTTTTTAGAGGCATTCTCAGCGGCAGCTGTGGCCTTGGGATAGTGCCAAGTAATATTTAGCTACTTTGCTTTACATGCCGTACCAAAAATAGATTTGGCATAATGTTTGAAAAAAAGAGTGGGCATGTCGGTATAGGTATCATACGATACTCATATTGACCTACAACACACTCCTAAGCCGTGACTGCCTCAATAAATGGAAGGCAAAGATTGTTCGCTACTCTCTCCGTCTTGGATTAGCAATCCCAACAAAATTTGTGGCATAATCACTGAATAGGTTTTTCTACTTCTGTTTTTGATTTCCTTCACTAAATATTTTTGCCAATTTTTCGTGTAATTCTTTCTTAGCGGAGGATTTTTGTATCATAGCCTGCCACTCTTTACCCATACTTTCGGTCAAGGCATCAGCAACCTTGTCCATAACAGGACCATTTGCCGCTTCTATCCTCTTCTTTAGTTTTTCAATCATCAACTCCGAATACGCTGCAAAGGATGCTTTGTGCCACATCACCATCACCATCTCGAATGGGTCCATAGATTCCATTTTGCCACTTCCGTGCATATCTCCACATCCCGAACAGCCCCCTGCTCCAGATCCAGGATGACACGAACATCCGCAGGAATCATCGTTTTCACGGCTACATTGATTCTCCATTTTTCATTTATTCACCTGTTAGTGGTTATACGTAACGGGATAATTAAATATGGTAGTCATTTCTTAGTAAGTTGGTTAGATCGTGGTTACTAACTAACCAGAAGATTACTATCTTACTTAAGTAGTGTAGTGTATGAGTAGTCTACAGGGCATAATACATGACATCTTCGTTATCTTCATCCAACCAGAAGGTTGCTGTAGTTACAGGCAGCTCAAGCGGGATAGGACTTGAAACATCCTTAACATTGGCAAGAAGTGGCTTCCTTACCTACGCCACAATGAGGAATCTAGGAAAAGGTGCAACTATAAAATCAGTTGCAGCCAAAGAGGGGCTGCCGATTCAGGTTGTGCAGCTGAACGTTACCGAAGAGAGATCAATAAACGATGCGATACATTCGATAAAATCTGACGTCGGCAGGATCGACGTGTTGGTAAACAATGCTGGCTATGGACTTAACGGAGCGTTTGAAGACCTTGCAATGGAAGAGATAAAGGCTCAGTACGAAACCAATCTATTTGGTGTTATAAGAGTAACTCAAGCAGTCCTTCCAATCATGAGAAAACAGAAATCTGGTATCATCGTAAATATTAGTTCAGGAGCTGGAAGATTTGGTTATCCAGGAGGATCCGCTTATGTTAGCACAAAATTTGCAATTGAAGGGTTGAGTGAATCTATGGCATATGAATTGGAGCCATTTGGAATAAGAGTGGTCTTGGTTGAACCTGGAGTTATTAAAACAAACTTTGTTAACAGTATAGTTGCTGCCAAGAAATCTCAAGATCCAAATTCTCCGTATGCACAACTTATGCAAAACGTGGCTACAAGCTTTCAACATATGATAGAGGGTGGCTCTTCTACCGACGTTGTAGCAAAGGTAGTGCTTAAAGCTGTTACAAGTGAAAATCCTACTCTGAGGTATTTAGCTGGAAAGGATGTAGAAACATGGATAGAAGGAAAAAAAAGTATGTCTGATGAAGAGTTCAACAAAATGATGAAAGAGAATCTGATGACCTAGAGTTAAAAGCTAGATGTGTGATTAATAAATGACCGTTTCATTATAAAGCTGTTACATTGTATTGCCAAAAACGTTGCTGAATAGTAAAAGTTTAGAATATATTGATACCTTTCGATAGACGTGCAGGTGGTAAGTGCTTCGGAAAAACGAGAACAACATGAGCTTTGATTCTGGACAATTCGATTTTCTATGGACAAGTTCCACAGTCACGATCTACAGGAATTAGTTCATAATACCATTCGATCTTAGATCAGAATATTTTTTGTCATGTTGCCTATTAATCAGCTAACTAACTCCTAACTTTCCTCCGCATCCACAATAACCGAATTCATCTATACGTGAATTACATATAGGACATCGCTGTTCGTCATCATCCTTTTTTTCCTCTTCGCCATAAATAACTTGATCTGCGTCTTTGCCCCAAATTTGTTTATGGACATTTATATCCTCGGGAATTTCATCATCCATATCTTAACTGATAGTTGAGGTGGCGTATATCTATTTTGTATACACATTCCTATTGATACTAATAGTAACTAATAGATACTTTGTTAGGTGTTGTAGCGTGAACATACGACAGCATGACAATTCTGAAATGCTATTGGGACAGAAAATAGAAAGATCAATTAGTAGACTGGATATAGCCCTAGGGCCATTTGCCACAAACATCCTATAATTTACAACGAATCACATCTGATGCATCCACTATTTTGCCGATATATTTTCCTTTGCAGTTGTCTTCCAGGATTGTGAATTTGCCTCTTCCTTTGTGTATAATTTTTGCCTCTATTCCGAGTCCGTCTATAGACAGAACAGACCAGCACGAGCGCCTTTCTACTGCTTTACTAAAATTATTACTATTATTATCATTTAATTCATCCGCACCCTTGTACCTGTCAAATCTGAATGAAATAGTATTCATTACTTGCCTTATCAACTGTAATAACGAGTAGCTAGTTGATAGACTTAAACTTTATGACACTAATATTAAACATTTGGAAATTAATATGGTAAATTGGCTAACAAATTGAAATGTAGCTTACTATATACGGGATCTTGCTTGTCAAACGTAAACTTGATCTATCCATCGAGCAAAAAATTGAATGTCGTCAAACAGAATTTGTTTTTCTACGGCAGCTGAGGACACCTATTATGAAACTTTTAGGAAGCATGCATATCCTAACTATGAGACTCTTAGTGTAAAGGCCTTCATTTAGCTATTCATAATTTCCAGTGGTACTCTTGCGACTGGATTATGTTCGCATTCGCTTTCAATGAAAACCGTCCTCGCCTTTCTTTATCCCTTTTACTGGTCGGTGACATTCTTAATGCCATACCACAACAATGAATTTCATCCATTGAGTTAAGAGGAAGGCCTCTGGATGTCGTTATATTCAGGAGTACCTTTCCTTTGATAAACAATGGAATAGATAAGATAATAATAAAATAATAAAATTATACTGAAGAAAACATAACGTCTTGAATTGACCTGCGTGGACTGCTTAATGCTTCGACTGTTGGATATCCTATACGGAAGGTCATCAATGCTTGCCAATTGGCTGGGTTGGGTTTGCTGTGAGTTCCCTTAATGCGTTTCCAAATGTTTGTTCTATAACCAAACTCATTTCTCTGTCTGCACGTTCAGTCATTTGATTCATAGGCTGCATAGCAAGTCCATTTGATGTAGCCCACAAATGCATTCTCTGATAAAACATTCCGCCCTGTAATCTTTGACTATTCTCAAATACATCATGAACTGCAATAATTCCAAATGCAGCTGCCGTCGCTATATAGGTGTCTTTAGCCAACTGTAGTTGGGAGCTGTCGAATGCTTCCTCAGATATAGGCGGCGATATTTTGGCTAAAACGTCGATGAACCACGGCGTGCCTGACGTATCAACAGTAAGTCCATCTTTATAAGTCTGGATGTCTTGCCAGTTCGGCCTATACCATTTAAAATCGTCGTATGATTGTTGCTTATCAGTTACGATAGCTTGGGTAGCTTGCAATATGAGATCGCCTACCTTACGACGTTGCTCATCAGTGGTAAACCAGAAAAGCAGCACTCCTCCTGGACTTATTGTTTGTTTCAACGATCCCAATGATTGCAGAATATCCTGTGTCACAGGTCGATTCTTATCATTGGTCCACGATTTGTATGGCGGTGAGGTATTGCATTGTATGATGATGTATGATGATAACGTCTCCGAAACAGGAGAATAAGTAGTAGTTGTGTCGCCGATTCTACCGATGTTGCTCTTTGTATGTGTTATCAAGCTAATGGTCGCAACATGGGTCTTACTTGTAGGATTAGGCATAAGTTTCAAATTATACGAATATCCTTTTGCTTCTGCAGCCAGAACCGAATTTTCAAGGGCGCAGCCAAGCCCTTCATACATTTCTCGTAAGTATGGATCAATGGTTCCAATGTTTCGTTTAGTGTCTGCAAACAAATCTATTTTGTTTGGATTTACAACAAATAGCCAAGGCTGAGTGTTATGTGCATTTGCTGCCAGGATAGCGGATGCTACTAGAGATAAAGGTCCTGCTCCTTCTTCTGATTCTGTTTTCCAATCTTTCCAAGGTTCATAGGCTGGTCCATGTCCACTGCTAAATACTCCGTTGCTAAAAGCACGCCAGACCGTGCCGCCTACTACTACAATAGCTATTCCAGAACCTGCTAATTTCAAGAATTTCCGACGACTCATTTTCGTGTCGAACCATGGCATGGGTTTCGCTGTTACAGTAGGACGAGTAGCTTTCTTATCTAATTTTCCTTTGTTGTCTACGACTTTTCTTGATGGGAGACGACACTAACGCCTTTTGACAATTCTCCTTTGTAATGAAAATACCCTACCAAGTAGACTCCCATAAAGCCGAGAAGGCCATTTTTGATAATGTCCTTATTAACAACACTGGTATTGTAACGGTCCTGCTATCTGATTTTCATTTTAGATCGTCTTTGTTAAGCGTCTGGACTGTCTCGTACACGTCTTGGATAGTCTTTGGCTTTCTGGCAATTCTGATACTATCTCGCATGCTTTTTCGTCCAAGACCTCCCAATACCGCGTTTGCGATCTACAGAGCCAGTTCCTCATTTTCTATTCCTTCTCTCTTGTCTCAGTCTCTGTACTGCGATTGTTTTGATTCCTCGTTTGTGTGCTCGGAAAGGAAATATCTTTCAAATCTGTCAAATAGTGGCGCCAAGCTATCGTCTTTATTGTTCGCAGTAGCATTATGTGATGTTTCTATACTAAAACGAACATAGAAGCAGTTGAAATGCAATTCTCAGTATCGATCCAATCATATCGTTCGCCTCGTCACTATATCCATTACAGAAATCCTTAGAGTGTCCACTTGGGCAATCATAAGTAAATGCATGTTACTTGAGCTTGAGCAGAGCCAAAATTAACGGCTGACGGAAATCGCCTACCAGAGTTTCATATAACTGGCTGGGAATACGACGTTAAATGAAACAAACCTCATTGGTATTGGGATAGTTGTACATAAATCCCAGTTTGTATTGTCTCTTATCTGCCGACGTAAGTCCTGATATTAGAAAAGCAATAGAATTCATATTTATATAAAATATTCTAGTATCTTTTCAACAGCATCTTTACTCACTTCATCGTTTGGATATTCCTGGTATCTTGTAAAGTCGAGTGGAGTAACTATACCAATGGGTTTGTTTTCGTCTGACTTATCAATAACAAGCAAATGCCTCACATTGTGTTGCAGCATCATATCAGCTGCTACTGATGGCGATGATTTGGAATCGATAGTAATAAGAGGAGAAGACATTATCTGCTCATTAGTCACTAGGCTAGTGCGAAGATCATTAAGACATACCTTCCTAACTAAATCACGTTCAGTAACCAAACCTTGTGGCTTGCCATCTGGACCTACTACTATTAATGAACTCACATTCTTATCTGTCATTTTTTTAGCTGCTTCTTGAACAGAAGCTGATTTTTCAATAGTTTCTAATTTTTTCCTCATAGAGTCGGTTATAGTAGTCATAACGATGACGATAGCAGCGTCTGATCTTTTAAGTGTATACCAATTGTTGTTCAATTAGGATACGAGCATCCGTTTCAGGCGGCGTGAGTCAAAGACCTCAACATTGCACCTAAATTTAAGGATTTGATCTTAGACCTGCGTACAACAGGGACATCATCTACAGATGGTGAACCTGCAACTGGATCCCCAGCACTGCCATTGATTGTTATCCATTACGTACCGGTTTCGTTTGTTGATTAGGTGGACCCAAACATGTTGGTGTAAAAAGCGAGCTTGAGTCCCACATAATAATAGTTCAGTTTACAAGTACTATCTAATGTGGATTGCAGTTTATCATTACATCCGATTACTAAAAGAATACGTTTTATAATTATTGGTTAACTCTGGTATTCGTATACACGATACATACTTTCAGGGTCAGAACGAGAAAGATATTTCCATTTTGTTGGATCGAGATTTATCTCTATAAACTTACTATCGCTTATAGATTCTGATGACAGGAGGATATTATAGATGGATTCGCCAACCAAAACCTGATTAGGTTTCGCGATGGAGACGATCTTTGAAGCCAAGCTTATGCTGGAACCAATGATATCTATGTAAGCTTTTTCTAAACTGTTTCCATAAAGCACTACCAAAGCATAACCATAAGTCAATCCTATTCTTACGCTGATTTCAGGTAAACCATTTTCCTTAAACGCAGGGTTTATTACTTCTCTAATGATCTCCAGTATTGAAGTCGTACAATTTAATGCATTTTTGCATGCCTTTGCCTGATCATATTCTCCGGGAAAAAGTCCGATAACCGCATCACCTTCATATTTGAAGACATATCCGCCATAACCGGTCACAGCGATACTTATTTCTTGAGCAAATGTCTGAATCATTAGAGCAAACCTATCCTCCGGTAATGATAGGCTCATTTCTGTTGAATTATTGACATCTGTAAACATGATTACAACATTTGTTTTTCTATTTACATGCCGCTTTAGCAATTTTTTAGATTCATCAGTTGACATATTGAGCTGAATGCCAGCCGTTAATGTTTTAGCAACTCTGGCACGAATTTGTTCTAACACAGATACATTAGTAAAACTCATAGGTGAATTACCGGAATGACCAAAGTTAAGAAACTGTAAAGTCTATCTTTATTTGTTTGTATCTTCGCAAATCAATATGTATTTGATTAATCTACGTTGCTTTGTTCAATTGATTATTATATGAACGGCGTACACAATTAATCAAGCCTGTGGTTTGACAATCGTTATAAACATATTCGATTAACACATTCATTCAATAGAGATGTTAAGCAGTGACGAAGTAAAGGACATCTTATACTCGACGATAGAAAGCATAGGGAAGGAAAGAATTCGATCTGATACGACTTCAAACATAAACTTCTCGGAAAAGTATATTGACGCTATAATGGCTGAATGCATCACAAAAATAAGTGTTAACTCAAACTCTAGCAATAAGGATGAAACAATAGCGGTCTTATGTGAAGCACTTCTTCATTTTATGCTTACGGTCAGTACTCTTCCATCTGAAAGAAAAATCCAAGTAAAAGATAATCTAACTATCGATGTAGTTATACCGAGCCTACAGAAACTAAAAAGAACGCCTGATAAATCAATTATTATAGAAATTATAAGGAATAAGATGGATTCGGATAAAATATCACAATTGGAATTCTTACAGCCAAATCATAAAAATATTTGGTTGATATCGGTGATACCATTTTCAACAACGAGATATAGAACATACGGCATGTCCACTAATACTAGGTTATTCCATAGTTTTTCGAATATCATAAAAGATATCAATAATTTTCTGGAGGAAACAGGTGATAAAAGCCTTAGGTTCATTCATTGAGATAAGACAAATGAGCTAAGTGATGACGCTTTCAGATAAATCAATCAATTAATTATTCAATCGATCAGTTGTAGTATCGTTTTGTGTGTATATCTGATGTAGTCATAAGTTGAATTTACGCACTGTTTCACAAAATCTAAGCTAAGGTTTGTATCCTTGGCGTTTAATGCACTTGGGATAGAAAGTCCTTATGTTGGTAGACATAGTCTTCCCCGGCTGGGTTCCTTTCAAAGACTTGGCAATAGCAGAAGACGTACCTGGTTTCATCAAAGCTCATGAACAAGCATTGAGCTATCCTTTCGATACACTAGTTGCTGGCCATCTGACCAGACTCGGTACCCGTCAGGATGGTGTTACTCAGATAGAGTTCGTCAAAGATCTCAAAAGCAGCGCAATTAATGCTACCAATAAGTATGCTAACTTTACAACTATTGCTCAAGTTGGTGGATTTAATAATCCTTGGTAGGTGTTTAAACCGCACGCTGATGACGTAGCCAATCGCTTTCATTAGTAGCAAGGGCTTTATAACAGAAACAGGAGATCAAAATATTTATTCAGGCTGTAAAACCATGCATGAAAACAACATTGTAAGTGTAATTGTAGTCAGGAAGAATGCTGCTAGTCTGACACAGCACCAGCAGCAGGAGGAGGAAGAATATGACCCGTCTTCTGCAGGAGTAGTAGCATCAACAAGAAATCCAAACACCACCAACAACAAGACCGAAAACGGGAGCAACCCCCGTAGCGTAGGATGGAACAATGTACCCTGAAGTTGTTCTCGAAAACTGGTTCGCCAGAAATCTATCCTCACTAAAAACCATCGTACGAATAATTTTTGGGGTATTCTGGGCGATAGACGGAGCACTAAAATTCGCCCCAGGATTTGTAGATTCTTTCTCGAGCATGATAAAGGATGCGGCGTCAGGTCAGCCATCATGGCTCGCAGGGTGGTTTTCATTTTGGGCATCAATAACATCTTCGAATCCCGCATTCTATGTGTACTCGTCAGGACTTCTCGAACTCGCTCTTGCCTTCGGTATTATCTTTGGATTCTTGCGCAAGCTTTCATACACAGTTAGCTTGTTCCTGAGCTTGATCATATGGGCCGTCCCTGAAGGCTTCGGCGGACCCTACGGTCCAGGCTCATCAGACATAGGCACTGGCATAGTATATGCTATTGTCTCCTTTATGTTGCTAGTCATGAATGCTACCTTCGGGCCCTCAAGATATAGTCTGGATTTCCTTATTGAGAGGAAATGGCGTTGGTGGAGGAAATTAGCTGAGATAAATGCCAACTAGTTTCCTTTGATGCGAGCAGGAAACTCGTGAGCTGGTTGTTCAAAGGCGTACAAAGCTATAGGTTTTCCAGCAGCGGAATCAAAGAATCTCAAAGTATCGCGCGCGCCTAGCTATGCAAGGGTAGCACACCAAACCAAATCATGACGAAATGAAAGAGTGGATTCTTGATATTATATCTATCAAATCATTTCCTACAAGAAGTGATAGATATTCTTTAGTGATATTATAAGACAGGATGATCTTTGATATGTTTATGCTGATTCTGGAAAAAATAGAGATAGGTCAAATTATACTATACAATTTATTTGAATGCAATTAATATCTTGTATTTACGGTAACAATAGTTGTATAGTTGAAATGAGAATATGGGATATCAATGACAAAACGAATAACAGCAGCAATACTGTTATTTAGTTTTATACCCAGTTTATCAGTTTCTTCATTTAAGGTTAACGCAATGCTCGGAAATAATGGACAAGGGAATAACGCTTATGTCGCAAAACATGTAAGGATATAGTCGATTTCATTTCTTATAACCCTGTATCAGCGTCCGTCTTGACATTTCAAGGAGTACGAGAGAGAAAGTTGGAAGAATTCATACCCATAGATGCGAGATTTCTAGAAAAGAATAAGTAAGCATGGCAATAATTAGGCAGGGATTTGCATATTGACTCATCAAAATAACTCCCAAAATTCAATTCCCAAAGTCATGGTTATCTTTCCTGCCAAGAATGAAGAAGGTACCATTGAAAATTCTATTGCTACTGCAGAGCTATTACAAACCAGATGTAATTCTAGTTGATGCATTTTCTACTGATAAAACCACCCAATTAGCTGGAAGAGCAGGAGCAATTGTAATTCAACAGCCAACAAAAATCTTTCCAGCAAAAGGATTGGCTATGAAAGCAGGCTTAAGAGAGGCTTTTGATAGGTCAGCTGATATTATTGTCTTTTTGGATGCAGACATAAGGAACCTTACACCAGAATGGGTCGATAAATTGGTTAAGGCTTTAATTGACGATAATTGTGATATGTCAAGAGGATTTTATACAAGACATGCCAGAGATGCAGCAGTTACAAAGCTAGTTGCAAGACCTATGTTGCATACTTTCTTTCCAGAATTATCTCATTTTGAACAACCTCTAAGCGGTGAAGTATGTGCTAGAAGAAAAGTTTGGGAAAACCTTTTGAAAAGAGATAATGGTTCTGGTTCCACTCCCGATGGATGGGGCATAGATGTTTGGTTTCTAATTGAAGCAGATCTCTCAGGGTACCACATTAAAGAGATATTTATGGGCACTAAGGAACACACATCTTTTGAAGATTATCGAGAAGATGTTTCCAAATTAAGTAAGATGGCTGAACAAGTAGAATTTACTATAATCAGGGAAGCAATAAAGTACGATAGACTAGAATTGCAAAAAAAAGTTAATGTTTAGTTTTATACGCTGAGCTATATCCATCTATTAATATTTTATACTTCTAACGCTTATCTATTACTTTGATAGGATTGTCGGGATTAAGGAATGAAGCACCTGAAAATTAAATTTCTAACTTTTCCATGATAAATTAAAAGCCAACCACGCCTAGAAATCCCTGGTAGAGTATTTCTTTTGACTGTACATATATTATATATCATTATAGTTTTGGCTGTTTGATCTCATCATCTCATATTCCTAATTCTTTTTCTTTCAGAATACATATGCACACCTACAATTACAATAATAATAACAATAAAAGGGATTACCATCATATCAATAAAAAAATCAGTGGGAAGCCTGCATGCTAATGATGACACAATTATTATTGCAGTATCTTCCCAAAGCCTGTGGCCTTAGCCAGATTTGCATAGCTAGCAACAACATTTGAAAGCGTGGCAATGAAATTATCATCTCTGAATTTTGTGTTGAATATATTGCCAATTTTCTTTCTTATGATTTTCTCGAGCTCTGCCAAGTCTTTTGAAGTATTACCTTCTCTGAAGAGTATATTCAAGTAAACTGAATAAGCCTCGGCGAATGCTTCATAAAGTTTCCAATTAAATCTTGATGAGTTTAATAATACTCCATTCAAAGCATCTCGCATCTCTATTGCAGTACTAGAATCAAAGACATCCTTTGCCATTTGGACATCTAGTAGAGACTATTATGTTATTTGAACGTTGAACTTAAACTACCTTCCATCTAATTCGTCATATTGTGATTCTTTTGAATTTGGCTTAGTGGTTAAGTTCAAAGCACAAATGCGAAATTACACGTTGGTCTTCTTTTTCCGTCTTCACATTTCTAGTCAAACGCCTTCCCTGATAGTGCTTATACCAATGAGAAAAAGGGATGCCGAAAAATAAAGGTAAAATTATTACGTCTCAAAGAAATAGGTCTATTCTCAAAATATATTAGTACTTTCACCCTGTGTTGTAGGATTAACGTTGCTTTGTCTGCCTCTGTATTCTACTTCTAGCAATGGATTGTCACGTCCCTGCTAAATTATGAAGATTATCATTTTTGTCCTCAGCAGCAGTCTTAGCCTGCGATGGATCTGCTTGTGATAATTGTGGTGTTTGAGACTTTCCATTAGTATTTACGTGAGCTCCATTAGCCTTTTTTTGTATTGTAACTTGAAGTAACTTTTTTTGCAAAAACTATTCCTTACGTAGACATCAGAAGAAGACCAATAAATGATAGAAAACCGTTGAAAGAAATTGTTATGGAAGGCCAATTTGTAAAATAGGAGCTGTAGTTAGCAATGTTTTCTATTGTTGTTACCACTTAGACAACTTTTCGGTTACGGATTCTATTTCGTCCTCCAATCTCCTTGATGCATCTAATCTTTCAGCAATGCGTATGGTAGATATTATTCGTTTAGCACCAGTTGATTTGACAGCTTCGTGAGCGGCCTCAATTGCATTTAGAATGGCTCTCATATTTCTTGCCTCTATCTGAGTTCCCATGGCTGTAAGTTTAGTAGTGTTAATATCTTTTGTTTTACGAATCGCCTCAAAAGCAACTGCTACTTCTTTACTTATACTCGTACTACCTGTTCCAACAGGTACGATACTGATCTCTGCATGGAGAGTTTGGTTGCTATTAGTACTCATTATAGCCTATCTTTACGGCTTAATAGAATAATGTTTTCATAATTTTCTACATACATGGATTCGACACATTTTATCGCCTTTCTGATCGACCTGTGAAGGATGAGATAATAACAAATTTATTGGATATCTGGAATGTATTTCAGACCATGCTTGTTATGTTGATGATTCTGTAAATTATATTGTAACTGGCGTATCAAGACCAAGACGATGAGTATACCTTCGACACGTTCAATATATCCCTAAGATTGAAGAATCGACTAAAAATGCCCTTTTTATATTCTAAGAATCGGTGATAATGATTTTGATGTCTAGCTACTAACACAACAGTTACATCTTACGATGATAGGAAGGGTCATAGTTTCTCCTATGCAAGATGGAGGAGCATCATTCGTTATTCCAAGGCTCAGAACACAGTAGCCTAATCTCGTTTCTTAATTAGTATGTTATTGTCTTCTACTTTTACTTCATAGGCTGGTTCTGGTGTACTTGCAGGAGGGTTTGTCACTTCTCCTGTCCTTATATCAAATTTGGCGCCATGCAAGGGACATTCAACTTCGTATCCCTCAAGCGTGCCATCAGTTAGAGGACCACCTTGATGCATGCAAACATTGCCAATTGCATAGTATTTTCCCTCAACATTAATGATACAGATATTTTCATCACCAACTTCAACTGCCTTCATCCGTGAAGGTTCAATATCCTTTGTATCAGCAACCTTAACAAAATCCTTACTCAATATGAGAAGCATCTCCATTTTATGTTTATATGCCTTTTCATTTGAATTTCATAGATTGTTTTCCTGATCTTATTGAGCCATTTTGTAGCGTATTTTATCAAATTGTCTAATTGCATAAACTACTATTGTGAACAATATGGATAGGAATCTGGTTAGAATTAATTACAAAAATGCAAGAATAACACTAAGCGGACAATTCCATTGCTTTAAGGAATTCGCGTCTTGCCAAAACTACCTAACTTAATCTTTTTGAGAATGTTATTGGAGGTGACCTATGGGCTATGTATTGAGAGACAAAAACACTCTAAATTGTGAATCTCTCTATCTTTCCTGTTTCAATTATTCGTAACACCCGTTTCTTGATTTCGTCCAAGTCCATTCCGAAGTACAATCCCTCAGCTTTTGATAGCTTCTTCATCGCTCTGCTCAGTATTGCAATGCAAATGCTTGTTTCATCTTTTTCGTCATGCACGAAGGCAGCAGCGATCAAAATGATTCCGTTCAGTAGATCCTTTTCCTCGTGATGGGCATCTTTCCATACAGATTCAAGAACTTCGTGAGCCCCCCAATACTTTTCATCGTTGAACAAGTCTCTCGCTTTCATGATTGCTTCGTGCTTCTCCATTCGCTTTTCGACTATAGGTTCGTACTCTGATAATGGTGAAATTGTTGTAAATCTGCGAATAACTTCTTCTATACTGTTGTTTTCAGGAACACTCGTATCAAACTCAATGTGTCTCGTTGCAACACGAGTATCGCGTACAATGACTCCAATATCTGAGACTAAGCTTCTGGCTTTATTGAGTAGCCAATTAGCCTGTTTAGGACTATAATTCTGATTTTTCAACTGTATAATGTACCTTTGCATAGCCTACAAAAGCCCTATAGTAGCTTGTCACAAGCCTAATATAATACTGATCAAATCCAGCTACAGCTCCCTCTCTTTAATTCATCATTTGAAGCAGAAGTCGAAATTGTGATTTGTCAATCAATTATAGTTTATATTTGTATTTACCACCGTTATCATTGATAACGATTATGATGATGAAAGCAAGGTGTGGTCATGTAGAAGAAAAATTCTATTCAGATTCACACCATGGACTATGTAGAAAATGCCATTCCAATTTTGCATTTCTACTAGAGTTAGAACAAAAGTATGGTGAAGATGCACTAATAGAGTACTGGTTTGCCAAGATACTCACTTATACATCATCAGAAAGAAAAGAAGATGTCGGCTGCCTTATAGATCATTTGATCGATTTTTATCAGCGAAATTTAATTAAGTTACCTTCAAAGGAGAAATATATCAGAAAAATGCTATTCATGTTACATTCACTTCAAGAACCATCTGATATAGAATCCTTAAGATAATTTTATTTGATATATTGTCAACGCCTAATCCCCTCGCTTATTATGTTTGGTACCTATGTAGGGATTGACATGGTTCATAAGTACTGCTGATATATTTATAATAGGAGGTACAAAACAGTAGCCTATTCATGATCGTTTAAAAGAACAGTTACTCATAGACTGGCGTCCCGTCAGCAGTATACCTCTATCTGCGTTTTCTGGCATCTGCATCGAGTTAGTTTATATCCAAGAATTTTGCAATCGCCTTCGTACTTGAACTCGAAACAAGAGGACACAGACACAATCAGCGAAATTCTTCTTAGAGCAGCAAGGGAACCAGAATTCAGAAATCAGTTGATAAAACAGCCTTCTAACGTCTTAGAACAATACAATATTTCTGACGAAGCAAAATCGATCATTAAGAATAGCATAATTGATCTTACTCAATAATTGAGTCGTTTCTCTGATTCCCATTCCTCCCGTAATCTATGGCCAGGTACTTCTGGCAATCTACTCGAACTAGATGAACTGTGGTGATGATGATCCGTGTGGCTGCTAGAAGACCCAGCATGATGTATTGAGGTAGAGCCAGAACCAGTACTCCTACCAGCACTACCGATATCGCCTACTGGACTAGGGTTTGCGACCTTGTAAAACCAACTTTTCTTATCACTTGATGCGAGTTCTAGAGGACACGCACGCAGAAGGCATAGAGTACTAAAAATTACCCTTTGTGTTCCAAATCTTTGTGTGTCACTTATTCTTATGCTCCCCCATGTGTAACTATTAAATCAGTCACAAAATCAGGAGTTTCATTCTCCACATTCTGTTAAATACGATTGAAAAATTGTTTTTATATCTTCTCCCATTAAATCCACATTTTTCTTGATAGATTGTCTGATACATTGAAGAGACTTTGCGCTTTGCAGGCCTATAAGATTAGCATTTGAAGTGTTATCACAATCAATATTAAACTTAATCTTTTCGTCTGTCCCATATTTAGCATGATATATTTCTGTTGCGTCATTTTCAATCTTCTGGAGTAAGCATATTAATTCTTGATTTGAAATACCTTTGTTATCATTATCTAACAGAGTTTTCAAAATTTCATTCAATCCACCAGTCCGCATGAACTCATATTTAATAATCTACACCTTAAATACATTGTATGAATTTCCTATGAGGTTAAATAGAAACACAGGCCCATACATTGATTGAAATTGTGATAATTAAAGTCCAATACCTAGCTCTTATTCATAAGTATTGGGCCGTCTGCTTGTCCTGTTGTCTTCTGTTGCAGCGACCATCAAAATATCTTTAGAATGATATAGATTCCATAGAAAGCAAGAATGGTACTTATTGAAATAAGTAATGCAGAATAGAATTTAGTTTTTAACACCGAGATTCCTCCATATATCATATACTATGTTATTACTAACCAAGCATAGTCCATCCA
>Ga0207416_1003246_pt1 | contig 15979 bp, 14 predicted proteins | sample PaiPotPPM11metaG_FD_184107 | JGI IMG/M metagenome (GOLD analysis project Ga0207416, IMG submission 184107) | Iron sulfur acid spring bacterial and archeal communities from Banff, Canada, to study Microbial Dark Matter (Phase II) - Paint Pots PPM... ...
GGGCGTTCCCGCGGCGAGCCGCCCGTGCAGCGGCAGCCGCGCCGCGACCCGGAAGCCGCCCCCGGGGGCCGGCCCGGTCTCGACCGAGCCGCCCACGGCGGCGGCGCGTTCGCGCATCCCGGCCAGCCCGTGCCCCGTACCGTCCTGGCCGGCACTACCACCGGCGCCGGCGCCGCTACCCGCACCGGCACCGGTGCCGCTGCCGTTGGGGGCGGTGCCGGCCGGCTGCCCGCACCCGGTGTCGGCCACGTCGATCCGCAGCTCGTCGTGGCCGTAGCACACCGAGACCGCGGCCGTGGCCGGGCCGGCGTGCCGGATCGTGTTGGTCAGCGACTCCTGGATGATCCGGTAGGCGGCCAGGTCGACCGCGGCCGGCAGCGCGGAGGGCGTCCCGGAGACCGACAGAGTGGTCTCCAGTCCGGCCCGGCAGGCCCCGGCGACGAGCGTCTCGAGCTGCGCGGTGCCCGGCGCGGGCTCGGTCGGGTCGGCGTCGTCGGCCCGGCGCAGCACGTTCAGGATGGCGCGCAACTCCTTCAGTCCTTCCTTGCTGGCCGCCTTGATCGCCAGCAGCGCGTCGGCGGCGGCCTCGGGGCGGGTGGGCAGAACGTGCGTGGCCGCCCCGGCCTGCACGTTGATGGTGGCCATGGTGTGGGCGACCACGTCGTGCAGCTCGCGGGCGATGCGCAGCCGCTCCTCGTCGACCCGCCTGCGTGCGTCCTCCTGGTCGCGCTGGTGGATCGACGCGACGTAGGCCCGCCGGTTGGCCACCGCGATCCCGCCCAGCAGGCCGGCGGCGACCAGGCCGGGCAGCAGGAAGAACCCGCCCCCGCTGATCTGCCCGAACGGGTTGTTCACGCCGGTCGCCGTCATCAGCACGACCAGCGTGACCGCGGCCAGGGCCATCGCCCGGCGCAGGCTCACCTGGGTGGTCACCGCGTAGACGGCCAGGACCGGGGCCAGGATGACGGAGCCGTTTACGTACCCGAGCAGGCTGTAGGTGACCGCCGCGGCCGTGGATACGGCCAGCACGGTCACCGGGTACCGGCGGCGCCAGGCGAGCACCAGGCAGGCCACCACGACCAGCAGGAGCGCGGCCAGCGGGAAATGCGGCGCATGGTGGTGCGGAAACGCGATCTGGTCGGTGATCTGGGCCGGATGCGCCTCGCCGTAGCTGCCGTAGACCAGGATCACGGTCCAGATCACGGCGAGGACCGCGTCCGAGACAGGTGAGTTCAGCCATCGCTGCCACGCCGCCCCGATACGTCCCATGCCAGAAGAGTAGGCACGTCTCGGGCCTGGGTCGCCCTCCCTGGGTTGGCCATCGGCCTACTCCTGACGGAGTAGCCCGCGCGGGCAACTCGCCGGATCTGTGGCCGGCAGTCCGATATAGTCATCGATTTGGGGCCCGTTTCGTCCGGGAACGGTACCCAGAGCCCCGCCCACCGCTTCATCGGGGATGCTTGTGAACGCACGCCAACGGCGTGGCCGCGTCAGCCGGCGTGGCCGGGAACGTCACATCAGCGTGCCCCTGCTGGTCGCGATCGCGGTGGCGGTCCCGGTGGCCCTCATGGCCGCGCTGACGGCCCAGGCCGTCGTGACCCGCAGCACGTGCAGCAACCACCCGCTGATGGTCAACGTGGCCGTGTCGGACGACATCGCCCCGGCCATCAAGCGCGTCGGGCGAGTGTTCAACCAGCAGCACCACAAGGCGGACGGGCGCTGCGCCGAGGTGCGGATCACTGCGGCCGAGCCCGCTGAGGTGGCGTCCCAGGTCGACGGCCAGGCCTCCGGCTCCGGGCCGCCCGCCGTCGACGCGTGGATCCCCGATTCGAGCCTGTGGGTGCAGGTGGCGCGGGCGTTCCCGCTCGGGGCGCAGGCGATCCAGCCCACCGGCCTGGACGTGGCGAAGTCCCCGCTCATGATCGTGATGCCGGGGACCGCGGCCGCCCAGGTCCCCGCGTTCAACAACTCCGTGGGCTGGAATTTCCTGCTGCCGGCCGCGGTGGGCGGCCCCGCCGCCACGCTCGGCCTCCGGGTCGACCTGCCCGACCCAACGCAGAGCGCCGCCGGGCTGGCCGCCCTGGTCGAGATCAACAGGCTGCTCGGCAACAGCGCGGGGGCCCGAGCCCAGTTCGCGAAGTTCGCGTTCTCCGCCCAGTCCTCCGCGCAGTTCGACGACCCGACGTCTCTGGCGGCGTTCGCCAGCCTGGCCAACCCGCCGCTGAACAGCCACCCGGTGACGGTCACCACCGAGCAGGCGGTCATGGCCTACGACAGCGCCCACCCGGGCCAGCCGCTGGCCGCCCGCTACCCGTCCGGCGGCAGTGCCGCGCTCGACACGCCCGAGCTCGACTACCCCTACGTCCTGACCTCGACCGACCCGGCCGAGCAGGCGGCGGGCCGGGAGTTCCAGGCCACGCTGGAGCAGGGCTACACGTCCTCGGTCGTCCGGTACTACGGCTTCCGCTCGGGCAACGGCGTCACCGGGACCCTGCCCGCGAACGACGGGCTGGCCCAGCAGCCGCTGCAGGCGGCCACGCCGACGGTGCCCGGCGAGGCCGAGACCGACCTGCAGGCCTGGGAGAAGCTGCAGATCGGCTCCCGCGACGTGGTGCTGATCGACGTGTCAGCGGCCATGGCCGCGCCGTCGGGGCTGCCCAACCTGACGCTCGAGCAGGAATTCACCGACACCGCGAACCTCGGGCTCGAGCTGTTCCCGGACAGCGCGCAGATCGGTGACTGGGAGTTCGCGGACCACCTCAGCGGACGCCTGCCGTACAAAGTGCTGGTCCCGGTCGGCCCGCTGCCCGGCGAGGTCGGGCTGATCAGCAGGCGCCAGCAACTCCAGGAGATCAACGGGTCGGTGCGCCCGATGCCGAACGCGCCCGCGGCGATCAACAAGACCATCCTGGCCGCGTACCAGATGATGCTGGCCAGCTACAACCCGAGTTTCTCCAACGCGGTCATCGTGATGACGGCCGGGGTGGACAAGGCCCCGGACGACCTGTCGGCGGCCGCGCTGATCAGCAAGCTGAGCCGGCTGCAGAACCCGAACCGCCGGGTGGAGCTGATCATCCTCCAGCTCGGCACGGCCGGCGATTTCACCGCGCTGCAGCAGATCGCGACGGCGGGCGGCGGGGCCGCGTACGAGATCTCCGACCCGACGCAGGTCGGCAAAGTGTTCTTCGAGGCGATCGCGCGGCGCATCTGCCAGGGTGGCTGCGCCAGCCCGTGATCTCGTTAAGAACGAGTCGAGATTTGTGTGAACCAGTCGTCTGAGGCGCGCGTCATCTGTTGTGAGGCCCGGCGAGAGCGGGGCGCCGGGCCTCACTCAGCTTCGGGGGAAGCCGGGTCGGTCAGTTCCTGACCCGGGCTACGCGGGCCGACCGTGCTCATGCGGCGGCCCGCTCGGCATGTCCGGGCCTGTTACGGCGGCTGGCCAGAGCCGAAATCCCGACGCCGAAATCCCGATTCGCAAATTCTGAGCCGCATGGGGGTGGACTATTCCCCCGGGCTGACGTAGGTAGGTAGGAGGGATCCGGGGGCCGAGGTCAGGGGCCGTTGTTGAGGGAGCACAGTGAGCGACGCGTGGATGCCTGGTGCTGGGCGCATCCGAGCCACCATCGATGGGGGGCCCCTGAAGGGAGGCGCACCGCGCGTCGTGTGGCAAGCCCTCGACGCCGACCCGCGGACCGTGTCCGCCCGCTCGGCGGCGCAGCGCCTTAACCAGCTTGGCCGGGCATGCCACCTGGTGTGGAACCCGATCCACGGGGAGACCGTGCAGCTCATCCCGATCCTGCGGGCCGGACGGTCGCTGGGCTGGCCTAACGGCCTGAACCCGCTAGCCCTGCTGACGGCCGACCCCGGCGCCATCTGGGGATCGGCGCCGCAGCCGCCGGCCGAACCCGAGCCGGGCGCGGCGGCGGTAGAGGCCGCCGAGGTGAACGCCGAGGGGCGGCTCTGCCTTCAGATCTGCGTCGTGGCGTTCGCCTGGGACCCGTTCACCTCACGCCCCATGACCGGGCTGACGGAGATCATGGACTGGCTTGACTCCTGGGGCGTTCCCCGGGAGTGGCCCGCCGGGCCGCCGGCCGCGTTCCCGCATGAGCAGGCGGGCTGCCGGGACCGGCGGCTGTGGGCCCGTGGCGGCCACTTCGGCGTGTCCCAGGTGCCCGACCTGACTGCGGCCGGGCCCGGCGCGATCGACATCGAACTGCTGACCGGCTGGGTCGGCCAGCCCCGGCCGCCGGAGCCGGCGGCGGCCGGCCGGGTAACGCTGCCGCGCCCGCGCCGCGAGCCCGCCGGGGCCGGGGCCAAGGCCATGCGCGACCTCGACGGGTACTTCGACAACCGCGATGCGGACACCGCGGCGGGGACGCTGAGCCGGGTCGGGTGATCGCGGCAGGTACCGTGGCCACCATGGACGCCGATCTCCCCCTGTCGACGACGCCCCGAACCACGCTCCACCGGGCCCGCGAGCGCGCCCGGACCGACCGGGCCGACCTCTACGCGGTGCTGGACGCCGGGCTGATCTGCCACCTGGGCGTGGTCGTGGACGGCTCCCCCACGGTGCTGCCGACCGGCTACGGCCGGACGGACGACACCCTGTTCCTGCACGGCTCATCGGCCAACCGGGCTCTGCTGGCCGCCGACGGCCAGCAGGTCTGCGTGACCGTGACCCACCTCGACGGCCTGGTCTGCGCCCGCTCGGTGTTCCATCACTCGATGAACTACCGCAGCGCGATGATCTTCGGTCCGGCCCGGCTTTTGAAAAACGATCCGGAACGTCTCCAGGCCCTGCGGGCTGTCACCGATCAGCTTGTTCCCGGGCGATGGGATCACGTCCGGCCCCCGACCCGCAAGGAGTTGGCCGCGACCGCCGTGCTCGAACTGCCGCTGGGCGAGGCGTCGGTCAAGGTGCGCACCGGCCCGCCCGCGGACGACGACGAGGACTACGACACCGACATCTGGGCCGGGGTGCTGCCCGCCCGGCTGACGTTCGGCGCGGCCGAGCCCGATCCCGTGCTGCGCGCGGGGATTCGCGTCCCCGACCACATCAGCGCGCTCGCGGGCCGGACGCGGGACACCTGACGTTCTGCTTCGGTCTGGGTCCTGTGGACATCAGGCTGACCTAGTCTTAGTGAATGACTGACCGGCTCGTCTGGATCGACTGCGAGATGACGGGGCTCGACCTTGCCCGTGATGCGCTGGTCGAGATCGCGTGCATTGTGACCGACGGCCAGCTCGCCGCACTCGACGATGGCGTCGACCTGGTGATCAAACCCCCCGCCGAGGCGCTCGACCACATGCCCGAGGTGGTGCGCGAGATGCACACCGCGTCCGGGCTGCTCGGTGAGCTCGCCGCCGGCATCACGCTGGCCGAGGCCCAGGAGGCCGTCCTGGCCTACGTGCGCCGGCACGTACACGAGCCGAAGAAGGCGCCGCTGTGCGGCAACTCGATCGCCACCGACCGCACGTTCATCGCGCGGGACATGCCCGAGCTCGACGTGTACCTGCACTACCGGATGGTGGACGTGTCGAGCATCAAGGAGCTGGCCCGGCGCTGGTACCCGCGCGCGTACTTCGCCAGCCCCGAGAAGCACGGCGGGCACCGGGCCCTGGCCGACATCCGGGAGAGCATCCGGGAGCTCCGCTACTACCGCGAGGCGGTCTTCGTCCCGCCCCCCGGCCCGGACACGGCCACCGCGCGCTCCATCGCCGCCCGGTACGGGACGCCGGGCCCGGCCGATCCGCCGCCCCCGGCGCCACGGAACGGCGTATCCGGTTCTGACCGATGACCTGATCCCGGTATGCTGCGTGAAGCCGCACGGCGGATCCGCCCGCGGCCATGGTGGGCGTAGCTCAGTTGGTTAGAGCGCCAGGTTGTGGTCCTGGATGTCGTGGGTTCGAATCCCATCGCTCACCCCATCGCTTACATCGCTCACCCGATCGAAAGGACCCCGGACCCACGCGGGGTTCGGGGTCTTCTCGTGGGCGGCCAGGCGGCTCAGCGTGCTATGCGTCCCGCTTGCGGACGATGGCGAACGTGACGCCGATCAGCGCGGCCGCGAGCAGGACGTAGATCCCGGTTTCGATCCCCTGGAACGGCCAGTAGCGGGCGGCGGGCTGGTAGGTGGCGTACCCGCGCCAGCCGTGCGCTTGCATGCAGGAAAGCAGGGCGACCGGCGAACCGGACTTGCCCACCGGGGCCGCGTTGAGCAGCCTCACGCACGGGCCGCGGAGCACGTCACCGACCGAGCCCCAGCCCTGGCCCACGGTCACCCCGGCCCGGCTGACGCCGCCCTGGGCCACCTGCCCGCGCGGCGTGAACGACGCCGTCAAGTTGTAGTACGTCGTGATCGCCGACATGTAGTGCGGCCGGAGGACATCGGAGATCAGCAGGCGGACCGCGATGAACCCGCCGAGCACGATGGCGATCGCGGGGAGGGTCCGGCGGGCCACGGTGCCCGCGGCGATGCCGAGGGCCATGGCGAACACCGCGTAGCCGACGGGGACGATGCCCTGGGTGTCGAACTGGCCGGGCAAGAACGCGCTGGCCGAGAGCGCGTTGACGGGCCCGGACCACCAGGTGGTCAGGGCGCCGATCAGGCCGCCGCAGGCGACGGCGGCGAGCAGCAGCCAGCCTGCCTTGACGGTCAGCCAGCGCATCCGCGTGACACTCTGCGTCCACGCGAAATCGCTGGTCCGGGCCTCGAGCTCGTGGGCCACGAGCGGGGCGCCCCACAGGATGCCGAGCACGACCGGCACGATCAGGCTGATGTACGGCAGGTCACTCACCACGCCGTTGACCAGGGACTGCTGTTGCAGGCACGCGCGGTTCCCGGCGCAGGCGACGAGAACGGAGTGCCAGTGCGACGCGATCTGGAAGCCGTCTGCCAGTATCACCGCGGCGAACGCGGCGAGCAGGACGATCGCGATCGCGCCCTGGGCCCGGTACTGGCGCCAGACAAGCCAGGTCACGACTCTTCTCCTCCAACCGGGGCGAGGTGCTTCCCCGCGGGCGCCTCACTGGCGCCCATGTAAGCCAGCACCAGTTCTTCGAGGGTCACGTCCTCGGCCTGGAAATCGGGGTCGATGACCGGGCCACCGCCCAGGCGGACCAGGAGGGTGGACTGACGGGCCGTCACCACCGCCTGCACGACCTGGTGCGCCCGCTCGATCGGCGCGGTGTCCTTGCGCGGCCCGACCAGGATCTTGTGCTCCGCCAAGACCGTGTCGATGTCGCCGCAGACCTGGACCCGGGACCCGCTCAGCAGGATGACGTGGTCGCAGACCCGTTCCAGGTCGCTGACCAGGTGCGAGGACAGCACGACGGTGAGGCCGCCCTCGGCGTCCGCCACGGCCGAGGTCAGCGTGGCCAGGAATTTCCGCCGGGCGAGCGGATCCAGCGCCGCGACCGGCTCGTCGAGGAGCAGCAGCCGCGGTCGCTTGGCCAGCGTGAGCGCCAGCGCCACCTGCGCGCGCTGGCCGCCCGACAGGGTGCCGACGCGCTGGTCAAGCGGAATGCGCAACTCCGCCAGCCGGGTGCGCACCAGCGAGGCGTCCCAGCGCGGGTTCAGGTGCGCCCCGATCTGGATGTGGTCCTCGGCGGTCAGCCTCCGGTACATCGGGATCTCCTGGGCGAGGAACCCGACCTCGGCCAGGAACGCCGGGTCCTGCCGCGGCACGCCGTCCAGGACCGACGCCGTGCCGCCGGTCGGGTGGACCAGCCCGGCGAGCATCCGCAGCAGCGTGGTCTTGCCCGCGCCGTTCGGCCCGAGCAGCGCGGAAACCCGGCCCTCGGGCACGGTCACCGTGCAGTCGGTCAGCGCGCTGACCCGCCGGTAGCGCTTGGACAGTTCATGTGTCGCGATCGCCGTGGTCACGCGATCTCCTCCGATTCAGAATCCGCGGCCCGGAGCGTGATCCGCAGCAGCGACTCCATCGACTCCTCGTCCAGTCCGGCCTCGCGGGCCTCGCGGACCCAGCGGGCCAGGCTGCGGCCGAGCCGGGAATGGGTCCCGGGTGGCGGCCCCGGCGGGCGCGCCCGGACGAACGTGCCCTGCCCGGCACGCGCCTCGACCAGGCCCTCGCGCTCCAGGTCCCGGTAGGCCTTGAGCACCGTGTTCGGGTTGACCGCGACGACCGCCACGACCTCCCGCACGCTCGGAAGCTGGTCACCCACGTCGAGGAGGCCCATCCGCAGCGCCTGCCGTACCTGCCGCACGATCTGCAGGTACGGCGGCACCCCGGACCGCTCTTCCACCCTGAAGCTGATCATGTGCTCGCCCATCCAGTGTCTTAGGTAGCTGGCACGCTACGCCACTGGAACACCTCAGTCAATAAGACGCGGCATCACCACGTCTTGCGACCGCTCTCCGCCCGCCTCTGCGCCACCGCCTCCTGGGCCGTCGCCACCAGGTCCGCAGCTCCTTGCGGGGTGAGGGGAAGCCCTGTGTTCCCTACGGCTACAGCGGCGGGCGAATCTGGATACCGACTGCTACAAAATGATGTCTTACTCGTGAGTAACAATCCTCGGCGACCTGGTGTGTACTTGCGCCAAACCGATCCGCAAGGAGTGAGACTGATGACCCACAGGGCGCTCAGGCTGGCCGCGGCGCTGGTCATGGCAGGCGGTGCCGTCACCGCACTCACCATGGGTCCCGCGGAGGCCGCCCCGGCCGCGTGCCACGCGTCCGGCTCGGCCATCTATACCCCGCCGGCCTCGGTGTCCGGTGCGCCCGGAAAGCTGCTCGCCTGCGAGCCGGTCACGCTGCCCGAGGTTCCGGGCATCTCGATGCGGGCGTGGAAGGTGCAGTACGTCTCGACCAACGTGCACGGCGCCAAGATCGCGGTCTCCGGCACGGTCGCCGTCCCGACGGCCCCATGGCCCGGCCCGGGGCCCCGGCCCGTCATCGCCTTCAACCCCGGCACTCTCGGCCTCGGCCCGCAGTGCGCGTTCTCCAAGCAGCTCGCCGGCGCGTATCAGGGCGAGTACGAGGGCAGCAACATCGCCGCGATACTCCAGGCGGGGTATGCGGTCGCCGCCACCGACGGCGTTGGCTACCTCAACGGGCAGGTCCACACCTACGTCGTCGGCCAGAACGCCGGCCATGCCCTGCTGGACATCGCGCGCACCGCATTCGAGGTGCCGGGTGCCGGGCTCAGCCCCGCCGCCAAGGTCGGCATCTGGGGTTACTCGGAGGGCGGCCAGGCGTCGCTGTGGGCGGCCCAGTTCGCCGCCTCCTACGCGCCGGACCTGCACGTGGCCGGTGACGCCGCCGGCGGGGTGCCCGGCAACCTGAAGGTGACGGCCGCGGCCCTGAACGGCGGCGCGTTCGCGGGCTTCGGCCTGGATGCGGTGATCGGCCTGCACAGCGCCTATCCCGACATGCCGTTCAACTCGCTGCTGAACAGCGCGGGTGTCAGCGCGGTCCGTCAGGCGGAAAGCCTGTGCTGGGCCGGCACGATCGCTTCGTTCGCTTTCGCGAACATCGAAAACTACTCGACCAACCACCTCACGCTGAACCAGATCTACGCGCTGCACGGGCCCGAGGGCACCTGGGGCGAGATCGTCAACCGCCAGAAGCTGGGCGTCGGCCTGGGCGCCGCCTACAAGATCCGCTTCCCGGTGTTCCAGTACCGAGGGCTGCTCGACGAGGTCATCCCGGCCTCGACTGAGGAGGCCACCCGGGCGGCCTACTGCGCGGCGGGCGTCCGCACGCAGTGGAACACCTACCCCGGCGACCACATCCTGGCCGACAGCGAGGCGATCGGCGACGTCATGAACTGGTTCGCCGCCCGCTTCGCGGGCCGGCCCGCGACCAGCAACTGCTGAGGCCGATGGCCGCGCCAGGCCGGACACGTGGCCGAAATCCCGTCATGAGCCTCACCTCGCGCCAGCTGGAAGCGGCCGCCCTGGCCGTACCCTGCCCCGAGCACCAGGCTGCTGCGGGCATCGAATGCCCCGACGGCGGCGCGTGCATGGCGCGCTATGGCCTATCCCCAGCCCAGTGGGCGGGTTTCTTCGGGCCCCTCGCGGCCCGTCGCCAGAGCACTCACCATGCGCCGCCTAGGGGTCCGGCGAGGCCATCCAAGCTGCGATCTGGGCCCGGGAGCTGACCCCGAGCTTGTTGAAGATGCTGCGGACGTGGCTGTCGACGGTGCGTTCGGAGATAAAGAGCCGGGCTCCGATCTGCTTGTTGGTCAGGCCGTCGGCGACCAGGCGCGCCACGTCGGCCTCGCGCCGGCCCAGCAGCCCGGCACCGGCCGCGCCACCGGAGCCGGCCGGGCCGGCCGCGGCCGGGCGGACCGCCGGGTCGCCCGCCCGGCCGCCGCGGCCCAGGGCGAGCCCTAGCGCGGTGTCCCGGTGCAGGCGCCGGCCGGCCTCGAGTTCGCCGGCGAACCGCTCGGGCCCCAGCGCGGCGGCGGCCGCCTCGCGGGCCCGGGCCAGCGGCGCGGCCAGGAACGGCATCACGTCGGCCGCGGCCTCGGTGCGCGCCGTGGCCGCCGCGCCGAGCGCACGATGGCCGACCTGGCCGGAGCGCGCATGGTGGTGCTGGGGGCGATGGACTCCGACGACGGGCTGAAGCTGCTGGCGAACATCGTCGGGTGGTCGCGGGTGAGCCAGGACCCGGCCGCGGCCCGGGAGGTCGTGCGGCTGTGCGGCGGCGTGCCGCTGGCCATCCGCGCGGCCGCGACCAGGCTCGCCTCCGCGCACGCCTGGCCGCTCGCGAAAATGGCGGCGCGGCTGGGTGGCGGCAGCTCGTTCCTCGAGGAGATGAGCTTGTGCGGCGCGGACGTCCTCGCCATCTTCGAGTCCAGCTACCGCTGGCTGACCCCGGCCGACCAGGGTGTGTTCCGGCTGCTGAGCCTGCTCGGCGACCGGGAGTTCAGCGCGGCGGGGGCCGCGCACCTGCTCGGCTGCGACCTGGCCGCGGCGGAGGCCCACCTGGCCCGCCTGGTCGAGTGTCACCTGCTGGAGATGGCGCCCGGCTGCGACGCCGCGCCGGACGTCCGCTACCGGTATCACAAGCTCGCCCGGGTCTGCGCGCGGGCGCGCCTCGGCGAGGTGCTCGACGACGTGGCCCTCGCGTTCCCCGCCGCGAGCCCGCCGGCCCGCGCCGGACGCTGGCCGGGCGCACCGGCCGGACCGGGCACCCCTGGCGCACCCGGCGGACCCGCCGGCCTGGTCAGCAGCCCGGTCTCCGAAGTCGCGGGCGGCTAGACCCGCCGACCACACCGGTCCCGATAGCCACACCGGCCTCACGGGTTCGGCTGCGCCAAAGATCTAGGACCGAAACGCACGATATAGATGGGTTTGGGTCCTAGATCTTCTACTCCGGCGAGCCCGTGATGCGGGCGGGGTTGATGTGGCGGGCGGGGCTGGGGCAGTGCCCCCGGAGGGGCGGCACCGCCCGGCGGTGCCCGCCCTGTAGGCCGCTCCATGACCCAGAAGGCTCGCTCTAGCCGGCCGGCAGGGCGGCGACCACGGCGGGGGTCAGCTCGGTGAGGCTGGCGAGCACCACGCTGGCCTGCTCCAGGGCGCCCGGGTCGGGCGGGTACTTCGGGTGCGGCACCGCGATCACGTGAAGCCCGGCCGCGGCGGCCGAGCGCAGCCCGTTCGAGGAGTCCTCGACCGCGGCGCACCGGGCGGGCAGGCGGTCCAGCTTGGCCGCGACGGCCAGGTAGATGTCGGGGGCGGGCTTGCCCCGCGCGACCTGCTCGGTGGACATCGTGGCCGCGAACGACGAGCGCAGACCGGCGGCGTCCAGGACGGTCTCGATCAGCGACGGCGGCGACGAGCTGGCCAGGCCCAGCGGCCACCGCGCGGCCAGGCCCGCCACGGCCTCGACCGCCCCCGGCATGAGCGGCAGGTGCTCGGCGTACCGGGCCGCCATCTGGTCGATGACCAGCACCGCGACCGTGTCCGGCGGCAGGCCGACGCCCAGGTCATCGCTCAGGTACCGGGCCCACTCCCCGGTGCTCATGCCCATCAGCCGCCGCTGCGCGTCGGCGGCCCAGTGGCCCCCGTGCTCGGCCACCACCTGCCGGCGCACCTGCTCCCACACCGGCTCGGAATCGACGAGCACGCCGTCCAGGTCGAACACGACCGCCTCGATCATGCGCCTACCCTGCCCGCTCCGCCTCCGCCCCGTCCAGCCGCGCGCGGGCCGGCCGGCCCGTCAGGTGCGGCCCGTGCTGACCGCGCGCACCATGTCCGCGGAGAGGCGCCGGCGATCTCGTTGCCCCACTGCATGATCGCGTGCGCGGCCGGGCGCAACTGCAGGGGCGGGAAGATGACGATGTTGATCACCAGCCCGGCGGCCACCCCGATGGCGACCTCGACCAGCCGGTGCGTGACGTAGTGCAGCGGCTGGTGGCCGCCGAGCAGCAGCGCGAACAGCGCGGTGAACGTGACCTGGGCACTCTGGTCGCCGAGCCGCCGCCAGCTAGAGAGCAGCACGCCGAGCAGGACGACCACGGCGATGCCCGCGGCGCCCGGCCCCAGCAGCACGCCCGTCGGCACGGCCAGCGCCGCGCCCAGCACGAACCCGGCGAAGTACTGGATGGCTGCTGCCAGTACCGGACCGGGTCCGAGGACGCCGGCCGCAGCACCGCTCCCAGCCCGCTCATCCCCCGCATGACCTGCAGCTACCCCGCCGCACGCACTTTACGTCCCGGTGCCGCCGGTTTCGGCGCGGCTACCGGCCCGCCTAGGCCGAGGCCCGGGCGGCACCGGGCGCGGCACCGGCCGGGCCGAGCCGCCCGTCTTCGAGCGTGAGCACCTCGTCGGCCAGGTCGACGATCCCGGCGTCGTGGGTCGCGACCAGAGCGGTTATCCCCTCCGACCGCACCACGGTCTGCAGCAGCCGCATGATCTGCCGCCCGGTCTCCGAGTCGAGCTGGCCGGTCGGCTCGTCGGCGATCAGCAACTCCGGCCGCCCGGCCAGGGCCCGGGCGATGGCCACCCGTTGCTGCTCGCCGCCGGACAGCTCGTTCGGCCGCTGGGTCGCGTGGCCGTCCAGGCCGACCACGTTGAGCAGCATCCGGACCCGCTCCTCGCGGGCCCGCCGCTCGGTCCCGGCGATCCGCAACGGGATGCTGACGTTCTCCGCGGCGGACAGCGTCGGGATGAGGCCGAACGACTGGAACACGAAAGCCACGGTCGAGCGGCGCAGCAGCAGCCGCTCGCGCTCGGTCAGGGCGGTGACCTCGTGCCCGGCGACCCGGACGGTGCCGGCGGTCGGCGCGTCCAGGCCGCCCACGATGTTCAGCAGCGTGGTCTTACCGCAGCCCGACCGGCCGCGCAGCGCGACGAGATGCCCGGCGGCGACCGTGAACGATACGCCGCGCAGCGCGTGCACCGCCGTGCCGCCGTGGCCGAAGGTCCGGGCTACGTCGGTCACCGCGACCAGGGGCGCCGCTGCCGTCGGCGAGCCTGCCATCTCAGTCCTCCCTGCTGGCCGGCGGAAGGGACTGGCCGGGCCAGACGCCGATGTGGTCCGGCTGCTCGTGCAGCCGGACCCGGTCGCGCATGCCGAGCCGGACGATCATCTCGCGCGGCAGCTGCACCCGCCCGGCCCGGTCCAGCACCGCGTACTCCTCCGCGACGTGCGCGGCCTCGTCGCCGTCCGCCGGGGCGCGGCGGAGCGTCTCGGAGCTGGTCCGCCCGTCACGGATTGAGATCGTGCGCCGCACCCGGGCCGATACCGCCGGGTCGTGCGTCACGACCAGGACCGTGGCGCCCAGCTCGGCGTTCGCCGTCTGCAGGGCGGTAAACACGTCGCTCGCGCTGGCGGTGTCCAGCTCGCCGGTGGGCTCGTCGGCCAGCAGCAGCCGGGGCTGGTTCGCCAGGGCGGTGGCGATGGCCGTCCGCTGCTGCTCGCCGCCGGACATCCGCTCCGGGACGCGCTGGGCGCAGTGCGCCACGCCCAGCGCGTCCAGCAGTTCCATCGCCCGCCGGGCCCGGGCCCGGCGGGCCACCCCGCCCAGCCGCATCGGCATCAGCACGTTCTGCATCCCGGTCAGGTACGGCAGCAGGTTGCGGGCGGTTTGCTGCCAGATGAACCCGACCACGCGGCGGCGGTAGGCGAGCCGGTCCCGGCCGCCCATCGAGCCGAGGTCGTGCCCGTCCACCCGCACGGTCCCGGCGGTCGGGGCGTCCAGGCCGGCCAGGATGTTCATCAGCGTGGACTTGCCGCTGCCCGAGGCTCCGATGATCGCGGTCAGCTCCCCCTGGGCCACCAGCATGTCCAGGCCCTGCAGGGCCTGGACCTCGATCCCCTCCCCGGCGTAGATGCGGACCACCCGGTCACAGACGATCAGCGCGCCCTCGCCGTAGGTCGCCCGCTCCCGCCGCCGATCCGCGTCGAGCTCGGCGATCCCGCCCGCTGGACCCGTCGCCTCGCTGCTCATCCGCATCGCCTCCGTAGTCCGCCCGTGCCGGTCATTCGCCCGCCCGCAGCGCGCCGGTGACGCCCCGGTGCCGCGCGATCAAGAACTGGGCGGCTAGCGCCGCCGCGGACAGCACGATCAGCCCCGCGGCGCTGGCCGCCAGCGGCACCGGCTCGGGCGTGATCGCGGCGCTGGCCCCGGAGCCGGTGAAGGCCGACAGGCTGATCGACGGGGCGATCAGCGGCGTCAGCGCCCACGCGCTGGCCACCCCGCCCGCCGCGGCCGCCAGGACCTGCGGCAGCAGCTCCAGCGTGACCAGCCACCGGGCCTGGGCCGGCCGCAGGCCCATGGTCGCCAGCCGGGCCAGCGTCAGCTCCCGGGACTGGCCGGTCATCAGCAGCGTGATGAGCAGGATCAGCGCGCTGAACCCGGCCGCCGCCGCGGCGCCCTCAGCGATCCCGGCCTGCGCGGCGTGCGGGAGCGGCGCGCCGGCCAGCCCGGAGAGCACGTCGCCGCGCAGGCTCAGCGAGGCACCGGGCAGCGCTCGCCGGACCGTGGCCGCCAGCCGCGCGGCGTCTAGGTCCGGGCCGGCCACGAGCATGACCGAGGGTGGCGGCTGCCGCCCGGCCAGCGCCCCGTCCGGCAGGATCAGGAACGATCCGCCCCAGGCGCCGGGCACGGCGCGGGCCTGCCCGGCCAGCCGGATCGCGATCCGGTGACCGGCGACCCGCAAGGTCGCGCCTCCGGGCGGTACCGAAACGGCCGCGGCCGACGACGCCAGCACCGGCACGGCCCCCCCGGGCGACCCGGGCCGGCGGGCCAGGGCCGCCGCCGGGAAGGCCGGCCCGGGGGCGCGGGCGGCGAGCGCGGCGTATCCGGCCGGGTTCAGCAGCACCACGGTGATCCGGGACCCGGAGCCCAGCGATCCGGGGGTGACCAGTGCGGCCGCGGTCCGCTCCGTGCCGGGCACCGCGGCGATCTCCCGCTGGACCGCGGGGCTGAGCGGCCGGGACGAGCTCGACGCGTTGACGATGGCGTCCGCGCCGACCTCGCGCCAGGACTGCGACACCTCGGCCTGGTGCACCGCGTCGCCCACCATGGTGCCGAACGCGACCACGGCCAGCGCCAGGATCAGCGCGAACACCGCGGCCACGCCGACCGCCGAAGCCCGCGTGGCCTGGGCCAGCCCGACCAGCGCGCTGACCCCGGGCCGGACCCGGGCCAGCCGCAACGCCGCCCGGAGCACGAGCGGGTAGACGTGCGCGACGACGATCGCGGCCACCGCGGCCACCAGCACTGGCGCCGCGCTCGAGTACACGTCGACGTGGCCCGAGGACAGGCCCTGTTCCCTCAGCACGATGATCCCGCCGACCGCCGCGCCGGCCAGTCCCGCCTCGGCCACCACGCGCCGGGCCACCGCGGCCCGGCGCGAGGCGGCGCTCCTGGCGCGCCGGGTGCCGCCGCGCTGCCCGGCGGCCGCCAGCAGCGGCAGGCCGGCGAGCGCCACGATGACCGTGGACCCGGCCAGCCACCAGGCGATGGCCGTGCCGCCGCCGGGTGTGACCGCCACCGCCAGCGCGCC
>Ga0207416_1003247_pt1 | contig 15979 bp, 16 predicted proteins | sample PaiPotPPM11metaG_FD_184107 | JGI IMG/M metagenome (GOLD analysis project Ga0207416, IMG submission 184107) | Iron sulfur acid spring bacterial and archeal communities from Banff, Canada, to study Microbial Dark Matter (Phase II) - Paint Pots PPM... ...
TGATGACACCTCGCCGGTGATCGCTGTGGTGGTGGCATAAGCCCCCGGCGGGCAGGTTCGCGGCTGCAGGAGCAGAGGGTTGGCCTTCGGTTGCCCCAAGCGCAGACGTCCATTGACCCGCACACACGCGCCGGTACATCTCTGATCCGCATTGACGGGCTTCCAACGGGGAGACGTGGCAAGTTGGGTCCAGAAGCCTCGTGACTCCTCCCCGATTTCGAAGGTCCTGACCGGGTCAGCGAACCAATACACATTCGCCCTTGTATCACATACCCCCTCCAGGTATACTGTCGATAGGAATACCCCAGCAGGGTATGGATCAACCACCACGAAGAAGGAACAAGCCATGACAACAACCTATGGCTACGCCGACCAGCGTGACGCACTTCTCAAGCGCGTCAATCGTCTCGAAGGTCAGGTCCGGGGAATCGGCCGCATGATCGAGGAGGATCGCTACTGCATCGATATCGTCAACCAGTTGAGCGCGATTCAGGCGGCCGCTCGCGAATTGTCCTTGCAGCTCTTAGAAGGACACGTGCGTCACTGCGTGGCGGACGCCGTGCGCGAGGACAACGCCGAGCCGAAGGTGCGCGAGCTCATCGACACCCTGAGTAAGGCCATGGGGCGGTAATGCGCGGCCAGACATGAGACAATCCATGACGACTTTTCCGGCACCCACACAGGAGACGCAGGTCTGCGAGCTCGACATCGAGGGCATGACGTGCGCCTCGTGCGTCCGCCGGGTGGAGCGGTCGCTGGCGAAGGTGGACGGTGTCCAGGAAGCGCGTGCCAACCTGGCGATGGAGCAAGCCCAGGTCCGCGGAACCGCACCCCTTCCCGCGCTCCTCGCCGCGATCGAGCGCGCCGGCTACCATGCCTCTCCTGTCGAGCCGGAGGAGACGGCGAGCGATCCGGACGATCTCGTGGCGGGGCAGGCACGGATTGCACGGCGCAAGCTGCGCGATATCATCATCGGCGTCCTCTTCACCGCACCGGTGCTGGTGCTGGCGACCTTCTTCATGGACCGGTTCCCGAGAGAGAACCTGCTCATGCTCCTCCTGGCGCTCCCCGTCTGGGCCTACGTCGGACGTGACTTCAACGTAGGAGCGCTCCGTGCCCTCCGGCATGGAACCGCAAATATGGACACGCTGATCGCGCTCGGCTCATCTGTGGCATACCTCTATAGCGCGTGGGCTACCTTCTTTCGGAGCAGCGCCGTCACCTACTTCGATACTGCCGCCGCCATCGTCGTCCTGATCTCAGTGGGGAAGTATCTTGAGGCGCGCTCGCGAAGCGGCGCGGGTGAGGCCATCAGACGCCTGGCGGGACTGAGCGCCCGCTCGGCGCGTGTCTTGTACGGGGGTATCGAGGTCGAGGTCCCGCTCTCTCGGGTCCAGATCGCCGATATCCTGGTTGTCCGGCCGGGTGAGAAGATCCCGACCGACGGCGTGGTATTGGAGGGCACGGCCAGCGTCGACGAGTCGATGATCACCGGAGAGAGCGTGCCGATCGTCAAGGATCCTGGGGACGAGGTGATCGGGGCGACCGTCGACACGGATGGCCTGCTCAAAGTTCGAGCCACCCGTGTAGGAAAGGACACCGCGCTGGCCCGAATCATCCGCCTGGTCGAACAGGCCCAAGGGTCCAAGGTTCCCGCTCAGCGCCTGGCAGATCAGATTTCGCAGTACTTCGTCCCCGCCGTCCTGCTCATCGCGCTTGGCACCTACCTCGGATGGGTGTTGAGCGGTCACTCGGGTACTAACGCCATGGTCGCAGCCGTGGCCGTGCTGGTCATCGCCTGCCCCTGCGCGCTCGGCCTGGCCACACCGACCGCCATCATGGTGGGAACCGGACGCGGCGCCGAGAACGGCATCCTAATCAAGGGCGCGGAGAGCCTGGAGCGCATGCGCCAGATCACCGAGATCGTCCTGGACAAGACCGGGACCATCACAAGAGGCCGACCGGCTGTGACCGAAGTGCTGCAACTCGACGGTGCGGGTGTGGCGCGTGGTAGTCGCGAGCTCCTCCAGCTCGTCGCCAGCGTCGAGCAGGGTTCAGAGCACCCGCTGGCCCGCTCCGTGGTCGAGCTGGCGCGCGGCGAGGGCATCACGCTTGTCGGCGACGTCAGGGACTTTGCCGTGATCGCGGGTGGCGGCGTCGAGGCGAGGGTCGGGTCGAAGCAGGTCCTCATCGGGAATCGCCGTCTGTTACTCAACCGGGGCATCGAGCTGGACGGCCACGACAGGCAGATCGCAGCGCTGGAAGCACGCGGCCGGACGATCATGCTGGTTGCCGTGGGCGGCCGCCTCGCGGGGGCGATTGCGCTCGCGGATACGGCCAAAGAGGGGTCGGCCCAGGCTATTGGGGAGCTCCACAACCTTGGGATCGGGGTGACGATGCTCACGGGCGACAATCCGAGAACGGCCGGAACCATCGCCGACGAAGTTGGGATCGACCGGGTGGTGGCCGAGGTGCGTCCGGAGGACAAGGCAGCCGAGATCAAGCGGCTGCAGGACGGAGGAAAGGTCGTAGCCATGGTCGGAGACGGCATCAACGATGCGCCGGCTCTGGCTCAAGCAGACGCCGGCATCGCCATGGGAACCGGCACCGACATCGCCATGGAGGCAGCCGACGTCACACTGGTGCAGGGCGATCTGCGTGCCCTTCCTCTTGCGATCCACCTCTCCCGGGCCACGGTGGGGATTATTCGACAGAACCTCTTCTGGGCATTCTTTTACAACGTGGTCTTGATTCCGCTGGCCGTCTTTGGCAAGATCAGCCCCATCTTTGCCGCCGCAGCCATGGCACTGTCGTCTGTGACCGTGGTCTCCAACTCCTTGCGTCTGCGTGGCACCCGGCAGGCGACACTCCTGGCCGCTGGTGTTTTCCTGCTGGCCGTCGTCCTGGTCGGCCTTGGCGTCATCCTCACTCTCCGATAAAGCAAGAAGGAAACCGACCTGTGACACAACAGCCCGGACAGCCGATCACGTTGGTTTATCGTGTCCAGGATGCGACGAGCGCCAGGACCATCTCGAACCTGCCGCTCACGCACGAAAGGACACACGGGAGTTTGCACACACGCACGGTGAGCCGGTAGGAATCGGCCATACCGGCGGCAGCATGGCCGGTATGCACACCGTCCCCTCGGTCTTCGGGCCCGACGTCACGGTCTAGCACACCTTCCCCCGGCCCGGCCTCTACAAGATCTGGGCGCAGTTCCAGACGCACGACAGTCAAATCATCACCGCGGGCTTCGTGGTTCGCGTCATCTAGAGCAATACGCGATGTCATTGAGCCAACTGGAACAGTAGGGGCCGGCTCCTGCCGTGCCCGCCCCGGCTCAATGCTTGTGCGCGCTGCTGTAAGCAAGGAGAACACGTATGGAAACCATTACGCTCACGGCTCCCGACATCAGCTGTGACCACTGCAAGACCACGATCGAGCGCGAGATTGGCGCACTGGATGGCGTCAACGCCGTAGCCGTCGACATCCCCTCGAAGCACGTCACCGTCACCTACGACCCGGCACAGCTCGCCGAAACTGACATCGTAGCCAAGCTTGACGATGAAGGCTACCCAGTCGCCGGCACGAGTTGACGAGCGCTTCTGGGGCTTCTGTGGTGCACAGATCGGCGGGAAAGGACAAGTCCCCTCGATGACGCGGTTCGCAACGGTACCTGTCTGACTCCTTGTGACAGCGCTCGGGTCGCCATGGCGCAAATTGCATTGAAGCGCGGCCAGCACCAGCAGATCCGCACGCTCGCGCTCGATCATCGGCGCTCAGAACCGGGAGATCCGACAGATGAAGATATGGCGCAAGGCGTGGTACGGCAGCGCCGGCATGGGACACATGGGCCACTAAAAGGTGGCTCTCGGAGAGATGCATGGATATCCTGTCCGGGGTCCGCGATATACGTGCGTACGGCGGCAAGGAGTCCATTGCCTTTCGTGCGCAAGGCGACCGAGGACTGCAAGGTCCAATACCGCGCGAGCGATCCACTGCGTGGCCTTACTCCTGCTCTCGGTATGGCCGCACAGGACGCGGGTGCCCCTGCCTCGGTCCAATCGATTGGTGAGAAAGGTAAGTGGGACAGTAAGACATGACACCTCTACAGCAGTATCTTGTCCTGCTCGGTCTCGTAGCGGGTACGACCGGACTCGTCGTCGTGCTCCATCTGATCGCCCGTTCGCTGGGACCGAATCTGCCGGAGCCTGACAAAGACATCCCCTTTGCGGGCGGTACCCTCTCGCCCAAACCTGCCTGGGTGCGGTACCACGTCCACTACTACGGCATCGCGCTGCTGTTCCTGGCCTTCGACATGGAGATGGCCTTCATGTACCCCTGGGCTGTCGTGTTCCGCGAGGTCGGGCTCGAGGCCTTCCTCGACATGGGCGTCTTTCTGCTGATCCTCTTCCTGGGTCTCCTCTACGGCTGGAGCCAGGGAGCCCTGCGGAGGCAATGATGCTGGAAGCGCGAAGGGGTCGGCCCACCTGGGAACGACGGTTGCTTGCACGTCTCCTCAGCCACCATCTCACCGCGTTTGTCATCCCCGGTCTCGAGGTGGCACACGCATGTGGCCTGGACCCCGAGGCGGCCGGACTCAGTCCCGCGGCCACGCCCCGTCACGCCGCGGTCCTTCTCCTCGTGGGCGAGGTACCGCCCAGCCTGGCCCACGCCGCTGCAGTTGTCTACGCGCAGATGCCCCGGCCTCGCGCCATTCTGGCCGTCGGCACGGATTCGCCTCCGCCACTACCGGGAGCTTCCGTGACAGTACCGGCCATGCAGGAGGATCTTGTGGCCGCGGTGCAGCAGCTCCGAGCGGTCATGGCTCGCAATGCATGGTCGACGGAGCTATCGGCATTCGACGCCGATCACGCGCCACCAAGCGATGGCGCATCCCCCGGAAAGCATGGTGCCCAGACGGAAGCGAACAGTCACGACATGCACCTGGACCGTGGCACTGCCGGGGGAGTCCATGGGCAGACTCCACCGCTGGAAGGTGTCGACAAACCGCACCATGACCAGGCAGAAATGGCTGCGGGTCATGCTATGCCGCCTGAGCCGGGCACGCATCAACACCACCACCATTTGATGGAAGAGCACGGCGGCCACGTGCAGCCGCAAGAGGTAGACCACGTGCGCCATGAGCAGGAGATGGACCATGTTGCGCACACCTCGGCTGGGGAAGACCCTGGGGACGGTCACAAACACTTGCATCACAGGGAACACGAGGGAGGCTTCATGTCCATGGTCATGATGACTCAGGACCTGCCGCGCAGTCCCGACGGCCTCCCGATGGAGTGGCTCGAGGTTCCCTTTGGTCCCCTGTTCCCTGGCCTCCCCGGCGGTTTGGCGCTCACGTTCACGCTGGACGGCGACACCGTCACGCGCGCCTCCCTGACCCAAAGTGCCGTGGCCCGAGGTCTTGCCGCCACGTGGTCAGGTCCGGTTTCTGGGTTTCCCACTCGCTTTGCGCGACTCGACCCGCTGGCTGGGGACGCATATCGCGTGCTCGCCGTCCGCGCCCTTGAAGCCATGAGGGCCACCACCGTCGACCGGACCCTCGCCTGGAGCTGTATTGGAGTGATGGAGCGCCAGCGCGCCCTGAGTCACCTGACGTGGCTGGCGAGCTTCGCCTGGCTCCTTGGCGACCGGTGGCTCAGGGCACGGGCCATCTCGCTGCTCCAGCGCTTGCGAGGTGCACCGGACGTCGACTCCGTGGCACGACTCCGCCCGGGTGTCGACCGCTTCGTTGACCGTGTCCGCAGCATGCCGCCCCTCCGCTGGCGGCTGCAAGGAGTAGGGGGATTCGAAGGGGCGGATACGGCACGGCTGCGAGGACCGGTGGCACGGGCCGCCGGGGGAGACGAGGATGCGCGCACGGGCGACCCTCTCTATCACGATCTCGGCTTCACCCCCGTCCTCCGCCACGGCGCAGATGCCTGGTCCTGCCTCGAGGTGCGTCTTGCCGAGATGCGCCAGAGCCTCGATCTGATGGTCGCTGCCGGTGCGCTCTCCGCTCCCGACCTGGACACATCGATGGTCCGGGACGGAACCGGTATGGCGACCGTAGAGACACCCCGCGGGCGCTCGACGCTACATCTCACGGTCTCCGGCGGCCTGGTGCAGACTGTCGACCTGGATGCGCCCTCCACGTACAACATGGAGCTGCTGCAGACGGTCACGTTCCAGCAGGAGGTGAGCGATGCGCTGGTCGGGGTGGTCTCCCTGGACCTCTCGCCCTGGGAGCTCGATCGGTGAATCTCTGGCTCCTGCTCCTCATTCTCGCCGGCGCCTACCTGGTAGCCGTGATCGAGAACTGGGTCGTGACGGGCCGCCTACGTCTTTTGGCGCCGCTGCTGGCGGGAATCGCGCTTCTGGGGCGCGAGTCGCTGGTGCCGCGTCTGCCGGACCGATTGCTCTTCGAGACGGCGCCCCCGCTCCTGCTGGCCGCAGCTATCCTCTCCATGGCCGTCCTCCCGCTTGCACCCGGCACCGTGCTGGTGGACCTGGCTACGGGTGCGCTCTTCGTAAATGCCGCACTTGCTTATGTGATGGTAGCGGTCGTGATGGCCGGGTGGGGGCCGGATGCAGCGTACGCCATGATCGGAGGCTGGCGCTTCCTTGGGCAGCTCGTCGCGTACTCGATGCTCATCGTCATGCCCATCACCGCCGTGGCCATGCGGGCCCAGTCGCTGGTGACGACCGCGATCGTCTCCTCGCAGGCGCCGCTCCCGAACGCGGTTGCGCAGCCGCTCGGCTTCCTGCTCTTCTTCCTGGCTGCGATGGCGGTTGCCTTCCTCCCGCCCTTCGACCTCCCGACTGCGAGCGATCTGGCGGACGGCGTGTTCGGGGAGTACACGGGAGCGCGGCTGGCGATCCTGCGCCTGGCGCGGCTGGTTCTCGTGCTGAGCCTGGCGACGGCCGTCACGGTCTTCTATCTCGGCGGATGGCTCGGTCCCCTGCTTCCTCCGGCGTTCTGGACTATAGTCAAGACGCTTGCCGTGGCTGCAGTGATGCTGCTCGGCGGCCGCTACCTGCCGCGCACTCGGAGTGATCATCTGCTGGAGTGGAGCTGGAAGCTCGGCATTCCCCTGGCACTCGTCAACATCTTCTGGGTTGGCATCACGTTACTGGTGGTGCAGCGATGACCGTGCAGGCCGGCGCCCTCGCGCTGTTCGGTCTGGCGGCCCTCTGGTTTGGGATGGCTGTCTTCCGCACCCACTCGATGGTCCGGTCGGCGTTCTCATTGCTGACCACGATGGCAGCTCTGGGTGGGATGTTCCTCGCCATGCAGGCGGAGTTTCTGGGCGTGCTGCAGCTCATGATGATGGCGACGGAGATGGCGATCATGGCGATCTTCATGATGATGTACATGATGGACCCAGGTGGGCTCGGCCAGATGGAGATGACCCACCAGAAGCGTCTCTCCCTCCTCGCCGGCATTGTTGGCGGACTGGCCGGTTTGGCGCTGGCCGTTGCAAGCGCTTGGGGTCCGGTTGCGTCACGTGTGCCGAATCCCGCCCGGCAGACGCACGATCTCGGCATCGAGCTTCTGGGCCGCTCCATGCTCATCTTCGAGACGGCCGGCGTGTCGATTCTGGTGGCGATGATCGCCGCGACCACCGTGGTTATCTCCAGGAGGCACGAGTGACGACATTGATCCTGGCGCTTTTGGTTGGTGCAGGCCTCTTCGGCATCGGTCTTTACGGCGCGTTGAGCCAGACCAACCTCGTCATGATCATGATGGGCGTCGAGCTCATGCTGGGCGGTGCGCTCCTCAATCTCGTGGCCTTCTGGCGCTTCCTGCATCCCGACGCCTATGCAGGCCAGATGTTTGTGCTGATCGTGATGACCGTTATGGCGGTCGAGATGGCGGTCGGCTTCGGCGTCGGCACCGCGCGCTTCCGGGCCCGGGGATCGGTCGAGATGGAAGAGGCAACGGAGCTGAAGGAGTGACGATCGCAGCCGCTGCCATCCTGGCTCCGCTCGCCGCGATGGTGCTCATCGTCGCGCTCCGGCGCGGCGTCCAGACGCTCTCGCTTCTAGGTGCCTGTGTCGCGGTGATCGCGTCCGCAGTGACGCTGACACGCGTCGCGAACGGGTCCCGCTTCACCGGCTCTCTGCCTGGCCTACCGGGCCTGCCGCTGCGTCTCGTCGTGGACCCGCTCGCCGCCGTCCTCAGCGTCACCGTCGCCGTGATCGTCTTCTTGGTCCTGATCTATGCCGTGGGCTACATGGAGGCACAGGGCGACAAGGTCCGATTCTTTGCCGGCATGACCTTCTTTGCCACTGCAATGCAGACGGTGGTCCTGGCCGGAGACTGGATCCTCCTGCTCGCCGCCTGGGAGCTCATCGGGTTTGCTTCCTACCTGCTCATCGGCTTCTGGTTCGACCGGCCTGCCGTCGGCCCGGCCGCCACACGTGCCTTCCTCACCACACGTTCCGCCGATCTTGGACTGTACCTCGCGACGTTCACCCTGGTGACACAGACCGGTACCACGGCCATCGCTCCCGCGCTTCACGTCGGCGGGACGACCGCCACGGTCGCCGGCCTCCTCCTGCTGGTTGCCGCCATGGGCAAATCTGCGCAAGTGCCGCTCCAGGGCTGGCTGCAGGACGCCATGCTCGGTCCCACGCCGGTTTCGGCGCTCCTCCACTCAGCCACGCTGGTGGCAGCCGGCGCGATCCTGCTGGCGCGTGCCTTACCGCTCCTGTCGACAGAGGTGCGGACGATCGTTGGCCTGGTGGGGGGAGTCACGGTGCTGGTGACGGGAGTCATGGCCCTGGTCGAGCCGGACGTGAAGCGGCTGCTTGCCGCCTCGACCTCGAGCCAGCTCGGGTTCATGTTCCTTGCCCTGGGCGCGGGCTCCCTGGTGGCCGCCGTCGTGCACCTCGTCGCCCATGCGGCCATGAAGAGCTCCCTCTTTCTCGGAGTCGGAGTCTTCCAGGAGGCGTACGGCTCGACGGCGTTTGCCGAGCTACAGGGGGCGGGACGGGCGCACCGTCGCATCTTCCTGGGGTTTACCATCGCCGGTCTCTCCCTGGCCGCTCTTCCACCACTTGCGGGGTTCTGGTCCAAGGATGCTGTCCTGGCCGCCACCTTTACGACACCGAACGCCGCGCTTCTGGCTCCGCTCGCCGTCGCGGGGAGCGCGCTCACGGGCGGGTACGTGGGGCGCACGCTTCGGCATCTCTGGCACGGCGAGGCGCGGCACAAGCCGGTGCAAGGCATCGCCTGGATGGCAGCCGGGCTGACGGGAACGGTCGTCCTGGCCGCCGTTCTGGGCCTTGGAGTCCAGCCTATCGGCCGGATGCTCGGCCTCCCCGTTCCCGAGAACGACGCAGCTACCGCAGTTGGTCTTGTCGCGGCTATGGCCGGGCTTGCCGCCGGGTGGCTGCCTGTCCGCATTCCTCTGTCTGAGAGAGCGCGCAGGTGGGCGGCAGTCGGGTTCCGTGTGCACGGCGGGTTCGTCGGGCTCGTGGTCCGGCCGGTCATGGCGCTGGCGACACTGACCGACCGGATGGACGCAGCCATGCACCGTGGTGTGCTCGCCGTGGGAAGGGGCGGGCTTGTGCTCGCATCCGTCTCCCGTACCGTGGATGAGCGCGGGATCGACGGTGCAATCCGGACGCTTGCGCGGGATATTCACATCACCGGTGGGCTGGCCCGCCACCTCCAGACTGGACTTGTCTCCCGGGAGCTCGCGCTCACCGTCGCCTGCATCGGAGCTCTCGTCGTTCTACTCCTCGCGCTTCGGTAGGAAAGGTGCCGATGGTTCCGCTCGTCTCCCTCGGGCTGTTCGCCCCGCTCCTCGGCGCTGCACTCATCGTGATCCCCCCGCGGGTGTCCGGGCACCTGGCCTTCGCGGTTGGCCTTGTCGCCTCCGGACTTACCCTACTCGCCGCGGTCGGGATCGGGCTGCGCGGCGTCGGCAGCGGCTTCAGCCAGGTCGAGGAGGTCTCCTGGATCCCGTCGCTGGGCGCTGCCTACCGCGTCGGCGTCGACGGCATCAGCTTTCCGTTGATCCTGCTCACGGCGGTCCTGTTCCTGGTAGCGCTCATCTTTTCCATCCGGGTCACGCAGCGGCCGCGCGCCTACGTCGCGCTCTTCCTCCTGCTGGAGAGCGCCTGCCTCGGCGCCTTCCTGTCGCTCGACCTCGTGCTCTTCTACGTGTTCTTCGAGGTCAATCTGGTGGCGATGTACTTCATCATTGCCGGCTGGGGGCACGAAGGCCGCCAACGTGCCGCCCTCACCTTCTTCCTCTACACTCTGGCCGGGAGTCTACCACTCCTGCTCGCCATCCTGGCGCTGTATCTCGGTGCGCACCCTCGCACCTTCGACATGCGCGTCATCATTGCCCACCCGCCACTCACCGGCGTGGCCGCCTCCCTTACCCTGCTCGCGTTTCTCGTTGGCTTCGGCATCAAGACCCCGGTCTTTCCCTTCCACACCTGGCTCCCGGCCGCGCACGTGGAGGCCTCGACGGCGGGCAGCGTGGTGCTGGCCGGCGTCCTCCTCAAGCTGGGCACGTACGGCTTCGTCCGCTTCGCCCTCCAGATGACGCCGCAGGCCTTCCACGACGCGGCCCTGGCGATCGGCATCGTGGCCGCGTTCTCCGCCCTGTATGGTGCACTGGTTGCACTGGCGCAGACCGACCTCAAGCGTATGGTGGCGTACACGAGCGTCAACCACATGGGCTATGTGGTGCTCGGAGTGGCCGCGGCGGCAGCGGCGCTCGGCGGGCGCACTCGCACCCTCGCCATCGATGGCGCCGTGCTGCAGATGGTGAGCCACGGGATCGTGACCGGAGCGCTCTTCCTCCTGGTCGGTATGCTGGAAGAGCGCGCCGGGACGCGGGAGATGCAGGCCTTCGGCGGGCTGCTGCGTATCACCCCGGTGCTAGGGTGGGCCTTTATCCTGGCGGCCTTCGCCTCGCTCGGCCTCCCCGGTCTGGCCCACTTCCCGGCCGAGTTCCAGATCTTCCTCGGCACATTCGGGGAGTGGCCGCCAGTTGCCGCCGTCACCCTGATTGGGATTGTCATCACGGCGGGCCTGTACTTGCGCGCCATCCAGACGGTCTTCCTTGGCACGCTACCGGACCGGTGGCAGCACATGCCGGATCTTAATCGGCGCGATCTCTGGGCTATTGTGCCCCTGCTCGCTCTCATCGTCGTGGTCGGCATCGCACCTGGAAGCCTGCTGGACCTCATTCACCGCACCACCAGCGGACTACTGCTATGAGTGCTATGCGGGCGATCGACTTCGGCCGAGACCTCGCGCTCCTCGCCCCGCAGATTACCGTCGCCCTCACGGGCGTCGTCGCACTTGGCGCCGAGATGCTGCGGCGGCCTCGTGCCGCTCTCTGGCTCACGGTAGCCGGCCTGCTCGTCGCCACCGGGCTCGCCGTGCCACTTGTCGGGCGTGATACGACGGTGTTCGCCGGGACCTATCGCATCGATGTCTTGAGCGTCTGGGCGACCCTGATCCTCTCTCCGGCCACGGCGCTCTCTGCCATTCTAGCCGTGGGCGAGGTGCGCGGGACGGATCGCGAGGGGACAGTCTACAGTCTCCTTGCCTTCACGACGGTGGGACCGTTGGCGCTTGCCGGTGCCGGCGACCTGATGTTCCTCGTCCTGGGTGTGCTGATTAGCAGCCTGGGCTCGTTTGCCCTGGTTGCCTATCCGCGGGATGACCGCGCCACCGAGGCGGCCATGAAGTACTTCGTCTTCGGCTCCGTCACGTCGGCCATCATGATCTTCGGCCTCACCTACTGGTTCGGTGCAACCGGCTCGACCATGCTTGGAGATCTACATCGACTCGCCGGTATGCGCCTGGTCGCAGTTGCCGGTCTGGTCGCGGTGCTGGTCGGACTTGGGTACAAGGCGGCCATCGTTCCCTTCCACTTCTGGGCGCCCGACGCCTACGATGGAGGACCGGTCGCGGTTGCCGCCTACCTCTCGATTGTCCCGAAGGTCGGCGCCATCTTCGGTCTTGCCCAGGTGATGGCCGATCTCCCGGCGCAACTGAGCGTCTGGCGGATCGTCGTCGCACTGCTCGCCGTCGTCTCCATGACGTACGGCAATCTCGCGGCGCTGCCCCAGGAGAACGTCGTTCGTCTTCTGGCCTACTCCTCGATCGCGCAGGCGGGCTACTTCCTGTTGGGCGTGGTCGCGCTGGGCCACGGCACGCTCGCCGTCCAATCGCTCGTGGTCTTCGCCGCTGCCTACGCGGCGATGAACCTGGGCGCCTTCGCCGTCGTGCTGCGCACGGGACGCGATCTGGCGGGGTTCGGCGGCTTGGGACGCCAGGCGCCTTGGACGGGAGGAGCCATGGTCATCTTCCTGCTCTCCCTGGTCGGCGTCCCGCCTCTGGCCGGGTTCGCCGGGAAGGTGCTCCTCTTCGGGGCAGCCATGGACGCCGGCTTCGTGTGGCTGGCCATCGTGGCGATCGCCAATAGCGTGCTCTCGCTGGCCGTCTATCTGCGTGTCATCGTCCCACTGTACGGGCCGACACAACCAGTCCGACCTGCATTGCGTACCACGGTGCTCGTCTGGAGTGTTGCCCTGGTTCTGACTGTCCTGCTTGGCCTGGGTGTGCAGGCGCTGGTGGGTCAAGTGGCATAGGGCGATGGTCCCCGCGCCGCTCAGTGATCGTCCTCACAAGTTGGGGCCATTCAGCTTCGCCGTGCGCAACCGCCCCTACAATGCCATCCTTAGTGCGAGGCCAAGTTGGATGGTGTGCAATGATCGTAGCTCAGGCCTTCAGGCCGTTCTCCCCCTCCGAGACGGTCTCCCGTGCCCGCGGACACCGTGCCGTAGGGGCACCACGGGAACCCCGCCGAAGGCTTGGGTGCCCCTCTGGATGTGGTGCCCTCGGCTACGCTGGATTGCACAACATCCTCCCTGATCATGCATTAGTCGACGTCGCGGCGAGAGGTTGCGAGCGAGCCGGCCACCGCCGCAGCGGCCGCGTAGAGGGCCAGCAGGACAACGCCGACCGCCGGCGCCAGCAGCGTGCCCGAGCCCTGCCCGCTGATCGCCCTTCCGGCGGCGCCGGGCAAGAGCCGCCCGACATCGCCGACGCCGGCGATGTCGCCGACCAGCAGGTTCTCGATGAACAGGAGCCAGACGCAGATGCCGACGAGCGCCGGCACCTGGTTGCGAACGACGGCGCCCACACCGACGCCGATCGCCGCCCACAGCGCTGCGGCCGCCGCGCCCCCCGCGGCCAGGAGCGCGTAGTTGCCCTCGTCGAGCCGGACGTCGAGCCCGCGCGCCCTGAGCGCCGCCGTACCCACGCCCGCCGCGACGGCTCCGGCGACGAGCCCGAACCCGGTTCCGATCAGCATGCTCGCCCAGACCTTCGCGGCCACGACCCGCCGGCGCTCAGGGGTGACGAGGAACGTCGGCCGGATCGTGCCGTGGCGGATCTCGCCCGTGATCGACATTGCGCCGAGCAGGGCGGCGAAGAGCGCGCCAAAGACCTCGCCCCACCCGAACAGCACCGTGAGCTGCTTCGAAGTACTGTCAACGTTCCCGGCGGCGAGGTTGAAGCCGTGGAGCAGCACTACGAATGTGACGAGGCTGAGCATGGCAGCGAACAGGCCGAGGTCGGTCCGGGTCGAGCGCTGCTTGAACAGCTCGGCGCGCAGCGCGGCGCTCACGACGCCCCCCTGGCGGTCAGCCCGAGATAGACCTCCTCCAGCGTTTGACCGCCGCCCGTGAGCTCGTCCAGGCGCGCGGCCGCGACGAGGCGCCCGCGGTCGATGATCATCACCTGGTCGACCGCCTGCGCCACCTCCGCCAGCACGTGGCTCGAGACGAGCACCGTGCGGCCACCCTCGGCGAAGCTGCGCAGGAAGCTGCGCAGCCAGTGCACCCCCGCCGGATCGAGCCCGTTCGCGGGCTCGTCGAGGACGAGCAGCTCGGGGTCGCCGAGCAGCGCCGCGGCGAGCCCGAGCCGCTGACGCATCCCGAGCGAGTAGGTCTTCACCTGCCGGTCGGCGTTGGCCGCGAGCTCGACCAGCTCCAACACCTCGTCGACGCGGCTCGGCGGGATCTCCGCAGCAAGCGCGAGCGCCCGCAGATGGTCGCCGCCGGAGCGTCCGGGGTGAAAGTCGTTTGACTCGAGCACCGCCCCGGCCCGCCGCGCCGGCTGGTCGAGCTCGCGGTAGCGACGACCGAAGACGAGCGCCTCGCCGCCGGTTGGCTCGGCGAGTCCGAGCAACAGCCGCAGGGTGGTCGTCTTGCCGGCGCCGTTCGGACCGAGGAAGCCGGTGACGGTGCCCGCCTCGAGCGAGAACGTGAGGTCGTCGACAGCCACGACCTCGCCGTAGCGCTTGGTCAGCCCCTGGACGCTGACGACCGCGTCGCGCGGATGGACGTGCGTCGACGCCGACTTCTCGCGCGGGTCTCCGCCCACCGTCGCCCTGGCGGCGGGGCCATCTGCGGTCACGCTCCACGACCCTGATCGCGCTTCGGATTGCTTGGTGGGGCGTTTCCGGGACCGAACCGCGCGGACCAGCACTGCGCTCAAGGCGCTCACCGCGAGGACAATCAATATTATGTTCACGACCGCTCCGTGCATGCCCGGTCCGTGGCCTGCGGCTGCCATCAACCGATTCATGCGAGTTCCGGGCGACGGTCCCGGACGTCGGGTGCGGTCATGGGTTTGTTCTCGTGAACGTCCTCGAGGCCCGCCTCATGCACGTGCGGGTGCGCGCGGCTGCCTCCCTCATGTTCCTGATCGTACTCGACATGCTCGTAGTCGTGGCCGGCGTGGGCGTGCGAGTGTGTCTCGCCGTCGTGCGCGTGCTCTTGGCACATGTCGCTCCTCTGTTGATTGATATCGAGTGGTTGACGGTGGGGCGAGGCGGTGTCGCCCGCGCCCCGCGCGCAGGTGCCCGATGTGGCGCAGGGCCTCATCGAGCAGCGTCGCCACGGTTTTCATTACGGCAACACTTTAAGGGAGACAATATGTCGCTGTCAAATCAGAGTGTCTCGACATTCGTCGTCACGTATACTGAGGTGATGCCGAAGCTGTGGAACGAGACGATCGAGGCGCACCGCCGGGCGGTGCGCGACGCGGTCCTGGATGCCACTGCGGCGCTGGTGGCGGAGCACGGGCTGGCGTCGGTGACGATGTCGCAGATCGCCGAGGAGACCGGCATCGGACGTGCGACGCTGTACAAGTACTTCCCAGACGTCGAAGCGATCCTGTTCGCCTGGCACGAACGTCAGATCACTGGCCACCTCGAATATCTCGCCGAAGTCCGGGACCAGGCTGGCGACGCTGGCGAGCGACTCGAAGCGGTGCTGGAGGCCTACGCCCTCATTCACCAACGGCGGGTACAGCGCCACCGAGACGAGCACCGCGGCACCGAACTCGGGGCGTTCCTGCATCGAGACGAGCACCACCATCGAGACGAGCACCACGCCCGAGCGCAGCGGCAGCTCCACGACTTCATCCGAGACCTGCTGACCGAGGGCGCAGAGGCCGGCGATGTTCGGCGAGATGTCGCACCGGACGAGCTCGCGAGCTACTGCCTCCACGCCCTCGCAGCAGCCAGCAGCCTGCCGTCCAAGGCCGCGGTCGGCCGGCTCGTCACGGTCACTCTGGCTGGGCTGCACCCCCGCGCCGACTCGTTCCGCCGCGCACCGCTGCGTACCTGAGGTGCACAATCTGCACGTCTGGAAGGTCACCTCGGAGTTCCCTGCGCTGGCGGCGCAAGCCATCATGCAGCTTCTCCATCTGGTCACTTGCCATAGAGACACGATCGGAGACCCCATTGTCCGCTTGGAAGTTTGCGACCCCGACTGCCGTTCTGACCGGCACTGATACACGGGCGGTGTGGAGCATGGTGGTGTATGGTGCGAGCGTCGCGGCTGTCGTCGCTCTTCTCGCTGTCCGCTTCGGGGGCGTCCCACTGCGTGTCGGGAGCCCGCCCCGTCTGCGTCCCTATGCGCTTACCGGTCT
>Ga0207416_1003248_pt1 | contig 15977 bp, 28 predicted proteins | sample PaiPotPPM11metaG_FD_184107 | JGI IMG/M metagenome (GOLD analysis project Ga0207416, IMG submission 184107) | Iron sulfur acid spring bacterial and archeal communities from Banff, Canada, to study Microbial Dark Matter (Phase II) - Paint Pots PPM... ...
CCACCGCCACCGTGACCGCGACGCCGACCGCCACGGCAACCCCGACAGCGACCGCCACGGCGACGCCAACCGGAACGGCGACCGCCACCCCAACCGGGACACCCACCCAGACGCCCACGGCCACCGCTACTGGCACGCCGACCGCGACCCCGACTGAGACGCCAACTGCCACGCCGACGGCCACGGCCACCCAGACGCCCACCGCGACGGCCACCGGCACGCCGACGGCTACAGCCACCCCAACCGGCACCCCAACTCAGACCCCGACGGCGACGCCAACCCAGACGCCGACGGTGACCCCGACGGCCACGGAGACACCAACCGCCACGGCGACGGGCACGCCGACCGCGACGCCAACCGGCACCCCGACTGAGACGCCGACCGCGACGGCCACCGGAACCCCGACAGCTACACCGACGGCCACCGCCACTGGCACGCCCACGGCGACGCCAACGCAGACGCCGACGGCGACTCCGACCGCCACCCCAACCGCGACGGCCACCGGCACCCCGACTGAGACCCCGACCAGCACCTCGACGGCGACGCCGACTGAGACGGCGACTGGCACGCCCACGGCGACGCCGACCGCGACCCCAACCGGAACGCCCACCCAGACACCGACAGCCACAGCCACCGGCACGCCAACCGAGACTCCAACCGCGACGGCAACGGCGGCGGCCACGTCCACCCCGACCGCGGCGGCTACGTCCAGCCGGCAGGACCAGATCTCGTCGCGGATCAGCTCCGCGTTCGCGTCCAGTAGTCAGAAGGAGATCTCGTCGCGGATCAGTGCCGCGTTTACCTCGAGCCGGCAGGACCAGATCACGTCGGAGATCAGCTCCGCCTTCGCGTCCAGCCGGCAGGAGCAGATCTCCTCGGAGGTCAGCTCCGCCTTCACTAGCCCCCAGCAGTCGGCGCTATCGCCGGACATTGCGTCCCGATTCACCTCGCGCACCACGACGACCAGCGCGGCATTCACCGGCGATTGACCACGGCGGGACCTGGCGCTCCCGAGCGCGCCACCGGCAGTGCCGAGCAATGGGGGCTCCTGACGGCGCGCGGGATCACGGCCCCGTTCGCTCGGCCCAGCGTCACCGAGGGCTTCATCGAGCCTAATCCGCCGCGCGAGGCGCCGTTGCCGGGGTGGTACGTGGCCAACAGGCTTCGGGCATATCCCCGGGACCGCGGGCGCCACTACCGCGGGCGCATGGCCACGCGCGCGTCCCCCATGGCGCTGGGCCGCCACTCATGATCGCGGCCCTCTCCGCCGTTTTGCCGGCACACAACGAAGAGCGCAACGTGGAGTGGGCGGTAGAGCGTTGCGACGCCGCGTTGCAATCGCTCGGCGTGGACTATGAGCTCATCGTCGTGGATGACGTCAGCGGCGATGCGACCGGGGCGATATTGGATCGGCTGGGCCGTTGTTATCCGCGCCTCCGCATCGTGACGCGTACCGCGAACCCCGGCTACGGTGCGGCGTTGCGCGCCGGGTTTGCCGCCGCGCGCTACGACTGGATCTTCTTCAGCCACACCGACAATCAGTTCGATTTCACCGACCTTCGCTTGCTCCTCCCCTATGCACCTGCGTACGACATCGTCACGGGCTTTCGGAAGCCGAGGCGCGATCCGCCCATGCGCCGCCTCAACGGTTGGGGCTGGAATGTGCTCATTCGCCTCTGCTTCGGTTCCGTGGTGCGGGACATCGACTGCGGCTTTAAGCTCTTCCGCCGCTCGCTGCTGGACGAGGTCCCAATTATGTCGCAGGGCGCCATGATCGACGCCGAGATCGTCGTTGGCGCGCACGCCCGCGCGGCGCGCATCCGCGAGGTCAACGTGCCGCATTACGAGCGAACGCATGGCCAGGCCACCGGGGCCAAGCCGATCGTCATTCTGCGCGCCTTGCGCGACCTTGTGCGATATCGCGTCCGGCTCGGCCGGGAGTTGCGCGGCGTGGAGCCGCCGCGATAGGGCCAGTGGATGCCCAACGGCTGCGCCATAGCCCCAGGTACAACCGTGGTGGGCATCCGCGCGGCGGCCGGAGATCCCACCGGACCATGCTTGATGCCATCGGCACCGTCGCGAGGCAGCGGGCCGCTGGGAGGAACTGAGGTGGGAATCTGGGAGCATCCGGCCTTCCGCGAGCGGCGCCCGGTAGCGGCCTGGCGCCAATTGTGCAAGATACTGCGCGAGGGGCCGGCATTGCCGGCGTCGCGAACGGGGGGACCCGTGCGGGGCGCGCTGAGCCTGCGACAGCGGATCGCGCTCGCCCTCGGGGCGGCGGGCGCCTACAGCGCCGCCTGCCCGCGCTGCCGGACCGCCCACGCTTTCCTCGGCTCCCCGGAGCTGCTGGCGCGGAAGCCGGGGGCCGTCGTCGTGGGGTTGCGCTGCACCGCCTGCGGGCATCTGGTCCGCCACAGTATCGTGCTCGCGACGGGACTCGGGGGCGGGGCCGCAGCCGGCTGGATTTGACCGGCTGGCGCTGGCCGTGTGCCCAGCGGGCGGCCCCTCGCCCTCGGGTCGGCATGGTAGGCGCCGGCCCGCCGCGCTTCGCCTTCCCCAGGCGCCCCCGAGCTGGAAAGGTTGGTCCCGCGCCGGCGTACCCGACGCCGGGCCATGCTACACCACGCGGGCTCCGGCGTCACGAGTCGGTGGGCGCCTTGCCCGTGTCGGCTCGGGGCGGTTTGGGCCATCGCGGGTGGGCGCCGCCGCCGAGCTTGCCCAGCTCGCGGAAATGCTCGGGGCCGTACTTGTCGCGCACGGCCTGGCCGCCGGGCGGCTACAGACAGCCCGGCGGGGGATAATGGGCGATCCAGGCGCGCCGAAGTTGAAGGAGGCAAGCATGCAAGAGCAACAGCGGTCACCGGTGGTGGAGGTGCACTGCGTCTTCGACCGAGCGGTCGATCCCGCGACCGAACGAGCCATCCGCGATAGTTTGCACACCTTCTTCGAGCGGCAGGCCGGCTACGCGATGGATATTGAGGGGGCCGTCGGCGGGGCGCCGGGGACCGACGCCACCATTTCCTACACCAGCGCCTGGGCGAGCAACGCCCAGGCGTCCGACGCCGCCGAAAGCGCGGATGCTTGGCGCGACCGCAACGCAGGCCGGTTCGGGTGGGCGACGTGCGATATCCGATACATCCCCGAGCATGAGGACTGACGAGGGTTTCGGCGCCACAGTTGCATCACTCGGGGCCATGTCCATGCGTTCCTCCCCTCCCGATGCCCAAAAGCGGGCCAATAGGCCGGGAATGGCCCGCAATCGATCCAGGATGCCCCAGAACGCCGCTCCCCCCAGTGTCCGCTATCATTGGTTGGAACAGGAGGAAGGGATACCATGGCGTTCAGCTATCGGAATCGCAAGGGGCAGACCTACTACCTGCACACGCGGCTGACCACGCTGCGCGGCGGGCGCGAGCAGCGCATCTACTACTTCAGCAAGGACGCCGCCGACGCGCTGGACGCGGTCCCCGACGGCTACGAGGCAGCTGAGGTGACGACATCCGGGCTGCCGGTGCTCCGGAAGGCCGCGGCGAGCAAGACCGGGTGAATGGCGAGGGGAGGGTCGGGATGGACCGTATCGGGCGAGTCGTCCATGAGCAAGAGGGCTGGTACCTCGTCTGCGGCGAGGAGCGGCGCGGCCCCTACGCCAGCGAGCCGAGGCTGCTGCCAGCGCCGCCGCCATCGACGGACACGACGACCGGGTTTGCCGGCAGCGACGGCACGGTCATGACGAGGGACCTGGAGCGGTGGGAGACCGACCAGGGCCGCGTTGTACTGGTCCGAGAAATGACGGACACGATCGACACCGAGCCACAGGTGCGCGCGTATTTCCTGGACGCGGAGTAGGCGGCCCGCGCCCAGGCGGGAGGCCGTTGGGAATACCCCGAGATCGCGCCAGGATGGGCTACACGCCGCGTCGGCCCGTGAGCAGGTTGTAGGCGGCCACGAGCACGGCAATGACCAGCAGGATGTAGATGAGGCCGCCTCCGATGTGGATCACCAGGCCGAGCAGCCACAGCACGACTAGGATTACGACCACGGTCCACAGGATGTTTGCCAGTCCCACGGTACCTCTCCTTGGCGACGTCGACGGGAGGAGCGTAGACCGTGCGAGCGGCGAACACAAGGCGAGGAGTACCGGGAGGGGAGACGGTCGGGCCGTGCGCCGCACCGTACCCACGAGTTGGCAGCCCTGGGTCTGCCTCTGGTGAGATCCTTACCTGTGCCTTACCTGGGAGGCTTTGGTGTGGAATGCGGATGTGGAATTCCATGGTGTCCACGGGTCGCTGTACGGGTGGTTGCACGAGCTGACCGCACGTGGCCTGTCGATTGGCGGCACGGGTAAGGCGCGTGTAAGCCGTTCCCGTGCGGGAGGACCATGAGAAAGAGGGATAGAGTGGGGCCGTCGCGCCGCGTTACTTGCCGGAGGGCAGCCGTTGCTTTCCCTCTGGGACAGCGTTACTTGGGAGTTACTTGGGAGTTACGTGGGCGGCTTGGGTGTGGAGTCAGGGTGGGGAGTTCTGAGTTCCGCGCCTTTCTCCCCGCCCTGGCGGTATCTTCGGCTCGGACGGTGGGGGCAAGTAGCGGTCAAGTAACGCGCAAGGTACGGTGGACCGGTCGCGCGGGTTGGCGCGGGGCGCCAGCTACACCCCTTGGCGCAACTACTCGTCGGTGGGGGATCCGTCGAGCGCCCGGTTGGCGAGGGCATCGGCCTCGCGGTTCCGCGCTCGCGGGATCGGGACGATGCTGTACGCGGGCAGCCGCGTAAGGAGTTCACGGATACGGTCGTGGTGCGGTCGCAGCCGCTCCTCCCGAATCTTCCAGCGACCGGTGAGCTGGTTCGCCACCAAGGCGCTGTCGGTGTGGAAGGTGACCCGACCGGGCGCCAGGCTCGCCGCCGCCAGGACGGCCGCCTCGAAGGCCAGGTACTCGGCCTCGTTGTTCGTCAGGCGGTCGGACAGGTGGCGGCCAAGTTGCCGAACGACCGTCGCGGTAGCCGCGTCTCGAATGATGATCCCCAGCGCCGCCGGACCGGGGTTGCCCCGGGCCGCGCCGTCGCTCCAGACCAGCAGATGGTCGTAGCGAGAGTGCGCGGCCATAGCCGGCGGTCCCCCTCTGCTCCATAGCAGTATCCGCCGTTGGAGCCGAAGCGCATCAGTGATACCCGTGGATCGCGCCAGGTTGGCCCAGGACAGCAGGGAAGGGGCGACGCGGGCTACTTTTCGAGCTTGTCCAGATCCGGCTTTGCCGTCGTATCCAGATCGGGATTGCCACTCTTTCGCGAGTAGTAGATCAAGCCTTCGGGCGAGGTGGGGGGGACGTACGGCGAGAAATTGGGCGGCAACGCCCCGTTCTGGGTGTTCGAGGCGGTTGTACTCTCATGCGCACGCCGCCCGTCGGCGGATTCCCGCGCCGGTTCATCGCGTCGAAGCAAGATTCGCCGGTGTTGCCGATCTCCCATGATCGATCCCCCATGCCCGCTGACAAATCGTCGCGCCGCTACGTGCCGCCGACGCGTAGGGCATTGCGTAGCCAAGCTAGCGCCGCGCTGAGCTTGTCCCACTCGCTCACCTTGAAGCATACGACAACGAACACGAACAGGCCAAGGACGAACTGGCCGGCAAGTAGCCAGCGCGACTTCTTCAGGATCAAGGCGCGGTTGTGCGCCCAGGCGCGATGGATGACGTCGAGCGAGAGCGTCTTGATCTCACCCTCTTGGAGTTCGGCCAGGCCGATCAGCCTTGCGACGTCGGGATACTCGATGTAGCTCCTGACGAACACGGCCCCGACGAGGCCAAGCAGGGCTGCCGCGAGCATGACCAAGGAGACGGTCTGGAGGGCTGGGTGCCGGGCGAAGATGCTGAGCGCGCTCCCGCCGTTGGTGGCGATCAGGCCGAAGGCCGCGGCGCTGGCGCCGATGAGCACGCCGGCTTTGGTGTCCAGGGAGTTCAGATCCTGCCGCTGGCTGGCCAGTGCTGCTGTGGCTTCGCCATAGACGAAGTCGATACTGGCCGGAGCTGGGATCCGGACACCCGGCGGCGTGGGGGGCGCGGGCAGAGATGCTGAGGTTGCCGCGCGGACACGGTTGACGAGCTGCCGGACCTCTGGAGACGGGACTTCACTCACACGCTTAAGGCTTCCTCCACCACTGCCACCAGCGCCGCCGCGGCGATTCCGGTCCTTCCTCGTGCGCCGGCAGCGCCAGCACGTGCTGCAGCTCCGCTTCGAGGTTGCACGCCCGCTCCTGCCACATGGCCGCGGCCTGCTCGGCCTGGCTGGCGCGATCGAGCGCCTGATCGAGCAGCGGTCGCCACGTCTCCACGGTCGCTGCCACGGCAGCCTTGACGGCCGCCTCAACCGCTGGGGTACCCCGGGCTAGCCCAGGCTCCGATTCCTGGCCTACCACCGGCCTGCCATCGCCGGCCGACTCAGGGCTACCCCGAGCGCTGCCAGGCTGGGCCAGCGGCCAGGCATACCCCTGAGGTAGCGTGAGATACCACCCTACGGGCGTCTTCTCCGGCCGCAGGTCGACGGGGATCGTGCCCTGCTGGGCGTGGCGTCGAAGCGTCTTCGGACTGAGCCTCAGTCGGCGTGCCGCCTCGGCGATGGGCAGTCGCTCCAACGTGGCATCTACCACCGCGCTACCCTCCGGGCTACCGCAGACGCCTACCCCGTGACCCAGAGCAGGGTAGCCCGAGCGCCCTACCTCGGCGGTAGCCACAGGATGCCCCTCCCATCGGTAATGCCCCTGAACCGCGCCAGGATGGCCTGCAAGCTGCCTCGATAGGTCGGAACGGCTAATGGGCGACATAGGACGCTACGGCCCCCAGAAGTTGGTCAACGAAGCCAAGACCAAGCAGCAAGAGACCGCGTCGTGCGTCGTGCATCTGCTTTACCCGATCTCGCACTTGGGGGAGCCGGGAATTCTCTTCCAGTGTTTTGCCAGCTACTCGGGCTACACCGAGCTCGACGGCTTCCACGTCGGTGATGAGCAGCCCACGGGCCAATATAGCGGCACCGGTAATGTCACCGACGAGTCCGACGACGGTGAAAACTAGCGCGATGGTGTGCATACTGTTATCTCCTTGCCGACGAAGATGATGCCGACAGCCTGAATCGCCGACTGCTCGGGTCAACTGTACACTGCATCGATGTAAGAACGGAGCTCCCCGAATTGGCACAAGAATCTGACCTGCGCGTCGAGTACGCCTTCCCTACGGACTGGCCACAGGGGCCACTTACCGTCAACGTTGCGGCGGGAGATAAGCTATCCAGCGGTTTCGCGCTCGATCTGTTCGTGGTGAACGATTCGGATACACCGATCGAATACGCGGCCATTGAATTGAGCTTTGACGCTGATCTTGAGGTGGAAGTACCGCCCAACACCAAGGGGCTGATGAGCGATGAAGCTGAGCAGAGAAGCTTTCGCTGGATCCCCGGTGAATTAAGGCGCAGCCCTGTCAAGGTGTATACGATCCACTGGCACGTAGCGGAGCGCCTCCCCATCTTCAAGGGGTACCGGCAGCGCATCTTCGTGCCTTCATCGATCATAAGAGTCAAAGCGGACAAAGCATTCTCATTGCTGGCGTGGGAAATCATCGTCCCGGGCTTACCATCAAAATCGGGGCAGATATCGCTGACTTGCACCGCGGCGGGGTTGCCTTCGACTCTCCAAAACGGGGGACCTGCTGAGGTATACCTTCAGACTATTCGCCGCAATGCCTAGGACACCACTTGCAATGCCGCTGCCGGGCTGATCGCCCGGGCGCCTCGGACGGGCAGCGCCTCTACAGCTCCTCCAGCCCCAGGTACCTGCCGCTGCTCTCGCCCGGCCTAACATGGGCGTAGCGGCTGGTGGTGGCCAGGCTGGCATGCCCAAGCGTCTGCTGCACGACGTGGACCGGCGCGTGGCGATCCAGGGCGTGGCTCGCGTGGGCGTGCCGCCACCAGTGCGGCGAGACGGGCAAGGGTATCCCGGCCTTCTCGGCAACCTTCCGGACGATCCGCCATGCCTGCACCGCGCTGAGCCGGCTCCCCTGCCGCGACACAAACACCGGAGCGTCGCCGTCGCCGCGCCCGAGCGCGAGCAGCGCCCGCCAGGCCGCTTCCGGTAACACCACCGATCGGGTTTTCCCACCCTTGCCGTAGAGCGCCACCTGGCCGGCGCGCTCGCGCGGCTGGATGTCGCGCCAGGACAGGCCCACCAGCTCCGACACCCGCCCGCCGGAGGCGTAGGCCAGCACGAGCAGGGCGTGGTTGCGCGCGTCCGGCTCGGCCTGGTGGAGCATCCGGAAGATGTCCGACTGGCTCAGGATGCGCTCGGCGAGCCGGTCCCTCACCTTCGGCGCCCGCACCGCGGCGGTCACGTTGAAGCGCGTGTAGCCGATCGTCTGCGCGAACTTACACAACGAGCGGAGCGTGTTGACGATCCTGGCCCGCGTCGCCGGCGCGAGGTGGCCCCGCGTGTCGAGGAAGGCCTGCACATCGCCGATGGCAACGTGCGGCAAGGGCGTGGCGACGAAGGCCAGGAAGGCGCGCACCACGGGCAGGTAGACGCGCTGGGTGGACGCCGGCCGGCCGTGGACCCACAACTCGATCAGCCGGGTATCCGTTTCGGCCTGGACCAGCGCCACTACGTTCGATGGCCGGACAAGCGCGCTATCCATGCCAGGTTTCCCGTTCGATAGTCTGTTCAGTCACGGAGGCCCGCGTGCCGACAATGTTGGCTACCGCGCCCGATACGAGACCGATCGCCAAGCCGGCTCCGATCCCCGCAAACAGCCCGGCGATCGGGCTGCCGATGGTCAGGGCCCAGACGAGGACCATAAGCGGCCTGTTCGTTCGAGTCGTCTGCTCGCGATGTTCCTTGGTAATGGCCGTCGACGCGATGGTTCGCTGCGTGGCCGTCAGGGTGACGTCGTACATCCGGGCAGCACTTCCGCAGCTCTGACACACGCCCCGCCTGCGGCGATCGATCCTGACGCCGCAAGATTGACAGGATGCGAGGACCTTCGCCGTTGGCATGGTCTTCCTCATTTCCCCGACGAGTGAAAGAAAAGCGCAGTTCTCTTTCGCAGTATAGGGCCTTAATTGCATCCGGCTCCAGCAAAAGACGCCCCCCAATAGTCGCCTATTCATCGAAACACTGGCTGTCTTCGCGGCCACAACAGACACTGTTGGTAGCCTGGCTACAAGATGCCAGAGACGCCAAGGGCGCCGCGGCAGGGCCACGACGCCCGGGGACTGAGCACTCGTGAGGCACTCAGCGTGATGATACCAAAGCGGTGTCGTCACTACCCCCGGGGGTCTGCGCGCGCCCTAGCGCCTCCAACGGAAAGGGGGTGATCGATGGATAATGCCACCTGGCTAGAGATAGTCGCGGTCGTGGTTGCCATCCTGGCCCTGGCCGTGCGGCTCAAGGCCTGACCCGTCCGGGGCCTCCGTTGTTCGCGGAGGTCCTGGACTTCCCCCTCGCCGTCTCGGATCCCGCTTGCGCCGCCGCACGGCCACGCCGCGCTCGGCGAGCAGCTCGTACAGCGTCGTCTTGGGGATGCCATAGCGCTCCACGATCTCGCGCCACTTCACGCCCGCTCGGTAGGCGTCCAGGATCGCCGCCTCCCGCTCCCGCTGGGCCCGGGCTTCCGCTTGCCAGCGGAGCAGCGTGGCCGCCGCGCGCTGTCGCCGCTCCGCGCCCGTGTCCGGCGGCAGGCGTCCCCACTGGCGCCCTTCCGCGCGCGGGTCGGCGCAGGCCAGCAGCGCCCGGCGCTCCGCGTCGTCCTTTGCCAGTCCCGCGGCAAGCGGGCGGACGTGGACCAGGCGGACCGGGCAGCGGGCGTGCTCGAGCTCGCTGATGAGCGTGCGCGCCAGGCCGGTCGCCTCGGCCACCTCCCGCTGGGTGAGCTGGGCGCGCTCGCGGGCCTCGCGCAGGAGCCGGGCGAAGCGCGCCTCCCGCATCGTGGGTTGGAACCGCACCCGTCCCCTCTGTCCCCGCTGTCGCACTTGCCATCGGTCGCCGGAATCATAGCCGGTGGTAGGCTGCAGACGACGATCGTAGGAGCGGACACGATGGCGAAACACCTCGGCCCGACGATCCCCGTCGCCGAGTTCCGGCGGCTCCTCGAGCGGCTGCCGGACGATGCCTTGCTGGAGCCGAACGACATCGGCGGCGTGGCGGTCTGGTCGGCGGACGGCGAGCGGGCGCTCGCCTTCATCGATCTCGTCGCCCGACGCGTGGACCGGGAAGATGGCCCCTCCCCACGGTTGGAGCTGTCCTAGGGCATCCTGGGCGCTCCCAGGGGCATTCCTGAGCCGCGTCGCCGCGTTGTGCCATAATCGACGGGTGACGATTCCCGACGTACCTCCGAGCGAGATCGACTGGCGCGGCCTGCGCCTAGCGCTCGGGCTGACTCAGGCTGGGCTGGCGACGCTGCTGCAGGTGCGGCCCTTCACCGTCTACTGCTGGGAGCACGGCCGCCAACGGCCCGCGCCCGTCACCCTCGCCCTGCTGCGCATCGTCCTGCAACGGCCACACCACCAGCGGCGATTGCAGGAAGCCGGCTACCAGCTGCCCCCAGCGCTGCGGCCCGACGCGGACTAGCGCGCCCTCCAGCGCCTCCTCGCCCGCGAGTTCACCCTCACCAGCGCCGTCCGCTCACCCCGAGCCTGCCCATGCTAACGAGCGGCCGCCTGCCGTCAAGTTCGCGGCTCCCCGCCCCGCTCTTGCTCGCTACCGCGCCCTCTGCCGTCGGCGGCCGCCTCGAACCGCTCGCTTGAGCACCTCGCCCACCCGGAAGGCCGCCACCCGCCTGGCCGCGACCGCGATCTCCTTGCCGGTGCGCATATCGCGCACTTTGCTCGCCTGGCGCTGCCGGGTGTAGAACGTGCCGAAGCCCGGGAACTGGACGGTCTTCCCCTCCTTGAGGGTCTCAGCAATCACGTGTTGGCTGGCGTTCAGTGCGTCCGCGACCGCCCGCTGGCTCAGCCGCGTCTGCGTGGCGACGCGCTTGATCAGCTCTGTCTTGTACATGTTGCCCATAGTCACCTCCTTCCTGCTTGGTCTTCCCTGCCTGCTTCCCAGCGTAGCCTAGTTCTCAGATTATGTCAAGACATTCGCCGAAGCGCCGGATTCCCGCACGTAGCCTGGCCAACGGACGTAGCCGCATTTTCCCTCTTGACAACGATGTCGCATAATCGCATAATCGCATTAGTGCGATATCGCACCAGAAAGAACCTCTATGACGAACGTGCTGGTCTTTGCCATGCAGAAAGGTGGCGTCGGGAAGACGACCACCACACTGAACCTCGGTGTTAACCTCGCGAAGCGCGGCAAGCGCGTGTTGCTCGTGGATATTGACCCACAAGGAAACTTGACTCAAGGACTTGGCATCGATCTGGATGCCCTGGAATACAGCATCTACGAGGTGCTCCTCAACCCGGAGCAGGGCACCGCGTTCGCCACCATGGCGACCGACGCGGGCGTGGATTTGCTCCCATCGACGCTCGATCTGGCTGGGGCAGAGGCGGAACTCGCGGGCCAGGTTGGGCGAGAGCTGCTCCTCAACGAGGCGCTTAAACAGACGAGAGAGCAGTACGACTACATCCTGATTGACAGCCCCCCCAACCTTGGTCTCTTCACCCTCAACGCCCTCGCAGCGGCCAACCAGGTGATCGTCCCGATGCAGATGCACGTGTACGCGTTCAAAGCCATGCCGAAGCTGGAGAAGACGATCTCCCTCGTGCGCAAACTCAACCCGCAGCTCGCGGTCGGCGGCATTGTGATCACCCAATACGACCGGCGCACCAACCTCAGCCACGTCATTGAGCAGCAGACGAGACAGGCGTACGGCGACTTGGTCTTCGAGACGCTGATCCCGCTCAATACGCGGCTCGCCGAGGCCCCGGCAGCGGGCAAGCCGATTAGCACCTATGACCCGACCAGCCCGGGCGCCGTTGCCTATATGAAACTTGCCGAGGAGGTGGATCAGCGCTATGGCTAGCAGGGACACACTCACCGACATGCTCAAAGGCGAGGCAAAGCCGGCGATCAAACGGGGAAGGGGAGTCCAACTCTCGACCGAGGTGACACCGCCGGCGGCATCTGCCCAGCAGTCACAAGCGGCACAGCCACCGAGCGATAGTAACGCGATTTCGCACAATCGCACTTTCGCACAATCGCACAAGAACGGCCCGGTTCGCGTCAACCGCGGCTACAAACTCCGCGAGGATCTCATCCGCAGCTGCAAGCGCCTCGCCGTCGATACCGGTCGCCCCCTCTACGAAATCATGGAGGAAGCCCTTGGCGAGTATCTTGAGCGGCACAAGACATAGCCGCACCATCGCACTTTCGCACTCATGCGTCATCCCACGCTCACCGTCGCACCCACACGCAAAATCGCATTATCGCACTAGTGCGTTTTCGCACTCCTTCTCGATGGGTTGTAACTTGTGCTCGCAGGGCAAGGGACCCAGCGCCTCTTTCCGCAAATGACCATTGACAAGCAGGCAGTGCATTGCTACGCTTATGTTGTTATGGCAAACGCCACCGGTTTTCGTACCACGGTCTATCTCAGCGAGGCGGACATACGCCGGCTGGCCGCACTGCAATCGCGCTATTTTGCGCGAGAGAAGAAGCCCATCAGTCGCTCGCAGCTCATCAGCATCGCCGTGCTCGGGCTGTGGTCCGACCGTGACAACTTGCCTAAACTAAGCCGAGTTAAAACAGAAAACGCCTAACGGCACCACCGAGGTACACGCCAGACGTTTCCGCTCTTGCACAGCAATTGTAGGGCGTCCTCGCGGTGACTGTCAAGGCGGCCGTGCGGGAGTGTACCTATGCCCTTACCGTCAAAAGTCAATATGCAGCTTGAGTCAGCAATCAAGGCGGTCCTGTTCGATCAACCGATCGCCTATCATCCGATCCTCGCTCGGGTCGCCGGGTCGGTGACCGCCGGCCTGCTGCTGTCGCAGTTCCTCTACTGGACGCCACGATCCCAGGACCCCGAGGGGTGGGTGTGGAAGAGTCGCGATGAGATCTTGCACGAGACGTTCCTCACCCGGACCGAGCAGGAGACGGCCCGGCGCCGCCTCAAGGAGATCGGCGTGCTGGAGGAGAAGCTCGCCGGCGTCCCGGCGCGGCTGCACTTCCGCATCAACCTGTCGCGCCTGACCGAACTCTTGGCTTCCTCCCAGTTGGCAGGTTTCCTGCCAACTAGTTGGCAGGACTCCCGCCAGCCAGATGGCGGCAATGCTGCAAGCAAGCAGGAAGGAAACCAACCAGCTAATTCAGAGACTACTCCAGAGAATTCCCAGAGATTACCCCTTTCGAATTATTCGAAGGGCACACGCCCGGAAGAGACCCAGAGGGATACGCCCGAAGCAACGATGGTCACGCCTATTGCCGAGCCGCAACGACCGAGCAATGGGAGACCAACCCGTATCGGCGACGTTCTCGCCGCCCAGGCAGCACGGCAGCCACGGGCCTCGAGCAGGAAGGGGGCGCCGGCGACCGAATACCTGGACACGGTGATCCGTGACCTGTCCGCCGAGCTGCACGATGAGGAGCACACCGCCTCGAACCTCGCGCAGGCTCGCAACCTGATGGCGAAGGCCGGGCTCAACGAGGCGGCGTTTGTCGCCAAGGTCTACGAGGCCCGATCGATCACCAAGCAGCGGGGCAACATCAAAAAGCTGGCCAGCAACGGGCTGAGAAACCGTATCCCGTACATGTATGCCGTGCTCAGGGATCTGCTCGGGCTCGCCGAGGAGGATCAGCCCTTGCTCGCGACGGAAGAGGAGATGCAGCGAGCGCTCGACATTCGATCGGTCGACCAAACGACCGATTCCTGACCGCTTCCCCGGATAGCCGCTAGACATGCTAGGACGCCCGCCAGGGCAGGGTGCGTGGCGGAACTGACCAAATTCCTCTGTCGAAAAAACCAGCCATGCTGGCGTTCCTCAGCACTCGTTTGTTGGTATGCAGGGGGGAGCGGGGACAGGGCCATCGCCAGGACACTCCCTAGGATCGGCCCTCCTTCTGATCTTCCTGCTGATCGTCCTGGATGTCATCGTGGCGATCCCGGCGGTCGGCGCCGAGGACCGGACTGGTGCAACGGTGGCCCCGCGGGCGATCAACAAGGGAGGAACCGGGAGGGAGGGGGAAGGGGGAGTCGGCGCCACCGGACGTTGTCCGCATCCTCGCTGCGCTGCGGATCGTGCCGCCGACTCCCCCCTTCCGAAACCCCACCGACACACCGCCATAACAGCGACTCACACCTGCACCAGCAACACCAACGAATCATCGCGCTTCATCTGCCCAGTCGGTGGGGTTTCTCCCTCCCCCAGGGGAACGGCAGGGGTCGGGCTTTCCTCCCTTGACCCTCCATCCCGGCCTCTGCCGGCGTCTGCGGACGCTGAGGACGGTGGTGCTGCCTGCTTTCTCAGGGTAGCCCGCTGCTTCGCCGCGTCAAGGCGCAGGGCCGTTGACTCGGCTCCAGAGAGCGGGCGCCTGCTCCTATAAGCAGGCAGCCCGCCTGCAGGAAGGAGGTGAGTCGCATGCTCAAGCTGCGATGCTATCGGGTGACGGTGGTCAAGCTGATCCAGCTGCTGGTGCCGTCCACGTCGGAGGAAGCGGCGCGACGGCACGTCCGGCGCTGGCTGGACGAGGAGGACACGCTCGCGGATCGCTCGATCGCGGTGATCGCGAAGGCGGAGGAGGTCACGCTCCCCGAGGAAGGGGAGGAGGAGGCCTAAGCGCCGGCCCGCCATCCGGGGGTACCCTCGGGTGGCGGGTTTTTTGGTGGCCGCATTCCCTTTGCCCCATCGGCGTAGGATGGCCGCTCACTCAGTCGGGATCTTTCCCCTTGCCCGTGCCGGTCGCTCCCGCAGCAGAAGGGATCCGGCAGCCCGTCAAGGCCGCGGCCTCGGCGCTCAGGGCGCCGCCCCGCGGGTGACCGGCCGCCACCTTCTGCTCCCAAGGAGCGCTCGCCGCGGCTCGCGCCCGGACGGCTAGGACGCGGGCGCGAGCTTGGCGGAGGTCGCGACCTGGGCCACCATGTCCACCGACTCCCGCGTCCAGCCGAGGTCGAGCCAGCCCCGGGCCTGCGGGTGGGCCGGGTCGTTGGCCCACCACTGCTGGTGGACCAGCGCCGCCGCCTCGGGGTCGCCGGCATCGACGAGCCGCTGGACCTGGCGGAAGGTGAGGCTCAGGCGCTGGAGGGGCGCGGCGTCGGCGAGGAACTGCCCGAGCGCGTCGTATTTGGCCATGGCGGGCGCCTCCGTAGGGGGGATGGTCGGTCGGAGGGATTGTACTCAAACAATACGACGCCCGTCCCCGTCGTTGTTCTTCGCAGCGACGGCCTCACAGCACCAGGGTGGTGGTGTGGAAGGTGACGGTATGCCGCTCGCGGTCCACGGCCTGGACCTCCCAGCCGGCCTCCAGCCAGGCCTTGGCGTGGGCGTGGGTGGGATCGTTGTCCCACCAGGCGTCGTGATGATAGGCGGAGTCGGGCAAGGGCCGTTTGATGATCAGCTCGATCTGGCGGAAGCTGAGGGTGGCGTGATTGGCGGGGGAGGCGGCGAGGAACTGGCCGAGGGTCTTGTAGGTCGCGGGCATGGGAAGCACCTCCGGTGATGGGCAAGGCTCGGGGGACACCGGTCGTGCGTCGGGGGTGGAGGAAGGTGGGGAACACCAAGGCCGGGAGGCGCTGTTGGTGCAGCGCCCACCGGCCCCCGGTCGGGCTTACTTGCCCTTCTTGGCCTTCTTGACCTTCTTCGCCATCGTGCGCCTCCTGTTCCGACACCGCTGGGCGTAGCGCCGAGGAACTCCTCGACGCCGCACGGCCGGTCGCGGTGTCGTTCCCGGCAGGTGTGTCAGTCTACCCGGTAGGGATCGCTACCGGTTCCTGGCGATGGTCAGGCCCAGGAACATGCCGACCACCAGCCCGGCGGCCCCGGCGATCACCGTCGCCATGGTGCCGGCC
>Ga0207416_1003249_pt1 | contig 15957 bp, 9 predicted proteins | sample PaiPotPPM11metaG_FD_184107 | JGI IMG/M metagenome (GOLD analysis project Ga0207416, IMG submission 184107) | Iron sulfur acid spring bacterial and archeal communities from Banff, Canada, to study Microbial Dark Matter (Phase II) - Paint Pots PPM... ...
AAGGTGGTCGGCATCGAGGCGCGCGGTTTCATCTTCGCCGCCCCCGTCGCCTACGAGATCAGGGCCGGGTTCGTCCCGGTACGCAAGAAGGGCAAGCTGCCGGCCGCGACGTTCGCGCAGGAGTACCAGCTCGAGTACGGCAGCGCCACGCTCGAGGTGCACCAGGACGCGTTCCAGCCGGGTGAGCGGGTGCTGATCGTGGACGACGTGCTCGCCACCGGCGGCACCGCCCGCGCCACCGCGGAGCTCATCCGCCGGGCGGGCGCCCAGGTGGTCGGCGTGGCCGTGGTGATGGAGCTTTCGTTCCTCAAGGGCCGCGAAGCGATACCTGAAATTGAGGTCCGCTCACTCCTCGTAGCCTGAATCGGTCCCCTAGCGTTCCTGAACTGCGGAATGTCTGGAGTCTACCCGGCGGTTAATAACCCCAAGTAGACTGATGACCTGGCAGATGCGAGGAGCGCTTGTGGCCGGTGATGTAATGACGACCGCCACGGCCGGCGCCGAAGGGGCTGCCCGGATCGGGGAATCAGCGGACTCTGCCCAGCTCAACGGGCAGGACCGCCACGAGACGGACCAGGAGACGGCGACCAGGCCGCAGGCTGGTACGCCCTCGAATCTCCAGGTGCCCGCGCGTCCAGCCCGCCCGACTCGTCAAGGGCTCGCGTCTGCGGCACCGGCCCCCCACGCACCGGCCGCCCAAACATCGGCGGCACAGGCGGGCGCCGGGGTACGCCGCCGTCTGGCGAGGCTAGGAGCACAGCGGGGGTCGAATGTGAACCCTGTACTCGAACCGCTGATCAAGACCATCCGCGCGCACCACCCGAAGGCCGACGTGCGGACGGTTGAGCGTGCCTACGAGGTCGCCGCGCACTGGCACAAGGACCAGAAGCGCAAGTCGGGCGACCCGTACATCACCCACCCGCTCGCGGTGGCCACGATCCTCGCCGAGCTTGGCATGAACACCGAGACGATCTGCGCCGCGCTGCTGCACGATACGGTCGAGGACACCGCCTACACGCTCAACGAGCTGCGCAGCGAGTTCGGCGAGGACGTCGCGGCCCTCGTCGACGGCGTCACCAAGCTCGACAAGGTCAAGTACGGCGCCTCCGCCGAGGCGGAGACCGTCCGCAAGATGGTCGTCGCGATGTCCCGCGACATCCGCGTCCTCGTCATCAAGCTCGCCGACCGGCTGCACAACATGCGGACCCTGCGGTACATGCCGAGGGACAAGCAGGAGCGCAAGTCACACGAGACCCTGGAGATCTACGCGCCGCTCGCGCACCGCCTGGGCATGAACACGGTGAAGTGGGAGCTCGAGGACCTCGCCTTCGCCACGCTCTTCCCCAAGCGCTACGACGAGATCGCCCGCCTCGTCTCCCAGCGGTCGCCAAGACGGGACCAGCTGCTCCAGGAGGTCATCGAGAACCTCTCCGCCGACCTGCACGAGGCGCGGATCAAGGGCACGGTCACCGGCCGCCCGAAGCACTACTACTCGATCTACCAGAAGATGATCGCCCGCAACGTCGAGTTCGACGACATCTACGACCTGGTGGGCATCCGCGTCCTCGTCGACACGGTGCGGGACTGCTACGCCGCGCTCGGCATGATCCACGCGCGCTGGAACCCGGTACCCGGCCGGTTCAAGGACTACGTCGCGATGCCGAAGTTCAACATGTACCAGTCGCTGCACACCACGGTCATCGGCCCGGGCGGCAAGCCGGTCGAGCTGCAGATCCGTACTTTCGGCATGCACAAGCGCGCGGAGTACGGCGTCGCCGCGCACTGGAAGTACAAGGAAGACATGCACGCCCACGGCCCGGCCCTGGCCAGCGGCACCCCCGGCGCCAGGGCGGCCAACTCTAAGGCGAGCGGCAAGGCGCCCAACTCTAAAGCAGAGGCCAAGGCGAACCAGGACGCCGCGGAGATGGCCTGGCTGCGCCAGCTCGTCGACTGGCAGCGCGAGACCGAGGACCCGGCGGAGTTCCTCGACTCCCTGCGCTACGACCTCGCGAGCGCCGAGGTGTTCGTGTTCACGCCGCGCGGCGAGGTCATCGCGCTGCCGCACGGCGCGACCCCGGTCGACTTCGCCTACGCGATCCACACCGACGTCGGTCACCGCACGATCGGCGCGCGGGTCAACGGCCGCCTGGTTGCGCTCGAGTCGACGCTCGACAACGGCGACACGGTGGAAATCTTCACCTCCAAGTCCCAGGAGGCGGGACCGAACCGCGACTGGCTGAACTTCGTCAAGTCAGCCCGGGCCCGCAACAAGATCCGCCAGTGGTTCTCCAAGGAGCGCCGCGAGGCGGCCGTCGAGGCGGGCAAGGACCAGATCGCCAAGGTCATGCGCAAGCAGGGCCTGCCGCTGCAGCGGCTGATGACCGCCGATACGCTCAAGTCGGTCGCCTCCGAGCTCCGCTACCCGGACCTGTCCGGCCTGTACGCCGCGGTCGGCGAGGGCAGGATCAGCGCCCAGTCGGTCGTCTCCCGCGTGGTCCGCGCGATCAGCGGCGCGGTGGGCGCCCAGGAGGACCTGGCCGAGGTCACCCCGATCCCGCCCAAGGCGCCGAAGGTCCCGCGGTCCCGCACGGCGAGCGACTCGGGCATCGAGGTCGAGGGCGCGTCCGACGTCTGGGTCCGCCTGTCCAAGTGCTGTACCCCGGTGCCCGGCGACGAGATCCTGGGCTTCGTCACCCACGGTCACGGCGTCTCGGTGCACCGCACCAACTGCGTGAACCTCGAGCACCTGTCCGACACCCAGCGCGAGCGCATGCTGCCGGTCCACTGGGCCCCGAGCGACGCCTCCGTGTTCCTGGTGGCGATCCAGGTCGAGGCCCTCGACCGCACCAGGCTCCTGGCCGACGTCACGAGGATCCTGTCCGAGCAGCACGTCAACATCCTGAGCGCGAGCGTCCAGACGACGAGAGACCGCGTGGCGATGAGCCGCTTCAGCTTCGAGATGGGCGACCCCAAGCACCTGGGCGACGTCCTGCGCGCGGTAAGAAACATAGACGGCGTCTACGACGTCTACCGCGTAACGAACTAACCAAGATCAAATTCAACCTCAGCACCATCGCGGCCCGGCGCTTACCAGTCGCGGAGGAAGTTCATTACTCGGCTCCGGGTGTCAGCCAGGGTTTCGGAGCGGGCTCGGCCCAGTTTCTTAACGACTCGTTCGACCGAGATGGCGCGGACTGATTCTGACTGGATCCAACTTGGCCCGCGTAGCCCGCTTTCTAGGCCAATGGGAACGTGGAAGGGCAACCCTCTATGGCGGCTGGTGACGGCAGCGACGATCAGTTGCTCGTTGCGCAGTTCGTTATACGACGGACCGGAAAGAACCAGCACCGGTCGCCTGCCGCCCTGCTCATGGCCTGCCACCGGGTCGAGGTCGGCGAGCAGGACGTCACCCGCCTGATACGGCACCTTGCGTCCCTTGAGTGGCGTCGTTGTACTCAGGCCACTCGGCCGTAGCGTCGGCCAGGCCGTCGCGTGCCGTGCCGCTCTCGAATCCGCGAAGCTCGGACAAGTAGCCTTGCCACGCCCCTGGGTCCTCGCGCTGCATGCGCTCCATGACCTCATTCGCGCGCCGCATCTCGCGCTGGTACTGCTCGCGCTCCGCGAGCCGTGCGAGCAGGTCTCCCAGTGTCACGTGATCCTCATCGGCTAGGGCGCGAAGCTTGTCGCGCACAGCACTGTCCAGCCTGATCGTCGTGTCGCTCATACGATCAGCATACTTTTCGTATGAGTTTCGTGCATCAACCGGAACCGTTGAAACTTTGCTTACCATTAAGTTGCTCCTTAATCTTTAAGTAGCACTACGGTAGCAAATGCCGGTGACGTTCCGGGTGCGCGAGTTGGTCTCCGGGAGCCTGATCACGGGTGCGCAGCAGTACGGCCTGCCGGTCAGGATGAGCGCATCTAGCTAACGCGGTCCGCCAGGCGAGCATCTGCCCGGCCTGGACGGCGGGCTGGCCGAGAACCTTGGTGAGGAACCGCCCGAGCGGCGTGCCAGGGGAGATGTCGGCGACGACGGCGGCGGGATGCCAGTACCCGAGCGCGGCCCGCAGGTCAGTGGCGCAGGTGCTGCCGCCCGCGCCGGTGCCCAGCCAGAGCGCGTCGAGGCAGTGCACGGTGTCGCTTGTGAAGGCCGGTCCCCAGTAGGACGGCGCGCCGCGGCCGGTCCAGCCAGGACCGAGGAACCAGCCCGCGTCCAGGCTGTCCGGCTGGCCGGTGTCGGCCTGCCAGAGCATCGTCTCGCCCTGCTGCGAGTAGGGCAGGGGCACGACGAGCACGCCCGCGTTCGACGGCAGGTTCAGTTGCGAGAACGCGGCATTCCAGCCGGCCGGGACCCCCGGAGCGCGTATCGCGGCCACCGGGCGCGGCACCAGCGGCAAGACCGCGAGCAGGGCGACCACGACGGGCACCGCCCGGCGCAGCGCGCCAGCCCTCGACGGCGCGGTATTTCCTCGGGGGGACGACAGGGCAAGGTCGAGCCCGAACGCCAGCACCGCCGCGGCCGCACCGTCCGCCACGAGGGCCATCCGGCTGGGCAGCATGTCGCCGAACAGCGGCAGGCCCTGCAGCCAGTGGAACGGCAGCAGCGGCCCGTTGACGCCGAGCGAGAGCGCTTCGAGCACCAGCCACAGGACACCGGCCGCCCGCACCCGCAAGTCGCGCCAGTAGCGGACGATGAAGAACGCGACCAGGATGAGCAGCGGCGGGCCGAGGTAGGCGAGGTATTCCGCCCCGTTGGCGCCGTGGTCGGCGGCGTACGCGGCGCTGGACGCGGTGTGGAAGAGAAGCTGGGACTGCGGGTTCACGAACGCGCCGAGCCCGTTCCCGAAATTGGCGATGGGCCACGGGCTGCCGTGTTCGGCGAGCGGGCCGTGGAACTGTATCCACAGGGCGTGGGCGCAGAGCAGCAATGCGACCGCGGCGGCCGCAAACGCGCCGAGTGCCGCTCCGCCCAGCCGCGCCCATATGGCCGCAGGACGGCTCGCGGCGAGCACCACCGCCAGGACAAGGCTGGCGATGGCGACGTCAGACACCATCTCTTCACCGGTGAACAACTGCGCGGCGGCGAGCAGCCCAAGCAAAGCGCCGACCAAGAGCGGCCTACCGCGCCCGGTGAGGATCGACAGGACGGCCTCGATCATCAAGGGCACGAGGACGGCGAACTCCATGCCGTAATGGGCGATGCCCGCGTTCACCATGCCGGGGGAGAAGCCGAAGACCGCCCCGCCGAGCGCGCCCGCTAGCACGCCGGTCCCGTGCCGTCGCAGCAGCCAGTACATGGCCGCGGCCGAGCCGGCGTAGCCGAGCGTCGCCAGGACGGCCAGCCCGGCCAGCGGCCCGGCGAGCAGCGTGACCGGCGTAAGCACGATCGCGGGGAACAGCACCGTGTTGTTCCACATCAAGTTGATGCCGGTCGGGGCGTTCATGGCCGTGGTCACCAGCGCGGGCAGGTGCCCGTGGGAGACGGCGTCCGCGGCGTAGCGCATGAACCAGGCCATGAGGTCGTTGTCGGCCGGCCCCGGGTCGCCCACCGGCGCCATCGTGCCGAGCCCGAACAGCAGCCGCCAGTTCAGGGCGACCGCGGCGGCCAGGTAGGCGGCTACGACAACGAGACCGGGGCGGCGAATAAGGCGAACGAGCCAGTTTCCGGCCACGCGGCTTTCTGCGGTCGTGTCCGCCGTCTTGGGTAGCGCTACACCCACCGCCACCATCCCTGCTCAGTCGTTTCCTGCCCGTAACGATCTGCTCGCTGAGCATAGCGTTTAGTCGGCGGAGGGCGGCAATAGCGGCGTACCCCCGATGCCGACTCGTGACGGCGGCGGCCTGGACACGCCGCCCGTGGCGGCCGCCGGCTCGATGAACGCCTGAGCAACATCTCGACGCCGTGTGGTCCGGTCCGGTCGGCATGGGTAGGCTTCCAACGATGCATACCATCGGGCTTGTGCTGCATCCGCAGCGTGACTCGGCCGAGGCGGTCGGGGCGATCCTGGGCTGGGCCGCGAACAACGGCGCGGAAATCCTGGGCATCGGCGACGAGATCCAGCGGCTCAACTGCGCCGCGACCTCGGTGACCGTCGAAGAGCTCGGCCGCCGCTCCGACCTGCTCGTCAGCCTCGGCGGCGACGGCACGATGCTGCGCGCGATGCGGATCGCCGACGGGAACCGGGCGCCCGTCCTCGGGGTCAACCTGGGCAAGCTCGGCTTCCTCGCCGAGGTCGACGTGCCCAACCTGCCGGACGCGCTGTCGGCCATCGACCGCCACGAGTACACGACCGAGGCACGCATGGCCGTCGACGCGGTCATCGGCGCTTCGGCGGTCACCGCGTTCAACGACGTGGCCGTCGTGCGCATCCCAGGTGAGGGGAGCGCGCGGGTCGCCGTCCGCGTCGCCGGGCAGCCGTTCGTCAGTTACGCGGCCGACGCGGTGATCGTGGCCACGCCCACCGGTTCGACCGCTTACAGCTTCTCCGCGGGCGGCCCGATCATGAGCCCCTCGGTCGAGGCGCTGCTCGTCACGCCCGCCTCGCCGCACTCGGCGTACAACCGCGGCGTCGTGCTGTCCGTCGAGGACACCGTGACCCTGGAACTGCTGCCGTCTTCCGGACGGCTGGCCATCGAGGTCGACGGGCGGCTGATGTGCTACGTGGACCCGGGGCAGAGCATCGACCTGCGATCGCGGCCGGGCGGCGCCAGCGTGGTCCGGCTCGGGCGCACCACGTTCTACCAGCGGGCCCGGCGCAAGCTGCGGATCACCGACTCGGCGGAGATCCCGCTCGCCCTGGCGGGAACCGACCTGGACGACTAAGGTCGCCAGGCCGCTGCCTAGGGCGAGAAGATGTCCTTTGCCGTCACGGTGAGGGTGTCTTGGTCGGCGTGTTCCACGTCGTCTCGGGCGCACACCGCGTACCGGAGGTCGTTGGCGTCCTGCGTGAGCGACGCGGCCTTGCGGATCAACCCTGCCTTTATGCGGGCGGCGTTGACGCTGCTCGCCCACTTCGACTCGCCAGCCAGCACGGGGACGCGGGTGAGGGCACGCTGCGCCATGACGACCGCGTCTATTTCCTGTTGGCCGTCGTCTGTCCACCAGGCGCCGATGGCCACTACGCCGTCGCCCAGGTTGCCGTCGTTGGCAAGGCGCCGCAGATGCTCGCGGAACGCCTCCTCGTACACGGGGCCCATGTGATCATCGATGAACGCCGCCAAGGGTCGGATGATGGACCTGCCGAGCCCGCGTTCGATCTCCGCGCGGAACCTGGTGAGAGGGCCGAGGTAGAAGGCGAGGTAATTGTCGGCGATCCGGTAAACGCGCCGCCTCGACCGGGTTCCTTGTTCGGTCACCGGAAGCAGGCGCTCGATGATCCGGAGCTCGATGAGGCGGTCGAGCGTCCGTGACGGATCGGTTCCGATCGCATCCTTGATCTCGCTGTGCTTGGTGCGCCCCGCCGCGATCGCGGTGAGCACCCCCATCGTGTGCTCGCCCTCACCCACCTCGGTCGCCATGACCAGCTGCCCCTCGGTGAGCAGCGGCGATCCCGGCCGCCCGGCCAGGTCGAGTAGGTTGTCCGCGATCGTGGCCCGCTGGTTCCACCAGGACAGATAAAGCGGAGTGCCGCCGACAATGCCGTACACGCGCGCCCGGTCGGCTGGGGTCAAGTCCGGCAGCATGAGCGCGGCCTCATGGGGCCGGAACGGATGAAGCTGCAGCGTGAGATCGAACCGGCCGTACAGCGGTGATCGGTACTCGCGCATCTCCTCGACCGTGCGGATGGCGGAGCCGGAAAGGATGATTTTCAGCTTCGCGGACTCGCGGAGGTGGTCAAGAAATGCGCGCAGAATTCCCGGTAGGGCGGGGGATGCCTTGATAAGCTCGGGAAATTCGTCTAGGACGAGTAGCACCGGCGACGTCTCCGCCGCCCTGGCGAGATAGTCGAGCATGTCCCGCCAGTCGCGGTACGGCTCGGCTGCGAGGTTTCGCCGCGTGTCCGGCAGTGCTATTGCTGCCTGCCGTGAGAGGCTGGCAATCTCTGCGGCCGACGCCTCTCCGGTTCCCGTGTGGAAGACGACCCGGGCTCCCGTCTGCGACGCGAAGTGCTGAAGCAGGGCCGTCTTGCCGACCCGGCGGCGCCCCCACACGATCGCGGGCCGCACGGCGGGCCGTTCCCACCAAGCCCGAAGCGTGGCGAGCTCGTCCATCCGGTTAACGAACCTCACGAATCCATACTAGCACTTAGTGTAAGTGACACCCAATGCTACTTACACTCACTGCCAGTTAGGCATCACGCCAAGGCGCTGGGGACCGGCGTCGGCATCACCACCGTGAGCTGAGCCGGTTGCGTTAGCCGGTTTCCTTGAAGCGGGGCAAGCGCGACCAGTCGAGCGAGTCGGCCGGGACGCCGAAGTCCCACAGTTCGAACGCCGTTACCGACGACCCGCGATCCCGCCGGTCGCGCCAGTCGGCCTGGATGCGCCGGACGTGCTCGTCATCGATCCAGAGCGTCCGTTCGCCCGAGCCCGCCCGGACGGCGATCACCAGGCACGGCGTGCCGCGCAGCGTCTCTTCCCGGGCCTGCCGGGCCTGCTTCACGTCGAGCAGCATCCTGAGCTCCTCCAGTGGGTCGCTCCTCTGCGGTCCGCGCGAATGACCGTGCGGCCGCGGCGGGGTTCCCGGCAGGCCGCCGAACAACTCCCCGTCGACGTAGAGCTGCGCGTAGGCGCCGTAATCGATCTGGTACCGCCCCGCGGCCGGCTCCATGATGCCGACGCCCGACATATGGGCGAACGCGGCCAGCAGCTCCTCCCGCGCCTCCGCGGCGTCCACGCTGGGCGCGAAGCGCTTCCACGCCGCGCCGGCGGCGCGCCCGACCAGCCGCCTGACCGGGCCGGGGCGAGGCCGCTGCCTGGGCGGTGCCTTGGTTTCGAAGTCGCGCTGGTAGGAGAACCGGGCGCTCGGCGCGGCGAGCGTCGCGGTCACCGCCGCGATCACCTCGGCAACGAGCGCGTCGCCCGCCGGAGACTCGGCAGAAGCGGCAGGGCCGGCATCCAGCCGGCGTGCGGCGACGCTGTAAGGTTCTCCGTTTGCGGCCATCCGCGCACGGATCGCCTTCTTCTTCGCACGGTCCCTGGTCACCAAGACCATCCCTCCGGCGAGGCCCCACGCACCCGGCCAAGGTAGGAACGACGCACGGTAAAGCAGAGCGCGCGAGTCGGTGACCCTTGTCCTCGTCGCCGTTCCAGCGTAGGTGGATTCCGGCTCGGAGCGGGCGGGCGCGGCCGCCGCTCCCACTAATGCTAGGGCTAGGAGGAGAACTCCGCCAGCGTCCGCTCTGTCCCCACCGGCCACGACCGCCCCGCGACCCTCTCAGTCTCGTTGCGCTGGCAGTGCGCCCGCGAGCTGGCTGCGCGAGCTGATGCCGAGCTTGGCGAATACCTTCCTGAGGTGGTACGCGACGGTCGCTGGGCTGATGAACAGCTGAGCGGCGATCTCGGGATTCGAGGCACCCTGGCCGGCGAGGCGGGCGATATGCGCTTCCCTGGCGGTAAGAACATCCCGCGTCTTCGCGGTCTGCTTGGGGGCGCGCTCGCCAGTCGCGCGCAGCTCGATTCTTGCCCGTTCGGCGAACGCGCTGGCGCCGACGGAGATGAAGATCTCGTACGCTTCGCGAAGCTGGTCGCGAGCGTCACGCCTGCGCCGCTGGCGGCGCAGCCACTCGCCGTAGAGCAGGTGGGCGCGGGCCAGTTCAATGCGCAGGCCATCGCGTCCAAGGCGATCGATCGCCTCACGGTAGAGATCTTCGGCCGCCTCTTTCCCGGCCAGCAGTGCGCGTGAGCGCGCCTCGGTCCCCAGCGCCCAGTCGGTGCCGGCGGCGCGAGTGGTCGCCACGAGCAGATCGAGGGCCTCGACCGCGCGAGCCGTCCGCCCGGTGCGGACTGCGGCTTCGATCAGCTCGGGCAAGATGAAGGTGGACCACAGCTCCTGCGGGTGCTCGCTGGCCTGTTCCGCCGCGGCCAGTGCCTTCTCATACCGGCCGAGGCCGTTGTACAGCACTGCGGTCGCCCAGTCGATGCAGGCCAGCGCCAGTCCCTCGCCCCTGCGCCGTGCCCTTGGCCCGCTGTCCTCGACCAATGCCGTGGCTGCGGCTTCGTCACCCTGCCAGGCGGCGATCTGAAGGGCGGCGTAGGGCTGGAAATGGAGTTGGCTTCTGGTGGCCTCGTTGATCTCCTCCGCTTCCTCGATCAGTGGGGCGGCAGCCGCGAAATCGCCGGTCCACGCCAGCACGGTGGAGTGCGTGATAAGAGCCACGGGCAGCGTGACGAGGGCACCGGCGTCCCGGGCGAGGCTAACCTGGCGAGCGGAAAACAGGCGCCACATCTCCCAGTCCCAGCCAATGATGGCGACGTGGCAGACGAGCCAGAGCCAGCGCATTCCCTCCGCATTGGAGATGTGCCCGCTGTGGAGGGCCAGGAGCGCCCGTTTGAGCACTGGCACACCAGCGGCGTACCCTTCGGTGATCAGCAGCGTCAGGCCATCAAGCAGCAGGTCGGGCCCCCGCGCGGGTTGAGGCGCGGCTGGCGCCCAGCGCGCGGTCTCCGCCACCTCCCGTACGCTGCCGCCGACGGCAAGGCGCCCACCGTACAGCGCCGCGCCCAGGGCGTCTAGGTAGGTCTCCCGTGCCAGCTCAAGGTCGACGGACTCGAATTGCCGTGCTGCCTTGAGCAGCAGCAGCGGAGCATCCACGACGCGTCCCGATAGGAACGCGATCCGGCCGCGCAGCAGGTCCGCTTGGGCGCGCTGCGGTCTGTCCAGGGATCCCGCCTCCGCGGTCGCCAGCAGTCCGAGTGCCGCGTCGAACGCACCGACCTGGAACTTGGCATTCGCCGCCGCGAGCGCCCGATTTGCCCGCAGTGCCGGGTCGAGCGTCAGCGCGACGGCTCGTTGACCGAATGCGGCCGCCGCCGCGATCCCGCCGCGTGCTTGCGCCCGCCCAGCCGAACGCTCCAGCTCAGCGGCGACCATCTCGTCGGGCCCGGGCGCCGCTTCGGCTAGATGCCAGGCACGCCGGTCGGGATCCGCCTGCGGATCGGTGGCTTCCGCCAGTGCGCGGTGCACCGCCCTCAGTTCAGGCGGTGAGGCCGCCCGGTACACGGCGGCGCGCACTAGCGGATGACGAAACGTCACCCGGGCGCCGATCCCAAGCAGCCCGTCGGCCTCCGCCGCGGCGGCCGCGTCCGGGTTGATCCCTAGCTGCGCGGCCGCTCGCCACAACAGCGCGGGGTCGGCCACTGGCTCGGCCGCCGCCACCAGGAGCAACTGCCTGGTCGGGGTCGGCAGAGCCTGGCAACGCCGCAGGAAGCTCTCCTCGATCCGGCCTGGCAGCTCCAGAGCACTCGGCAGATTGAATCCGCCTGCTAGCTGTTCCGGGGTAAGCCCCCGCGGCAACTCGAGCAATGCCAGCGGGTTGCCGCGCATCTCCGCCAGAATCCGCTCGTACACCTGCTGATCCAGTGAAACGCCCGCGAACGGGCCGAGCAATGCGCGTGCATCTGCATCTTCGAGCCCCAGGACCAGATGTTCAGGCAACCCGGCGAATTCCTCGTACCGTTCGCGGGTGGCGAATATCAACGCGATCGGCTCGGCCAGCAGTCGTCGGGCAACGAACGCGAGTGCCTGCGCCGAAGCACTATCAAGCCATTGAACATCATCGACCAGGCACAACACCGGTCGCGCCGCGGCCACCTCCGTCAACAGGCTCAGAACCGCGACCCCCACCAGGAAACGATCCGGCGCCTCCCCCGCACGCAATCCGAACGCCACGCCGAGCGCATCGCGCTGCGGACCCGGCAGCCGCTCGAGCTGATCCAGCCTGGGGCGGCACAACTGGTGGAGAGCCGCGAACGCGAGCTCCCTTTCCGATTCCACGCCCGCCGCCCGCGCGATCTGGAATCCCGGCGCCGACTCGATCGCGTACTCAAGCAGCGCCGTCTTGCCAATCCCGGGCTCCCCGCGCAATAGGAGCGCGCTACCCATTCCGGCGCGAGCGGAGGCGATCACCGAATCCAGCGCCGAGCGTTCCGTAAGCCGATCCACCAGCATGACGAGTCCCGTACTTTCCTCGACTTCCCAAGGTACCGGGGAGGGCGTGACCATCACTTGATGGGTAAGGCGAGTTCGGCGGCCTGGATGACTATCAACTCGGCTATCCACCATGCGGATGTGAACCAAGGGGCGGCAATCATAGCGTGATCGCATGGCAGAAAACACTGGCAAAACGCGGACTCCGGCCGTACCAGGAGTCTTGGACGATCCGATTCTCAACCGCGGTGTTGCGTTCAGCGCGGCGGAACGGGAGGCCCTTGGCCTGACCGGACGGCTGCCGTCGGGGGTGCTCACGCTTGAGGAGCAAGCGCAGCGGGCGTACCGCCAGCTCCAGGACCAGGGGAGCGACCTGGCCAAGAACGTCTACCTGGAGCAGCTGCACGATCGTGACGAGACCCTGTACTACAAGCTGCTCGGTGACCACCTCGCCGAACTGCTGCCCGTCGTGTACGACCCGACGGTCGGGGAGGCGATCGAGAAGTACTCGCACGAGTACCGGCGGCCGCGGGGCATCTATTTGTCGATTGACCGGCCGGACGACATGGCCGCGGCGTTCGGCACGCTGGAGCTCGGTCCGGACGACGTGGACCTGATCGTCTGCAGCGACGCGGAGGAGATCCTCGGCATCGGCGACTGGGGCGTCGGCGGCATCCAGATCGCGGTGGGCAAGCTGGCCGTCTACACCGCCGCGGCAGGCATCGACCCGCGCCGGGTCATCCCGGTATCGCTCGACGTCGGCACGGATAACGAAGGGCTGCTCAACGACCCGCTGTACTTGGGAAACCGGCACGCGCGGGTCCGCGGTGCCGCCTACGACGCGTTCATCAAGAAGTACCTGGAGACAGCGTCGTCGCTGTTCCCGGAGGCGTTGCTGCACTTCGAGGACTTCGGCCCTGGCAATGCCCGCCGGATCCTGGTGACCTACGGTGACCGGTACCGGATTTTCAACGACGACATGCAGGGCACCGGCGCGATCACTCTGGCCGCGACGCTGTCCGCGATCAAGGTCACCGGGGTCCCGATGCGCGCGCAAAGGCTCGTGGTGTTCGGCGCGGGCACCGCCGGGGTGGGCATCGCCGACCAGATACGCGACGCCATGATCCGGGACGGCGCGTCCCCGGAGCAGGCCGCGGCCCAGGTGTGGCTGGTGGACAAGCAGGGGCTGCTCACCAGCGACATGCCGGATCTACGGGATTACCAGCGGCCGTACGCGCGCCACCCAGCCGAAGTCGCCGGGTGGGGCACCGGGGCCGGCCCCGCGTCGCTGCTCGAAGCCGTCCGCCATGCGGTGCCGACCATCCTGCTCGGCACGTCGACCGCGCACGGAGCGTTCACCCGGGAGGTCATCGAGGCCATGAGCGCCGGCGTGGACCGCCCGATCGTGTTCCCGATCTCCAACCCGACCTCACGCATCGAGGCCATGCCGGCCGACGTGATCGCCTGGTCCAAAGGCAAAGCGCTGGTCGCGGTCGGTATCCCCGTCCCGCCGGTCGAGTACCAGGGCGTCACCTACCAGATCGGGCAGGCCAACAACGCGCTGCTGTATCCCGGGCTTGGCCTGGGCACGATCGTCTCCGGCGCATCGAGGGTGACCGCCGGGATGCTGCTCGCCGCGGCCGAGGCGGTCGCCGGGCAGGTCGACGTCAGCGCGCCGGGCGCCGCACTGGTGCCCGCGGTGGAGAACCTACGCGCCTCCTCGGCGACCACCGCGGTCGCCGTGGCCAAGGCCGCGATCGCCGACGGCGTCGCCACCAGGAAGCCCGACAATCCGGTCCAGGCGGTCCAGGACGCGATGTGGCAGCCGGTTTACCCGGCCCGTGCTTAACAGGCCCGTGCTTAACAGGATGGTGCGTAAAGCAATGAAAAGCAGTAGTCCGAACGGGAGCGTGACTCCGCCCGATACCGCACCGCCCATTCGGGAGGTGCCGATCGGCCTGGCGGTGACCGGGACGCGGCGCGAGACCGATTCGATGGGCGCGATCGACGTCCCGGCCGACCGGTACTGGGGCGCACAGACGCAGCGGTCTCTGATTCACTTCTCAATCGGTGATGACCGGATGCCCAAGGCGGTTTACCACGCCTACGGCTACGTCAAGAAGGCCGCCGCGATCGTCAACGGGCGTGACGGGCGGCTGCCCGGCTGGATGGCGCGGCTCATCGAGCGGGTCAGCGACGAAGTCATCGGCGGCGAGCTGGACGACAGCTTCCCTCTGTACGTGTGGCAGACCGGGTCCGGGACCCAGTCGAACATGAACGTCAACGAGGTCATCAGCAACCGCGCCATCCAGCTCGCCGGCGGTCAACTGGGCAGCAAGACCCCCGTGCATCCCAACGACCACGTCAACCTGGGACAGTCGTCCAACGACACCTTTCCCACCGCCATGCACATCGCCGCGGTCCAGGCCATCCACGAACACCTGCTGCCCAGCGTCCAGGCGTTGCGGCAGGCGATCGAGGCCAAGGGCCGCCAGTGGCGGGACGTGGTCAAGATCGGCCGCACCCACCTCGAAGACGCCGTCCCGCTCACGGTCGGGCAGGAATGGTCCGGGTACGCTCACCAGCTCACCCAGGCCATCGACCGGGTTACCACGTCGGCGGAGGGGCTTTACGAGCTTGCCGCCGGCGGCACCGCGGTCGGCACCGGCCTGAACGCACCGCCCGGCTTCGCCGAGGCGATCGCCGCCGAGATCGCCGGGCTAACCGGTCGGCCGTTCCGCACCGCCGCGAACAAGTTCGCCGCCCAGGGCGGCCTGGACGCCATGGTCGGTGCCTCGGCCGGGCTCCGGGCCCTAGCAGTGCCGCTGATGAAGATCTCTAACGACATCCGCTGGCTAGCCTCGGGCCCCCGGTGCGGGATCGGCGAGCTGATCCTGCCTGCGAACGAGCCCGGCTCCTCGATCATGCCGGGCAAGGTCAACCCGACTCAGTGCGAGGCCATGGTCATGGTCTGCATCCAGGCGCTGTCAGAAGACAGCGCCATCGCGTTCGCCGGCTCTCAGGGCAACTTCGAGCTCAACGCGATGCGCCCGGTGATTATCAGTAACTTCCTGCACGCCGCCACGATCCTGGCCGACGCCTGCGTCAAGCTCCGCCAGTACTGCATCGAAGGCACCGAGCTCAACCGGGACCAGATCGGCACTTACGTAGGCCGGTCCTTGATGCTGGTCACCGCGTTGTCCCCGGTGATCGGCTACGACAAGGCCTCCGCGATCGCCCACCAGGCCAACGACCAGGGCACCACGCTCCGCGAGGCCGCACTGGCCTCCGGCTACATCAGCGGCAAGGACTTCGACCGCATCGTCAACCCCGCGGCGATGGTCGGACCGTAAGGACAGACGATCCATTCAGCCGGAGAACTCCGCCAGCGTCCGCTCCGCCTCCACCAGCCACGACCGGCGCGCCGCGATTGCCTCTTCCGCCTTGCGGATCCCGGCCGCGTCGCCGCGCGCCTCCGCCTTGGCGAGCTGGGCCTCAAGCGTCGCGATCGCCGTCCTGAGCTGCTCCACCGTCCCCTGCGCCCGGGCGAGCGCCTCGGGGTTGGACCGCTTCCACTGGGTGTCCTCGGCCCGCCGCACGGCCTCCTCGACCCGGCGCAGGCCCTGCTCGAGCTGGTCGCGTGACTCCCGCGGCACCGGCCCCGCCTGCTCCCAGCGCTCCTGGATGCCGCGCAACACGGACCGCGCGGCGCGCCAGTCGGTGATCGGCAGCAGCGCCTGCGCCTCGGCGAGCAGCTGCTCCTTCACCGACGCGTGCGCCCGCAGCTCGGTCTCCTTGGCGGCGAACACCTCCGAGCGCGCGGCGAAGAACTTGTCCTGCGCGTCCCTGAACCGCTTCCACAGCTCGGC
>Ga0207416_1003250_pt1 | contig 15947 bp, 14 predicted proteins | sample PaiPotPPM11metaG_FD_184107 | JGI IMG/M metagenome (GOLD analysis project Ga0207416, IMG submission 184107) | Iron sulfur acid spring bacterial and archeal communities from Banff, Canada, to study Microbial Dark Matter (Phase II) - Paint Pots PPM... ...
CAGGCTATTATGAGGAAGGAATACGCGCTCCCTACCCTATTCTACCACGCTTGCGGTACACGATTTTCCTACCGGAAGGAGAACTCGCTCACGTAACCGTTATGATCTATAATTGGTCTCAATATCTGTGAGGGAACCAAGAGATAGCATACCGCAAGAAAGGATATTGCAGCAACTTGACAGAGCATATAGAACGATGCAACGCTGAAAAAGAGGCTTTGTGGATAATGTGATTTGAAGGAGCCATGAACGTGAAGAAGATTGTGCTAAAGTATGACGATATATTTGTGGTAACTAATGAGGGTGGTGATCTTCCTGTTTCTCAAGTGGAGACGGGAGTTTTCTGGCATGGAACACGCTTTCTGCGTACTTGCGATCTTTTTTTGGAGGGCCAGGTACTCACTCCGCTCTCTCATTCTGTATCTGTCACGAGCAATGCATGTCAGATTGATCTGACAAACGCAATGGTATCCCTTGACGACGCAAGCAAACTTCGGGAAGATTCTATCTATGTACGTCGTCAATGGCAAATCAAAAAACACCAGGTGACGCAAGTTATTACTCTGACCAACTATCATGCTGATCCTGTTACCATCAAGCTAAGTCTGAAGTTTGGCTCAGATTTTTGTGATATTTTCGAGATACGCGGTACAGAACGCAGTGCGCGCGGCCAGATGTTCGCTCCTGAGCTAGCGCGATCTGCTGTGATGCTCAGCTATCGTGGTCGTGACAGCATCCTGCGTAAAACTCAACTGACGTTGATGCCGTCGGCTACTGGCATTTCTGGTGGAGAGGTATTTTGGCGTCTTGCGTTGCAAAAAAATCAGTCCGAGCAGATAGTTGTCACGATTGAGATGAGCGAACAGGATGAAGCTTCTGCGGTCAATGTATCCTCTCACTCATCGTACGAGTCAGAGGATAATAGTCTCTCCAAGCGAAATCTCTTGCTGCCAGAATTTCGTACAAACGATGAAGTTTTTAATAAGCTTCTGTCGCGCGGTATCCATGATCTGGTCATGATGTCTACCATGACTGAACACGGGCTTTACCCCTACGCGGGTATCCCCTGGTTTGCTTGTCCATTCGGGCGCGATGGGCTGATCACCAGCCTGGAATATCTGCCCTGGTTTCCTGAAGTGGCTCGTGGAACACTGGCGTTTCTCGCGGCAAATCAAGGGACAAAAGTAGATCCGTTCACGGATCAAGAACCGGGCAAGATTCTTCATGAGTTCCGCACCGGAGAAATGGCAAATTGCCGTGAGATTCCATACATTCCCTACTATGGGAGCATGGACTCGACTCTTCTTTTTGTGATTGCCCTGGAGTCTTATATCCGCTGGACGAACGATCTCACCTTCTTGAAGCAGCTATGGCCCCATGCCGAGGCGGCGGCGCGCTGGATGATGGATTATGGAGATCAGGACGGTGATACTTTCCTGGAAAGCCGCACGAATTCCAAAATGGGACTGGTAAACCAGGGGTGGAAGGATTCCTGGGATGCTGTTTCACATCAGAATGGCACGCTTGCAGAAGCTCCTATTGCGCTTTGCGAGGTGCAAAGCTATGCGTATGCTGCATATCATGCAATGGGCTATCTGGCAGGGCGGCTGGACAAGACAGAAACCGCCGCTTATTGGTTAAAAGCGGCGCAGGCGTTGCAAGAGAATTTCTTGCGCTGTTACTGGTGGGAAGATGAACAAGTCTTCTACCTGGCATTGGATGGCGCAAAGCGGCCGTGCGCTGTTGTAGCTTCCAACGCCGGTCAATGTCTCTGGAGTGGTATTGTACCCGCTGCGCTGGCAGAGAAGATGGTAGCCAGGCTGATGACCGGGGATATGCACTCCGGTTGGGGTATACGCACGCTCTCTCAACATGCTGCTCGCTACAATCCGCTGAGCTATCATAATGGTTCCGTCTGGCCGCACGATAATGCAATTATCGGCGCAGGTTTTGCCCGCTATGGGAAGAAACTCGAAACCGGCAGATTGTTAGAGGATCTCTTGCAACTCAGCTTGTATTACAAGGAAGCGCGGCTCCCTGAACTGTTCTGCGGTTTTGCGCGAGAGCATCAGCAAGGTCCTGTTCCTTACCTCGTCGCGTGCGAACCGCAGTCCTGGGCAGCAGGCGCTCCACTTATGCTGTTGAGCGCCGTATTAGGATTGGAGGCAGATGCCGAGCACCGGCGTCTTGCTATACACACTCCCATGTTGCCCTCCTGGCTCCAGTATGTAGAACTGCACGGGTTGCGTCTGGAAGAACAAAGCATAAGCTTGCGCTTTGAACGCCAGGACAACGGCATCGCGGTGGTGCCACTGGGTACAACTGATGTTGAGCTATCCATCCATACTTAGCCGGGAAATTGTGTTATAATTCCGCTGATCAGATCGAAAGGTGGAACATTTTACGTGTTTCTGACAGCGCGCTTCGAGGAAGCGTTAGTTCTGGCGGCACAACTTCACGCCCGGCAGGTACGCAAAGGGACGGCGATCCCCTATATCTCGCACTTGCTGGCTGTGACGAGCCTTGTGCTGGAAAACGGCGGCGGCGAAGATGAAGCCATTGCCGCCTTATTACACGATGCCATTGAAGACCAGGGCGGCGCTGAGACTCGCGAGGATATTCGCCGTCGTTTCGGCGATACCGTCACGGCGATCGTCGATGGCTGTAGCGACACGGATGTGATCCCGAAGCCGCCCTGGCGCGCGCGCAAAGAGCGCTATATCGCTCACCTGCACGCAGCGCCTCCCGCGGTGCGCCTGGTCTCGGCGGCGGATAAGCTGCACAACGTGCGCTCTATCCTGGCCGATTACCGGGTGTTTGGCGAGGTTCTGTGGCGTCGCTTCAATGGCGGTAAAGCAGGGACGTTGTGGTATTATCGCTCGGTGACGGATGCCCTGCGCGAGGGCGATTCGTCGCCCCTGTTTGATGAACTGGATCGCACGCTCACCGAACTCGAACGTCTTGCAAACGAGCATGATACCGTGTGATCCAGCCAACATGATGAACATGACTCGCAGCGCATTCTCGCAAAGCAGCAAAGCTATCCTTTGTATGTCAGAGGCAAGGAATCGTTACTGACATTTGGGAAATAAGTACCCTGAAACCGAAAAATTGGTACGTGCGTGTTGAAAAAAGAATGATCTTTCGTCACATAATGCTACTATGATATCCGATAATACAGGAAAAGCTTTATTGACACAATGAAGGAGCTATGATGAATATTCCGATCCAGCTTGGTTTGCCGCAAATCATTCTCCTGCTTGTCGCCTTGATTGCTATCGTCTTGCTCGTCTGGGCAGCTAAGAGCCTGATCGTCGGCGAAGTGGCGCATCACGAAGATGAAGAAAGCAGAGCATACTGGCAGAAATTTGGGAGAAGGCTGCATCGTCGCCGTTTTCGTTGGGGACGCACGCTCACCGGTATCATTCTCTTATTGCTTGCTTCATCCATTTTGTGGATGACCTTACTTGTGCAGTCTTATGTAGAACTGACGAGCGACATCAAAGTCGCCACCGTTCATGCAACAACGATAGCGAACGCGCCTCATGTCATGAGCGTCGAATTGACGATGTTCAACCAGAACGGCAAAACTGTATCTGATCAGACCTATCTCGTCAACGGCGATGAATGGATGCTCGAGGGCGATATCATCAAATTCCCACCGTTGCTCAACATCCTGGGACTGCACTCAGGCTACAAGATCACACGCCTGGAAGGACGCTACAACGACCCCAATCTCGAGTTGCATGGCCCGCGTACCGTGGTCACGCTCAACGGAGGTGATGACGGCTTCTTCAAGACGGTGCAGGAAGCAACATGGCTTTCGCCCATCGTGCAGGGAGCCTATGGCAACGCCGTCTTTTTAGCTGCCGACGGGAAGACATACGACGTCTACGTATCGCAATCAGGCTTGTATGCCGTGCCGCAAAGGTAAAAGCTCCCTGGGCGCGAAAACGAAAACGCCGCTGAGATCGCCCGCTTTCCTCGCTTTCAATGATCACGAAAGCAACTTTTGCAGCGCCTCCACCGTCTTTGCCCACGCCTGCGAGGCCGGATCGATCAGCGCGAAGTGATCGACGCCCGGCAGTGCGATCAGTTCCGCGTCGTCGCCTGCTGCCTGGGCGGCTTGAAGGTATGCCTCGCTCAAGACATAAGGGACGCGATCATCCGCCGTGCCGTGTACCAGCGCTTGCGGGATGCCCAGGGGCAGCAGCGCGGCGGGCGAAGCGGCGGCATAGCGCCCCGGTACTTCCGTGGGGCTGCCGTTGAGTAGTTCCGCCGCCGCGCCCTTGCCAAGATTCATGCGCCACGTCATGTCCAGGTCAACCGCGCCTGCCTGGCTGATCGCCCCTGCCAGGGCAAACGGCGTATGCGGCGGAGCCAGCGCGCTGTCCGGAGGGATGCGATGGCGAGCCGCCAGCCAGAATGCTAGCTGTCCTCCCGCCGAGTGGCCGATAGGCACAACTTTATCCAGGTCGAGCGGGTAGCGAGCGCCCAGAGTGAAGAGATGATCCACTGCCTGCGCCACGTCAAGCAGCGTGTTCGGCCAGCCGCCGCCAGCATCGCCCACACGCCGGTACTCGATATTCCAGGCGGCAAGCCCGCGCCGGGCGAGATCGGCAGCCAGCCCCGTCATCAGCGTGAGATCGTATGGGTTGCGCCAGAAGCCGCCGTGAATCAGGATCGCGGTCGGGAACGGGCCAGCGCCGTCAGGTAAGTGCAACTCGCCGAACTGTAAAGCTTCCTGGCCATAGGCCAGGCGAATACGAGGATTACTCATGACCAATTCCTCCTCTTTGTCGTTTGTCTTGCTCAAGCATAGTATAGAATCTTTCACGGCGACGCGGGCAGGGACAGGTCACGGCCCCTACGGAGCTTGTTAAGCGAGCGGTTATGTGGTATCTTCCATGAGAACAGGCGAGCTTTGTGCCAGTCAGGAGCATACAATGTCAGAATATCTCGAACTTTATGATTACCGCCGTCTTGTCGCCGCAATGTATCGCGAACGAGCCGGGTCTCTCATGGCTGGCGCGGACCCTGTGGTGGTGTGGGAGCGTTTTCGGGCGGCGCGCGACGAACTGTTCGCGCGCCATCCTCAGTCGGCCTTTGATGAAGAGCAGCGCCGAAGCTTTCAGAGCTTGCCCTATTTCCCTTATAATCCAGCCATGCGCTTTGTGGTAGATATCGATACGGCTGTCGAGCAGACGCGCCACACTATGCTCATGAACGCCAGGGAAACGATGACCTTGATCACCGTGGGCAAGGTTCATTTCGTCGTCGCAGCACAGCCCATAACGCTTGCAATCTATTGGCTTGATATCTATGGCGGCGGCCTGTTTCTGCCTTTCAGAGATGCGACATGCGCGGAGGAAAGTTATAGCGGCGGGCGCTATCTCTTTGATACGATCAAAGGCAGCGATTTCTTGCCGGTATCCGACGGGAGCGCTGGGAAACGCATCATGCTTGATTTCAACTACGCGTATAATCCCTCGTGCGCGTATAATAGCCGCTGGATTTGCCCGCTGGCTCCAGCGGAAAATCACTTCACCGTACCGATTCGCGCTGGAGAAATGAAACTGTAAGGGCGCACATTGCTGCGCCCTTACGTCACCCGATTGCCATCCGCTCTTGCACCTGCCGGAGCATCTCATCAGTTTTGCAGAACGCGAAGCGCACGTATCCATGTCCAATCGAGGCGTGTTCCTGGCTATAAAATGTCTCCGGTGGGATACAGGCCACGCCTTTTTCTCTGATGAGATAGCGAGTACACTCAAGCGGAGAGCCATCGAATATAGCTGTATAGTCGGCCATCACGAAATAGGTTCCTTCCGGCGCGCAATACGTGAAGCCTCCACCGTCGAGCGCGGACAGCATCAGTTGGCGCTTCTCCTGGTACATCGCCTGGAATGTTTCATAATAGGCATCAGGCAGATTGAGCGCGTAGGCGATGGCCTCCTGCGATGGATGATGCACCGCGAACGTCACGAACTGGTGCGCGCGCGCGACGCCATCGATGAGAGCAGGCGGCCCGCAGACCCAACCGATTTTCCACCCGGTCGCGCTGAACAACTTCCCGGCGCTGCTCACCGTCACCGTGCGCTCGAACATGCCCGGCAGCGTCGCGATGGGTATATGTTGGGCATGATCAAAAACCAGGTGTTCGTATACTTCGTCGGCGATAACCGTGACGTCATGCTCGATGCACAGCCCCGCGATCAGCTCCAATTCCTGGCGGGTAAACACGCGCCCGCTGGGATTTTGGGGCGTGTTCAGGATAAGCGCGCGCGTCTTCCTGCTAAACGCGGCCTGCAGTTCATCTGGATCGAACGTCCAGTCTGGCGGGTGCAGCGGGACGTACACCGGCGCCGCGTTTGCCATAATGATATTGGGTACATACGAGTCGTAAAACGGCTCGATCACGATCACCTCGTCGCCGGCATCCACCAGCCCCAGGATAGCTGCGAATATACCCTCGGTTGCGCCTGCCGTCACAATCACACCGGCGGCAGGATCGATATCCAGGTCATAGAAACGTGCCGCGTGATCGGCTATCGCCTGCCGCAGCGAGGCCGTGCCAGGTCCGGGCGCGTACTGGTTATAGCGTCCCGCCTGCGCCGCCTGCGCCAGGTGTATGACGATATCGGACGGGGTATCGAAATCGGGTTTGCCTTGTCCCAGGTTCAATGCATTGTGTTGCTGGGCCAGCAGATTAATTTCGGTGAAGATGGTCGTGCCAAAAGTTGCGACACGCTGAGCAGGGATAGACATACGAAACACTCCCATGAATTGAATAGAGACAATCGAACATTGTTAGAGCAGCGCCACCAGCGCGGGCAGCACATCCCCGACTTTCTCCTGAATCACCACGTCGGCATAGGCGTCAAGCGGCGTCGGCTGGATGTTGACGATGATCAGCGGGATATCGTTGTGCAAAGCCTTGCGCGGCAGCATCGCCGCCGGGTTCACTTTGAGCGAGGAGCCAACGACAAGAAACAGGTCGCACTGCTCCGTCAGTTCTTTGGCGCGCGCGAGTACATCCACCGGGAGTCGCTGGCCGAACAGGATCGTCGCCGATTTCAGAAAGCCGCCGCATAGTTCGCAGCGCGGATCGATCTCTCCCGCATAGATGCGCTGTTGGAGGTCCGCGATCGACGAACGCGCGCCGCACAGCGTGCAGGCCGCTTCACGCGCCGTGCCGTGCAGTTCGATCACGTTCTCCGGCGCGTGACCGGCGTCCTGGTGCAGGCCATCGAAGTTCTGCGTGATCACGCCGAGCAGCTTCTGCCGCCGCTCCAGCGCCACCAGCGCTCGGTGCGCGTCATTGGGGCGAGCAGCAGCCACCAGCGCCGAGAGGTTGCGCCGTGAGCGCCAGTATTGCTCTCGCGCCTCCGGCTTGCTGATGAAATCCTGATAGCTCACCGGCGGCTCGGCCAGCCAGATCGAGCCGGGGCTGCGAAAGTCCGGTATGCCCGACTCCGTGCTGATGCCCGCGCCCGTCAGCGCCACGATCTTCGTGGCTTCTCGCATGAGTTCAGCAGCATTTTTGAGTTTTTCCTGTACGTTGGTTGTCGCTGTAAGGCACGTCTGTTCCTCACTCAAGTTAGTAGTCCTTCTACGGTATCTTCGGTATCTTCAACTTCGCCTCTGTCTCGTAGGGTGTGTGAGATTTTTTGGGTAGAGGCGCAATGCATTGCGCCTCTACCCAAAAAATCTCACACTTATCCTTTCTCGTCTTCGTCGCTGGCGGAAGGCCGCCTGGACAATTATACTGCATACCAGAACGAATGTGAATATAACCATTGACAGCGAGTGCTTTCTCTGTTACTATATGAGCAAATATTCATGTTCTTAGGAGAGAGAGAAAGCCATGCCGAAGGAAACGACCCTGACCCCTATCAACCCGGAAGCGCTCGCCGCGGCGCGCACGGCAGCCTTGCCGGAAGAACATCTCCGGCTCGTGGTCGAAGTCTTTGAGGGGCTTGCTGACCTCACGCGCGCGCGTATCCTGTACGCCCTCATCCGGCAGCCCCTTTGTGTTCGTGACCTGGCTATCCTGACCGGAGTTTCGGAGTCAGCGGTTTCTCACCAGCTCCGTTTCTTGCGTGATCGCCGCCTCGTCAAGCCACGGAGGGCCGGGTACGTGACCTACTACGAGATGGATGATCACCATGTCGCTGCCCTCTTTCGCGAGGCAGACTATCACGTCGATCATATACGCCAGGGATTACCTGATCACCCGTATCCGTAAGGATGTGTTCAGGCGGGCTTCTCTCCTGTATCCTGGCCCGCTGAGCTCTTTTTTCTGCCAATATCTGAGTAAATGAACAGAGACATCATCAAAGGAGATCGTTCATGGCGTCATCTTCGTCATCCACGTCCGCTCTTTCCCGCGTGCAGGTAGCCTGCGCTACCTGCGTGCGTGGAGGGAAACGGTTTGTTGGACGCTATCGCGACTTTTTGCTCGCTCCAGGTACTATCTTTACTCTGCTGAGCTTGCTGCTGCTCATTCTGGCCACCATTGTCACACCTGATGGCGTTATCAACTCCGCCCACGCGCACACCTGGTTTTTTCTTGCGGCGGCTCTAGTTGGCTCGGTCTACATCTGGTGGTCGGCCATTCAGGGTATCCGCGAGCATGATTTTACCGCGGATATTCCGGTCTCGTTTGCCACGGCAGCCGCGCTTATCATCGGCCAGTACTCCGCCGCCGCCGTTGTTGCCGTGCTGCTGCTCCTGGGTGGGATGCTGGAGGAGTTTGTCTCTGCCCGCGCCGGTAATGCCCTGGACTCGCTTTCCAAACTGCTCCCTGACCGGGTGACCGTGCGGCGTGACGGGGAGGACCTGGTAGTTCCTCTGGAGGAGGTACAGAGCGGGGATCTGGTCCTCATCCGCTCAGGAGAGCGCATCTCCGTCGATGGCACGGTTTCGCTGGGGACCGCTTCGGTCAATCAGGCCGCCATTACCGGCGAGAGCCTGCCGGTCGATAAGCAGGTGGGGGACCTGGTGTATGCAGGAACGCTCAATGAAGTGGGGACGCTCGAAGTGCATGCAACCAGGGTGGGGACAGAGACCACGCTCGGCCAGATCCGCCGTATGGTGGCGGAAGCGCAGGAGCAGAAAGCTCCCATCGAACGCATTCTCAACCGCTACGCCAGGTTCTATACGCCCGCCGCGCTCATCCTGGGGGCGTTGGTCTGGTGGTGGAGTGGGGATATCCTGCGCGCCATTACCATTCTCATTGTGTTCTGCCCCTGCGTCATGGTGCTGGCCACGCCAACCGCGCTGGTCGCTTCCATCGGCAATGCCGCGCTTCGCGGCAGTTTGGTGAAGAAGGGTGCAACCATCGAGGCCCTGGCTAAGGTCACAGCGGTGGCCTTTGACAAGACCGGCACGCTCACCTTTGGGCAGCCCACACTCACCACCATCCAGCTCCTCGGACAGGGGACCGAGCTTGAGCTACTCCGGCTGGCTGCTCGTGCTGAGAAGTTGAGCGAGCATCCGCTGGGCCGCGCCGTGGTGCAGGCGGCCCTGGCGCGTGAGGTGGCCGTGCCTGATCCAGAGGAGTTCACGGCGCTGCCGGGGCTGGGTGTCCGGGCGCGCATCGACGAGAGTGATATCGTCATTGGCCGACCACGGTTGCTCTCCGAACAAGGTATCGAAGTACGCGAGGATGTGGCAGCCCGCGCACAGAATCTGGCAGCCGTGGGACGCACCGTCATCCTGGTCGCGAGAGCCGGACAGGTCATTGGTCTCCTCGTGCTGGAAGATACACTGCGACCGGAGGCGGGTCAGGTGATCACACGCCTCAAGAAACTGGGCATCCGCACCGTGCTGGTGACTGGCGACAATGGCGTGACGGCTGAACGTATTGCGGGAGAACTGGGCATCGGCGACGTGCATGCCGAGGTGCTACCAGCGCAGAAAGTGGAGATCGTCAAGCAGTTGCAGGCTCAGGGATGGAATGTCGCCTTTGTGGGGGACGGGGTGAATGATGGACCCGCTCTCGCGACCGCGAACGTGGGCGTGGCGATGGGGTTAGGTGGCACCGATGTCGCCATTGAGACGGCGGAGATCGCCCTCTTGTCCGATGACCTGACGAAGCTGCCCCACTTGCTCTCTCTATCTCGCCAGGCCATGCGAGCGATCAAGCAGAACCTGATCTTCTCGCTTGGTGTGCTGACCATCGCGGTGGGTCTTGCTATTCCCGGCATCCTCTTGCCGGTGACGGGCGCGCTGCTGCATGAACTCTCCTCCATTCCGGTCATCGCCAACTCGGCGCGGCTGATCGGGATCAAGGAACAAGCTGAAAAAGAAGGCATCTCGTGAGTAATATGACCAGAGAGAACTGCAAAGGAGAACAGCATGTGTACGTTTGAGAACGACCATCGTGTCCTCGTGTGCGATGTCGCCATTCACCAGGTGCGTGAGGCGATCAGCGCCGTCTTTGGCGATGCAGTCCAATTTACACCCGTCCCAGGACAAGGCACGCGAGTTGAGATACCACCGACCATCAACGAAGAAACCTTTCAGGAAGTGGCCGGTGCGGCAATTGCGGCGGCTCAGCAGAAGCAGGCAACATTGGATCACTGATCCGGTGTCGCAGCTCATGTTCGGGGATCTCTGCGTCTATGCCCGCCGCAAGATGCTTTAGATGCGATTGCCCTGGGTCTGTAGGAAGTTTGTGCGTACTTATTGGGAGAATGGTAGAATATATCATCATCCTGGTGATTGAGCGAACCGGTGAACGGGAGTCTTGCCTATGATCGTGCCAGCGCCTCTTATGGCTGCGGCGTCTGCCTTGTGCAGCGGCCAGCTTGATATAGCAGCGTACATCAACGAACTGTGCGACCGCGTTGATGCGGTCGATCCACAGCTTCAGGCGCTGTTGCCCGAAGCAGGCCGCCGCGCGCGTTTGCTGGCTGAAGCAGCGATGTTGCCAGCGCGCTTTCCTGATCCTGCCAGCCGACCACCTCTCTATGGGATTCCTGTTGGCGTCAAGGACATGTTTTACGTCGATGGTTTTCCCACGCGGGCCGGTTCGCAGCTTCCCGCCGAGACGTTTAGCGGGGCGGAAGCAGCGTGTGTGACCATGTTGCGCGCTGCCGGGGCGTTGATCCTGGGCAAGACCGTCTCCACCGAATTCGCCTATTTTGAGCCGGGGCCGACGCGCAACCCGCACAACCTCAATCATACTCCCGGCGGTTCGAGCAGCGGCTCGGCGGCAGCCGTCGCGGCAGGCTTCTGTCCTCTCGCGCTCGGCACGCAGACCATCGGCTCGACCATTCGACCGGCGGCTTTTTGTGGCATTGTCGGCTTCAAGCCCAGTTACGAGCGCATTCCGTCAAGGGGCGTGATCCCGTGCGCTCCGTCGGTCGATACCGTCGGCCTGTTTGCGCAAGATGTCGAGGGTGTTATCCTGGCTGCTGCGCTGCTCTGCCGCGCCTGGCAGTTTCCCCCGGCTCCATTTTCCCGGTTGCCAATATTGGGCGTACCGGATGGCCCATACCTTGCCCAGGCATCTCCAGAGGGTCTGGCAGCCTTCGAACAGCACGTTTCCCTGCTTGAGCAGGCGGGGTATACCGTGAGGCGCGTGCCGGCGCTGCCGGAAATCGAGGAGATCAACCAGCGCCATACGCAGCTAGTGTTCGCGGAAATGGCCTCCGTTCACGCCGCGTGGTTTGCCCAATACGAGCAACTCTATCGCCCGCGCACCGCAGAGGCTATTCGCAAGGGGCAAGAGATCGGTGTGGTGGAATTGGCGGCGGCGCGCGCCGGGTGCCTGAAACTTCGCCGCGAGTTAGAGATGTTAATGATACAGGAGGGGATCGATCTCTGGCTATGCCCCGCCGCGCCAGGGAGCGCGCCGGAGGGTATCCAGACTACCGGCAATGCGATCATGAACCTGCCCTGGACCCATGCCGGCTTGCCTGCTATCACGCTGCCCGCAGGCGCAGCGCCCAACGGTCTGCCGCTCGGCTTGCAGGTGGTCGGCGCGTTCAGGGCCGATGAGCAGTTGTTGGCCTGGGCAAGAATGATAGAAGAAACGCTCGGATAAATCGCCCTGGCAAGGGACGAAGCAATGGACGCGAAAGACAATCACAACATCCTGGTACAACCTGATGCCGTTTTCGAGAACCCGTTTCATATCGAAGACCTGGCTGTTTTCGATGATGCAACGCTGCGCCGCCTGTTCGATGGCGAGCCCTATCCCTGCCGCGTGAGCCTTCAGGATCTGGCATGGAGTATGCGTGGTGTCCCAAAGCCCTTGACCCGGAAGATATGGAACAACCTGGGATGGCAGCGGCGCTCGTACTTCGTGCAGGAATTGCGCCGCCGCGTGCCAGCAGACGAAGTGAAAGCCGCGCGCAAGCACGTGCTGGATGCGTTGTTCTGGGAACTGACCTATTGGAAAACGCCGGAGCTATACGAAGAACTCACGGAGGGAGAAAAGTTGCATCCCGGCATCTTCCAGCAATTAGAGCCGCACTTACGGCATAAGACCGTGCTTGACGTTGGAGCGGGAAGCGGGCGCGCGACCTTTGAGTGCCTGAGACATGGAGCTGGGCTGATCTATGCCATCGAACCTTCTCCTGGCCTGCTGCGGATTTTAAAGCAGAAGGCAGCGCGTCAGCCGGCTCCTGGGCGTGTTGTAGTGAGTCAGGGAGATTTTTCCCACGTTCCTTTAGAGGATGGCAGCGTCGATATCTCTCTTTCTTGCTCAGCCTTCACGGCCGCACCTGAGCAGGGAGGCGAGGCCGGCCTGAGAGAAATGCGGCGTGTGACAAAGCAAGGCGGTAGCATTGTGTTGATCTGGCCGCGCCGGGAAGACTACGAGTGGCTGGCTGAACACGGATTCTCGCATGTTACCTTGCCTGTAGAGCGTGAAATGTTTGTGGAATTTCGCTCGCTGCGCAGCGCTGTGCGCTGTGCGCGACTGTTCTATGGACACAATGAAGGTGTGATACGATATATTCTGAAACGAAGGCAGCCCGTAGTCCCGTTTTCGGTACTCGGCATGACCCCTCCTTCTGATTATTGTTGGTTGACTGTTAAGTGATTGGCAGAAGTGTATGCTTCTTTGAAGCGAAAGGAGAGAAACAGAACACATGGCAAGCGATCGTATGACGGCTGAACAATCTCCAAAGGAACTCAAGAGTTGGACGCAGACGCCGCCCTTGAGTCCGCCCTTACGGCACGTTGTTGAGGATGTAGTAGAAAATCAGACCTGGCTGGACAAACTGGCCGATCCGATCCAGAACTGGCTCTTGAAATTCTTTGGGCAGCCCGGCCAGCCACAGCGCAAGCTGAAAAACCTGCTGAACGGCACGTGGTTCGGCCATCCCGTGCATCCTGCCCTGACTGATGTCCCGGTGGGCGCGTGGAGCGCGACGCTGCTGCTTGACCTGGCATGGCTGGGCAAGGAAAGCGAGGGTATGGCGAATGGGGCCGATCTCACACTCCTGCTCGGCTTGCTCGGCGCGGCGGGCGCGGCGGTGACGGGCGTTGCCGATTGGAGCGACCAGGTCGATGTTGACCGGCGCGTGGGCCTCTTGCATGGCCTGCTCAACACCGGAATTACCGTCACCAACCTGGCTTCGCTGTTCATGCGGCGCACCGGGCGACGCCGCGCCGGTATCGCGCTCTCGACGCTTGGCTACGCGGCCACTATTTTTTCTGCCTATCTGGGCGGCGAAATGACGCTGGGGAAAGGCGTCGGCGTCAATCACGGAGCCTTCGAGGGCGGCTCCGACGATTACGTCGCCGTTATGGACGAGAAAGACCTGCCCGCGGGCAAACTCGTGCGCGTCGATGCCGCCGGCATTCCGGCTGTCCTGGTCAAGCAGGGCAAAAGGCTCTATGCTATCGCGGCCACCTGTTCGCACGCGGGTGGCCCGTTGGATGAAGGGACGTTAGAGGATGGCGTCGTGCAGTGTCCGTGGCATGGTTCCTGCTTCCGCGTCAGCGACGGCAGCATCGTCAACGGACCGGCAGCCTATGCCCAACCCACGTTCTCGGTGCGCGTCCGCGCCGGCAAAATTGAACTGCGCCGTCTCGAACACGCATAACTACTCATATATATGGAGAATACGCTATGATCGACCTTGAAGCGCCTATCACCGATATCACCGTCTATGCCGACCGCGCCCTGGTGACGCGCAAGGGGACGATCCATCTTGAAGCCGGGGAGCATGAACTGCGGGTCAACTCGCTCCCGCAGTTCAACCGCGACTCGCTGCGCGCGAACGGCATAGGGCCGCCAGGCACGCGTATCCTCAACGTCGATATCGCCACGGCATTTCATGGTCGCCCGCCCGAAGGCGAGCTGCGCAGGCTGCAAGATGAACTCGACCAGCTTGTGCAGAGCAGGCAGCTTTTGGAGGCTCGCCAGGCGGCTCTGAACGACCGGCGGCAATGGCTGCGCGCCCTTGGCGAACAATCCAGAGACTTCGCGAAAGGTCTGGCGCAGGGGCAGATGAAGCCGCAGGATTGCGCCGACTTTTTCAAATTCGCGGCCACACAGGCGCTGGAAGACGCTGAAGCGGCCCAGGGCTTCGAGTTGCAGTTGAAAGAAGTGCAGCAGGAGATTGGCGCGAAGATGCGCGAACTGGCGCAGAAGCGGGGACATGATCAGCCGGATCGTCTCGCCGCCGTTGTTACCGTAACCTTAGCCCAGGAGGGCGATCTGGCGCTGGAGCTATCGTATCTCGTCACCGGCGCGTCCTGGCGGCCGCAGTATGATGTGCGCGTGCAGATGAACGACGACCAGAGAAGCGGCGATGTCGAGTTGACCTATGTTGGTGTGGTGCAGCAATCCACCGGCGAAGCGTGGGAGAATGTGCAGCTTTCGCTCTCCACGGCTCGTCCCAGCCTGGCCGCCAAACTGCCCGAACTTGATCCCTGGTATCTCGACGTGTTCGCTCCAGTGCCGCTGCAGCCTCTCCCGGCGCCGCGCGCAGCCCAGGCCAGGGGCGTCTACAGCGCGGCGTCAATGCCGCAGCAATCGGCTGGCCCTCAGCCGATGGCAATGGTATCGTGGGCTGTCCCGGCTGGCAGCGCCGATGGCGCAGTTGTCGAGCCGGAACCGCCTCCGCCAGAAGAAGCTAGCGTTGCCACGGCCACCGTTGAGCAGACGGGTACAGCGCTCGTCTTCCGCGCGGGCCGCTCCGTCGATATCCCCTCGGACAACTCGCCGCACAAAACTACCATCGCGCGCGACCGCCTGCCCTGCACGTTCGATTATGTGTGCGCTCCTACCATTGCCGACAGCGTTCACCTGCGCGCGGCCATCGTCAACACGACCGAGCGCGTGCTGCTCAATGGCGAAGCCAGCATTTTCTTGAGCAACCAGTACGTCGGCACGACGAAGCTGAAGCAGACGGCTCCCGCGGAAACCTTCAAAGTCTTCCTGGGTCTCGATGACGGCATCAAAGTCAAACGGGAGTTGATCGAGCGCGGCGTTGATAAGGGCAACGTTTTGCAGAGCGGCATCCGGCGCATCACTTACGCCTATCGCATCACTGTGCATAACTATGCCAGCGCCGCCAGGGACATTGTCATGCGCGACCGCTTGCCCGTCTCGCAGCACGAGAAGGTGAAAGTGCGCGTGCAGAATGTCCAGCCGCCGCCCAAAGAGCGCACGAAGCTGGAACTGGTTGTCTGGCAATTCACCCTCGCGCCCGATGCCGAGCAAAAGATCGAATATCAATTCGTCGTGGAGCATCCCCAGGATATGAGGATCACCGGGCTGGCGTAAATCCAGCGCGGCAGCATGAGATCAGCAAGGACAACCGCAAAGGATTGCCCCCATAAGCGCGGACGTAGCGTTTTTTGGGGCCAGGACAACCGCGAGGGATTGCCCCTTGATCTTGCCCCCGGCAAGCTCGCCATACCGCGAATCGGCCTGCGAAGCCGCATCGTATAGGGTAGGAGCAATCCCTCACGGTTGC
>Ga0207416_1003251_pt1 | contig 15943 bp, 16 predicted proteins | sample PaiPotPPM11metaG_FD_184107 | JGI IMG/M metagenome (GOLD analysis project Ga0207416, IMG submission 184107) | Iron sulfur acid spring bacterial and archeal communities from Banff, Canada, to study Microbial Dark Matter (Phase II) - Paint Pots PPM... ...
ACCCATTACCGGGGGCAAATGTCGGAAGTGGCGCGGCGGCTGCGAATCGGCCGCTCGACGCTGTATCGCAAGCTCGAAGCGCTGGGGCTGGCCCCCTCCCTACCCTCCCCCGCAAGCGGGGGAGGGAAAACCAACGAACCCTCCCCCGGACGCCGGGGAGGTAAGATCAATGAACCCTTCACCGCTTGTGGGGGGGAGGCAGCGATGCGGGCGAAGCCGTTGCCGTAGAGCGACAGCCGCAGAAAATCGCCTGATTTGCCCACAAATTGACCGCTGTGCACAGGACACGCTTGCCCGCCTCGCGTAAGGTGATGCCGTAAGGGCTTCCGTCCGCAGCAATGACACTTTTGGGGCTGATTCTCCCCAAGGGTGAGGGCTTTACGGTCTGTCGGACAGACTCGCGAAGCAGGTAGATCAAGGAGAATTTGCAATGCCTGGCGTCCGCCTCAATGGGTTTCTTGCCTCGACTGCCGTCGCGCTCCTGTTGTCGGCCGGCGGCGGCGCGCTCGCGCAGTCGACGCCGCCGGGCGGCGATGCGGCCGTTACCGCGCCGGACGCTACGAAGCCGGCTCCCACTGCGGCGACCGATCCCAATAAGGCGAACGCTACAGTCCCATCGACCGCCGAACCCGCCGAACCCGCTGCGCCCGCGGTCGCGGCAGCGCCGAGTTCGCTGCCAAATCCGAGCGACACGGCGACCGGACCGCAACCGGCGAGCCCAGCGGCCTCCGCAACTCCGCCAGCGAAAGCGGATTCACCGCAACCGGCGGGCGCGCCGACCGGCCAAGCCGAAGCACCTGCTCCAGCCGCAGCCGCGCCTGCAACTCCGCCGGAGAATACCGGCAACGCCACCCCGCCCGTCACGCCAGAGAATACGGGCAGCGCTACCCCTGCCACCGCGCCGCAGAGCACAGGAAACGCCGCCGCACCCGCGGCACCGGCAGCCGCCAGCGCGGCGCCGCCCGCAGGCCCTACACCGACGATCGACGATCAGGTCGCCGACCAATTGCACCAGCTTTCCAGCGGCAAGTTCGACCGCATCCTCGGCGGCAGAGCCGAACGCACAGCGATCGAGGCGTTTTATTCAGGTCGCTCCTACGCGCCGATCTGGATCACCGACGGCCACGCCAATGCCCGCGCCAAAGCCGCGATCGAGTATCTGGCCCATGTCGACGCCGACGGCCTCGATCCCGCCGATTATCCGGTTCCGGACTTCAAGTCGCTGACCGACCCGCAAGCGCTCGCCGAAGCCGAGTTGAAGTTCTCCATGACGGTGATCACCTACGCGCATCATGCGTCGATCGGTCGGGTCGCCTGGTCACGTGTGGACGCCAATATCCAGTACGATACCAAGGCGCCCGAGCCGGCCAGCGTTCTTGCCACCATGGCCGACGCCAAGGACGTGGCAGCGGCGCTCGACGCCTACGAGCCGCATGCGCCCGGCTACCTGGCGCTCAAGGCCAAACTTGCCGAAATCCGCGCCGGCAATCGCGACGGCATCAAGCCTCCGATCCCCAACGGCCCGGCGCTCAAAATCGGCCAGCAGGACGATCGCGTGCCGGCCTTGCGCGAAAAACTCGGCGTTCTCGGCGACGGCGGCACCACCTACGACAAGGCGCTGGCCGAAGCGGTGAAGAAATTCCAGAAGGCGCACGGCCTTAAGGCGACCGGCACGCTGACGGCGCCGACCGTCGAGGCGCTCAACGGACCCCGCCCCGCGCACGTCACCGACACCATCATCGCCAATATAGAACGCTGGCGGTGGATGCCGCACGACCTCGGCAAGATCTACGTCATGGTCAATCTTCCGGATTTCACGGTGGGCGTATTTCACGACGGCAAGCGCATCTGGAAGACGAAAATCGTCATCGGCAAGCCGGACATGCCCACCCCGATCATGACCGCGATGATGAAGTTCATCACCGTCAATCCGATCTGGCACGTGCCGCCCTCGATCATCAACAGAGAGTATCTGCCGGCGATGGCGCAGGATCCGACCGTGATGCAGCGCATGGGGCTTATGGTCGATCGCAACAGCGCCGGACAAGTCACCGGCATATGGCAGCCGCCCGGCGACAACAGCGCGGAGGGCCGCATCCGCTTTAACTTCCCCAACAAGTTTCTGGTCTTTCAGCACGACACGCCGGACAAATACATGTTCGGCTACGCCAGGCGCGCGTTCAGCCACGGCTGCATGCGCACTCAGGATCCTCTGAAATACGCCGAGGTATTGCTGTCGCTGGTGCGTCCGAACGATGGCTATACGGTCGAACGCCTGAAGAAGATGTACGGGCCGCACGAGATCAATATCGATTTGCCGACGTTCATTCCCGTGCATGTCACCTACCAGACCGCGTTCGTCGACAGCGCCGGCAAGCTCGAATTCCGCGACGACCTCTACGGCCGCGACAAGGAGCTCCTTGCGATCCTGCATAATCCGCAGGCGCTCAAGGTCGCCGACACCCCGGTCGAGCGCCAGATCTCTGCCTCGCACCGGGAGATCCTCAGCGCTGCCGACCACGCTCCGGTCTGGGGCGGCCAAGGCGGCCCAGGAGGCTTTTTCGCAAGGCTGTTCGGCGGCTTTGCCTCGCCGCAGCCCCCGCCCCGGCGGGTCGTTCGCCGCCGGGTGAGCCGTACCTATCGTCCGCGAGTTACCGTCGACCGCTAGATCGGGAATGGCCGAAGCCTGACGGAGCTTCCAGCGTTAACCATATCCCCCTCTCGGCCGCCCACGCCGGACGGCCCTAGTTCCTCGACACAGTGATTTTGACTGGTTGAGCCTGGGCAAGAACGGGCGCCCGTCACGGTCCACAAGCTGACCCAAAGAGTCAAAATCACTGTGCAACGGAACTAGGCCGCCGGCAAGGCCGGGCCATATTTTGCCACACTGGGCCGTTAGCCCTGTTCCGGTCGGGGGTGGGGTGACGGGTAAGTTCGCGTTTACCCTTCCCAAAATCAGCAATGCGTTAGCGTTACTCGGCGCGGCGGCGCGGCGGGTCACGACGCTTAGCGCGTTAACGCGAGATCGCCAGTGCCCATCGGTACCGCGCGTCCGAAAACCCGTCGATTCTCCGCCTCCCGCGCCGGCTATTCGTGCGCCCTCGCTCTTCTGATTGTCCTGTTCGGTTGCAGGGGTTTGCAAAACGCAGTCGCCGAGGGCGAGACGCGCACGATCTCCATGCATCACGTCCATACCGACGAGAACATCACCATCACCTATAAGCGCGACGGCCGTTACGACGAGGCGGCGCTGGAAAAACTCAATTGGTTCCTGCGCGACTGGCGCCGCGGCAAGGAAACTCGCATCGATCCGCACCTGATCGATCTGCTTTGGGAGGTGCAGCGCGAAACCGGAACCAAAGAGCCGATCTACGTGGTCTGCGGCTACCGCTCGCCGGAAACCAACGCCATGTTGCGGCGACGCAGCCGCGGCGTCGCGCGGTTCAGTCAACACACCCTCGGTCACGCCGTCGATTTTTATATTCCCGGCGTGCCGCTGGAAGAGCTTCGCGTCATCGGATTGCGGCTGCAGCGCGGCGGCGTCGGCTTCTATCCGACGTCCGGATCGCCGTTCGTGCACATGGACACCGGAGGCGCGCGGATGTGGCCGCGCATGACCCGCGACCAGCTCCTGCACGTGTTTCCGGACGGCCGCACCGTCTACCTTCCGAGCGATGGGCGGCCGCTGCCGGGCTATGCTCTGGCGCTCGCCGATCTCAGAAAGCGCGGACAGAATCCCTCCGAAAGCTGGTTCGAAGAAGCGCACGATGAGGGCTTGAACAAGAATATCGTGCTGGCAAGCAGGGAGCATCGGCGCGCCGATCGGTTCGGCCAATTCTATGGAATGACGCGGGCGGATCGCGAGGCGGACGCGCGCGAGGCGGCGAGAACCGCACCGGCCGCATCGCCCGCGATCGCGGGAGCGGCCACGCCAAAGATGAACGCGCTTCTTGCCGCGCTTGAACGCAAAGCCGAGCGCAGGCGCGAAGAGGCTCGCCTCGCGGCGACCGCGCCATCCGAGAATGCCGCCGCGCTGTACCAGACCGCTTCCTATACGCCGCCAGCCGCTGCCGAAGCGCCGCAGCGCCTCGCCGGTTTGACGCCGAGACAGATCGTAAACGCGCGCGGCTCCTGGGAGGCGCTGCCCGACGGCGCGACCGCGGCACCAGCTGCCAAGCTGCGCGGCGCCGGCACGGCGCGCCGTGAGTTGGTCGCGAGCGTTGCCGATGCCACCGGCGCCATCACCCCCTGGCCGGGCGCGCTCGAGGACCGGGTGCCGCCCGAACTCGCGCTCGCCTATGCGCAGCAACCCGAACGGGAAGTGCCGCCCGCAAGGCCCGCGCTGCCGACCGCGCGCGCGGTCGTCGCGCAGGCGCATTTGCCGAAGCCCGCGGCGGCGACGACGATCGCGATGAAACGCGCCGCCGATCAACCCGTCTCCACGATTGTTGCCGCCCGTCCGCTAGTCGCCGCGGCCGCCAGCCAGGGCGCGCGGTTCGACAATCCGTGGCTCGACGCGGTGCTGGTTTCGCCTAGCGTGCGCCACTACCTCACGGCCTCGACGCTGGGCGCGCAGGATTACCGCGCCTTGGCTTCGCTCGTGCGGAAGCCCGGCAGTTCAGTGGTGATGACGTTTGCGACCGACCCCAATCCCGGCTTGACGCACGATCGTTTCAGCGGCAGCGCCGTCGTGTTCGTGTCGACGGTCACCTACCAGACACACACTGTTTCGCTGCGCTGACCGATAAATCCGCCGCAGCGCGGCAGAGGCGTCCCTGGTGGCCGTCCTCCCGTCAGTCCGTGGGGCGGAATAGCGCGGCGTCTTCCGGCATTCTCAGTAGCGAAACTCTGTAGCGAAACTCAGTAGCGAAACTCTGTAGCGAAACTCTGTAGCGAAAAGCGCTGTGCGGCACCGTCATTCAACGATGTGGTAGGGTGCGGTCCTCGGACTGAGGGAGAACCCGATGAAGCGGCTGGCCGCCGAACTGGTCCGCCTGCCGGTCGCTGTGATCGCCGCGACCCGCAGTTCGGCTCCCGCGCTCGCGGCAAAAGCCGCGACCTCGACCATTCCCATCGTGTTCCAGACCGGTGGCGATCCGGTCAAGAACGGTCTCCTCAAAAGCTTCAACCGGCCCGGCGGCAATGCCCATTCGGTGGCACGCAGGCCCGCCCCTTAGGCCAAGCCCGGCGCCGCCGTGTACTGGAGCCCCGATGCCAAGCATTGCGGATTTTCGCAATCGAACCGGAGTTCGCCTAAAGGTAGACTTGGAATATCCCGCGATCACCCGGGCTTGATGCTGGCGACCCGGATCACCTTGCCCCACTTCGCGATTTCACTGACCAGGAGTTTGTGAAAGTCGGCGGGCGAGCCGCCAAGCGCCGTGCCGCCGAGATTGGCAAATCGCTCTTTCATCGTAGGATCGGCGAGAACGGCGTTGATCTCATGGTTGAGCTTGGCGACGATCGCCGCCGGCGTGTCCTTCGGTGCGCCGATGCCGTGCCAAATGGACGCGTCAAATCCCGGCACGAATTCTGCCACAGCCGGGATGCCCGGCAGCGCATCCGAGCGTGTCGCGCTGGTCACCGCCAGCGCCCGCAGCTTGCCGGCCCGTATGTTCGCGATCGCCAGGGGTATTGGCGGAAAGGCACACTGAACCTGACCGCCGAGCAGGTCAGGCACGAAACTGCCGCTATAGGGGATGTGAACCAGGTCGACGCCGGTCATCATCTTGAATAGCTCGGCGTTGACGTTGGGCGCGCTGCCGTAGCCGGCCGACGCATAATTGATCTTGCCCGGATGGGCCTTGGCATAAGCGATGAATTCGGGAAGCGTTTTGACCGGAAGCGACAGGGTGACGACAAGGACGTTGGGCGAGGTGAACGTGGCCGCGACCGGCGCAATGTCGCGCACAATATCGAAATTCAAGTTTTTGTAGAGTGTCGCGTTGACCGCGTTGGTCACAGTCATCGCGAGCAGCGTGTAGCCGTCGGGCGCCGCCTTAACGACCTCCTCGGCCGCAATGTTGGTGGCCGCCCCCGGCCGGTTCTCGACGGCGACTTGCTGCCCCAGCCGCTGCGACAGCGCTTGAGCAATCAGGCGCGCAACAATGTCGGTGGCGTATCCGGCCGGAAAGCCGACGATGAGACGCACCGGCCGCGTCGGATAATCGAGCGCCCATGCGCTTCGACAGACGGCCGGAAGCGCAGCAGCGCCCGCTGCCAAATGCAAGAATGTGCGACGGCGAAGGTTCATGGCGTTTCCACACGAGCTTGAGTGCCTTCCGAAAGTGCGGAAGGCTTCCGAATCAAAGTCGATTTATTTCGGATCGGTCGCCTGCCGCAGGCACAACGGCTGCCTTTGATTTTACGGAACATCGGCATGGCCCGATGGCAACTCTACGACTAAGCTACACCAATTCTCTGATCGCGTGCAGTGAGATGATGTCGCACTTGGCCCATAGCGACGGATCGCATTTTGACGGCCGACCGTCGCTTTCAGGGCAAAGCGGGATCACCCCAACATCCCCAGCGCCTGCAGGTAGGTCTCCAGAATAGCCTCCTGCTCCTTGCGCTCGTTGATGTCCTGCTTGCGCAACCGCACCACCGTGCGCAACGCCTTGATATCGAAGCCGTTGACTTTGGCCTCGCCATAGACGTCGCGGATATCGTCGGCGATCGCTTTCCTCTCTTCCGCGAGCCGCTCGACTCTTTCGACGAACGCCTTGAGCTGGTCCTTGGCGAAGCGGTGGGCGGGTTGGTCGTCTCTGACGGCGGCATTGGCCATCGGGCACTCCTCGCGTAATGGGCAACGCGAGGTTTCGGAACTGCCGCCGCTTACGTCAAGGCGCAACCACCCTCATCCACATGAACGCACAGGGTGAAGATATAATCGGCAAAGTATCAATGCTTTTGGCTTGCTTGTGCTTTTTCGAATGCCGCCTGCTGCTGCGCGGAGGCTTCCTTCTGGTGCTTGGCGCGCCATTCGTCGTACGGCATGCCGTAAACGACCTCGCGGCTCTGCTCCTTGGTCATCGGCACGCCTTGGGCGTCGGCCGCGTCCTTCATCCAGTTGGACAGGCAGTTGCGGCAGAAGCCGGCCAGATTCATCAAGTCGATGTTTTGCACATCGGCGCGCTCGCGCAGGTGCTCGACCAAGCGGCGGTAGACGGCGGCCTCAAGCTCGGTGCGGGTCTTCTCGTCGGCTGCCATGATGTTCTCCCAAAGCGCGATCCGCCGACGCGGGAACCGGTTCGGCGCAAATCGCGCGACAAATCAACGACCATGCTAATTATGCCAGATATAGAGACATGAGCGTTGTCTTTCCAGAGTTCGAAGCCTCAAACCGCATGGCTACACTGTCGCGCGACTTGCTCGAATCGCTGTTCCGGACCGCGGTCGCCGCCGCCCATCCGAGCCAATGCCTGCCGGCGAACCTGCCCGACTTTCCGCCCGCCGGACGGCTCGTCATTCTTGCCGCCGGCAAGGCGGCGGGCTCGATGACCGAAGCGGCGGAACGGCATTATCTGGCGCGGATGGCGCAACGCCACATCGCGGAGGATCGCCTTGCCGGAGTAGCCGTCACCCGCCACGGCTATGGCCGGCCGACGCGGCGGATCGCCGTGGTCGAGGCCGGCCATCCGGTGCCCGACCAAGCGGGACTTGCGGGCACCGAGCGTGCGCTCGCGCTCGCTGACGCAGCCGGCAAGGACGACCTCGTCGTGGTTTTGCTGTCCGGCGGGGCGTCGGCCAACTGGATCGCGCCGGCCAGCGGCCTCACGCTCGCGGAGAAGCAGGCGGTCACGCGGGCGCTTTTGCGCAGTGGCGCCAACATCGGCGAGATCAACACGGTGCGCAAGCACCTCTCCCGCATCAAAGGCGGCCGCCTCACCCAGCGCGCGCAACCCGCGAGCGTCGTCACTCTGGCGATTTCCGACGTGCCGGGGGACGATCCGGCAGTCATCGGTTCCGGCCCGACCGTGCCGGATCCGACCACGCTCGCCGATGCACGCGTGATCGTCGGCAAATACCGGCTCGATGTGCCGGAAGCCGTCATCCGCGCGCTTGATAGCCCAGCCAACGAGTCGCCGAAGCCCGGCGAAAGAATCTTCGCCGGCGCGACCTATCGGATCGTCGCGCGGCCGGCCGATGCGCTTTCCGCCGCGCGGGCGCGCGCCGAGGCGGCCGGCTATGAAGCCGTCGTGCTCGGCGACCGCCTGCAAGGCGAAGCGCGCGAGGTCGCCGGCGTGCACGCCCGGCTTGCTCGCAACTTTGCCGCGCAGGGCCGGCGAGCCGCTATCCTCTCGGGCGGCGAGCTCACGGTCACGCTGCGCGGACAGGGCCGCGGCGGCCCCAACCAGGAATATGCCCTTGCGCTCGCCATCCATCTGCAGGGCGCCGAGGGCATTGCCGCATTCGCCGCCGATACCGACGGAACCGACGGCGGCAGCGGCCGCCCCGACGACCCGGCCGGCGCCTTTATCGATGAGACGACACTCGCCCGCGCGCGTGCCAGCGGCCTCGATCCCGCCGCGTTTCTCGCCGAAAACGATTCCACGGGGTTTTTCAACGGCATCGGCGATCTGTTTCGGCCCGGCCCGACGTTCACCAACGTGACCGACTTCCGCGCCATTGTCGTTGACAGGCCATCGAATTGACGGGGAAGCTGAACCGGCAATGTGGCAGGGGACTATTTCCAGAACAGCGGCGACCGCCTTCTCGCTCTGCGTCATCACGTTCGCCGGGCTCGCCGCATCGGCCGGCCCCGCGGCGGCCAATTTCCGGCTTTGCAACAACACGTCGAGCCGGGTCGGCGTCGCCATCGGCTACAAGGAGGCCAAGGGCTGGACCACGGAAGGCTGGTGGAACCTGCCGTCACGCACCTGCGAGACCATGCTCAAAGGCAATCTCGTCGCGCGTTACTACTATGTGTACGCGGTCGATTACGATCGCGGCGGCGAGTGGATGGGACGGGCCTATATGTGCACGCGCGACAAGGAGTTCACCATCCGCGGCATCAACAATTGTCTGGCGCGCGGCTACGACCGCACCGGCTTTTTCGAAGTCGATACCGGCGAACAGAGCACCTGGACCGTGCAGCTCACCGAAACGAGCGAGCAGCCCCCGGCAAAGCCATTGCCCGCCGGCAATCCGCTCAGCGCAATGCCGCCGGCCGGCGCGACGCCCGTGCAAACCACACCGGTGACGCGGCCGGCGCCGCCCGGAAGCCACGGCCGATGAGGCGGCAGCGGCGGACCAAAATCGTAGCGACGCTCGGACCGGCGTCTGGCGACCGCGCGATCATCGGCCGGCTATTCGCCGCCGGCGCCGACGTCTTCCGCATCAATATGAGCCACACCGGCCACGACCGCATGCGCGAGCTGGTGGCCACGATCCGCGCGGTCGAGAAGGAGAATAGCCGGCCGATCGGCATCCTGGTCGATCTGCAGGGGCCGAAGCTGCGGCTCGGCGCCTTCAAGAACGACTCGGTGACGATCGATAAGGGTCGGGACTTCACCTTCGACACCGACCCGACCCCCGGCGACTCAACGCGCGTGCGGCTGCCGCACGCGGAAATTTTCGCCGCCATCAAGCCGGGCGACACGTTGCTGATCGACGACGGCAAGCTGCGCCTGCAAGCGACCGATACCGGCCCGCAACGAATCGTGGCGCGGGTCGAAGTCGGCGGCAAAGTGTCGAACCGCAAGGGCGTAAGCCTGCCCGACACCGTCATTCCGCTGGCCGCGCTCGCCGCCAAAGATCTCGCCGACCTAGAAGCCGCGCTCGATGCCGGCATCGATTGGGTGGCGCTGTCGTTCATTCAGCGCCCGGAGGACGTCGCCGAGGCAAAGAAAATCACGCGCGGGCGCGCGGCGGTGATGGCCAAGATCGAAAAGCCGCAAGCCGTGGCGCGGCTTCCCGACATTCTCGATCTCGCCGACGCGCTGATGGTGGCGCGCGGCGATCTCGGCGTCGAGATGCCGCTGGAAAAAGTCCCCGGCGTACAGAAAGACATGACGCGCGCCTGCCGCCGCGCCGGCAAGCCGGTCGTGGTCGCCACGCAAATGCTGGAATCGATGATCGCGAGCCCGGTGCCGACGCGCGCCGAAGTCTCCGACGTCGCCACCGCCATCTTCGACGGCGCCGACGCGGTCATGCTGTCGGCGGAATCGGCGGCCGGCCAATATCCGGTCGAGGCGGTGGCAACGATGAACCGCATCGCCGAGCAAGTCGAGAATGACGCCATCTACCTGCCGGCGCTGCACGTGCTGCATACCGAGCCGGAGGCGACGGGCGCCGACGCGATAGCGGCGGCCGCAAGACAGGTCGCCGAAACGCTCGATCTATCGGCCATCGTGTGCTGGACCTCATCCGGCTCGACCGGTTTGCGCGTCTCCCGCGAGCGGCCGAAGTGCCCGATCGTAGCCATCTCGCCGATCGTCGCCGCCGGGCGGAAATTATCGGTGGTCTGGGGCATCCACTGCGTGATCGCCGAGGACGCGCGCGATCAGGACGACATGGTGGAGCGCGCCTGCCGTCTCGCCTTCAAAGAAGGCTTCGCCAAAGCCGGCCAGCGCATCATCGTCGTCGCCGGCGTCCCGCTCGGCACGCCCGGCGCGACCAACATGATGCGCGTGGCATTTGTCGGTGTCGAGGCGGGCGGAGAAGTCTAGAAGATCGCACTGGTGCGATCATAGATTGTATCGATTATGACTACGTGACTTACGAGCAAGCGTAGCCCGGATTTGAACGCCAGCGAAATCCGGGGTCGGCGTCTGAGCCGGTGGATCGTTCCCGCGTTTCACGGTGCTCCATGTGGCTTACTTGCTTCGCTCATGCGGGCTACATGCTGTTCAAGTCACGGAATCCGCGTGCTATGCTTCGCACATGACCATCGAAGACATCGAAAAGGCCGTTGCCGGGCTCGCGCCTGACGAGCTTGCAAAATTTCGCTCCTGGTTCGAGCAGTTCGACGCGGACCGTTTCGACCGCAAGATCGAGCGCGACGCCAAGGACGGCAAACTCGACCGGCTGGCCGATGAGGCTATCGTTGAATTTCGCGCCGGCCGCGCCCGGGAGCTATGAGGTATTTCGCAAGCCCCGCGTTCTGGCGGGCCTACGAACGGCTTCCCAAAAATGTCCGTGAGCTTGCCGACAAAAACTACACGCTATTGAAGCAGGACCCGAAACATCCCTCGCTGCACTTCAAGCAAATCGGCCGCTACCGGTCGGTGCGCGTGGGTTTGCACTACCGCGCGCTCGGCGTCGACGTCGAGGCGGGCGTGTTGTGGTTCTGGATCGGTTCGCACACCGCGTATGATCGAATAGTCGGATAGCCCGCAGCTTGGGTGAGGCCAAACCTACAAGCTTGCTTCATCCTCCCCCGCGTAGCGAAGCGGAGAGGAAAGAAACAGGATCAGATCTCGCGCCCCTCGACCTTCTGGCTCAACTCCTTCACCACGTCGGGGATGTGCTCGAGGCGGGGATCGATCGCAAGCGCGTCGCGATAGGCGTTGAGCGCGTCCTTATCGTCGCCGAGCTCCTGCAGCATCAGGCCGAGCCCGGAGAGCGCGCCGAAATGGCGCGGCTCGCGCGCCAGAACCTCGCCGAGGTCGGCGATGGCATGCGCGTAATCGTCCTTCAGATAATAGATGGTGGCGCGCCGATTCCAGGCTTCCACATAGTCCGGCTCGATCTCGATGATGGCATCGAGAAGCTTGAGCGCGAGACCGTAATCCTTGGCGTCGGCCGCGGCCTTCACCCGCGCCATGAGCAGGTTGCAGGTATCGCTGCCGGAGATCATCCACACCGCCCAGATGCGGTCCTCGATCGCCTTGGCGCTCTCGTCGGTGGGCGCGATTTTCAGTGCCGCGAACAGCGTATCGAGATTGCTCATCGGGTCGCCGTGCGCGACCGGCGGCAGTTCGCTCGGCGGCTGCACCCAACCGTTGCCCCGCTGCCCGTGCTCCTCTTGCGCCCGCGCCGGCGTCGCGATGGACACGCCCACGGCGAGCGCAAGAACAAGTGCCGACAATCGCATGTGAGGGAATCGTGGACCCATGGGCATCGAGTCTATTCGCCTGTCGCCCGGCAACAAGCCCGAAAACCGCTCAAAGGGACGTGAACAATGCGGCGCAATTGGGCAGCGATTCAGTCATCCTCCCTCGCGGAGCGCAGCGCGGTGCGGCGCGGCGCGGGAGAAAAACAGTCGCGTTCAGCCCTGGCGCGCTTTGAAACGCCGCTGCGTCTTATTAATGACGTAGACCCGGCCCTTGCGCCGCACGATGCGGTTGTCGCGATGGCGGCCGCGCAGCGATTTCAACGAGTTACGGACTTTCATGGCGTTATTCCTTGTGATGCGGTTGATTAAGGATGAGCCTTGCGCTTGTCAATGTTGGCAGCCGTGGCGACCGACGGCAAAGAGGAAGCGCGATGGGCACGGGAGCGGACGCATTGCGGCTCATTTCCGGGGTCGGCGCCAAGGGCCCGGCCTGTTTCGTGATCGAGGCCGGCGGCAAGCGCATCATGCTCGATCTCGGCGAAGGTCCGCCGCCGGGCTGTTTGCCCGATGTCGAGGGTTTGGCCCCGCTCGATGCGCTCGTGCTCAGCCACGGCCATAAGGACCACGTCGGCGGCATGCCGCTCCTGGAAAAGCTCGGCAATCCGCCGGTCTATGCGACCGAGATCGTCGCGCGCGGGCTACCGAAAGGGCTCGACGTGCGGCCGCTGCCGGTCGGCGGAAGCGCCGATGTGCTCGGCATCGAAGTGACGGCCGGTCGCAACGGCCACGCGCCGGGCGGCATCTGGCTGCACTTCGCCCTCGGCGGCGGCCTCCTCTACACCGGCGACTGGTCGGCGGAATCGATCCTCTATGCCTACGATCCGCCGCCGAAGACGGCGGCGATCGCGCTCCTCGATTGCTCGTATGGGACTTACCAAAAGCCGCTCGGCGAATGCTGGAGCGCGCTGGCGCCGTTCGTCGACCGCGGACCGCTGCTGTTGCCGGTGCCGGCCAACGGCCGCGGCCCGGAAATTGCGCTGCAAATTCTGCGCTACGGCCGCACCGATATTTTTCTCGACGATGCGATGGATCGGGCTTTACGGCAATTGTGCGGGACCGACGGCGCTTCGCTGCGCACCGATGTCGACGACGACCTTAAGTCCCTCGTCGCCTCGGCCAGGCCGATCGCGCAGCCGCGCGGCATCATGCTCGCGGCCGCCGCCGACGGCACGTCCGGCGCGACCAAACAGCTCTTCGAACGATGGGAGCACGAAGCCGAACCGGCCATCGTATTCACCGGCTATCGCGCGCCCGGCACTCCCGCCGACCGGCTGATCGACAGCGGCCGCGCGCAATTTTTGCGCTGGAACGTGCACCCGCGCCTTTCCGACGTCGTCGCGCTGGTGCGGTCCGTCAACGCGAAGACGGTGATCCCCGCCTTCTGCGACCGTTCGCATCTTCCCGGCCTCGCCGCCGCGCTCGCGCCGGCGCGGGTGACGATGGACGGGCCGGTCGAGTTGCGATCTCTCGGCGCTGAGCGGCCAGCGCTTTGTCGGTGACCCATAGCAGTCATGCAGCGATGGCGCGAATTCGCGCGAGGGCCTTGCGGCTACGACCGAGAACCTCGATGAGTCTCACGCCGTGCGCCTCGGGTGCGAGCGAGGTTCACTGGCGGGGTGCGTGTAAGCTTGCGCGAGCGACGGACGACGAGGTTCCACCGAGATAGCTCGCAATCCGGCTGATTTCGTCGGCTGTGCGCTCACCCGCCGACCTGTCCTGCTTCGCGGCGCGTTTGGTGCGAAGGTTTTGCGGTTTCGAAACCGTCGAAGACGAGACGATCGGCGTAACCGGCGCCGGCGCGGCCCTCGATCAGTCGCACCGAACAGTTGCGCGGGTTCTTCTCCTGCTCGTACCATTCCCAGGAATAATGCATCCACTGCATGCGAAAGCAGCGAATGGTCACGCCATGGCTCACGACGATGAAGTCGGTGACCGGCTTGGCGCGATCGCTTGATGCATCGCGCAAAATCGTGCCGAATACGCCCTTGACCCGATCCGCGACGTGGCATCGGCTTTCGCCAAGCGGCATCTGCGCAAAAAATTCGCCTTGGAACCGCTTGTGCTTTTCGTAATGCCCATATTCGTCGGGATAACGCTTGGGCAAATCCTCGTCGGCAATGCCGTCGAACAGGCCAAATTGCAATTCCCGTAACTCTATCGCCTCGCGCTTGTCGAATTCGATGCCGGCCGACCTAAGAGCATTCTCGATAGCCGCGCTGGTCTGGCGAGCGCGGACATAAGGACTGCAAAAGATGCGGATGCGCTGTGCTGTTGCCAGCGTCTGCGCCAAGTGCGCGCCGACGGCCGCGGCTTGCTCTTTCCCGTTGGGTGAGAGTTCGACACGGTGGTCCGGCAGCCTTGCATTCACGGCGTTGTCGAGGTTGGCCTCCGATTGGCCGTGGCGCACAAGGTAGATGCGAATTGGCTGGGCTGGCATTTGGCTCGATCGTGTCCTTTCCTCGCGCGTCGGAGAGACAGCAGCGGCCGCTTTCCCCGCCGTTCTTAATACACATTTCGGTTCAGTTCACGCGCTCTCCAACGCATCGTCGCCGACTTGATCCGGCAATCCATGCCGCGCCGGTGCCTCCCACGCACTGACCGCCATACTCACAATCGCCGCAGGTCTTCGCACGTCAGCGATGGCAGTGGGCCTTGAGCGGACATCGCGCGCCCCGCTTTGACCGAATGCGGCAGTGCAACTCCGGCCGAGCGGCTTGTATCGCGCGTCGCCGATGCTACCCTGGTTCTCGCGGTTGCTCGGGCTCCGCTTCGTCGTTATCGCAGGAGCGCCAGCGGAAAATCTCCGGCTCGATTTTGCGAGGCTGACGATGCCATATAGAATGATGCTTCCAGCAGCAGCTCTTCTTTTGCTCATTGGGATACCGGCGCAGAGCCAGCAATCGGACAGTTCCGCCGCAAACGAGCGCATTAGCGCGAGGATCGTGGCCAACGAACTGCGGGCGATGAACTATTCCGCCAGGATCGATCAAGACGAGAGCGGCGATCCGCGCGTCAACACCAACGTCGATGGGTTCGATTGGCAGGTATACTTCTACGATTGCGGCACTGGAACACTTGAGGATCGCGGCTGCGTAAGTTATCAATTTTACTCCGGTTATGAGGTGGCGGCAAAATTTCCTCTTGCAACCATCAACAAGTGGAATACGGAGAAACGGTACGCCAAGGCTTATACGTACGTGCAGCGGGATCGCAGCAACAGTGCGCGCATCGAAATCGACGTGCTGGTGGAGGGTACGGGGTCCGATCCAGCCCAATCGTTTCGCGCATACTTTGTAAAGATGAAGAACTCGGCGGCAGAGTTTCGCCAAGCGATCGGCTTTCACAAGTAAAGTGCGACGCGGATTATACTGCGCCGCAATCAGCCGCACGTCCTTTCCGACTGCGCCGGCGTCTGAAGACGTGCGGCGCGTAGCCGTCGATCGAGATCGCGTCGCGCGCAGGCGGAGGCGGATTGGCGCAAGCCAAATCCATCTTGCGCGTCGCGACAAAATGCGCCATCGCCCCGGCGGGCGGATGCGGCGCGCTTCATAATGACAGGAGCGGCGCCTGCCCTACACCGCGGTCTATCTATTTCCGAAGTAGATCGTCTTGACCGCAGGCCGACGTATAGCGGCGAAGCGTAAGGGGCCGGTGCATTTTCAGCCGATGCTCCTGCCGGGTTACTGCATCGCGGTCGGTACTGTGACGGCGACGGTGACAGCCCTCTTGACAGCCGTCTCCTCCCCCGTTACACACTCGAATCATCTCGCTCATCGAAGGGACGTCAACCGGTGACGGCCGATTGATGGAGCGGGAGCGGTTCCCGCGGGCGGGGCTCGTAACCCCGCACCCGGGCGGCCCGGGCATCGTCCCCGCCGGCATTAC
>Ga0207416_1003253_pt1 | contig 15935 bp, 15 predicted proteins | sample PaiPotPPM11metaG_FD_184107 | JGI IMG/M metagenome (GOLD analysis project Ga0207416, IMG submission 184107) | Iron sulfur acid spring bacterial and archeal communities from Banff, Canada, to study Microbial Dark Matter (Phase II) - Paint Pots PPM... ...
CCCACTGAGCGGCCCGTTACCGTGGCGGCTAGTTGGCCGCAGGCGCCGTCGATTTCGCGGCCTCTTGTGTCGCGGACGGTTACCGCTACGCCGTGATCGGCCACGCGGCGGACGAATTCCTCCTGGACGCCGGGGCGGGAGGCCGTCCACTTGGAGCCGGGGGTCGGGTTGAGCGGTATCAGGTTCACGTGGGCCAGGTGGCCCGCCAGCAGGCGGCCGAGCCGGTCGGCGCGCCACGGCTGGTCGTTGATGTCCCGGATCAGGGCGTACTCGATCGAGACGCGGCGGCCCGTGGCCGCGGCGTAGTCCCAGGCCGTGTCCAGGACCTCGGCCACCTTCCAGCGGCGGTTGACCGGGACCAGTTCGTCGCGCGCCTCGTCGTCGGGCGCGTGCAGCGAGACGGCGAGCCGGACGGTCAGGCCCTCCGCCGTCAGCCGCTTGATCGCCGGGACGAGGCCCACCGTCGACACGGTCAGCGAGCGCTGCGAGATGCCGAGGCCGGACGGTACCGGGTCGGACAGGCGGTGAATCGCACCGATGACGTTCTTGTAGTTCGCGAGCGGCTCGCCCATGCCCATGAAGACGACGTTGGAGACGCGCGAGGTGGCCGTGGGCGGGGCGGCGCCGTGCTCGTCGTACAGGGCCCGCTCCCCCGCCACGACCTGGGCGACGATCTCGGCCGTGGACAGGTTCCTGGTCAGCCCCGCCTGCCCGGTCGCGCAGAACGGGCAGCCCATGCCGCATCCGGCCTGCGACGACACGCACATCGTGACCCGGTCCGGGTACTTCATCAGCACCGACTCAACGAGGGCGCCGTCGTGCAGCCGCCACAGCATCTTCCGGGTGGCGTCGTTGTCGCAGGTCAGCTCCCGTTCGGAGGTCAGCAGCCGTGGCAGCAGCTCGTCGGCGAGCGCGGCGCGGACGCCGGCGGGCAGGTCGGTCATGTCCTCGGCCGCATCGGTGTACCGTGCGAAGTAGTGCCTAGACAACTGATCCGCGCGGAATGGCTTCTCTCCGAGCGCCGTGACCGCCGCACGCCGACCGGCCAGATCGAGATCGGCAAGATGGCGGGGTGGGTGGGTCACGACGCCTCCGTTCGGGATAAAGAATTGGATGTTTACCGATCCGTGAGGGCTTGATCACGGAGGGCAAACAGGTTGATAGTGGGAATATGGCGATTATGCTGTCCGGTCCAGATCCGTACCCGCCGGTCGTCGCGCTGCTCGACAGCGTGAACCCGTACGGGTCGCGGCGGCTGACGGTCGAGTTCGACGGGACCACGACGGCCGCGTACCTGCGTGACGAGACGACGGTAATCGTCGCCACCTGGATAGCCAACCACGTCCGCGCACCGCGCACTACTGATCCGGAAAGGATCAACGCGGGGCGGGCCCCCGTTATGCCCGCCGGGCGCACCAGGCACCCGCGCGGCAGGCCGCCGCTTGACCCGGCCAACTTGCAGGCGCTCTGGTTCGAGGAGGGCGACGGCGTCGCGCTGCTCGAGCGCGGCACGCTGCTCGCGGTGATACCCGGCTGGGCGGACTCCAGCCGGGGCATGCCCGGCTACAGCAGGGACGTGATCGGGCAGACACCGTTCGCCTGGGCGCTCGACGACGCGATCGACGTGCTCGGGCCCCGGGTGGAGCGGGCCGCCGAGTTCTGGAAGTGGCGCAACTCGGCGGGCGGCTGGGCCCAGTTCCAGTCCGCCGCGCTCGGCCATCTGACGTCCCGGCTCGGGCCGGGCGCGCACTACTGGGACGGCGCGCCCGGCAAGAAGCCGTCGATCGGCATCTCCGAGCGGCCGATCCTGCCCGAGCGGCCGTTCACGATCCTGTCCACCATTGGGATGAGCGCGCAGCGGATGCCGGTCGTCGAGCAGGTCGTCGACGACCCCGCCGACTACGCGCGGGTCGAGCTGGTGGTCGCGACCACGCTGCCGCCCGGGGTGGCGGCGCTGGTGTTCCTCTGGCTCGCGGGGTACCCGTGGCGGTCGGTGACCTGGTTCGGTCCCGGGCACAGCGTCCGCTGGTACGACAAGCCGTCCACGTTCCCGCTCGGCGGCGGGTACGAGGGCGTGCTGCTGCTCGAGGATCCCTCGGGGCTCGCCGGGCCGCCCGTGCCCGACCTGTCCGGGTTCTCCGTCGACGGCGACCCGGTCCGCTGGCTGTGGATCGTCCCGATCACCGAGCGGTCGCGGCAGGTCGCCAAGGACTTCGGCTCGGCGACCCTGGTCAACCGGCTGGCGGCGCAGGGACGCAGCTGGATCGTCACGCCCCCGGCCGCCGGGACGCGGTAAGGCACGCCTGCTGGCACAAATTCCGGGTGAAGCCACAACCCGGCGGCCTAACCAGCGAAGTCGCCCTCCGGGGGGCCGCTCTCCGGAGACCGTTCTCCGGTGGCCGCCCGCCCGGAGGGCGGCCTGCTAACCGTGGACGTGCAGGTTGACGCCGAGCAGGACGAGCCACCAGAGGAAGATCGCCAAGAGAGCGCTTGCCAGCGCCCGGAGCCAGGCGAGCCCCATGTAGCCGTGGTCCCAGGCGATAAAGCCGCCGATAACCAGATAAAGCAGGATGACGAGGTTCCTAACCCATCGAGTGGACATGCCCGGGTCTCCGTTTCCTGAAGGCCGTGCCGAGCGAGGCCGTGCCGTTTTGCCCGCACTTCAACTGCCTTGAAATTGGTGACCTAAACCCCCAAAGGCCCAATCCTCGGGCGGGGGTTCGCGCGCATGATCCGGTCCGTCGCGGGTAATTGAGGTCATTCCGAACGAGGGTGCGGCCTCGCCGATCACCCCACGCCGAACAACAGATCGTCGTTGATGATAGAGCGGCGCGTGATGCGGCGCTTACGCCGCACAGTGGGTCGGCAAGGGCGCTAGCACGGAAACTCTGCACTAAGCGGAAAGAAAGCACGCACTACGCATGCGAAAGTGACATCTAGTGCAGAGTTTCCGCGTAAGGGCGCAAGACAAATGAGACATATGTCCATAAAATCGGACATTCGAGACAGGGGCTAGGCGGCTGACAGAGGCTACTTGACGAAGAGCGCCAGGAGGAGCCAGACGACCGGGGCGCAGGCGAGCAGGGAGTCGATGCGGTCCAGGATGCCGCCGTGGCCGGGGAGGAGGGTGCCCATGTCCTTGATGGCCAGGTCGCGCTTGATCATCGACTCGGCCAGGTCGCCGAAGACGGCCGCGGCGAGCGCCGCGATGCCCGTGATGACGCCTTGCCACCAGTGGCCGTGGAGCATTGTGGGGAGCATTATCGCGCCCGCGACGACGCAGAGAACGGCGGAGCCCGCGAGGCCTTCCCAGGTTTTCTTGGGCGAGATGACCGGGACCATCTTGTGGCCGCCGGTGAACGGGGTGAGCGTGATGCCGGCGAAATAGCCGCCGATATCGCTGCAGATCGCGAGCACGATGAAGATAAGGACGCGCTTGCCGCCGTCGGCCGGCGCGAGCATCGCGGAAACCGTCGCGCCGAGTAGCCCCAGGTACGCCGAGGCGAATACCCCGGCGGTGACGTCCTTCACGTAGCCGTCGGTGCCGCCGAACATGCGGTAGATGAGGATCCCGAGGAGCGTGAGCGCGAACGCGGCGAGGACCGCGCCGCCCGCCGCCCAGTAGGCGGCGGTCACCATCGCCGCGCCGCCGAGCGCGACCGGGACCAGCGGGACGTTGATGTCCTTGGTCTTGAGCGCGGCCATCAGCTCGTGCAGGCCGATCGCGAGGGCGACGCCCATGTAGATGAGGAACGTCGCCTTCACCGTGAGCAGGGTGAGCAGCGCGAGGCCGCCGAGGACCACGCCGACGCCGATCGCGACCGGCAGGTTCCGCCCCGTCCTGATCACCTTGGGGAGCGGCTCCGCCGCCGCGACCGCCGGAGGGATGTCCTCCGGGACCGGGTCGTCCGCTGCCATGTCCGTGATCTTCATAGGACGCTCGCTGATGTGCGCCGCATCGCTCAGATTTCGAGCAGCTCGGCTTCCTTGTGCTTGAGCAACTCGTCGATCTTCGCCACGTACTGATCGGTGAGCTTTTGCAGTTCGCCTTCGGCGCGGCGCACCTCGTCTTCGCCCGCTTCGGCGTTCTTGACCATCTTGTCCAGCGCGTCCTTGGCGTGCCGCCTGATGTTGCGGATGCTGACGCGGCTGTCCTCGGCCTTGGACCTGGCGGTCTTGACGTACTCCCGGCGGCGCTCCTCGGTCAGCTCAGGGAAGACCACCCGGATGAGCGCTCCGTCGTTCGACGGGTTGACGCCCAGGTCGCTGTTCCTGATCGCCTTCTCGATGGCGGCCGTGGACCCCTTGTCGTACGGCTGGATGGTGATCATCCGCGGCTCGGGCACGTGGAACGACGCAAGCTGGTTCAGCGGGGTCTGCGTGCCGTAGTACTCGGCGGTGATCTTAGAGAAGACGGTGGGAGTCACACGGCCGGTGCGGATATTGCTGAAGTCTTCCTGGGCGACCGTGACGGCCTTGTCCATCTTCTCCTCGGCTTCGAGGAGGGTGTCATCGATCATGGTTCAGCTCCTGTGCACTGACGGCGGCGATGACCACATTACCCGGATACACGTGCGCCGCGCGGCCTTCGAAGGCCGCGCGGCGCACACACTCTGTGATTAGGCCTGTCCGACGCGGAAGCGGGCGAAGGCCGTGACGTTCACCTTGCCTGCCGCGAGGACCGACTTGATCGTCTGCTTCGGGTCCTTCACCGATGCCTGCTCGGTGAGCACCACGTCCTTGAAGAAGGCGCCGAGGCGGCCCTCGACGATCCTCGGGATCGCCTGCTCGGGCTTGCCCTCCTCGCGGGTGATCTCCTCCGCGATCCTGCGCTCCTTCTCGACCACGTCGGCAGGCACCTCGTCGCGGGTGACGTACTGCGCGCCCGCCGCGGCGATCTGCTGCGCGATGTCCTTGGCGACCTCTTCGTTGGCCGCGTCGAGCTGGACGAGCACGCCGAGGGTCGGCGGCAGGTCACGGTCGGACTTGTGCAGGTAGGTGGCCACATAGCCGCCTTCGAGCACGGCGTACCGGCCGAGCTCGAGCTTCTCCTTGATGGACGCGCTCGCGTCCTCGATGAGCTGCTCGACGGTCTTGCCGTTCTCCGCGACGGTCGCGAGCAGGGCCAGCCGGTCGGCGGGCTTGTTCGCGATGGCCGCCTCCGCGATCTTGGCGGCCAGCTCCTGGAAGTTCTCGTTCTTCGCCACGAAGTCGGTCTCGGAGTTCACCTCGACCAGGACGCCCGCGCTCGTGCCCTCGAGCTCAGCGATCACCAGGCCGTTGGCCGCGGTCCGGTCGGCCCGCTTGCCCGCGTCCTTGACGCCCTTCTTGCGCAGCAGCTCGATGGCCTCGTCGATGTTGCCGTCGGCCTCGGTCAGGGCGTTCTTGCAGTCCATCATGCCGGCCCCGGACAAGTCCCTGAGCCGCTTCACGTCAGCGGCGGAAAAATTCGCCATTGTCTCTTCCTCGCTATGGAGTGGTAGTCAGCGTCACTCGGCGTCAGCGTTACTCGGCGTCGGCGGCGGCCTGGACGGCTTCGTCGGCCGGGGCCTCGGCGGCCGCTTCGGCGATCCGCGCCTCGGAGGGCAGCGCCTCGGCGATCTCGGCGTCGGCGTCGGCCTCAGTGGCGACCGCGGACTCCTGAGTCTCGACGGCGGCCGGCTCCTCGGTCTCGGCCGCGGCCGGCGCCTCGGCGCCTTCCTTGGCACCGGCGAGCAGGTCGCGCTCCCACTCGGGCAGCGGCTCTTCGCTCGTCACGGTGAACTGGTCCTCGGCCGGCTTCTCGTCGGCCACAGCCGCGCCGGCCCGGGAGATAAGCCCGTCGGCCACCGCGTCGGCGACCACGCGGGTCAGCAGCGCCACGGAGCGGATCGCGTCGTCGTTGCCCGGGATCGGGTAGGTCACCTCGTCCGGGTCGCAGTTCGTGTCGAGGATCGCGACGACCGGGATGCCCAGCTTCCGCGCCTCGTTGACCGCGATGTGCTCCTTCTTGGTGTCCACCACCCAGATGGCGCTCGGCACGCGGGCCATGTCCCTGATGCCGCCCAGGGTCTTGTCAAGCTTGTCGCGCTCGCGCTTGAGGCCGAGCAGCTCCTTCTTCGTCATGCCGGAGCCTGCCACGTCGCCGAAGTCGAGCTCCTCGAGCTCCTTGAGGCGCTGCAGCCGCTTGTAGACGGTGGAGAAGTTCGTGAGCATGCCGCCCAGCCAGCGCTGGTTCACGTACGGCATGCCGACCCGGCGCGCCTGCTCGGCGATCGCCTCCTGGGCCTGCTTCTTCGTGCCGACGTAGAGGATCGAGCCGCCGTGCGCGACCGTCTCCTTGATGAACTCGTACGCGCGGTCGATGTACTCGAGCGACTGCTGCAAGTCGATGATGTAGATGCCGTTGCGCTCGGTGAAGATGTAACGCTTCATCTTCGGGTTCCAGCGCCGGGTCTGGTGCCCGAAGTGGACGCCGCTCTCCAGGAGCTGCTTCATCGTGACGACCGTGGCCATCGCGGTCCTTCCATTCGTGCGCACGACGTCGGCTGCGCCAAGGCCTTCGCCCTGGCGGTTACCGTTCTCGTCGGGTCGTGCGCGGCTCGGTTATCTGTCCTGGTGCCCGCCGGCTCACGTCATGTGGCGACCGCATCCTGCCGCCGGCCTTGCGGACGGCGGACCGAGTGATGCGTCCCGCGCCTGGTCGGCGCGGCGTGCGGACACGCGAAATGTGGCTGCCCTTCGTGCCCCTTGCGGGGCCTGCGGTTGGGCAACCTTGTCTAGTCTACAGGCTCGGCTCGCGGGCCCGCGTCGTGGACGTCAAGTGTTAACCGCGAACAGGGGTCCGGTATTTCGTTACCTGATCTGGAATCCGCTGATGCCTTCAGGAGGCTCGGCCTGCACGCGGACGTCCCGCACGACCGCGGCGCTCGGGCCCTGGTGCGACCAGTCCACCAGGTGGCGGACCGCTTCGGCGGATCCCTCGAATACCGCCTCGACGGTGCCGTCGGGCAGGTTGCGGACCCAGCCGCTCACGCCGTGCCGCTCGGCCATCCTGCGGCACGTGTCGCGGAAGAACACGCCCTGCACGCGACCTGAGATCAGCAACCGGTAGCGAACCACACGGACACCGTACGCCGCTGGTCTCACCGCTCACCGCGTTCGGGACCAAGGCGCCGGCAGGCGCCATCTCTTGCGGGCTCTTGCGGGCTCTTGCGGGCCGTCGAATGAACCAGCCCGCGGGAGCCTCCCCGGTTGATTTTCCGCGCGTCCCGGATCTGTACCGGTGAACGTGGCTCAGGCCTCGCCTCACACATCAGGGAGCCCGTATGTTCAGGGACCAGCTTTCCGGCGCGATCGCGCACCCGGAGGGTCAAGGTTTGAATCAGGTCCACCGCTGGCGCGCATTCGCGGTGCTGGCTGTTTCGTTCTTCATGACGATCGCGGACCTCGCGATCGTCAACGTCGCGCTGCCGACGATCGGCCGCAAGCTGCACATGCCGGAATCGAGCCTGCAATGGGTGGTGACCGGCTACGCGCTCACCTTCGGCGGCTTCCTGCTTCTCGGCGGCCGCGCCGCGGATCTGCTGGGGCGCCGCCGGGTGCTGATGGTCGGCCTGGCCGTGTTCACCGCGTCCTCGCTGGCCTGTGGGCTGGCGACGGCAGACTCGGTCCTGATTCCGATGCGCTGTCTGCAGGGACTCGGCGCGGCGATCGTGCTGCCGGCGGCGCTGTCCATCGTGATGAACATGTTCCCCGAGGGCGCCGAGCGCAACAAGGCGCTGGGCGTCTGGGGTGCCATCGGAGCCAGCGGCGCGACGGTCGGGCTGATCGCCGGCGGCCTGCTCACCCGCTACGCCGGCTGGCAGTACATCTTCTTCCTCAACGTGCCGATCGGGGCCGCGGCGCTGCTGCTCGCCCCGCGTATCGTGCCAGAAAGCCGACTCACCACGGCGCGCAGGCGGTACGACCCGTTCGGCGCGGTCGCCGTGACCGGCGGCCTGTCGCTACTCGTCTACGCGATCTCGACCGCCCCGCAGGCCGGGTGGGGCACCGCCAGGACGGTGGCGCTGCTCGCGGTGTCCGTCGCCTTGCTCGCCGCCTTCGTGGTCATCGAGACGCGCGTTGAGGCGCCGCTGATGCCGCTGCGGATTTTCCAGAACAGGACGCTGGCGGGCGCGAATGCGGTCGGCGTGCTGCTCGGCGGCAGCTTCTTCGCGTTCATCTTCATCGGCACCCTGTACATGCAGCAGGTGCTCGGGTACTCCGCACTGAAGGCCGGCCTCGCCTGGCTGGCGACTTCGCTCGTCTCGGTCGCCTTCGCCGGCCTGTCGCAGGCACTGGTCACCCGCGGCCTGGCCAGGCTGGTGATGGCGGCTGGCATGGCGATGATCGGCGGCGGCGTGCTGTGGGCAACCCAGGTTCCCGTGCAGGGTCACTACTGGGCCAGTCTGGCCGGGCCGTTCATCGTCGTGGGAGTCGGCACCGCGTTTACCTTCATCCCGGTCTCGATCGCCGCCCTGGCCGGGGTCGCCGCGCACGAGGCCGGCCTTGCCTCCGGGCTCCTCAACACCTCACAGCAGCTCGGCGGGGCCATCGGCGTCGCGGTAGCGTCCACGTTCGCCGCCACCCGCGCCAGCACCCTGCTCCACCAGGGCGCCGCGCCGGCCGCGGCTCTCACCGGCGGCTTCCAGTGGGCGTTCTGGGCTTGCGGCGTGATCGGCCTGGCCGCGGTGCCGGTGACCTACCTGCTCATCCGCCGCGACGAGCTAGCCAATGCGGTTGCCAGCACATCCCAGAAGCCCCGTCCTGCGACCGCCGAGGCTTAACCCGCGGCCCGCATCGTTGATTCGAGTTGATTAGGAGAGTCCGCGTGAAGATCGGAATCGTCGGCGCCGGAGCGGTGAGCGGAACGCTCGCACGCCTTCTCGCCAAGCTCGGCCATCAAGTCTCGATGGCAAACTCAAGGGGGCCCGAGAGCCTGACCGCGTTGGCGGCCGGAATCGGCGCGTCGCCCGTTTCCATTGCCGATGCCGCTGAAGCAGCGGAGATCGTCATCGTCGCCATCCCGACAAAGGCCGTCCCCGACCTTCCGCAGGGGCTGTTTGCGCACGTGCCTGCCAGCGTCGTCGTGGTCGACACCGGCAACTACCACCCGGAGCTCCGCGATGGCCGCATCGACGCGATCGACCGCGGCATGCCCGACAGCGAGTGGGTCGCGCGCCAGCTCGGCCGTCCCGTGATCAAGGCGTTCAACAACCTCCTCGCCACGAGCCTTCTCGAGAAGGGAGTCCCGAGCGGAACGACGGGGCGGATAGCTCTCCCGGTTGCCGGCGATTCGGCGGACGCCAAATCAACAGTGCTTCGCCTTGTCGACGATCTCGGCTTCGACTCCGTCGACGGTGGTTTGCTAGCGGACTCCTGGCGACAGCAGCCAGGAACGCCGGCTTACCTTCGGGATCTTGGCGCCGCCGATCTCCGGCGCGCGCTCGCCCAAGCCGACCGAAGCCGGGTCGCCGCATACCGCGCCGAAGAAGAAGCCCGGATCAAGAGGTCGATCGCAGCCGAGGCAGCAAGCGGCTCAGCGCCCCGATGACTGCGCCGCGAGTATCGCGCCTACGCGTTGGTTCCTGCCTTAGGGAGAGTGGCGGGGAGGTCGAAGCGGCGGAAGGCGTCTGGGGTGAGGAAGGCGGTGATCTCCTGGATCTGCGCGCCGCGCAGGGTGAGCACGTCGACGGCGCGCGGCACGAAGGCTTGTGCCTTGTCGTGCCAGGCGTAGGCACCGAAGGCGACCTGCCCGTTCACGCGAGCAGGGATGAGGCGCCAGCGCATCGTCCCGGCCAGCGGACCGCCGCGGAGGAAGCTGGCGACCTGTTCGCGGCCGCGGTACCAGGCTGGCATCGGCGGCATCGCCAGCCTCGCGTCGTCGGCGAGCAGGGCAACGACCGCGTCGACGTCGTTGCGCTCCCAGGCGGTGACGTAGCGCTGCACGACCTGTCTCAGCGAAGCGTCGCCCAGTGTCCGCAGCGTCGCCTGCTGGCTTTGTTCCGGCAGTCGCTGGTCCACTGTCTTGCGGGCGCGCTGCAGGGCGCTGTCGACCGAGACGGACGTCGTTTCGAGCACCGTGGCGGTTTCGCGGGCGGAGAAGCCGAGTACGTCGCGCAGTATCAGCACGGCGCGCTGTAGTGCGGGCAGGTGCTGGAGTGCCGCGATGAAGGCGAGCTCGACGCCCTCGCGCCGCTCGTACTGGGCCTCCGGACTCGCCGGGCCGCTGCCGAGCAGCTGATCCGGGTAGGGCTCGAGCCAGACCGCCTCGGTCACCGGCTCGGCGGGGTCGTCGTGGGGGTCGGCGGCGGGACCGTAGTCGACCGGAAGCACTCGCCTGGGCCGCCGCTCGATCGCCCTGAGGCACGCGTTCGTCGCGATCTTGTAGAGCCATGAGCGGACCGAGCTCCGGCCCTCGAACCGCGGCAGCGCGCGCCAGGCGCGCAGCAGCGTCTCCTGCAGCGCGTCTTCCGCGTCCACGTGCGAGCCAAGCATCCGGTAGCAGTGGGCGTGCAGTTCGTCGCGGTAGTGTCCGACGAGTCCGCCGAAGGCATCCTCGTCGCCGCGCTGGGCGGCCTCGAGCAGCTCGCGCTCTCCCACGCCCGGCACCGTGCCCGCCGCTTTCTTCCCGGGTTCACGCCCGGCCGTCATCGTTTCGCCTGCCAGAAAGCGAGCTCGCCGCACTGCGGGGCCGAAAGGACACAGCGCCATCCGGCCGGCCCCTCGCGCGGCGCCAGCAGCACCGAGGCGCCGAGCTGGCAGGCGCGTTCGGTGGACTCGTGGATCTGGTCGACCTCGACGTAGGGCAGCCATAGCGGGCGCGCGATGCCGCATTCGACGATACCGCCGCCGAAACCCGCTCCCAGTTCGAGTGCGAGGTAGGAGCCGTACCCGGCCCCGATCGGCTGCGGGCGCCAGCACAGGAGTTGCGCGTAAAACGCGCTCGCCCGTGCCTGATCACCAGTGTGGAGCTCCAGGTGAACGACGGGCCGGGGACTGGACATAGGCATGGTCATCTTACTTGTGATCCGCGCCGTGGCCGGAATCCATCGCCGGCGCGGCAGAAATCGCCACCGCGGCAGAATCGGCGAGCGCGCCGGGCGCGGCTTTCGTGGCGGGCGATGGATTGCGGCCTTTCGCCGGATCAACACCTCCAGAAGCGGCGACGGGGCTCGCCCCTGACCTAGCGCATGAGCTTGGACCTGAACCGGAAGGCAGGCATCTCACAATGAAAACCCCCCCGATCGTGTCTCCGCCAGAGTGGGAGATCGCGCGCGAGCAGTTGCTCGTGAAGGAGAAGGACGTGACCCGCGCCAGGGACGCGCTGGCCGCCGAGCGCCGGCGGATGCCGTGGGTGGCCGTGGACAAGGGCTACGCGTTCGACGGGCCCACGGGCACGGTAAGCCTGCCCGGTCTGTTCGAGGGCCGCCGCCAGCTGATCGTCTACCGTGCGTTCTTCGAGCCCGGCGTGGACGGCTGGCCCGACCATGCCTGCCGCGGCTGCTCCCTGGTAGCCGACCAGGTCGCCCACGTCGGCCATCTGAACGCCCGCGACACCACGCTCGCCTTCGCCTCGCGCGCGCCGCAGCCGGACATCGAGCGGGTGAAGGCGCGGATGGGCTGGACGATGCCCTGGTACACCATGACCGACGAGTTCGACACCGACTTCGGCGTGGACGAATGGCACGGCACGAACGCGTTCATCCGCGACGGCGACCGCGTGTTCCGCACCTACTTCATCAACAACCGCGGCGACGAAGCCATGGGGGGCACCTGGAGCTACCTCGACATCACCGCGCTCGGGCGGCAGGAGGAGTGGGAGGACTCGCCCGAGGGCTACCCCCAGACCGCGCCATATGCGTGGTGGAACTGGCACGACGAATACGGCGACGCCCGGGCGGCCCGGTGACCGAGGAGCTCCGCAATGCGGCGCTCGTGGCAGCAAAGCCCCTCGGTGAACTGCCGGTGTCTATTTCATGTGACGGCGAGGATGTCGACGACGAAGACCAGGGTGTCGGTGCCCGTGATGCCCACCTGGGAGCTACCGGCTGAGCTGTAGCCGTCGGCGGGCGGGACGATGAGCATGACACGGCTGCCGGCCCGCTGGCCGACCAGGCCGGTGTCCCAGCCCTTGATGACTTGGCCCTCGCCGATCACGGTGGTGAACGGCGTGTTCTTCGACCACGACGAGTCGAAGACCTTCCCGGTCCGCCAGATCTCCCCGGTGTACTGGACGGCGATGTCCTGACCGCTCCGCACCACGGGGCCGGTGCCCTTGATGAGGGTGCGCACCTGGAGGGTTCCCGGTGGCGTGGCCGTGCTCGGAATCGTGATCGTCGGGCCGGCTGTGCTCCCCGCGGCCGGCGGGGTGACCGTGGGCAGCGAGCCTCCGCCGTTGCTCGTCTGCGCGCCGGGGACGCTCGAGGTGCCGAACGTCGAGATCATGTCGATGACGAACACCATCGTGTCGTTCGGGCCGATGCCCTCCGTCGAGTTGCCCGTCGAGCCGAAGGCGTCCGCGGGCGGGATCACCGCCAGCACCCGGCTGCCCGCCCGCTGCCCGACGAGCGCCTTCTCCAGGCCGGGGAGCAGCTGGCCGACGAACAGCGACGGCGCGCCCTGCGTGTAGGACGAGCCGAGCACCTTGCTTGTCTGGCCCGACCAGTCGTAGGCGACGTAGTTCCCGACCAGGCCCTCGGAGGAGGTCATCCTCGAGCCGCCGCCCTGGATGAGCGTCCCGACCCAGAACGACGGCGCGGCCGCGCGCGCGGGGATCGTCACGTCCGGCGCGGCGCCGAACGCCCCCGCGACCGTCACCGGGCCCTTCTCCGGGTGCGTATTCAGGGCGGTCCGGTATCCAGCGCCGCACCCTTGGTCCCAGTACAGGGTCTGCGGCCCGTACGCCGGAGTGTTTGCCTGGAGCCGCGATGCCACGCTCGCGCTCAGCGGCTGACTGAGGCGGTTGTCCATGAGGCCGGCGCACCAGCCGGTGGCCGCCGATACCGGGGTACCGACGTACGGTCCAAGCCCAGGCAGTTCGCTAGCCGCGGCCGCGATGCTGTTGCCGGCGGTGTGCCACTTTGCCGGGCAGGCCCCCATGCACGGCTTCGCGCCCTTGCCCCACATCGTGCCGTCTTGGATCACCTGGCCCGGGTGGTCCTGGTGGTAGGCGGCCTCGCAGCCCTGCACCCACTGGGTGGCGGCCACCTTGTCGGTGGCGGTGGGGCGCTGACCGGGCGGCTCCGCGCTCAGGTCCCCCGTGCACACCTTCGGCAGCAGGCTAACCGGGCCGACCAGCAGGCCCGCGTTGTGCTGTTCCGAGGCAAGCTCGAAGTTCTTGCCGTTGGCGTACCAGTCCTGGCCGCTTGGCCAGAACGCGTAGGCCAGCCCGCCCGCGACGAGCGCCACGGTGACGGCGACCGCCGCGTAGAGCCGCCAGGACCGGCGCCGGCGGGTGTTCGGCGGCGGGCCAAAACGGACGGACTCACCTGGCATTGGCGGGAGCGGCGACGTCATCGACAATCCTTGTCATGCTGAGACACCGGATGGGGTGTCTTAGCGTACTGGTGCCGGATGCCGTGATGTGGCGAGTAATAATCACGATTGAGGCGTTATTACCGAAGCGCGCCTATTCACCGGATAAGGCGGAAGAACGACCTAACTTCGTCAACAAACAGGGCAGGCTGCTCGAAGGCGGCGAAGTGGCCGCCTTTGGCCGGCTCGTTCCAGTACCGGATATCGGTGAAGCGTTTCTCGGCCCAGCGGCGTGAGGGACGCTGGAGTTCTTTCGGAAAGACCGAGCAGCCGACCGGCACATCCACCGTGTCGGTGAGCGGCCCGGAGATCCACTCAATTACCTGCCGGATGCTCTGCCAATACAGCCGCGCCGCGGATGCTCCGGTGCCGGGCAGCCAGTACAGCATGAGATTGTCCAGCAGTTCGTCGCGCGTCAGCACGTTCTCCAGCCGGCCGTCGCAGTCCGTCCAGGCCCAGAACTTCTCGATGATCCAGGCGCAGAGCGCCGCGGGCGAGTCCACCAGCGCGTAACCGATCGTCTGCGGGCGGGTGGCCTGCTCGGCGGCGTAGCCGGAGCCTTCCTTGGCGCCGTACTTTAGCGCGGCCAAGGCCGCGCGCTCCCTCTCGGTGAGGGACCCGAAGGTGGCCGGATCCGGCGGCGCCAGCGGAGGGACAAGGTGAATCCCCACGACATGGCCGGGGTCTTGCTGGCCGATGCAGGTGCTGACGCTCGTCCCCCAGTCGCCGCCCAGCGCGCCGTAGCGCCGATAGCCGAGCCGGGCCATCAGCTGCGCCCAGGCGCCGGCGATCCGCTTCACGCCCCAGCCAGTCCGTGCGGGCTTCCCGCTGAACCCGTATCCCGGTAGCGACGGGCACACCACGTCGAACGCGTCGGCTGCCGCTCCTCCATGGGCAACCGGGTCGGTCAACGGCCCGATCACCTTCAGGAACTCCACCACCGAACCGGGCCAGCCGTGGGTCATGATCAGCGGCAGCGCGCCCCGGTGGGGCGAGCGGACGTGGATGAAGCGGACCGCCAGCCCATCTATCTCGGTGCTGAAGTGGCCCAGCGCGTTGAGCCGCGCCTCCGTCGCGCGCCAGTCGTAGCCCTCCGCCCAGTAGCCGCACAGCTCCCGCAAATAGGACAGCGGGACACCTTGCGTCCAGCCGTCGGCGGTCGCGGGCTCCGGCCAGCGGGTTCGGTCAAGGCGCTGCCGCAGGTCAACCAGGTCCGCATCCGGGATGTCGATGCGAAACGGGACCACGTCATCTGACATCGTCTCTCCGTATTAAAGGTTATTGATTAACCTTTAATATAGCTGTCGGCTGTTAAAGGTTAATCATGTCAGCCGGTTAAGCCTGGGCCAGGATGGCGGCGATCGTCTCGGGTTTCGTACCTGGACAACCTTGAAGATTTCCTCGCGCGCTTCCCCGGCGACGAGGAAGGCAAGAGGCAAATCGCCCAGTTCGGCCGCGTCGGTTTTCACGTTGCCTGTCCCGGGCGTGGCGCGGTCCCGCGAGGCGCCGGTTTCGCGTCTTGTCTCTCCTTCGGGCAGGTTCTCGCGTGCCGTTGACACTGAGATCGCGGGTCATCCGGGCGGCAGGCCCCGAAACGCCGGCCGGTTCGCCCGGTATGCCCCGGTTTTCCGGTGCTGCGGGCCGACTGTTTTCATGATCGCGGGTCATCGGGGGCGGATATCGCCAGTTTTGACCCACAGTAACCTAGCAATCGCATTGTGACCGGCTATTTGTTCTATTCTACGGCATTGAGACCGCGGTCGGCGGGGTATTTCCCCGTGATGACCCGCGGTAACCGCCGCGGGCGGCCGACGGCCCGGAAGGGGACCGGCCCAGCCACAACCCGGGTCAGGCCCGGGCCGACCGGTCGGCGATGGAGCGCGTCAGGTCGAGGGCGGTCCGGTTGAACTCGCCCTGGATGGCGATGTAGGCCTGCAACTGCTCGTCCGAGTACCGGGCGGCGATCGTCGCGAACCCGGCCGCCACCTCGGCGAAGACCGCGCCGAGGGCCGCCTCGTGGCGCCCGGTGGAGCGGACGTGGACCTTGCGGCGGTCCCTGGCGTCGCGGACGCGCTCGATGAACCCGGCTCGCTCCAGCCGGTCAAGCACCGAGGTAACCGCCGACGCCGACAGGCCCGTCGCCTCGGCAAGCCGGCCCGCGGTCAGGTCCGGCTCGTCGCGCGCCAGGTCCAGGCACTTGATGTCACTCGGCCCGAGCCCGAAGCGCTCGGCAACCGCCTGATGCAGCATGAGGGCACGGCTGGCACCCTCGCGCGAGACCTGCGCCATCTCCGCCAGCAATTCGTCACGGCCCATTGACGTCCGGCCCTCCGGGAGAGATTATTTCGATAGATCGAAACATTCGATCTATCGAAACA
>Ga0207416_1003256_pt1 | contig 15922 bp, 14 predicted proteins | sample PaiPotPPM11metaG_FD_184107 | JGI IMG/M metagenome (GOLD analysis project Ga0207416, IMG submission 184107) | Iron sulfur acid spring bacterial and archeal communities from Banff, Canada, to study Microbial Dark Matter (Phase II) - Paint Pots PPM... ...
TTGCGCACTGCCCTGACGATGATCCGGCAGTGGAAGCCGGACAGAACATCGTCAACGTCAATCCAACCGATCACACCCTGGTCGACCCGGAGCGGTGGCGGCGCAACTTCTTTGCCACGTCGAGCTGTGGGATTTGCGGTAAGGCCAGTATCGAGTCGATCCATCAACAGGCTCCTGCCATCGAGTCGGACGGGCGGCGACCTTCTCGAGTATCTGCCGGTACGCTCTATCGCTTCGAGAGCGAGCTGCGAAATGCCCAGACGGTATTCAGCCAGACCGGCGGGCTCCACGCCGCGGGGCTCTTCGATCTGGAAGGACGGCTGGTCACGCTCCGAGAGGATGTTGGCCGGCACAACGCCGTGGATAAGGTGGTTGGAGATGCGCTGAGTCGCGACCTGCTGCCGCTGACCGATTACGCCGTGATGGTAAGCGGGCGTGCTTCCTTCGAGATCACGCAGAAGGCGCTCATGGCCGGCATCCCCATCGTGGCAGCGGTGTCGGCGCCGTCGAGCCTCGCCGTGGACCTGGCACGCTCCTCCAACATGACCCTGGTCGGATTCCTGCGCTCCGGCCGCTTCAATGTCTATGCCGGAGAAGAACGAATAGCCTCGGACCCTAGAGACTCCACTGACCCGACGTAGCCATCGATCGTCGCCATTGCTATCCTATCGGCCCAGACCAGGCAGCGAGCTTCTTGCCACTAGCCGAGAGTTTCACTACCTGGTTCTGATCCCTGTCGGTGACATAGACCGACCCATCGCTTCCCACGGCCGCCCCCGTCGCATTCGCAAACCCTGTCCAGACAGCCTGCACCGTCCCATTCGGGGCGATCTTGGCGACGCGGTCCGCCGCACCGCCCGTCGGCACGTTCGCAGAAGGTGTCTCGACCGCATAGATATCGCCGGACCGATCCACTGCGAGACGGTCAAAAACCTGGCCGTTAAACGTGTTTCCCACGTCGATCGTCCGCCAAGGGTCATGGGGGTCGCAGGACTGGTCCGCTGCAGGGCAGGTCCCGGTCGTTGACAGTGAAGAGACACAGGGACAGGGATTGCCTCCGTTGGCTTCAAGAAGCCGGCCTCGTGCATCGACGATCCAACTCGATCCGTTTAGAAATGGGGTGGATGAGGAGCAGGCGGCCGCAGGGAGCCGGCGAACGGGCAGCTTACTAAACCGACGGGAAGAACAAGTGTAGATGTTGCCGTAGGGGTCGCTGGCGAGGACCGGGAGCGACGCGGCTTGCGGGAGCAGCCGTCCACGCGGCGAGAACACCTCTTGACGTGCGTGAACCGTGGAGCAACTCCCGCTCAGGAAAGGCCCAGGGTGGCATCCCTGAGCTGAGGTGTACACGTTCCCGTATCGGTCGACCCATATCCCAGACGGCTGGTCATTGTCGCCGTAGTGCTTCGGATTGGTGTTCCAGACCGCGAGCTTCTTGCCCGCTGGGGACATCTCCACGATGCGGCTATGGCCGGAATCGACAACGTAGATGTTTCCTTGCGTGCTCACTGCCACGTCTGAGGGAGTGTCGAAGCCCGATCCTGTGGTGTTAAGTCTTGCCCACAGCAGTGCTCCTCCGCTCCAAGCCAATAGACTGAGCAGCGCCACGGCAACGACCAGAATAGTGAGTCGTGTCTTCATCGCTGTGCCTCATCCATGCGATCACTCTAGCAGGCAGAGGTCTCGCGCGCATCCGTGAAAGTACGGAGGAATGTGATTCATTGCATGACCGTCAGGGCTGGTTTGGGACCATTTTGTCCACAGTTCCAGAGCGCCTACTCTCAGCTTCGTACCGGCAGGCGGCTGCTACTGATGGCTCGCTCCTGGTGATGGCCGGCCGGGAAATTACGTGGTGGCCAAGCTCGAGGCCAACGCGGTAGGCTGAATCATTCACCGAATCGAGATGATCATGGACGTGACAACACAAGCGCCTCAGTACGCGAGTCCGGTCGACTACGAGACGTACGGCCTCTACGGGCCGGGGCGAGGCTTCGATCGCGGAAGCGGCTGGACCCGGCCCCGCTACCCGTTCCAGGGCCGGGTTACCGCGGACGGCTCTTCCGGGTGGCAGGCCGAACCGGGCAGGTACCACCTCTACATCGCCTGGAGCTGCCCGTGGGCGCAGCGCACGGCGATCGTCCGCAAGCTCAAGGCGCTGGAAAACATCGTCTCGCTGTCCTACGTGGACGACGAGCGCGACGGACGGGGGTGGGCCTTTCGGGAGCCTCGCGGCCCCGATCCCATCAACGGCTTCACCTTCCTGGCGCAAGCCTACGAGGCGACTGAGCCAGGGTACGGCGGACACATCTCCGTGCCGGTGTTGTGGGACCGGAAGAGCAGCACAATTGTCAGCAACAACTTCCCCGACATCACGCTCGACCTGGGCAACGAGTTTGACGACTGGGGTGACGCCTCGATCGACCTGTACCCGCGAGAGCTGCGCGCCGAGATCGACGCCCTCAACGAACACCTCCACGAGACCGTCAACGACGGCCCGTACCAGGTAGCCGGCGCGACGACCGAGCAGGACTACGAGCAACTCCGCCGCAGAATGATCGCCAGCTTCGAGCAATTGAGCGCGCGGCTGGCGGAGAGCAGGTATCTGTTCGGCGAACGGATCACCGAGTCCGACGTCCGGCTCTGGCCGACACTGGCGCGCTACGACATCTTCTACAACCCGATGGCCGGTATCAGCGAGCGTCGTCTCGCCGACTTCCCGCATCTGTGGCGTTATGCCCGGGATCTCTACCGGCTGCCCGCCTTCAGGGAAACCACCGACTTTGCCGCGTTCAGCGGACTGTCCGGGCGCCCCAAGCCCTCCTTCGTCAACGACGTACCCTGGCGGATTGCCGTCGAACCGCGCCTCGCCGACTGGGACGGGTAGCCCGACCGGGAGCTGCTCGGCTGACCCCAGTTCGTATCGATCGGTTGGCCTCCAGACACGCTGCTTAATACTTCAGCGACATGTACCGATGATGCACCACATCTTGTGACGACTTCTGCATCTCTGGCCCGACGGACAGGGCCCCCTACCCAGCCGGGATCCTCACGGAGTAGCACGTCCCGCCGTTGTCATTGACCTCCTGTCCGGAAGAGGACGCCGTCACCGCCTCAAACCAATAGGTCGCTCCTGGGATGATGCCGTTGTCCCCCACCGTACCCGGCAGATCATTGCCTAACACGACGACCGTATGGGTCGTGGCCCCGAGCGTAAGGTCCCTCGTCGCTACCTCCACCAGACCAGAGCAGCCGGGTCCGGAGCCGAAGTAGACCAATCCCTGGCCCGGCTTCGTGCTGGTGAACGTCACCAGGAATCCAATGCCACCTTCCTCGAACGCCCGGGTCCCCGTCATGGGGTTCAGGAACAACCGGCCGGAAGCTCCCATTCTCGGCGCGGTGAAATCGAACATGCCCATGATCGAGCCGGCCTTCTTGTCGAAGGAGGTCGTGCTCAGGCGCTGGCCACCGAGCCAGTTGTCCTCGATGAAACCGGTAATCGAGCTTTGGTCGGTGAGTGTGTGATCCACGAAATTCCGCCTGGCATAGGGAGAGACAACCAGGAGCGGGAGGCGGGGACCGTAGCCGCAGCGAGCCGGTGGGCCGTCGTTCGATGTGCCACAGCCAATGTCGAGCGGCGTAGTGGAGTGGTTGACGATCGGTCCACGGACATGGTCGTACCAGCCGTCAGAGTCGTCATAGGCGATGACCACCGCCGTACTCGACCAGGAAGGGAGACTCATGAGGTGGTTGATAGTGCTGACGATGAACTCCTGCTCGTCCAGCGGGTCCGAGGACGCGGGGTGTCCATCCTGGTATCCGGGTGCCTTGAGGAAGGAGATGGCCGGCATGTTGCCGGCATCGGCCGCGGCAGAGAAATCCGTCATGTCATACTGGCGGTTCGCCTGATCCGAGTGCCCGATCATCGAGACGCCGGTCGGCGGCAGGTGGTGCGGATTGGCCGTCGAGGCGAAGTACTGGAAGGGCTCGTGGTGCGGACTGTAGTCGCCGGTGAGCGTGGTTGTGTCGGTTGCCGGATCGACCCCGAGCATACGGTCCACGGCGGTGTGCGGGTGCTTCACGCTGCAATCTGCGAACCCGCCCTCAAACCAGCCCCAGGTCGTTCCGATTGTGTTCAGGAGATCCCCGATATTGCGTCCCGTCTGGGCATCGGTCTTGCTCTTGTCCGTCGTTCCCCCGGCCGAACAGTCGTCGTAGTACGGATCGGCATCGAGGGTGACGGTGCCGGCTCCGGTTCCCGTTGTTGGAGGCGGCGGCGTCGCAGAGCACGCTCCCGGGCTGTGGTAGACGGGGCCTGATGGACCGCACACCGCACCCGAGGTGTCAGCGGCAATCAAGTTGAGCGCGCCTGGCGTGGAGGGGCCAAACGTCGTGCCGAAGAAGTTGTCACTCAAGGCATCATTCTGGGCGTAGTTCCAGAGAGCGGTCACCGTGTTGCCATCGAAATAGCCCATGACGGTGCCATTCGGACAGTACTGTCCCGAGTTGCCAGCCTTACCGTGCGCGTCGGTGAACTCGACAAACTTGTCCATGGCGCCGCTATTCTCGGCCTGCTGCTCTGCCTCGTATTGATGGTTCATGTCGCAGGTCAGTGCCTGTCTCCGATCGAGGCGAAACGGCTGCACGGCATTTTGGTTGCTGGTCAGGAGGGATCCACTCAGTCCATTGACCGTGGGCGTGTCGCCTCTGGGCACGAAGGCCGGCTCACCGGGAGGGTTCGCAGCATGCGGATAGGTGGCGAAGTAGTGGTCGAACGAGACGTTCTCCTGAAAGATGACAACCAGATGCTTGATGGGCGTAGCCGTCGAGAGAGACGCGGCAAGTGATGTGTCTCGTGCAGTGGCATTCGCTGGAACCCCACCCGCCACAGTGACGCCCCCAGTCGACGCAGCTGCGTAGGAGGGGGACGAGGCTAGAGGCAACTGTAGGAGCGCGGTCAGACCAAGAGCGGTCACAAGACGTGGTGCCCAAATACCCTTCATATTCATCGCTGCTACTCCTTCTTATTGCTGCCTTTGCGCCGGTCACGGCCTTCTCTCAGCCGGCGCAAATTGCCGAGAGGCTATGCACCCACTGTATGCGCGACGGCGTTTCAAAACCGTTTCACGCCGCCATACGGACAGTAGCATTGGATCGGGGGCGCTGAGAGCGGCTCAAGACCGGCGGCCGGCCTGGACGAAAGCTGTCGATGCCATTCATCGCCCCATGGATCGCTCCTTCAGTGCCTGGCCTGGGGAGGCATGTAGGAAGGCTTGCTACCCCACGTAGCCTGCGCCTCTCCATCCTTTGGCCGATGCGCCGTGGGTCGTGCAAACTGTATGCTAGCCATGGCGCTGGTATGCCGCCATCATACAAGCGCGATTCGCCGTGTAACTGGCGCTCGAAGTATCAGCGTAAGCACATTATCGTAGCCTCGGTACATCCGCACATCGACGCGGCAGGACTGGGAGGACAACCTATGTTGCAAATCGGCTTCACGACTCGCTAGGGGCGGCTCTCGACCGACACCGGATAGTGGTCCGCGCTCACCTGACGTGAGGCGGTCACGTGGTTGGTGCTGTCCAAGGAGTCGGACACGTAGGCCTGGGTTGCTCGATGGAATCGGACACCTATGGAGTGTGTCCTGGCCCCGGGATTACTACTAAGACCGTCATCCGGTCCGATCTCTCGTACTGTCGTGATACTCCGATTTGCATGCATGTCCAAGGAGGCATGCGCTCCCATGTCCACTTCCTCTGGTGGCCTGTGGCGCCACCGTGATTTCCTCAAGCTCTGGGCTGGACAGGCCACCTCGATGTTCGGCTCGCTCATCGGCGGCTTCGCCTACAGCCTCGTCGCCATCATCTCCCTCCACGCCTCGCCGGGGCAGATTGCAGTGCTCAACGGCTGCAATCTGGTGCCGGGAATGGCTGCCGGTCCCTGGACCGGTGTGTGGGCGGATCGCCTACGGCGCCGCCCCTTGCTCATCGCCGCCGATCTGGGACGTGCTGCCGTCCTCGGGTCCGTTCCGCTGACTGCTCTGACCCACACACTGACAATGCTGCAGCTCTATCTGGTAACGGCGAGCATGAGCGTCCTGACTATGGTGTTCGGCGTCTCCTTCCAGGCCTATGCGCCCTCTGTCATTGGAAAGGAACGGCTGATCGAGGGCAACAGCGTCCTGCGGGGAACGGAAGCCGTGGCAGAGGCCGGCGGCTTTGCTCTCGGAGGGTTGCTCGTCCAGCTTCTGACCGCGCCGATCACCATCGCCTTCGACGCATTCTCCTTCCTGGCGTCCGCGCTCTCCCTCGCTGCCATTCGATCCGCCGATACTGTCAAGCGGCACCAGGCGCGACGGGAAGAGCGGCCGGCTACCAAGCAGGACATCGTGGAAGGCATGCGGGCCGTCTGGCGTGATCCGGTGCTGCGGTCGCTTACCATGACGACCTTTGTCTGGGAGGCGGTAGGCAACGCCATCGGCGTGGTGATCACCCTGTTCTTCGTGCGTGACCTGCACCTCCAGCCGCTCGCGATGGGGCCTGTGTTCGGAATCGGTGGCATCAGCGCCTTCCTTGGTGCGCTCGTCGCGAGAAAGGTCGTGCGCCGCTGGGGTCTGGGCCGCTCGCTCATCGGTAGCCTGTACCTCAACAATCTCGGCCTATCGTGGGTCGTGTTCGCGGGAGGACCGCTGCCGCTGATCCTCGCTCTGCTCGCCGCTGGGCAGGCGACGGATGGTGGGCGTACTATCTATGAGATCAACACCGTGAGCCTGTTACAGAGCCGCGCCCCGCCCGGGGTTGTTGGCCGTGTCTTCGCTACCCATGAGACGCTGAAATCGTCGGCCATGCTGTTAGGGCTGGTCGCAGGCGGAGTGCTGGGCGGAACTATCGGCCTGCGCAACGTGCTGCTGCTCGCGCTTCTCGCCAATCTGCTGGTCCCGCTATGTCTGGTGTTCTCGCCTCTACGGAATATTCGCGGGTTGGAAGAAGAGAGCCCAGCGGAGAGCATTGCCGTGTAGAACAAGATTTTTGAGCACCACTTGCTCGCTATTCAGGCGCTAGGTCCCATGGAAGTTGGTCAGCCACCCGCCGAGAATTTCGAGGACTATACCTACTCGGCCTGCTGCGCGCGTGGCATTGAGGTATTGAGCCAGTAGGACAAGCACAGACAGGTGTGCAGGCCTGATGGTCTGAGTTGCGACTGTCACCGTAGGGCCCCGAAAGCGGAGCACGGTCGTGCCGTCCGGCATCGTCCAGGTCGCATTTGCTCGCCATCGGCTCACGGTCCAGAAGTACGTCTGCCCGTCGGCGAAAACGATCGAACCGTTGACTTTCCTGCCGGACTCGTACACCGCGTCTGGCAGACTCGACCCGAGCCAGGCAATTTCGACATCGCGGCGAAAGCCGCCGGTAGGGGCGAGCGTCCACCGACCGGCCCTGGTGCGTCCGGTCAGTGGCAGACCCCACTGAAGCGACGCGAAGATATCATCGCCTCCGCGGAGCTCGTACCGTGCGCGCCATAACCGCACGCGTACCCACCGAAGATGCCCGGCATCCGCGCCCCCTAAGGGTTTCCAGGTCCGTTCTGTGCCGGTCGCCATGACACTTCCATGGTAGAGGTAGAGAAGCGGCTGAGGGAGCACAGCCTGGTGTCACCAGACCTTCGTCCCCGGCTGTTCACTGGGGGGGCACAAGATCGGTCCAAAAGCGCCGGCTCATCAGGGAGAGCACTCCCCTCCGTGAGCCGTTGCTGTTTGTTGCACATTCGAAGCGCTACATTGAGACTCCTCTGCATGAGATTCGACCTATACTGCCTAAACCCCAGAGCACAAGTAGCATCGGCTCGGTAAGGGCTCCTGAAACCGATTCCCACGTAACCGACCACGGCCAAAAGTACCGCTGGTGACATCCCCAGTACTATGGTAAGGTTAACATATAAGTTAAGCATCAGGTGTTCTGGCCTTGCACTTACCGTCGACCCCGCTACCGGGCTTTACCCAGGATGGGCTACTGCCTGCAGGCGACTACCCACTCGCGCTCGGCGAGCTGCGTGACAGTCTTCTTGTCACGGGGGAGGGAGCGAGTTCGACCACGTGGGATGAGGCCTGGCGGCGGCACCTTGTCGAGAATCTTGGCACACTGGCGCACCAACTCTGGCGGATCGGAATCCAGAGCATTTACGTGAACGGGTCGTTTGCGAAGGACAAAGACCATCCGAACGATATCGACGACTACTTCGAATGTGACCTGCTCGAGCTGGCCTCCGGCAGACTCGCACAAGCACTGAATGCTCTCGACCCGTACGGGGTATGGGACTGGGCACCGAGCAGCCGCACATTGGACCCGGTTTCTGGAAAGGCGCAATTGCCGATGTGGCACCGCTACCGGGTCGAGCTCTATCCGCATGTTGGGCAGCCGGCCGGCATCGTCGACAACTACGGGTATCAACTCCAGTTCCCCGCGGCGTTTCGGGTACGGCGGTCGACGTACACGCCGAAGGGGATCATTGTTTTACGGCGCTCATAGAAGCCAGCCAAGGAGATGAGGATGTGATTCGCAACGAGCAGGAGTACAAGCTGGCGCTACGCCGCCTGGCTGAAGACGATCAGTTTCTCGAGGCGCAGCGACAGGCATTCGTCGCGGCGGGGCTAGCGCCCGAAGAGGTGGAGCGTGCATTGGAACCAACAATGTCGTTCCACGCTCAACTGCGTGAAGAGATCGAGTGGTATGAGCGCGTGAAGCGACGCGACTTCGGCACATTGAGGAACCTCGCTGGATTGGGTCGACTTCTGATCGCTCTACGCATCGCGAGCGGGTTGACACAGAGAGAGCTCGCCGACCGGCTCGGCGTGAGTGAGGCGCAGGTGTCGCGCGACGAGCGGAACGAGTATCACGGCATCACCGTCGAGCGGGCTCGGCGCATTCTCGATGCGATGAACGAGATCGTGAGCTCGGTTGTCGAGTAGCGCCCTGCGTAACCTGCGGCTGCTCGCGCTTCTCGCCAATCTGCTGGTCCCGCTATGTTTGGTGCTCTCGCCTCTGCGAGATCTTTGCGGCTTGGAAGAGAGCCCAGTGGAGAGCATGGCCATGTAGAACAAGATTCTTGATCCAGCACGGTGCAACCTCCCCGGTTCTATCCTGAGTTATGCAGTCTTCGCTTCGGCTCTGCTCAAGATCTCTCAGCCGTTCGCTTCGATGAGTCACTTTCAGCCTGTCTGGTCCCGGGATCTTCACCAGGTCGGACATAGCCATACTTTCCTGACCTCTCCGGCTCTCGTCGTGCAGGAGAGGTGGACCCGCGTTGTGCGCCTCGATCCAGGCACAGGCAACACCGCTTGGGAGACCCGGTCAACGCCATGCTGAACTACGCCTACGCCGTCCTCGCCGGCCGGATCGAGCGGGCCATCTGCGTGCGTGGGCTCGACCCCGCCGTGGGCGTGGGCTTTGCTGCCCCAGTACCCAACGATCGTCGGCGGCGTCAAGCCAGGGACACCAACGAACTGGCGCAGAGGTCCGAGGAGAGGGAGGGTTGCAGGGATCATCGGGGTCACCTGGGGGTGCTTTCCGTTTGCTGGCTATCCACGCGCTAGCCTCCGTGGAAGCTGGTCAGCCACCCGCCGAGAATTTCGAGGACTATACCTACTCGGCCTGCTGCGCGCGTGGCATTGAGGTATTGAGCCAGTAGGACGAGCACAGACAGGTGTGCAGGCCTTATGGTCTGAGTTGCGACTGTCACCGTAGGGCCCCGAAAGCGGAGCACGGTCGTGCCGTCCGGCATCGTCCAGGTCGCATTTGCTCGCCATCGGCTCACGGTCCAGAAGTACGTCTGCTGTACTCGATCAGGGCGCGGTTTGAGGCAATGCCGCCCGCAGAAAATTCAGCCAGTTCGCGCTCAGAACGGCCTCGCGAGCCTCGGCAGGTACGGCGGACCCTACCTTCCACAAGTCAGCCACGGTATCGATTTCGACGGGAGTTTCTTCACGTCCGAAGCCGCCATCGAGATCAGAGCCGATGCCGACATGGTTCCAGCCGGCAAGACGGGCGATATGCTCCGCATGGCGCCGCAGCTGTTCGTTCAGCGTAACAACCAATGACTTGTCTTGCTTCCAACGAGGTTCCAGGAATCCGTTATACAGGACGAGACCAATAACCCCATTCCGTTCCGCGATGGCACGAATGACGCCGTCGTTCACATGCCGATCGGTTGGGGTCAAGGCTCGCGCATTGGCGTGGGACGCGCACACACGGGGGAAGTTGCGATCGAGCCCTTGCCAGATCCCTTCTTCCGTGAGATGCGAGAGGTCCCAAATAAAACCCAGCTCGGCCATGGCGTCCAGCAGGGCGAATCCCTGCAACGTCAAGCCACCCTGCTTGAACGTCGCGCTCCCGCCGGCTACACCGCTCCCATAGGCCGTGTCGCCGAAGGTAACCCCGATCATCCGCAGACCCCGTTGCCACCATTTCGGCAGGTCACGGACGTGCACGATCGGGTCGGCCCCTTCCATGAGCAAGACGAGGCCGGGTTTGCGATCGTGGTGCCACAATTCTAAGTGATGGTTTAAGTCGTTCACCGATGTGAGCAGTCGCACGCGTCCTTGCTTCTGCCACTCCTCGTAGAGGGCAATCTGGGTCAGCGCCTGTGCTTCGGCTTCCTCGGGGGTGTGATAGATGGCGGATCGGGGCTCGAAGGCTTCACCGACGTCCGCTGCTAGGAACCCTGCGGTCACGGTCGCAAATACCACGGCGATCCCGCCCCGTTCCAGGTCTGGAAGGGAGACGGTCGCTTGCCGCGTCGTGCGGTGCTCGATCGCTCTGATGTGAGCTGCGCTCAAGGTGAGGTCACGTCCGAACAACGTCACATTCTCGGCGAGGTCGAGATGCGCGTCGACGAGGGGCAGATCATCCAAGGTTGGTCGTTCTATAGACGCCTGTGTTTACGCTCGCTCCCTCCGTGGATGAACTCGTAGCCGAAGCGGCCTTTCACACAGAGGAAGCCACGCGTGACGGGATGCTCCCGTGGCGAGGAGACCTTGACAATACGGTTGTCCTGCACGTGCAGCCGTAGCTGGCAACCCACCCCGCAGTAAGGGCAGATGGTATCGACCTGCGTCTGCGCCTTCTCGTCCCAGGTACCGGTCTGCCGCATATCGAACTCGGTGCGCCCCATCAGGGCGCCGGTCGGGCAGACGGCCACGCAGTTGCCGCAGTAGACGCAGGGCGAATCGCCCAGCGCTACGTCGAAGCCGGTATCGATGTGGGCATCGAAGCCGCGGCCGGCCACGGATATGGCAAAGGTCTTCTGCACGTCGTGGCCACAGGCCTCGACGCACTTGTAGCAGAGGATGCACTTGCTGTAGTCGCGGACGTAGAGCAAGTTGTCGCCCGCGCGCACCGGCTGCTCCACCGTCGCGCCGCCCTCCAGCCGGTCGGGCTGCGTGCCGTAGCGCACCGCGTACTGCAGCAACGTTGGCGCGGTGCTGGTGTCGACGGACGACTGCAGCATTTCCAGCACCATACGTCGCGCGTCGCGCACTCGCGGTGTGTCGGTGAAGATCTCCATTCCGTCCTCTGCCTGGCGCGAGCAGGACGGCGCCAGCACTCGCGCCCCTTTTAGCTCGACCACACAGACGCGGCAGACGTTGACGGGCGTCAAGCCGGGATCATAACAGAGCGTGGGCGTGTCGATGTCCAGCGCATTCAGGGCGCCGAGGATGGTCGAGCCCGCCGGCATCGTCACCTGCCGGCCGTCGACGGTGAGTGTTACTGGTTCAAGCACCGATATCTCCTGATGGCGACGGAAACACTTTCAGCGCGCTCAGCACGGCCCACGCAGCGGTCTGCCCCAGTCCACAGATCGAGGCATCGCCCATCGCCGCGCCAATCTCCTGCAAGAGCTGTTCGTCGTCCGGACGCCCGTGCCCCATCGTGAAGCGATGGAGAATCTCAACCTGGCGTTTGGTGCCCACGCGGCACGGCACACATTGTCCGCACGACTCTTCGGCAAAGAACTCGGCGATCAGCCGTGTGACCTCCCACATGTCGACGGTGTCGTCGAAGATGATGACCGCGCCCGAGCCGATGGTCAGCCCCAGCGGAGTGAGCGCGCTCGGAATCAAGGGCTGGTCGAGGTGTTCCAGCGGCACGAACATCCCCGCCGCTCCGCCCATCAGCACGGCCTGGAGGTCGCGGCCGTTCGCCACTCCCCCGGCCATCTCGAGCAGCGCGCGCAGCGTCGTGCCGCCGGGAGCTTCGTAGACGCCGGGGTGGGCGATGTGCCCGCTCAGACAGAAGAGCTTGGTGCCTGTGAAGCCGGGCACCCCCAGCTGGGCGAAGGCCTCGCCACCCTTCAGGAGGATGGGCTGGACACTGACCAGCGTTTCCACGTTGTTGATGAGCGTCGGCTTGCGAAAGACGCCGACATTCACCGGGAAGGGCGGCTTCGAGCGCGGCTCGCCGCGCAATCCCTCCATGGAGTTGAAGAGTGAGGTCTCCTCGCCACAGATGTAGGCACCACCGCCGCGGCGAATCTCGATGTCGAAGGGCCGGCCGCTACCCAGCACGTCGGCGCCCAGATAGCCCCGCTCACGGGCCGCGTCGATGGCTGTGGCCAGGTAGCGCGTTGCCGTGGTGTATTCACCACGGATATAGGCGTAGCCCAGGGCGCTGCCCACGGTGAGTCCGGCGATCGCCATCGCTTCTACCGAGGAGAAAGGGTCCTCTTCCAGCAGCTTGCGATTGCTGAAGGTGCCCGGCTCGCTCTCGTCCGCGTTGAGGATGACGTACCTGGGCTCTCCCTGCGCCGCGCGCACCGCCTGCCACTTGCGGCCGGTCGGGAAGGCGGCACCACCCCGTCCCACCAGCCCCGAAAGCGTGAGCTGCTCGATGACCCATTCCGGCCCCATCTCCAGCGCCCGCCGCAGGGCCTGAAACCCATCATGGGCCTCATAGTCGTCGATGCTGGCAGGATCGACCAGGCCACAGCGAGCCAGCAGGAGGTTAGAGGCTGTTGCCGGATACGCCATGGGTCTCTCGCCCCTCCTTCACGATTCGCTCCAATAACTCGGGAGTCACGCTCCGCACTGCTTCCTCTCCCAACAGCATGGCCGGCGCGTAATCGCACTGGCCGAGGCAGGCGAACCATTCCCAGCTGTAGCTCGGGGCTCCGTCCCCGATCGGCTCCTCGGGCCCCACTCCCAGCAGCTCCTGCAGGTGCAGCCCCAGCTCGTAAGCGCCGTGCAAGTAGCAGGGTACTCCTTTGCAGACGCGCAGGACGGTGCGTCCTGCCGGAGCCGTCTTGAAGAGCGCATAGAAGCTGATGACACCATAGAGATCGGCAAAAGGCACTCCCAGGCGCTGGCTGAGATAGCGGGTCAGCTCCTCGGAGAACCAGCCGGTCTCAGCATGTACGTCGTGGAGGAGCGGCAGGAGCTGATCGCGCCGGAACCCCGAATAGCGCGCCAGCACGCGGTCGGCCGCCTCCTGTTCCTCCGGCGTGGGCGCCGCGAGTGGTACCTCGGGCTGGTCGCGCTGAATAGCAGCGCGGCCGCCTCGATCGACGCGCAGATCGCTCATAATCCGTCTCTCATGCCGATCCGCCCTGCACCCTGGCGGGTACTCGCTCGGTTGCGCCCCCGGCGCCGGTAACCGCGAGCTCGGCCGGCTCCACCTTCGCCGCCGTCGCCTTGAACTCCGCCGTCCCTGATTTCGGGTCGGTGGCGTGAATGGTGAGGAAGTTGGTGGTGACCTGGTCGGGGAAGTGAAGCGTCATGAAGAGAAGCCCGCGATACAGACCCTGGTCGGCACGCGCGCGCAGCACGACCGAGCCGCGGCGGGAGGAGACGCGCACCAGCATTCCATCGGCGATGCCCAGCTCGGCCGCGTCCTCGGGGTTCATCTCCAGGATTTCCTCCTGGGGACGGGCCGAGTCGTAGAGCGCCGTCTGTACGCCTGTGTTGAAGAACTCCAGTCTGCGACCGGTGGTGAGCATGAAGGGATACTCCTCGTCGACCTGATCCACCGGTGGCTCGTACTCCGTCGGAAGAAAGGGCACACGCGGCCCCTGCAGGGGGTCTTGCCACAAACGCCAGTGCATCACGCGCTCGCCGGGATGGTTCTCGTCGTAACAGGGCCACTGCAGGCCGTTGTGCTCGGCCAGGCGCCGGTAGCTCATGCCGGCGTGATTGGGCGAGAGCGTACGCAGCTCCTCCCAGGCCTCTTCCGGCGAGGAGTAGGGCACCCATGAAGGGATGCCCCTACAGCGGGCTCGCATACGATTGGCGATGTCCTGCAAGATCATGATGTCGTCGCGCGCCTCGCCGGGTGGGTCGACAGCCTTGCGGCAGAGCTGGACGCGGCGCTCGCTGCTGGTGACCGTGCCCCCGGATTCGGCCCAGGCGGCCGAGCCCGGTAGAACGACGTCGGCCATCTCGGCCGTAGCCGTCATGAGGATATCCTGCACCACCAGGAAGTCGAGCCCCTGGAAGAGCTGCTCCACGTGGTGCGCATCGGCGTCGGACTGCACCGGGTTCTCACCCAGCACGTAGAGGCAGCGCAGCTCACCCCGCTCCATGGCCTCGAGCATGTCAGACTGGTGCCAGCCGCGCTTGGGCGGGATGGTGGCGCCCCAGGCACGCTCGAACTTGGCGCGCAGCTCGTCGTTCTCCACGTGCTGGAAGCCGGGCAGGCGGTCGGGCAGCGCACCCATATCACCGCCGCCCTGCACATTGTTCTGACCCCGCAAAGGATTGAGGCCGCAGCCCTCACGTCCGACCTTGCCGGTGACCAGGCCCAGGTTGATCAGCGCCAGAACGTTGTCCACGGCGTTATGGTGCTCGGTAATGCCGAGCGTCCAGCAAATCATGCCTCGCTCGGCGCGGGCGAAGTCGCGGGCGACCTCCCGAATCTTGTCGGCGGGGATACCCGTCACCGTCTCCGCCCACTCGGGAGTATAACCGGCCACCAGGGCTTTGTAGTCTTCGAAGCCGGTGGTGGCATGGTCGATGAACCACCGATGCTGTAACCCTTCCTTAATAATGACGTGGCCCATGGCATTGGCCAGCGCTATGTCGCCGCCCACACGAATGGGCAGCCAGTCGTGCGCTGCCTCCACCGAGAGCGTGCGGCGCGGGTCCACGACTACCAGACGCGCCCCATTGTCGATCCCCTTGAGCATGTGCAGGAACATGACCGGATGCGTCTCGCGGGCATTGGCGCCCCACAGCAGCAGGATGCTGGTCTCCTCAAGATCCTCATAGGACGCGGTGCCACCACCGCTGTTGAACACTGCCGCCAGACCGGCGACGCTGGGGGCGTGTCAGGTACGGTTGCAGCTGTCGATGTTGTTGCTCGACAGGACCGTCCGCATGAACTTCTGGGCGACGAAGTTCACTTCATTGGTGGCCTTCGAGCAGCTAAAGAAGCCAAATCCATTGCCGCCGTATTGAGCCTTGATCTCGGTAAACCGCGCTGCGACCAGGTCGAGCGCCTCATCCCAGCTTGCCGGCTGCAGCGTCCCATTCTTCCGGATCAGCGGAGTGGTCAGCCGCCCACCGCCGCCCACCATGTTCTGCTCTAGCATGTCTCAACTCCGATACTAGCCCCGCGGAGGCCCACCACCGGGCGACCATCCTCAGCGGGTCCCCGGACTGCGGTCCGGCCCGCGGAAGGGATCGCCCCTACGGGCAACCACGGGAGATCGCCCCTGCGGGCATGTATAGCACGGGCGACGGCCGCACCGTCGCTCATAACCCTGTTGTAACACGTCAACAGTATACGGTGCTGCTAGGGCTGGGAAATGCTCCAGGGCCAACGCATCTAACCACTCGTGAGGACCTGGAGGAGAAAGTCAGTATCCCAGGCGGCCTTGAGGCGTCGTCCCTTGATGCTTTTGCGCTTAATGGTCTGCTGTCGCAGGAGGTTGAGGGCGA
>Ga0207416_1003257_pt1 | contig 15921 bp, 9 predicted proteins | sample PaiPotPPM11metaG_FD_184107 | JGI IMG/M metagenome (GOLD analysis project Ga0207416, IMG submission 184107) | Iron sulfur acid spring bacterial and archeal communities from Banff, Canada, to study Microbial Dark Matter (Phase II) - Paint Pots PPM... ...
GTCGTTGACGGCGACGAGGTCGCAGGGCGGGCGCCCGACGGTCGTTCCGCCCAGGCGATCGCGGTCGACCAGGTAAACGACTCCTTGCTTGCCGCCGAACGACGCCAGATGCGGCGTCGACGTACGCGACGGGTCGACGTCGAACACGACCGCGGCGCTCCCACCCAGGTCGGTGTCCCCGGAGTCCATGAGGCAGTAGTTGAACGGAGAGTACGTCGCGTCGAGCGTGAGGTCGCTCTTCCACGCGAGAAACGAGTTCCCCCACACGCCGGGCGCGGTGACGGAGGTCGGCGGGCTGTTCCCCGTGGTCATGAAGATACGCCCGTCGCTGGCCAGCGCGGGACCGCTCGCCGCCCACATGCCGCCGCTGGCCCGGTTGGTCACCGGTGCGACGGGCGCGGTGGGCGATCCCGAGAACGAGGCGGTCACGCGTCGCGAGGGGACGTCGACCGCGACCATCCAGCCGATCCCGCCGTCGTAGTACGACGCGAACGACAAGTAGAGCGTGCTCCGATCGGAAGACAGCAGCACGCTCGCTCGCTGGGACGACGTGATCGGCGGCTCCAGCGCCGGCGCGGTGCCGCCGGGTGGGACGTTGCGGTCGAGCGCGGCGACGCGAGCGGGATCGATCGCGAGCGGCCAGCCGGGGAGGACTGCGCCGCTCGCGACGTCGATCGCGAAGACCTGCCAGCCGGCGCTCGCGTCCGCAGCCGTCAGGTAGGCCGTCGGAGGCGAGGTCGCGACGTCGACGAAGGGGGTGCTGAGGACGCCGAGCGGCATCCCGCTGTCGAGCATCGGGATGTAGACCGGCGTGCCGACCTGCGTTCGCCAGAGGACCGTTCCGGCGGCGATGACCGGCGCGCCGCCGTCGGCCGCGGGCGCGTCGGCCGCCGCGACGCCGTAGACCCAGTCGTTGGACGTACCGACGAGCACGACGCTCTCGCGGGCGCCGGCGTACGGGGCCGTCGCGAGGGTCACGTCGTCGAGGTATAGGGGCGCGGCGAAGACGCGCGGGGGGAACGTCTCGACGTGCATGCCGCTCGAATCCGAATAGGCGACCGCCGCGTCGTCCAGCGGGGTGGAGACCCATGCACGCCCGAGTCCGCGCGCGATGGCCGAAGGGACGAGGGCGCTCTCCCCATCGCTCCACCCGGTCCGTGCCCGGTCGAAGTGGTAGGTGACGAACGACAACCCCGACGGAGGCGGCGCGACGGCATCCGGCGCGGGGAGCTCGGGCTCGACGACGTCGACCACGCCGCCGTCGCGCAGCGGCGTGCCGTCGCGCGCCCCGGAAAACGCTCGCGAGCAATCGAGAGACGAGGCCAGCAGCGTTCCGCAGAGTGGAACCGCCGCCCAAGCAAAGCGAGGCATTCTCTCCATGGGATAGCACCGGGCGGGCTCCCGGCCCGTTGCCGCGAACCTCACCCAAAAAGGCGAGAACTCGATGGTGACGCGCCCGAGCTCGCGCGCCTCGACGAAATCGGCGCCGCGCGCAAGCCCGTCACGGTGCATCTGTCCACGGGCGACGCGCTCAGCGGGGAGGTCGTCTACGTGATGCCGGCGGGGCGACCGCGCGTTTCCGACGTGCTCAACGCTCCCGACCAGCAGTTCCTTTTGCTGGTCGAGCCGGGCCGCTGCCACTACGTCAATCGCAAAGCCGTCGTCCGCGTCGAAGCGTGAGGGGCCGCTACTTCCAGACGAGCGTCTCGAGCGACTGCGACGGGATCATACCCGACACCGAGCCGGTGCCGAGGGTCACGGCGTAGTTGATCGCCATGTTGGTCTCGTTGAAGAGCACGATGCTGACGCTGTTGTCCGTATTCTTCGCCGCGGTCGCCATGAGCGCGTTGCCGTCCTGCGTCGGCATCCCGTCGTAGTCGGTCGGCGTGACGCCCGGACCCAGCGTGACGGTCGTCGTCAGGACCTGCGCGTTCGGGCGGATGTACTTGCTGAAGTGCGCGAGCGCGTAATAGGTCGGCGAGTAGTACACCGTGTTGGCGGCCTGATCGACCATGACGGGCGCCGCCACGGCGTTAACGATGTGACCCGGCCCGCCGTCCTTGTTCAGCACGGCGTTCCAGTCGATGAAGCCCACGTGCCAGTGATTGAGCCCGGCGATGAGCTGGCGCGTGTAGCGATAGAACGGTTCGTACTTCGGGTGGTCGGCCTTGGTGGGATCCGAGCTCGCGATGAACCAGAAGCCCCAGTCGCCCTCGTCCTTCGTCCAGTAGAACTCGTCGCTCATCCACGAGTACTTGAAGCTCGCGCTCGACTGTCCGTAGCCGGTGTCGCCGAGGGCGTCGTCGCAGCCCTCGGTGAAGATGATCTGTTTGGACTGATCCACGTTCTGGATCGCGTCCATCGAGTCGTCGAACGTCTCGTACGTCGTCCCGTACCAGTGCACCGCCGTGCCCGCGATGAAGGGGCTCGTCGCCGTGTCTTTCTCCATCATCGTGGGCCAATTGACGACGTCGGAACCCGGCGGGCCTGCGTTGTGGTCGTAGATGAACACCTTGGTGTCGCCGACGCCGTCCGTCATCAGCTGCGGACCGAGGTTCTGCTTGATGAACGTGTTCATCTGGTCCGGCGTCCACTGCATCCCTTCGCGTGACCCGCCGACGCCCAGGGCCTCGTTCTGCGGGGTGATCGCCCAGATGGGTACGCCCGCGGCCTTGTAGGCCTGGATGTACTTCGACAGGTAGCTCGCGTATGCCCCGTAGTACTGCGGAAGGAGGGAGCCGTCGGACCCGTTCCCCTGCATCACGCCGTTGTCCTTCATCCAGCCCGGCGCCGACCACGGGCTCGAGAGGACCCGCAGCGCGCCGTTCGAAGCCGCGATGGCTCTCTTCAGGAACGGGAGGAGGAGCTGGTTGTCGTGGGCGATCGAGAAGTTCGCGAGCGTCGGGTCCGGCTGGCCGTTGTTGTCGTCGTAGGAGTACTGCGAGAGCGCGAAGTCGCAGCTGCCGATATGTGTGCGCGTCAGCGTGTAGCCCGATCCGTCCGTCCCGTAATACGCGTTCAGAATCTCCGTCTGCTTGTCCGCCGGCAGCGCGTTGACGACGCTTGCGACGGCCTCGGTGATGGCGGCGCCGAAACCGACCACCGTCTGCCGGGGCTTGGTCAGATCGACCGCGACGGTCGTCACGCCGGTGGGCGGCGCGCCGTTCGAGATCATGAGCGTGCCCTGGTCGGCGAGGTGCTCCGGCATGCCGTTTTTGCCCGCGTTCCGGGACGTCCGGAACACCTGGACGCTCATCGACGTGGGCATGCCGCCGTCCGACGCGTCGGGGAGGCCGCCGTCGCCGCCAATGACCCCGCTGCTCGTCGCACCGCCGGAGCTGCCCGAGCTCGATCCGCCGCTCGTCGATCCGCCGCTCGTCGACCCGCCGCTCGATCCACCGCTCGACGACGTTCCGGACCCACCTCCGGAGGAAGACCCAGCTCCGGAGGAAGAGGAGCTGTTCGACGGGTTCGATCCCGTCGAGGAACAGGCAGCGGTCCACCCGGCAACGACCAACGAACAGGAAAGAGCGACACCAACGGGAGAAGCAATTTTCGGCATGGGCTTGCGCCTTCGCAAAGCATCCGTCGTGCCGCGGATGCGCTGGGTTTTTCAGTGCGGTGAAATCACTCGGTTAACCCTGGTTTACGACGGGACGGCGCTCGTGCGCACAGAAAATCGCCGCGGTTCGATCGACCGCAGTGCGGCTCCAGGGGACGCAGCTCCCGAAGGAGCGGGTGATCGGACGACCGCCGTCGGCCCACGAGCTAGTCACGAGGGCGCCGGCCACCGAAGACGAAGGCACCCAGCCCGTCGCCGGCTTTCCGAATGTTTTCGCCGTCCACTATCCTCCGGCGCGGCATGGCTCGCGCCGGAATCGAAGGCCGTTCTCTGCGGCGATGGCTGCGCGCCAACCGCACGTTCGTCCTTTTTCTCTATGGAGCCGCCCTCGCGACGTGCGCGTATTGCGTGGCCCGTCCGGTCCTGCTCGTCAACGACGGCCACATCTATATGGAGATGGCGCGCAGCCTGCGCGCGGGGACCCTCGAGATCGACAACGGGCTGAATATCATCGACTCGCCCGAGCTCTCGCTCCTACACACGGTCAAGCGGGGCGTCCACCTCTACGGCAAGTATCCACCCTTCTACGCGGTGCTCGCGGCTCTGCCCTACGGATGGTTCGGCATCCGGGGGATGTACCTCCTCAACGCCGTCAGCCTGGCGTTCCTGGTGCCCGGGGTCGACGTTCTGGCGCGACGCATCCTCCGGCCCACGCGAGCCCTGGCGGCCTCGCTCCTCTTTCCGCTGGTCGTCCCGGTGCTGTCTTACGCTCTCATCGAGCTGCCGCACCTGGAGAGCGCAGCCCTCGGCGTCTGGGCGATCGTCTTCTGGGAGGACTGCCTCCGCTCGACCCCAGGCGCGCGAGCCAACGGACTCGGCGCCGCCGCGGGGTTCCTGGCTGGAGCCGCCGTCGGCGTGCGCCTCCAGACCATCGTCCTCGTCGCTCCCCTCCTGGCCGTCGGTTTTTCGGGCGCCCTTGCGGGCTTGCGGCAGAGGCGGCCGAACCGGCTGCCGCCGATGATGTCCTTCGCGCTGGCCTTCGGCGCGTGTCTCCTCGCCATCGCCGCGTTCAACGTCGCCCGATTCGGCAGCCCCAACCCGCTGAGCTACGGCGTGTCGGACATTGCGGCCGGCCAGCCGATCGACGAGGAGACCGCCGGCTACTTCCTCCGTCCGGCCGTCTTCGTCACGACAGCGGTCCTGCTCGGAGTGCTGGCGATCGCTCCTCGCGTTCGTCGTGCGTCGTCGCTCGCCCTCCTCGTGGGCGCCGGCGCCGTGGTCCTGCTCGTTTCTCCGCCGCTCCACGCCGAGGCGCGGCGCATCGGGGAATCGGCCGCGAGCCTGCTCGTCAACGCGAACGTCGCCGGAGCCGGCTGGTCGACCCCCTACCTGACCTTCGACTGGATGAACAAGGCGCTGCTCGCGTCCACCCCTTTTCTCGTCCTCGGCCTCGCGGACGCGGTCGTCGCGTGCGCAAGGCCGACGAGGAGGCTCCCGAGGGTCCTCGGGTGGATGGCCATCGCCACCATCGTGTTCCTGTCGATGCGCGACCCCGATCCGCGCACCGGACTAGGCCCGCTCACCTGTTTCTCGCTCAGTCCTCGGTATCTCGTGGACGTGATGCCGATCCTTTACGTCCTGGCCTATAGGAGGGTACGCGACGTCGCCTTTCACCGCGCGCACTGGGCCATCGGCCTCGGCACCGCGGGGGTCCTTTCGTGGTTCATGTGGGTGACCGGGCCCGACGCGACGGCGCCGCTCAAGCAGCTCCTCATCGCGACCGGTTCGATCGGCGTGGCCGCGCTGCTCCTCGCCTCGCGGTTCTCGGTTCGGCCGCGGCAGGCGATCGGAGGCGCTCTGGTCGCGACCCTCGTCGCGATCGCCAACGGGTACTCGACGGCGTGCGTCTTCACCGAAGATTCCCGCTGCATGCTCCGATGCGCGCGCATGTACGAGCGCTGGGGCAAGCGGCTGCTCGCAGCGACGCCCGAGCGCGCGGCGATCGTCGCTTGGCGCTTCGGGAAGGACGGGATCCTGCACGTGCGCTCGCAGAGGCCCTTCGTCATCGTGGAGCCCTGGATCGACGCCGGCGCAACCCTGGCCGACACGCTGGACGCGCTCTCGGCGAACGGACTCGCGCTCTACTACTTCGGCTCCGAGCTCCAGTACGTCCCGCGACTCGACGGGCGCTATACCTTCGTACCGCTGCTGGACGACCCCATCCTCTTGCGGATCGACCGGGTAGCCCCCCCCGCCACCGCTCACGGCATGTAGCCGGCGTCTCCGGGGTCGACCGCCCTCTCGAACGTTCGCCGAACGACGTCGCGCGCGATGCTCTCCGTCTGCTCCGGCGACTGCGGGAACTTCGTCCCTCGGTCCTCCGCGTGAGCGCGCATCGCCGCGAGCCCGAGCTCCGCGACGACGCTCCGGCCGACGAGCATCCGATCGCGCTCGTCGAGCGGCGCAGCGCGTGGGAGGAGGACCCAGGTCGGTCGCGCCGGCCAGCCGATGATCGGCGGCGCAAGCTCCTCGTCGAGGGCCTCGGCGACGTAATAGTTCGCCGCCACCGACCAGAAGAGCTTCCCGTCGATCTCCGAGTGCAGAGGTATGCGGAGGTCGTCCAGGCTGTCGATGACGATCGCCGCGAACCCGCGATCGTCGATCTTGCGGAGCAGCTCGGCCGGTATCTCGCGCTCGACGGTCACGACGTCGATGAGCGCCGAGATGTGAAAGTGTCGCCGCGTCGTCAGGTGGCCGCGCCCGAGCGCGATGACGTCGCCGGCGACCTCGAGCCTTCGCACCTCGTCGACGACCGAGCGATAGTGGCGGACGCTCGCCCGCTTGGGAATGCGATCGGCCGGCAAATACGCGTAAGTCGTCATCTGCCACACCGCGACGAGCGGCAACGCGAGCATCAGAGTCTGCGAGGAGGCGCGGTTTTGCACCAGTTGCGCCACGAGATCCTCCAGGCGCGAGCCCAGGATCCCGACCGCGACCACGGCGAAGGACGTCCAGAACATGAGGACGTTGGACCAGCCGCCGACGTGAAGTCGGCTGGACATCGACGCCAGGAATCCGGCCGCGAGGAATCCCGTGAACTCCGCGTCCTCGCGCGGCCGCCGCCAGGCAAAAGGGCCCACCATCCCCAGCGTCGCCGCGAGCAGCAGCAGCGAGTGCGGCAGATCCGCCTGGAGGAGCAGCGGCAACGGCGACCACGACATGCCGTGCGCCACCGGCATACGGAGCACGTAATAAGAGAACCATCCGCCGCTATCGCGATCGAGACGCCACACCATCGGCACGATGCACGCCAGGCAGACGCCGGCGAACACCGCGAGCCGCGACCAGTCCCGCCGCACCGCGAGCGCCGTCGCGGCGCCGACGACGAACACCGCCGCAGGCTGCTTGGCGAAGAACGCCGCCCCCAGCGTCGCCCCCGCCACCGCCGCGCCAGCCAGCCCCTTGTACTCGTCGAGGATCACCGCCGCGACGAGGACCATCGCGACGAAGAGCGAGTCGGGGCGCTCGATGTCGTACCAGTAGTCCGTCTGCTGGTAGCAGGCGAAGAAGAGGCCCACCGCGACCAAGCGCCAGAAGGGCGCCGCACCGCGGCTGCGCGCGAGCCGCCAGACGCAGGCCGCTTGCACGAACGTCGCGACGATCGAGAGGGTGCGGCACGCAAAGACCAGCGGGATGATCTTAGCCAGGCCGGCGGACAGCCAGTAGTAGAGCGGCGGGTAGAGGAACGGGATCCAGCTCGATGTCGGCGGAACGTAGAGCGGCAGTCCGGCCTGCACTCTCTCGACGTGATCCAGGATGGAACCGCTCATCCACTCGAGGTCGTACGGATAGGCGATGCGCCCGAACATCACGTAGAGACACGCGAAGACGGACCAACCGGCCATCGCGAGGGTGCCGGCTCGCACGAACCGAGCACTCTTCAGCCAGAAGTCATCGCGATTGCGAAACATCTCGGGCGGCAAGCTCTTCGATCTCCGCGGTGTTGTAGGGGGCCGTCCGGCCGCTGCGCAACGTCGAACTCCGGCGTTCGGCCAGCACCTGCTCGCCGAAGTGCCGGCGATCGGCGTCCTGGCTTCCCTCGACGAGGGGTTCGCGACGGGGGAGATAGACCCAGCGCGGCAAGGCCGGAGCGGGCATTGCGACGGCTCCCGCGTCGTCGTCGATGCGCTCGGCGACGAAGTAGTTGGCGAAGAGCGCCGCGCGGAGGGCCGGCACGTCCTCCAGCATCACCGCGGGCCAGAGGGCGGGCGGCGCGCCGCCCGGGCCGCGCCCGTCGTCGACGATCGCCGCGAGCCGTCGCGCGCGAACGGCCTCCAGCAGGTCGCGGGGTGGCCCCGAGAAGCGCACGACGTCGGCGAGGGCGGACATCTGGAAGTGCCTGGGCTCGGTCACGTGTCCCCGGCCGACGACGAGCACCTCGCCGTCCTGACGAAGGCGGTCGATCTCGGCGAGAAAGCGCGCGGTGTTCGCTCGAAGAGCGTCGTTCGGCACGCGCTCGGCCGGGGAGTGCACCCAGCGTCGCCGCGACGGCCACCGCGGCGCAGGCGAAGCTCGTCCAGAACTGGAGGACGTTGATCCAGCCGCCGATGTGCAGCCGGCTCGCGAACGCCGAGAGAAACCCGGCCGCGAGCAGCGCTCCGGGCAACACTTCTTGCCTCCGGCCGCGCAGAGCGTCGCGGGCGATGACCGCGCAGCACCCGAGGGTCGCCGCGATGAGCACCGCGCCGCGAGGCACGTCGTAGTCGAGGACGTCGCCGAGGAGGCGCGCGTCGATCCCGTGGGCCGCCGGCATCTTCCAGACGTAGTAACTGAACCAGCCGCTCGACACCGCGTCCTGCCAGCGCGTGCATCCCACGACGATCGATGCCGCCGCCGCGCCGAGCGCGATCGCGCGCTTGTACTCGCGCTGCACGAGCAGCGCCGCGACCGCAGCGCACGCGAACGGGAGCGCCTGCTGCTTCGCGAAGAACGCCGCGCCCAGCGTGGCTCCCGCGGCGATCGCACCGGCCGTGGAGGGCCAGGCGAGCGCGATGACGGTAGCGACGAGGACGAGGGCGACGCAGAGGGTGTCGCTGCGCTCGACGTCGTACCAGTACCCGACGTAGAAGAAGGCCGCGAAGAACATCAGGACGGCCACGACCGACCAGTACCGCGTGGCGCCGTGGCGCTTCGCGAGCCACGCGATGCACCCCGCCTGGACGAGCGCCGCCGCGAGCGACAGCGCGCGGCACGCGACGAAGCCCCCGCCCAGCGCCGCCCCCAGCCAGTAGAAGAGAGGCGGGTACAGGTACGGGATCCAGAGCGTCGTCGGCTCCGTGTAGAGAGGAAGCCCGGCTCTCACGCGCTCGACGTGATCGAGCACCGACCCGCACATCCACTCGAGCTCGAGCGGAAAGCCGATCCGCGCGCCGACGACGTAGACGAAGACAGCCGTCAGGGCCGCACCGGCCACGAGAACCGCGATGCGGACGGCCTTCACGGGCGTTCCTGTACCACAAAGCACCTCTTCCTTGGGCACGTTCCCCCGTCGAGTCTCGCCCGCTCGCACGCGCGCCCAGGCGGGCAGGTTCGCGCGTGCTATGGATCGTCGCGAAGGTCTTTTCGTTCTTGGAATGCGACCATTCGTCCGATGCGTCCGAGCGACGACAAGAGCAGCTTTCGCCTGCGGATCGCGGTCGAGGGCATCGCCGGGCTTCTCGGGATCTCGCTCGTCGCGTTGTGCCTTCGCATGGACCGCACCTGGTTCGAGACGCACGCCTTGTGGCGCTGCTGCGCCCTCGACGCGTTCGACTTGCGGCGCGCCTGCTGGGAGCGCTGCGAGTTCGGGGTCGTCGGACTCGTCATCGCGTTCGGGGTCAGGCCCAGACTGGGCAGGTGGGCCGCCCGGCAAGTGCCCAGCGAGAGGCTGGCCCAGGCGGCGCGCATCGCCGGCGCGACGGTTCTCGCGCTCGGCGCGAGCGATCTGCTCTTGCGCCTGAAATGGCCCGGCGAGGGTCCGCGCCTTCTCCTGGCCTGCAACGCGCCCGACGCACGCTACGCGTGGACCAATGTCGCCTCGCACACCGTCGCGACGTACGGCGCGCGCGCCGTTCGATACGACATCGACGACGCCGGCAACCGAGTCCGCGCCGGCGAAGTCGTGGACCCGACACGCCCCACGATCCTCTTCACGGGCGAATCGATCACCTTCGGCTTCGGGCTCGACTACGAAAAGACGTACGTACCGAGGGTCGGCGACCTCCTGCACGTCCAGACGGCGAACGTCGCGGTGAGCGCCTACGGCATCGATCAACAGTACCTGCGGATGCACGACCAGCTGCCGCGTTTTGCGCGCCCGGTGGCCGTCGTCACGCTCGTGCTCGCGACGCAGATCGTGCGCAACGTCCTGGAGGACCGCCCGCACATTTTTCCCCGAGCCGACGGCTCGATGGCCTACGTGGACGAGACTCCCCCCTTTCTCCGGAATTCCCCGCTCCGCAGACTCTGGAGGACCGTGGTCGGCGAGCGATCGACCACCGCGATCGCCATCGCGCGCGATTGCCTTCAGGGGACCGCGCGCGAGGTACGCGCGCGCGGCGCTTTGCCCCTCTTCGTCTTCACCAACTGGGGTCCCCCGTGCCTCCCGGACGAGCAGGGGACGCCGGCGATCGAGCGCGAGCTCTTCGCGGGGGTGGACGGTCCGCACATCCACGTCGACCTCGACCCGACGCTATGGGACGCGACCATCGACCACCCGGATCCGCGAGCGCACGGCGTCCTCGCGTCTGCGATCGCCGGCGCCTTGCGCCCCGCGCTGACCGCAGCCACCGCCCGGGACGCGGCCGCGCCGGAGGCCGCGGCGCCGCCCGAGCCCTGACGCCCCGCTCACCCTCCCGGTACGAACGCGAGCGCGTCGACGTCCGCGGTGCCGAAAGACCGCGGCTCGCTCGTGTGCAGGGTCGCCCGAAGCCGGCGAACGCCGCCGCCTTCGGCTCGCCCCACCGGCAACCATCGCCAGCGCGAACGGTCGTTCGAGGCCGCGGGATCGGCGCCCGCGGAGAGGTCCGTGTCGCCGACGAGGCGACCCTCCATCTCGATGCGGATCCGCGCGGCGTCGCCGGGGGCGACGCGCCCGAGGACCCAGACGTCGTACCGCGGCGAGGGAAGCTCGACGTCCCGATCGAGCGCGATGGGCATGCCGTAGGCCACTCTCGCCCGAAAAAAGACGCCGTTGGAAGGAAACTCGTCCGGAGGCCCGTACGTGTACAGCGCGTCGTATCCGCCGTCGTCGAGCGCGTTGTGCATCGACTCGCCCTCGACGACGACGATTCCGGAGTTCACCTCGATCGCGCTGGCGACGAGGGTCCCTCTCGTCTCGAAGCTCAGCGTCCGCGAAAGGCCCGGACCCCCACGCGCGCCTCCTCGCGCGCAGCCCTCGGGCAGGACGACCTCCTCGCCGAGCCGCGCTTCCGCGCGACAGAGCGCCTCCCCATTTCTCGGATCGCGCACGACCAGGCCGATGGGCGCGCCGTCGCCCGCGCCCTCGGGAGCCGCCGCGGCGTCATCGAGCGTCCCCCGGATCGTCACGCGCTGAGGACCGATGGGCGCAAGCGCGATCGCCGCCGCCGCGCGGTCTGCACCGACCAGAGCGCGCGCGACCGACCCGCCGCGGAGCGCGCGCTGCCCCCACGCGCCCTCCAGGACGCGGACCAGGCGGTTCGCTTCGGCGTCGTCGAACGCACCGACCCGCGCGCGCTGCGTGTCGAACGTCGTCGCCAGGCCACCGCGGACTCCGAACCCGACAGGCTGATCCTCGACGGGCCTGGGGCGCAAGAAGAGCGCCGCCAGCGCCGCCAGCCCCAGCCCCACGCCGAGCGGTTCTACGGGGAAGCGGCGCCGAAGGAGGGGCGCCCCCCGGTCGAGGCGCGCGACCCCGAGGAGCGCGACGACCCCGAAGAGCGCGATGAGCGACACGCGACTGCCGCGGCGCCGCAGGCCGCCGATGTCCCACGTGAGCGTGATCGTCGTCGCCGACGCATCCGCAGGGAGGTCGATCGCGACCAGCGCGTCGTCGGTCCGCCGCACCGGGAGGTCCCCGTCGTCGCCGCGAGCGCTCCACGCCGTCGACCACCCGGTCTTCACGAGGAGCTCGCGCGCGTGGCGCTCGCCTGCGCGCGGCGCGACTCGGATCGTGTACCCGTAGCCGCCGCCCGTGTGCCCCTCGTGCTCGACCGTCGCGTCCCACCCCGGCGCGGACGCGAGCGACGGCTCCCGCGCGACCGCCTCGAAGAGGGTCGCGTGCTTCGTCGCGAGCGCTACCTTCCAGCGCGGGTCCAGCGACAGCGCGCGAACGAAGTTGGGCGAGCACGCCACGACGTACGAGACGTCGAAGCGATCGGCGAGCTCGATCACGGGGAACGGATCGAACCAGAACGGCCCGAGCCTGAGCAGGTACTGGGCCCATTCGCTGTTCTCGTAGACCCAGCCCGCCGCCTCGCCGAAGCCGGAGAGAACGGGGATCATGTGCCGCGGGTAGTTCACGCCGGGCGCTTCGGGGACGTTCTGGCCGAGGAATTCGCTGAAGACGCGGCCGCGTCGATCGCCGTGCTCCCGGAGCCAGTCGCTCACCGCGTCGACGTCGGCGACGAAGGGAGCGTACGCCTGGACCGTCTCGATCCGAGCCGCGCGCTGCACCACGACGATGGCGGCCCACACCGCGCCGCCGACCAGAGCCGCCACGACGACGCACCGGGCGCGACCCCGGAGCTCCCAGAGTCGCCAGGCTCCCCAGCCCGCGACGATCAGCGTCATCACCGTGAGCAGCGTGACGAAGCGGTACCAGAGGAGGCGGTCGTACAGCGGGAGAAGGGACACACCGAACGAACGGCTCGGACCCAGCGCGACCCCGAGCGCCAGGAGCGCGGTCAAGGCACACGAGCCCACGGCCGCGTTGCGGCGCACGACAGCGAGGACGATGCCGACCGCCGCGCACGCGCTCGCGACGACGCCGGCGGCGCTCCGCGCGACGAACCGCGGATAGAACGCGACCGGATACGAGGAGAAGAGACTCCCGTCGACGACGGCGGACAGCGTGTCCTGGGGGCGCCGCATCCACGTGTACGCGGCGTCTCCTCGCGACGCGAACGGCAGGCTCGGGATGAGCCAGAACGCCGCCAGCCCGCAGCCGATCGCAACGACGGCGACGGCGTGCACGACGCTGCGCCCGGCCGAACGCAGGCCGGCGGCGAAGACGAAGCATCCCAGCGTCGCGACGAGCATGTACGTCGTCAGGAGGTGCACGAACGTGGTCGCGGCGAACGCGACGCTCGCGAGGGCGATCCAGCGGAGCGATCGCGACGACCCGTCGCGCTGCGCCCTGCGGAAGCAGACGAGCGTCGCGAGCGCGAAGGGGAGCGCGAACGCGGGATTGAGCATCCCGTTCTTGAAGCTGAACTCGAGACCGTACAGCTCCGAGGTAAACAGGCTCAGGGCGAGGCCGACGAACTTCGGGAGATCCCTGGGGCGGTCCTCGAGGGTGCCGGCGAGACTCGCCCCGAGGAGCGGAACGCAGAGGAACGCGGCGACGACGACGGCCTTCAGCGCGTTCAGCGCGCTCGCTCCGGTCAGCGCGGTGACCAGCGCAGACGCGACGTAGAGACCGGGCGGCGTGTTGTAAAGGAGAAAGGGCGTGCCCAGGTCGAACCTGGGCGTGAAGCCCATGAACGTGCCCGCGTGCGGGTAAAACTCGTCGAGGAGGTGGCGCAGGTAGGCGTAGTGACAGACCGAGTCGTTGTCCGCCCAGATGCCCGCGCGAAACGTCCCGCCGGCAAGAGCGAGATTGAAGAGCGTCAGCGCCGCGAAAAAGAGCGCGCTCCGGTCCCAGACGACGCGAAGCGACCCAGCCGGTCCCGCGGCTCGACGGCTCGGCGGTGCAGGCGGTGCAGGCGGTACAGTCGTCGGCGGCGGGACACGAGGCGGCACGCGAAGCTCGTCTGTCGGTAGGCGCCTCGCGCTGGCCGGCACCGCGCAGGAACGCTACTACAGAAGATCAATGACGGACGCGGAGAAGCCGCCGGGCGCTTCCCACGCACTCTCCGGCGCGGAGGAAGTACGCAGCGCGTGGGAAGAGTTTCGCGCGGGCGAAGTGGTCGCCTGCCCAACGGACGGCGCGCCGCTTGCGCTCGCCGTCGACGCGTCGGCAGGCGCCTACCGGTTCGTCTGTACGCGCTGCGGCACAGCCAGCGCCTGGTTCGAGTCCGATCCGCGCGGCCTTCGCATCCGTGCATCTCTTCCGGTGCACGAAGCCGGCGACGAGTGACCCAGCCCTCGCTGTCGCCTCTGCCCGCAGACGCCTCCGCTCCCCGATCGAACGTGGCGGCGTGGCCCGCGCTGGTCGCCTTCGGCGCCGCGTTCCTCCTCGTGCAGTGCGCGCAGATCGTGCTGGTGTTCGCCGTGGGCGCCTGGCGCGCCCACAGGGACTCCTCGCGGGTGGGCGAGGAAGCCCTGCGCTTCGCCCTCTCGGCGAACGGAATCATGGCTGCCGCGGCCGTGTCGGCGTCGACGTTCGCCGCCGTCGCGCTCGCGGCGTCGCGGCGGCCACCGGGGGGCAGGGTCGCCGCGCTGCGCCTCGGCCCCTCGCGCGCCACGGGCAGCGGCGTCGCCGCGGCGGTCCTCGGCATGGGCGGGTTGAGCGTGGCGCTGGGCACGGCCTCCGACCTTCTGCACCTGCGCGCCGAAGGCACGATGGAGCAGATCGCGAACGCGCTGTCGAACCTACCGCCGGCGCGCCTACCCCTCGCGCTCGCAGCGATCGCCGTCGCTCCGGGCGTCGCGGAGGAGATCTTCTTCCGGGGACTTCTGCAGCGGCGCCTGGTGGCGCGCTGCGGTCGCTGGCGCGGAATCGCGCTGTCCGCCGCCGGATTCGGCCTCGTTCACCTGGACCCCCTCCAGGGATCCGTTGCGGCCGCCTCGGGCTTCTTCCTCGGGTGGGTCGGCGAGCGACTCGACGGCGTGAGGCCGACGATCGCCGCACACGTCACGAACAACGCCCTGTTCGTCGCGCTCGCCCCGTGGACGTTCGGGCCGCATCTCTCGCGCGCAGCCAGCGTCGCATGGCTGGGCGCGGGCTGCGTCGCGTTCGCTTCGTCCGTCGCGTTCCTCCGATCGCGGCACGCGGTCAGAGCATCGAGATGCGCTTCATGAGCGCCCCGCACAGGTCGGACTGCAGGTTCCGCTCGCGCTCGATGGCCAGCCCGGCGCGGAAGGTCTGTCCGGCGTTCTCCTCGTCGCCGATGGCCGCCTGGCACATGCCGAGCATCTCGTAGTCGACCGGCTCGCCGTGCTGCGCGACGAGCTCGGCGAGCGGCTCGATGGCGGCCCGGTGGGCCTCGACCATCGGGGGGGTCGGCGGGTCGGGCACCCCCTTCGCGTGCACCATGAGCCTGAGCGCCTGACGGCGATCCTGAGGGGCGTACCCGCGGAACGCGCCGCTCGAAAAGAGCTCGCGGTACCCGCCATACGCGGCCTCGAGGTTTCCCTCGCGCGCGCTCGCGACGATCGACTTGATGCTCGCGACGAGCGCCTCGTTCACACCCGACCTCGGGGGGAAAGAAGATCCGGACGTCATGGCCGGGAAAGGTACCGCGGGCCCCCCGTTTCGACCACGCGCAATCCGTACCCGTACCCGTCCGGCGGTTGCCTCCGGATGCCGGCGCGAAGAGCGTGTCGCTGAAGGCCACGCCTCGCTGACGAGCCGTCGGGTCGGGGTCGGGGTCGATCCCGAGGAGAGAGAACGGGGTCGTCACGTTCTGGAGCGAGATTGTGGGCGAGCGGGACGCGTCCCAGAGCGTGTGAATCGCGATCGTCAGCGTATCGGACGCGCCCTACAGCGTGCGAATCGCGATTGGCAGCGTATCGGACGCGCCCTACAGCGTATGAATCGCGATTGGCAGCGTATCGGACGCGCCCGACAGCGTGCGAATCGCGATTGGCGGCGTGTCGGACGCGCCCGACAGCGTGCGAATCGCGATTGGCAGCGTATCGGACGCGCCCTACAGCGTATGAATCGCGATTGGCAGCGTACCGGACGCGCCCTACAGCGTCTGAATCGCGATTGGCAGCGTGTCGGACGCGCCCTACAGCGTGCGAATCGCGATTGGCAGCGTATCGGACGCGCCCGACAGCGTCTGAATCGCGATTGGCAGCGTGTCGGACGCGCCCTACAGCGTGCGAATCGCGATTGGCAGCGTATCGCACGCGCCCCCGAGCCTCTGGGCTCTCCTCTACTTGTCCAGCATCTCCCGCAGCCGCGGCGTGATGTACCCCACCGCCCCCTCCCCCTTGATCCCGCCTTCCACCTG
>Ga0207416_1003263_pt1 | contig 15886 bp, 13 predicted proteins | sample PaiPotPPM11metaG_FD_184107 | JGI IMG/M metagenome (GOLD analysis project Ga0207416, IMG submission 184107) | Iron sulfur acid spring bacterial and archeal communities from Banff, Canada, to study Microbial Dark Matter (Phase II) - Paint Pots PPM... ...
CCATTAGCGATCGTGCTACTTTTTAGCGGCGGGCTGATCATAGAAGTGATCGGATTCGTCCTGTGGGGCTTGACGAGCAACCTGCAGGTAGGTGTGCCGCTTTTCGCAGCCGGTATTGTCGCCGTCATGACGGCGATCTTCTTGAGGCGACGGCGGGCCATATAAAACCAGCCAATTGCTCACGCGCGACCATCATCGCGCTTCATCTCGCTATGACCTTGCCTGAGCGACGAACTGCTGGGCCAGCGACTGCTCATAGGCATCAGCCACCGGCAAATTCGGCCAGTCATGATGGGCCTGAGCATTCACAGCCAGGATCACTCCGAAGCGATACAGGCAATACGCGCCGCGATCATTGGGGATCGGCGTGGCTCCAATTTCGGTCTGCAACGTTGCCTCGGCAACGCAGCCATCAGCCAGCACGGAACTCGCGGCAAAGTTCCATTGCAGCACGGCAGGCGAAGTACCAAACAGATTAGTGTTGCTCTCTATCGGCTGGCAGGTCGGATAACCAAAAGGCGGCAGCGAGCCGTTTGAGCCGCCAAAAAAGGGCATGACATGCCAGCCTGTCCGATCCCAGGCGATCTGTACCAGGACAAACTCCTCTTCGGTCGGATTATCAGGCACATTCCGTGCCACTACCTGCCCGTTCAGCATGGTGAACGTCCAGACGGCGCGCACCGCTGTTCCTGCTACCCAGGCTGACGGCACAAAGTCCAGAGAGCAGAACAGGTGACAATTCTGCGCGGAAAACTCGCAGGGTCCCTGCGTCTCAGGACTATCGCACGACAGATCGGTATTAGCGTTCGCGTCTAACTGAAAGCTCAAGGTGGCTTTGAGCGGCTGCGTGGCGGCGGTATAACACGGGGCGATCTGCGGGGGCAGCGGCTGCATCTCATGGCACCAAGCGGGCAACGCGTAGTATTCGCCAGTGCGCACCGTTGTCGTGGATTGCTGGCTGTCCAGGGCCGCCTGTGTGGCGCTGGTCAAGGCGGCACGCTGGTCGGGAGGCAAGGTATTCAACGAGGCCATAAAGGTGATGATCAGCACATACCTGCCCCCGCTTATCGGCGCGGAATTATTGTCGATGCAGGTATCACTGCTAAAATTGGCGGGGACGGAGATCGTGCAGGACTGCGTGACAAACGGCGCGGCGCGCCATTGCAGCGTATGGCGGCCAGGCGAGAGGCGTAGGGGCGGATCAGTTTCTATCACGGGCAAATGCGCAACGGCATGTCCATCGATCACCACTTGTCCCCACGGCGGATCGCCTTGCACGTAAAACTGATCGACTGCGAGCGGCGGCACCGGCGTCGGAGCAGGGATGATCCGTGTGATGAGGCTGCGTATTGATGTCATGCTGCTGAAAATGACCAGCAGCGCCACGCTTGCCAGCATGACCAATATGACCAGTCGCCGCCTGCGCTGGCGGGGCGAACGCGGCGCTTTGAGCCATGAAGGCAGCGAGACGCCTTTCCCGGCACTGGCAGCGCCGCCTTCGCCGGGCAGATCGACGATTTGCACATCATGATGATCTGACTCCCTATCGGTATTCATCGCTTCTCTCTCTCACGACATGCTCAGGAATCATCAGCGCATTGCTTTACATCACACAGTATACTATAGCAGATGCGCGGAGATGCGCAAAGGGATTGCCTTAGGAACGCTGGCAGACGGATTTCACCCTCACGGATAGTCTCCTGAGAGGACGGAGCAAAGAGCATGAACCGTATCGACCGCTTGACCGCCATCATTTTGCTGTTGCAGGGAGGGAAACGCACGGCGGGGGAGATCGCGCATCGCTTTGAGGTGTCCAGGCGCACCATTTTGCGCGATATCCAGGCGCTGTGCGAGATGGGCGTGCCGGTTGCCGCCGAGTCAGGAGCGCTGGGCGGCTATACGTTGATGCCCGACTATACCCTGGCTCCGCTCTCGTTGACGTTCCGCGAGACGCTGCTGCTGCGCCTGGCGTTGAGCAGTGTTGCCCAGTTGTCCGATACTCCTTTCAAACAGGAACGGGAATCACTGCTTGCCAAAATGCAGGCTCTTATGCCCGCGCAACACCAGCACGATACAGATCATCTCCTGGAAACTATCCGCCTCGACGTGCCTGCGCACGTTTACGCCACGCCGTTCATCGAACAACTGCTGGAAAGCGCGCGCAATGGCCAATGGCTCGCCATCTCATATCGTTCCGAACGGGGCGCGTCACAACAAACTATCCTGCCTCGCCATATATACTCCTCCACCGGATTCTGGTATTGTGAAGCTTATTCCCATGAACGACGGGAAGAACGCACCTACCGCGTTGATCGTTTCGTCGATGTGAGAACCACTCAACCTCCTGAACAGGTAGAACCTCTTCCACCCTCGCTTCCATATGGACATCCCTCGCACCCGGAGGTACGCATTCTGCTCACAGCACGTGGAATGCTGGCAATGGAGCGCGACCCACACCTGGGCGACGTCATTCAGCCCTATGGAGAAGACGGCGGATTGCTCTGCTTTCGCTGCCCGCCAGACAGGTATGACTGGCTGGTCCATACTATCCTCGGCCTTGAGAATGATGCCGAGGCGCTGGCTCCAGATAGCTTACGACAGCGCATTCAGCAAGCAGCTCAGACGATTGCTCGCCGTTACGCGGAATAGTGACATACACCTGTCACTATTCATCCTCTATACTTGTTACAGAGAAAACCGCCATATCCCTCAGGGGAGAGCGCTGCTAACGTGTTACTAGCCGTAAAGGAGCAGGAGAGAAAACAATTGCATAAGAAGCTCTCTACATCACAGAAAGGATGGAAAATATGGCAACTTATCAGATGACACCGAGCATTGCGGTGATTACCCTGGGGGTCAACGATCTCGAACAAGCCCTGGCTTTTTATCGTGATGGCCTGGGCCTGCCAACCGAGGGGATTATCGGCACGGAATTCAAAGGGGATGAAACCCATCCGTCAGGGGCTATCGTCAATTTTCACCTCCAAAATGGAGTCATTCTCGCCCTGTATCCACGGACGGAATTAGCGAAAGATGCCAACGAGCCGCTTGGAGCAGCAAGTTCCACCGAGTTCAGTATCGGACATTTTGTGCGAAGCAAAGAAGAGGTCGATACCCTGATGAAACAGGCAGAATCCGCCGGGGCTACGGTGACGTGCCGCCCATACGAGCGTCCCTTTGGGGTCTACTCAGGATACTTCAAAGATAGAGATGGGCATCTCTGGGAAATTATATGGGACCGGCAAACGGGGCCGGAGGAGAGGTGAGACCCGGACCTGATACTTTGCGGCTGGTATCACGTTACGTAACGTTCCCCCTCAAGGGATGAAGACTCGCGAACAACAACAGGGACAAGGAGATTCAAATGGATCACAAACAGCGCCTCCAGCAGGCCCAGGACTTCATCTGGCGCAATGCTCGCCTGGTCGAGCGTTTCCTGTTCAGCTACCTCTTCGATCACGGCGCGAAGGAGCCGGTGCTGGTCGCTTTGCGCGCCTATCAAAACACGGATGGCGGTTTCGGCAACGCGCTGGAGCCTGACAAACGCTGCCCCTCCAGTCAGCCCCAGGACATCGAGTTCGCCTTGCATATCCTCGACGCGCTCGACGCCATGCACGATCCGCTGGTCACGCGCGCCTGTGACTATCTTGTCACCATTACCACACCGGAGGGAGGTGTGCCATTCGCTTTGCCGACAGTCAATGCCTATCCACATGCCACCTGGTGGACGGTTGATGACAATCCGCCAGCCTTGCTCAATCCAACGGCGGCCATTGCCGGTCTGCTCCTCAAACACGGCATCCAGCATCCCTGGCTCGAGGCCGCGTCGGCTTTTTGCTGGCGTCAGATCGCCGAGACCACCACGGACGCATTCCACACGCTGATACCGGCCATCACGTTCCTGGAATATGCTCCTGATCGCGAGCGCGCCGCACACGAACTGCAGCGCATCGCCGCGCGCATCTCGCAGCCGGGCGTTATCGAATTGAACCCGGACGCGGAAGGCTATGTGCAGAAGCCGCTCGATTGGGCGCCGACGCCGCAAAGCTTCTGCCGCCGTTTGTTCACCGGCGATGTGATACAGAGACACCTGGTCGCCCTCGCTAACCGCCAGCAGAGCGACGGCAGTTGGCCGATCTCGTGGGACCCGATCAGCCCGGCGGTCGAGCTTGAATGGCGCGGGTGGATGACCATTGCCGCCTTACGCACGCTGGATGCGTATGCTTCTCTCACCTGAAGAAGTCTCAAGAAATAAACCGGGAATCCCGCCGCGGTTGGAGGCCGGAAATGTGGGGGCGCAATGATGAACATTAAAAAATAAATAGGGTATACTAGAAGGGTCGGAAGAGAGGCAAGAGAAAGGAGACAGAGTATGCCGAAACACCGAACCTTGACGTTAAGCAGTGAGCAACGAGCAGCGCTGCTTGATCGACGCGATCATGCGGCGCAACCGTATCTGCGGGAGCGAGCCGCCGCCCTCTTGAAGATCGCTGATGGCATGAAAGCGGCGCAGGTGGCTGAGCAAGGACTCTACCGCAAGCGTAAGCCGGATACCATCTACGAGTGGTTGGATCGCTACAAGCAGGTCGGCATCACGGGGCTGCTCATCCGCCCAGGACGGGGACGCAGGCCGGCTTTTTTCCCCTGAGTACCAGGAGCCGGAGTTAGCCAAAGAAGCGTTGCTGCATCAGTTACGCCGAGAGCCGTCGCAGTTCGGGGTCAGCGCGGCCCGCTGGACCCTGGCGGACTTTCGAGAGCAGTGTGCCTGGCTGGACATCAAGACGGACGCCAGTCTCTGGATGATCTTTGAGCGCCTGGGCATTCACTACAAGCGGGGACGCGACTATGTTCACAGCCCGGACCCGCAGTATGAAGCCAAGCGCGCGGTGGTGGAGCGGCTCAAGCGCGAAGTGCAGACCAGCCAGGGGCTGGCTGCGCTGCTCTTCCTGGATGAGATCACCTACTACCGCCAGCCCAGCCTCGCCTGCGCCTATGAGGAGGCAGGGGAAGCCTTGCCCAAAGCGGTGCGCTCGCTGCGCAGCAACACGCAGACCCGGCTGGTCGGCACGCTCGACGCTCACACGGGCTGCGTGCTGTGCGCCCAAGGCTCCACGATCGGCGTGGAGCAGTTGGTGGCCTTTTACCGTCAAGTGGTGGCTGCCTATCCCGATGCGCAACGCCTGTGGATCGTCCAGGATACCTGGCCGGTGCATTTCCATCCCGACCTGCTGGTCGCTTTGGAGCCGCAGCACTCACCTTTTCCTTTTCCGCAGGCTCCCTGCTGGCCCACCGAGCCGCATCCGCGCGCCCGGCAACGCTGGGGACACCTGCACTTGCCGATCCAGATCGTGGTTCTGCCGACCTACGCTTCCTGGTGCAATCCTATTGAGAAACTCTGGCGTAAGCTGCGCCAGGATCTCTTGCACCTCCACCGACTGGCTGACGACTTGCCCGCCTTACGCGCCCAAGTCCTCGCCTATCTCCAGCAATTCACGGCTGGCTCTTTCGATCTCTTGCACTATGTCGGCTTACATATACCCTCTTAATTTTTTAATGTTCATCATTGCGCCCCCACATTTCTAGCCCCTGCCACATCAGGTTAGCCAGCTTATTTTAGTAAAGTTCATCATTGCGCTGCCACTTGCAAGAGGTATACCCGTATGGTAGAACATCTATGCAAGAATTGAGAGTTTTATGTAGAATATGCTATCTTAAAAAGCATAAAACATGTACCGGCAAATGAAGGTATAAGGTGAAGATTGAGGAAAAAACAATGGCTGCGGCCAGGTGATCTCGCGAAGGACGTTGGTCTGAGCGTGCAAACCATCCGCAACTATGAGCAGTTGGGATTTCTCCCCGCGGCGGAGCGCGGGCCGCAAGGCTATCGCCGCTACACGGCGCAGCATCTCCACGCGCTGCGTGTGGCGCGGCTGCTGATCCGTGGCTTTGGCTGGGAGTGTACTCGTCGCATTATGGAGGCCATTCACCAGGGGAAACACAATCTGGCCTGGGCAGAGATCGATGCTCGACATTCCGGGCTTGATCGCAGCCGCCGTCAAGTGGAGGAGACGCTGCGGCTATTGCAAGCAACAGCAAATATCCTTGAACCATTGGATAACGTTGGCGATCGGTTGAAGCCTCAATATGGGTTGCATGTCGGTGAGGCGGCGCGACATGTGGGCGTTCGTGTCTCTGCCGTTCGTTTTTGGGAAGAACGAGGACTGCTGCAACCTTTGCGTGATGCATCCAACCATTATCGTCTCTACAATGCTGAGCAACTCCGCAATCTCCAGGTCACTGCTCTTCTGCGCAAGGCAAACTATGACATGGAGGCTATTCGCACCGTCTTGCAGCAATTGGCGCAAGGAACGCCCGAACAAGCTCTCGCTGTCGCCGAAAACCAGCTCAAAGCACTGGCAGAAACGAGTCGCTGCTGTGTAGATGCAACGGCAGCTCTGTGGGGATATGTTCAAGGTGGTGCGCAATAGCAGTAAAAGGTGTACTCCTCCGGTTGAATTAGGGGTAATGTAGTAATGGACCCCCAAAACGTACGGTAAGCTTTTGAGGGTTGTACCCAGATCCATGCTCGAAGACGGTTCGTTCTCTCACCAGCCATGTACCTGAAAGCCCGCCCAATAGTACGGGTCAGCATAGGGGCAACTCTCCGGGGCTGCTTCCTCAGCGGTGTCTCGGACACGTTCCTGGGCCTGCACGGCATCGAAGCGCATGCCATACCCGCGTACAGAAACAAGGTGGTCTGTAGCCAGCAGCACAGCTTCTTGCTCGTTGATCTGCGTGTCACTCACGACCATCTCACCTGTTGTTCTCGGGCCTATATCCTCTGCCGATAGATGCGGGAGCGTGGCCTGCCAGGTCTGCAATTCGCGGTTGGTCACGCTCCGCAGCCACCTCTGGGCGCGTGCCAGGGCGGCGGCTGGTGCTTCGTCATCCATACGGTGCAGCCACTCTTGCGCGAACCGCACGATGAGCAGGTAGGTCGCTTTATCGTCCACGGGCCAGAGGGCAGCCATCACCGCATCGACTCCTGCCTGGAGCATACCTGTAGCCAGGCTGCGCACCTCATCGCGGGCTCCTTTCAGATCGAGCAGGGCTGTCTGACATGCCGAGAGGATCAGTAAGCGAAGTCCACAGAGATCCACCTGATAACTCAAAAGATCTGCCAGCGTCAACTCCTTCTGGTTCGCCAGGATCAGGCACGAGCGGAGGAAGTCAGAGGCGTTGAACTTCCCATGACAGGAGGCATCGACGACCAGTCCCGTCTGGAGGGCGTGGATCAGCCAGTCGCGTGTGGCAGACCATTGCGCCCGTGCCTCATTGGGCAGTCCAAGGAAACCGGCCAGCTTTGCCAGGGTGAAGGCCTCCGCCTCACTCCAGCGCAGTTCCTGGTGTGCAGGATAGGGGTTCCCCAGGGCATAGATGCCCGCGCGCTGAGGAGCCGCGCGCTTCTCACGCAACAGTGAGCGCGCATTGGGAGCCACACTCGCCGGCAACGTCTCCCCCACCATGGAACCATCATTGAGCGGTGTTGCCACCAGAGGAAACGTTGCCAGGGATCCGCAGGGAATGAACGTCACGCTGCTCACCCCCTCTTCACGCAGCCATGCCAGCACTGGACGCAGCGCCACCTCCGCAAGCTTCTTCTGGCAGCGCTGCAACTCTCGCTGGAGCAGAGCGTGATTCAAGGTCTCTCGCAAGAGGACGCTCCCGGTTCTCCTTAGCGCGTCAAGGGAAGCATCGACGAGGGGTGCCAACACGGGAATGGAGAGCATTTCCTGCGCCGACAGGTCAAGCGTTCCCACATGACCCGCTGCCTGGCATGCAGTATGCAGCGCCTCTGCTCGCTCCCGGAATGTCGTGCCAGGCCATCGCTGCAACTGGTTGAAACCGTTCATGCTCTGGGCGCTGTCAAAGCCGCCGGTGATGGCGTCGGCATCGTCGTCTACATGCGTCTCAAGCAACTCGCTCACCAGTTCTGTTGTGAGAGCGGGCAGGTCGATGGCAGCAAAGCGAGCAGTGGTCTGAAAGGTAGGGTTTGCTGCCATCGCCGCAATGGCGAATCCACCCCAGGGCGTCGCGGCGAGACAGACCAGAGTATGACCCTGCCCGCAGTACTCGGCTGCCCCCAGAATCGTCTCGACGGTCAGGGAAGCGGACAAAAAGTCCGCGGGATCACCCGCCTCTCGAATTTCTGCCACGACCGTATCAAAGAAGGCTTTTGTGTTCCTGTAGAGCGCGATGCGATCTAACTCATGCTGGCGTTGCGTGTCTTCATCCAGATCAGAGGGAAGCGCGGCATGTAGCGCGGCCTGAGCTGTGACAAAGGCCTGGCGAGCCTGCATATAGCGCGAGCGTCGTTCCTCGTCGCTAATCAGGGTGGGATCGGAAACATTGAACTGGATGGACTCCGCAAGATCACGAGCGCGCCCTTGCTCAATCGCCACTGCAGCTTCTTCAATTCTTCCCAGGCGCATCAGCGCAAAGCCATCATGCACTGCGGCATCACCTCCCTCTTTGAGGATGGCATCGCGCCCAACAGCACCCGTTCCCAGGGCGACGAGCAGATTTTCGGCCTCGAGGGCAGCAGTATAGGCGTCGTGAGCAGCAAGCCAGTTTCCCTGTTGTGCCTGCGCCTCGGCATGGGCAAGCTGGACGCGGCGATGTTCCAGCGGGAGGGCATTGAGATCGTACATGCGTAGTGCTTCCTGATAACAAGCAATCGCCTGTGCTAGATTATCGCGCCCCTCTGTTGAAAAGAGTTCCTTGTAGACAGTGCCAAGACTCTGCTGGGTTTGGGCATACTCGTAGGGGAAAGCATCGATGGTCCGCGCACGGAGTGCTTCCTGATAACATACAATCGCTTGCTCCAAATTGTCGCGCCGCTCTCCTACGATACGTTCCTGGTAGGCAGTACCCAGGTTGTACTGAGCCCGAGCATATTCGATAGGCGTCTCATCAAAGTTCCAGACGCGCAGCACCTCACGAAAACAAGCAATGGCCTGTTCCAGATGGTCACGTCGCGCTCCTGCAAGGCGGTCTCGGTAGGCGAGACCCAGATTGTTCTGAATCACCCCGTAATACCAGGGAAAAGTTTCCTTTGTAAACACCTGCAGTGCTTCCCGGTAACAGGCGATGGCTCGCTCGAGGTTGTCGCGCCGTTCCCCCGCGATGCGATTCCAATAAATGAGGCCGAGGACATTTTGCACCTCGGCATACTCGTAGGGGAAGATCGCCAGCGTAAAGACGCGCAGCGCCTCTCGGTAACAGGCGATGGCTCGCTCGAAGTTGTCACGCTGTTCTCCGGCGACACGCCCCCAATAAGCGGCACCCAGGTTGTAGTGAATCTCAGCGTACTCGTAGGGGAACTCTTCCAGGCGAAAGACGTGCAATGCCTCCTGGTAGCAGGCGATGGCCTGCTCCCGGTTATCGCGTCGTTCCCCTGTGATGCGGAAGAAATAGACCAGCCCTAATTCCTTCTGCGTCTGAGCGTACTCATAGGAGAAATCCGCCAGGGTCAAGACGTTCAGCGCCTGGCGAAAGTAGCTGATAGCCTGCTCCCGGTTCTGGCGTTTCCCCCCGGTAATCCGTTGCACATGGACAGTACCCAGGCCATGCTGGGTCTGAGCATACTCGTAAGGGAAACAGTCCGGGGTAAAGACGCTCAATGCCTCATAGTAACAAGTGATGGCCTGCCTGTTATCATCCATCTGCCCTGTTTCGACGACAGGGTTTGAGTAAGATCTGGCCAGCGTATGCTGGATAGCTGCGTACTGGTATGGATAACGAGACAGCGCATAGACGTTCAGCGCCTCCTCGCACTCCTTGATGGCAGCTTTATGAGCCTGCACACGATTGATGTAGGGATGTTGTTGCAACGCAATTGACAAAGCATGGTGAAGTGCAGCGAGCGTTTCAGGCGCGATAGTACCATCACCCTTTGCGCGAGCAAGAGACTGGCGCAACAGTCCCTCACGCAGAGCAGCCTTCGGGTCGGACCATCGAGCGGGTCGCACCTCGCCGAGTTGCTGCTCGACCACTTCAAGCCACGCAGGCAAGTCGAGGGCGAATCCGCCGTAAACATTGACATACGCCTCACGCACAGTCGCCTGTGTTCCCCCACGCGCGCGTGCGTCTTGCAGCAGGGCCAGGGCACCGCGCCATCGCTGCCTCTCTGCGTGGGACTCCGTTTCCTGTGCCAGCAACTCATGTAAAATAGTATCGCTCCGGGCATCGAGTAGTTCCAGGTGCGCTTCGAGGAAACGCCTCCGCTCGCGAGGCGATGGCAGATCGAGCCAGGTTCGTAACACTTGTTCTAGCTCATCATTACCAGTCGTGCCAGACATCGTATCGTGTGGTGGATGCGAAGCAGTGTCCATATGAGTCCTCCCGCGAAAATGAGCGGTATGGAGGGAATAGCTCGCCGCTACCTTGTTGCACAAAAACAATAGAGGATGTAGTACCATCTCTAGTATAGACGCTGATTGTTGTTTGCACAAGTGGTGCAAACAGAGCCCGTACCGTCTTCACCTCAACCTCAATGAACACTCACAACCTTGTGAGTGTTCAAACACTATCTGCTCGGGTTACACTTTCAAGAGAAAGAAGGCAGGCATTCAAGCGTCCTGCACAATAACATCGACAAGCAAGACCGGAACGGTCTTCAGGAGGAAGGAACGTGAAACACCTACTACCACACGCACGCCTTGCCATGGGCTTGCTCTTAACCCTCGCTCTACTCCTTGCTGCCTGCGGAGGCGGCAGTACGTCCACGCCATCCGCTGCCTCTCCCACCACGCCTGCCCAGGCGAGTGTGGCAGGAACCTTTGTCGGGACCGTCAACCAGACGGGTAGCTCTGCCTGGAAAGCGAATTTTGGCCTGGTGTCCAACGGCCAGCGGTTCATTGCCTACCTGTGCGATGGGGGCACGAATGGTTCCGCGACAAACCCCGCCAAGATCACGGTGGTTCAATGGTTCAAGGGGCCAGTGGCCAACAATGCCATCCAGGTGACCAACGCGCAGGGGTCCCAACTGGTAGCGAGCTTGACCGCTCAGAGTGTCACGGGAACCCTCACACTGAATGATGGGCGCACCTTCTCCTTGCAGGCTCCAATCATCTCGGGCACCATTCGGAATTCGCGCAACGATATTGTGGGTCTGTACCGTGATGAGGAAACTTTTGGTGGCGTGCGCTACCTCGCTGGAACGGCAGTCCAGCGATCGAGCGCTTATCCGTCCGCCTCCGTGGCGGATTTGTCCACGGGGTTCGTCTTGTTCGGGCCGCTCGCTCTCGCCGACAGATGCTTCCCAGACGATGGCTGCCTCTGGGGAGGAGGGTTTATCAACGAGCAGACGGGATCCCTGTTTATACTGCCTCAACCTGCTGGTGGCGTGCATGATGGGGTGCAGGTGACGGTACCGGGCCTGGGTACCTTTACGCTGCATCGCGCACAACCGTAAGAAAAGCATATCTGCTGTTGTTCGTTGTCCTTATTGTTGCTCATGTTCTAGAGGGGGCAAGCTCAATGCAATCAGGCACGTCCTTCTTCTTAAACACGACGATGATTGGTTCTCATTGTTCTTTCTCAGAGGAAAGCCGTGTGGAGTACGGAGAAGGTTCCCTGAGGATAGGTTCTCAACACAGGAGGAAAAGCCCTATGTCGAAAGGAACAACACAAACATTTCTATTGTTCGATTCTGCCTGTAGTGCATGCAGTCAACTGGCGCGAGAGGTTGAGCGGGAGACAGGCGGGATGCTGGTTGCCCGCAGTCTGCGGGAGCCAGACTTGCAAGTCTGGCTCAAGCAAGCACGTCCCGGCTGGCGCTGGGAACCAACGCTCCTGGAAGTGGACGGGGAGCGTCCGTGGGCTTTCACTGGTCTGGGCATGGCGCTGCGGCTAGTGCAGGTCCTGGGGCTCCGTCGAGCCGGGCGGGTAGCACGCCTGGTGCAACGCGCGCCTGTACTCCATACTGAGATGCACGCTGAGCGGCGACAGTTTTTGCGTTACAGTGGCAGCATGCTGTTGACGCTCCTGGGCTCAAGCATTCTGGCTGCTTGTGGAGGGAGCACGACCTCCTCCGCCCCCAGTCCGACGGCGGCACCCACCTCGAAGGTAAGAGGGGACTTTCTCGGAATAGACCCGACCGCCCATACCTGGGTCGGCCTGTCCACCGACGGGCAGCAGGTGACTGCCTACACCTGCGATGGGGATGATGAGCATCACATCACGTTTGCCCAGTGGTTCAAAGGGAATGTTGCCAACAACAGCGTGAACCTGACCAACGCCAACGGCGCCCATCTGGTGGCGACTCTGACGTCACAGGCAGCCACAGGGACAGTGACACTCCCGGACGGCACGTCCTTCCCCTTCACCGCCGCTGTGATTACCGATCCCGCGAGTAAGTCCGGCCTATACCGCAGTGAGCAGACCATCGGTGGTGTACTCTACCTGGCTGGCTGGCTGCCCGCCGATCAGGCCTTTACCACTCCGTCAGCCATCCCGACCGGATACATGGCACTGACCGTCGGTTGCCCCTGCTGGCATTGCTGTATGGGAGGCGGGATCATCAATGAGCAGACGAAGCAGTTGCTCCCAGTCCCTCGGCTCACACTTGAGGACATCGCTGCCGGGCAAGTGGTGGTATCAGGGCTGGGCACGTTCAAGCTGACACAGTGCAGATCGGGGATCTGCACATGAAGCAGGACGGGCGATGGGAGTAATGGTGTGTCGCAGTAAATCAGGACAGGAAAGCACATGCTCGAGCGTTTGCTCTTCTCCTCGTCAGGTGCCAGGCCCAACAGTGAGGAGAGGGCCTGAATCTAGACGGTGCCTCCACCAGAGAGGAGAAAAGCACGCTCTGTCCAGACCGCTGCCACTAGACGTTGTTAATCTTTCTAGAGAAAGCAGGTGTATTCTTACTCCGGCCCTGTGTCGAGCGGGCTTGATCCAATATTACTATATGAAGGAGTTGAAACTATGGAACCGGGATGGTCTGATTGGACACTTATCCCATCGGGAAATTTTAGCCCTGTCTCAAGTCCGGCTGCATGTTCCTGGGGACCTCATCGGCTCGATTGTTTTGTCACAGATATCCATGGTGATTTCTGGTATATCTATGGAGACGGCACGCAGTGGAGTGCTTGGGAAAAGTTAGCAGGTCCTGGTGTAGCTGACGTAGATGTGGCCATCTACCCGGCTGCCTGCTCCTGGGGGCCTAATCGCATTGACCTCTTCGCTGTTGTCTCCAGCGGCCTCTACCATAAGTGGTGGAATGGCTCGAGCTGGAGTGAGTGGGAAAACTGGGGAAAGAACAATCCTCCTGTTGGACAGCTAGCGGCTTGCTGTTGGGGACCTAATCGCATTGATTTATTCGGCATCGGTACCGACCAGGCTATGTATCATAAGTGGTGGGATGGTTCCCAGTGGAACGGTTGGGAGAACTTAGAAGGCCAGTGTAGCTCTGTAGGTGCTGCCAGTTGGGGTCCTAACCGTATCGATATATTCACAATAGGTCCTGATGGTTCTGTATACCAACAGTGGTGGGATACTTCCCAGTGGAGCGGTTGGCGACACTTAGGAAGCCCGCTTCTTCCTTTAACTGTTGTGACTGCTTGCGCCAGTCCAGCCTTACCTGGCTATGTTGATTGCTTCGCTGCAGGTGGCAAGTCCAACAACATTTACCAGAGATCCTGGCTAGGAGTGCGGTGGAGTTCCTGGGATAACCACGGGGGGTGGAGCATTCTTCCATTGGCTGCAACCAGTTGGGGGCAGAGCGGCATGGATCTGTTCATGGTAGGGGGTGTTGACGTCAGAGCGGCCAACCTTTACCATAAATGGGCTCATGCTAAGGTGGGAAGGGGCGGCGGCGGCGGGCCGACGCCAGCTACACTGTCGGCAGCTTTCTACTTTGACTACCTAGCTGGGACCGAGCCTGCTCCCCCCACCACAGCGACCTTCACTGGAACCCTGGTCTCAGGAGCAGGCGGGAGCGGTCGAACCAGTTTTTCAGTCCAGTCATCACCTATTACGTTCGGTGTTGTTAACCAGAGCCCGGCCGTTATTCCGGCACCACCAATCCAGGATTTACAGCCAGGCATCTGGCTGGTGTCAGCCTCTGTACCAGGTGTTGTAAATATCCACACTATGACATGTCCTAATGTTCAGGTACCAGGGTCTGTCAGACTGAGCATTTCACAGTCTGTGCCGAACTGCCAGTAACTCAAACCTCTCACCTGTACCATGGGTGATAATGTATAGTTGGAATAACTTGCAGAGACTAAAGGAGGACGAGTATGTATGACCTCACCTAAAATTCCACCTGGCGGCTGGAACCTCTTCGCGCGCGTGCTGCAAGAGGTCCTTGTAGCGCACGGGTTGACCATTGGGTACCTCGATGATCGGGTGAAGCTTCATCCTGAGAAGGTACGGCGGCTGCAACGCTCCCTCAAGGTACCTAAGAGTTTTCCCGTCTTGAACATTGACGAAATGGAGCAGGTCTTCACCGTCTTCCATTTGAAGAGACAGGAGAAGGTGCGACTGCGGGCAGCGCTGCTAGCCACCGCGATTGAAGAGATGTTAATGGATCGCATTCACCCGGACGATGCCCTGCGGGCGGCAGAGCAAATCCTACCGATCATTGAGCAGGCGCTGCAAGCCTATGCCGATGACCCGATCGGGATTGGTGCGATCAAAGGAGAACGATCACCGATGGCGAAAGAGCGGGAAAGCGAGATTGAGCGCGAACTGGGTGGCGCATTAGCCGCCATTGACCGGGCAACGCTGGCGCTGCACCTGAGCCACAATACCGATGCTCATGCTGAGCGCGTGGAGCGGGTGCGGCAAGCGCACGATGGCTTTGCGTCGGCGCTGGCGCTGCTCGAGACGGTGGAACCTGCCGTCAAATCAACAGAAGCCTGGCACGTCTGGCATCAAGAGGCGCAGCATGGACTTGCTGCTACGAAGCAGCGCCTGATTGATCTGGGTGCGTAGCTGCTTGTCGCATGGAACCTGGCACAACACCTTAGAAAGCGGTCCAGTCTTTGCGCGTATGCTCGGTTCCATTCTTCCTCACAAGACCTATGCAGGAGAGCGGCAGAACGCTGCCGATAACATGCACATTTCGTCTCTCTACACCCTCAAATGACAGTGCCGATAACCTGTTTCAGTCTTAGCGTACGTTCCGGCTCCGTTACTACATTACCCCAATTAGAAAGCGATCATTTTTGTGCAAGCCACTGGCTGCTTTCCAACTGTGAGGGTGTGATCTGTTCTGTTAACAAACGGCGAAAGACGCTCACACGATCCGGCCCTTGCAGCAGCGGGCGCATCAAGGCTTGCCCGCTGCTATAGGAGAGGCTATTGAGAGCCGTTACTGGCTGTTTCAAGAATGCCACTATCCGAGAGGAAATTTCTTCAGAGTAGAGCATGTACTTCATGAAGTACTGAACCACTTCTTCGTCTGATCTCCCTTCACCAAGCAGCAGCGCGGCATTGCCCCATACGCCTTCAAGCAATTCGGTTGCCTGACGCATCTCCAGCAAAGCCTGGGGATCGACTTCTATCTGGAACGTGGCATACACATGTTCCGCCATCCATTGTTCCGCTTCGCCGGGAGCTCTGTCCATGTCAGGGTACGTTTCCTGGCTTCAGCAAGGGCAGCTCTTCACTCATTGATGATCTTCTCCTGCTGCTCCAATTCTCTGCCCGGCCGCCGCCTTCTTGTTGTTGCTCGTCTCGCGGCGGCGACTGTGCGGAACTTCAAAACGCGCCGCAAGGTGACAGGGGAACTCATGGATATCCTGCCTTTCGAGATTTTTTCTGCTGCTGCTATTATATGCAGAGCTTTCCCGACATGCAAGCAGGTACGTTT
>Ga0207416_1003268_pt1 | contig 15865 bp, 21 predicted proteins | sample PaiPotPPM11metaG_FD_184107 | JGI IMG/M metagenome (GOLD analysis project Ga0207416, IMG submission 184107) | Iron sulfur acid spring bacterial and archeal communities from Banff, Canada, to study Microbial Dark Matter (Phase II) - Paint Pots PPM... ...
ATCGCGCGCTGTACGCCGCCGCGACCGGAATGGCCGCTCAACAACGCAATCTCGACGTCGTTTCCGATAACCTCGCAAATGCCGACGTCGCCGGGTTCAAGGGCTCGGTCGCGACGTTCGAAGTGTTGGCCGCGCCCGGCGAGCCTGGCGTGGGAACCGCAGTTACGGGCCAACACGCCGTCTTCACGCAGGGGAAGCTCATGAAGAGCCCGGGCGCATTCGATCTCGCCATCGACGGGCCGGGATTCTTTACGGTCGCCGATGGCAAGGGACGTAAAGGGTATACGCGCGATGGCGCGTTTTCGCGCGCGCCGGATGGTTCGCTCCGCAACGCGCAGGGCTGGCGGCTCGACGGCATTCGCATTCCGCAGGATGCGCTCGGCGCGCGGGTGGAGAGCGACGGGCGCCTGATCGTCACCACGGCTGGCGGCAAAACAACGATGGGGCGCATACGGCTTGCGGAGTTTGCCGCGCCCGAGGCGTTGCAGAGCGTCGGCGGCACGCTCTTCGCCGCTACGAGCGCGTCCGGGCGTGCCCGCACGATCGAACCCGGCGGCCCCAACGCTCCGCAGATTCGATTCGGTATGCTCGAGCAGTCCAACGTCTCGATCGTGGAATCGATGATGGAGATCATGGCCGCGCAACGGGCGTACGAAGCGAACGCTAAAGGCGTCCAAGCGGCCGACGAAATGCTGCGAATCGCCAACAACTTGCAACGTGGATAACGCGGCGGCCGGCGCGGTGGGACGCGCGTGCGAATCGTTGCTGCTCGCGCAGATGCTCGCGCCGATGACGAAGTCGTGGGGCGAATTCGGCTCGCTCGGTACGCAGAGCATTGCCGACGCGATTGCAGCACACGATACCGGCGGCTTTGCCGCTGCGATCGCGAGCGCCTTGGAAGCGCACCATGAGTGAAAGCGAACGCGAAGCGCAGATCCGGCGGCTGTTGCCGCTCGTACGCGCGATCGCGCGCCGCGTGCAGCGCGTCGTCCCTACCATGGAGTTGGACGATTTGATCGGCGACGGCAGTATCGGGCTCGTCCGCGCGGTAGATGCCTTCGATCCCGAGCGTGGAGCCTCGCTCGAGCACTATGCCAAGCATTTGATTGCGGGCACGATGCTCAACGGCATTCGGCGCATGGATCCCGTCCCCGAACGAGTACGCCGCGCCGTGCGCGACGGCGAAAATGCGCGGTATCGTCAGGCCGTGGAGGCCGGCACGATGCCGGCGGCCGACGCATTCGAACGCACGCGCCCGGCGCTTCGCCGGGCGGCCATGGTGGCGTATCGCGCGCAGCCGCTCTCGCTCGATTGCGCGTTGCCGGAGCGCGAGCGGCTCGCATGCGACTGGAGCCGCGATCCGGCGAACATCGTCGCCGAACGTAGTAGCGCGCACGAATTGCGCGTCCATCTACGCGGCCTTCCGCCGCGCCATCAAACCCTTCTTGCGCTGCACTATTTTGCGGACGAACCGCTGGCTAGGATAGGCTCGCGTATGGGCATATCCGCGCAGCGCGCCTCGCAGTTGCACGTCGCGGCGATCGCGCGCCTGCGCAAGCGGTATCATGCTCCGTCGCGTTGATATCGAGGAACGCCCGCCCTCGCTCGCGGCGGCCCTGGGCCTAGCGCAGAGCGAGCCGATCGTCGCCGCCGCGAGCGAAGCCGAGCACGACACCGCGCTGCTGCCGCACGATCATCCGCCGTGGGTGAAAGACGCGTTGAGCGTTTCGCAGCGCGCCCGTTCGCTTTTCGCGACCCTGCGCCCGGTCGTCATGCGGGTGCTCACGTTCTGGGATCATCGCGTTCGCTCGGCCACGATCGCCGGCCAACGCATCGGCATCGACCCCAGCGGCAGCTACCGCGCGTGGTGATGCCCTTGCATAACCGAACCAGATTGGATATACTAGTGGATGCCGAAGCTCGAAATTGACGGCTTTGAAGCCTACGTGTTCCTGAGAGGCGAACGCGGCCACCGGCCGCAGTTCATGTCTTTGGCAATAGCGGCGAGCTTGTCGTATGGCTCGATCCCGTCGGCGAGCGCGAGAATCGCGGAATGAAACTCAGCGAAACGCGGCGGGCGTTGCGCGCGGTCGCGGACCATCGCGACGGGTTACTGAAACTTTGGAGGCACTACCATGGCGACTAAAACGCCGGCTCTCACCAAGGCGCAGCACGACGCGGCAACGCGACGAGGCGATGAAAAGGCAAATCTCCCAACGGCGCTTGTCGCCGCGGGGCTCGATGAAAAGGCGAAGGCGGTGCGGTTGCGTTTCCGCTCCGGCATCGAGATCGCGATTCCGATCAAGGCGATAAGCGAAATCGCGAAGGCTCCGATCGCGATGCTGCGCGACGTGCGGGCGTCCCCAATGGGTGACGGCTTGCTCTTCAGCGAGTTCGGCGAAGCGATCTACGTTCCGGGACTCTTGCGGGATCTGCTCGCTGATGCGTTTGCCGGTGCGCTCGGGAAAATCGGCGGGCGGTCGCGATCGGATGCTAAGGTTCGCGCAGCTCGCAGAAATGGCCGCAAGGGCGGCCGCCCTCGCAAGGTGGTTGGATAAGGGCGGCCGTCACGCTAGCCGAAGTGGGCGACGATCGCGGCGATGACGGCGATGGTACCGATGAAGACGAAGTAGACGAGTGCTTCGGCCAGCAATAGTTCGTCATTGAGTCGGTCGAGTCGTTTCATCACGGTGCGCTCCTCCTCGCTCGAACAGTATGCCGAGGTAGGCTTGGAACCGCTGTAAGAATACGTTAGAATCGTGTTTTTAGAGCTTGCGCATCACCGCGCCCAGGAGCGACGCCAGCTTCGGGGCGGCGGCGTTTCCGACGGCGGTGATTTCGGCGTGGGCGGTGGACGGCGCGCCGGCGACGTTGGTGATGAGGCTGACGCCCAACACCTCCATGCCCAACGCTCGCGCCGCGATCGTTTCGAGCACGGTGGACATGCCGACCGCGTCGGCACCGATCGTCCGCAGATAGCGGGTCTCGGCGGGGGTCTCGTAATTCGGCCCCAAGAGCCCCGCGTACACGCCCGAGCGCAACGTGGGCATATCGCTCCCGGCGTGCGCCGCGATCGTGCGCAACCGCTGCGCGTACGCATCGTGCATGTCGATAAACGCATTGTCGGTGGGAACGCTCACAAACGGGTTGCGCCCGGTCAGATTGAGGTGGTCTTCAATGAGCATCAAGTCCCCGGGTGCGAAGGCCGGATTCAGCGACCCCGCAGCATTCGTCAGCACGACGGTGCGCGCACCCGCTGCTTTGGCCAGGCGCATGTTGACCGTGACTTGCTGCGGCGAGAACCCTTGGTAGAGATGCACGCGTCCGGCAAACACCAGCATGCGCTTTCCGTGCCACGTGCCGATTAAGGCCTCGCCGGCGTGCCCGGCCAGCGATGCGACGGGGAACCCCATGAGGTGATCGTAGGGGATCGAGGCCACGGGGAACGCATCGCGCAGTGCCGACGAGAGGCCGCTCCCAAGCACGATTGCGACGTCGATCGCTCCCCCGGCGGCAGTTTCGATCGCACTCGCGTCGTGCGCGAGAAGGCGGTCGTTCGGCGAGCGGCGATCGATCATTACGGCAAACTCCCTGTTGTAACGGCTGCGGTGAAGAGATTGTGTCCGGTCATCTGCGCGGGAACGGGTAAACCCATCAACGTCAGGAGCGTCGGCGCCACGTCGCCGAGTTTCCCGCCGCTCGCGAGCGTCCCGCGCAAGTCCGAGCCGATCAGGATAAACGGCACCGGATTGGTCGTGTGGGCGGTGAGCGCGTTGCCGTCCTTATCGAGTTTTTCCTCGGCGTTGCCGTGGTCTGCCGTGATCGCGAGCACGCCGCCTGCCTTCAGCACGGCATCGCTCAAACGGTGCAAGCATGCATCGAGAATTTGCACGCTCTCGATCGTCGGCTTCCATTTGCCGGTGTGCCCGACCATGTCGGCGTTGGCGTAGTTCATCACGATCGCGTCGTACGCGTTCTCCGCGAGCTTTTTTACGGCGAAATCGGTAATTTCGTTCGCGCGCATTGCGGGCGCCAAATCGTAGGTGGCGACGGTCCGATCCGAAGCAATCAGTTCGCGATCCTCGCCCGCGAACTGTTCTTCGCGGCCGCCGTTGAAGAAGTACGTGACGTGCGCGTATTTCTCGGTCTCCGCAAGACGGAGTTGGCGCAACCCGTTGCGGGATATCACGTCGCCGAACGTTTCGTACGTCGGGCGCGGGCCGAACAGGACCGGGTTGGGATAGGTCTCATCGTATTTCGTCATCGTGGCGAAAATGAGGTCGTGATACGATTTTGTGACGAACGGAACGTCGCCGTCGTTGAAGGCGGTCGTCATCTGTCGCGCCCGGTCGGGACGGAAATTGAAGAAGATGCAGGCGTCGCCGTCTTCGATCTGTCGCGATGGGCCGACGATGGTGGGCAGTACGAATTCATCGTCTTCACCCCGCGCGTACGCGGCATGCAGCGCGGCGATCGCATCGATACCGTGGTGGCCCGCTTTGCCGAATGCCAGCATGTCGTACGCGAGTTGCGTGCGTTCCCACCGTTTGTCGCGATCCATCGCATAGTAGCGTCCGCTCACGGTAGCGATGGAGCCGGGGCGGCCGACTGCGGCCAGGCGCTCTTCCAGTTGCTCGATGTAGCGCTCCGCGGATCGCGGCGGGGTGTCGCGGCCGTCGAGAAACGCGTGAATCGCGAGCCGCACGTCCGCGGCGACGGCGGCGCCGATAAGTGCGAAGAGGTGCTCGATCGAACTGTGCACTTGCCCGTCGGAGAGCAGCCCAAGCAGGTGTAACGTTCCTCCGGTGCCCTTTACGTGTGCGACCGTGCGAAGCAGGGTGGCGTTCTTGGCAAACGCGCCGGAGGCGATGTCTTCGTCGATCACCACCACGCCCTGGGGCACCACGCGCCCGCTGCCGAGATTGATGTGCCCGACCTCGCTGTTACCCATGATGCCTTTGGGCAATCCCACCGCTTCGCCCGACGCCTCGAGCGTCGTCCACGGATAGGTTTCAAAAAAGGCTCGCCAATGCGGCAGATCCGCAGCGGCGATTGCATTGCCGTATGCGTCGCTGTTGCATCCCCAGCCGTCGAGGATTGCCAGAACCATGGGGCGATTGTGCATGGGGATTCCGTTCTGTTAGATGAGCGACGCGTTCTGGACCAGATCGGCAAAAACATACGGATCTAGCGAAGCTCCACCGATGAGCCCACCGTTGATGTTGGGGCGTTCCATGTATGCGGCGGCGTTATCGGGCTTCATGCTTCCACCATACAATAGCGATGCCTCGGATAAACCCGGAAGGGCCGTGCGAATCAAACCCATCACGCGATCGGCCTGCGCCGCATCGCAGTTCAGGCCGGTGCCGATCGCCCAAATCGGCTCGTATGCTATCACGATACGCTGCAGATCGGGCGGCGGAATACCGTGTAATGCGGCGCGCACCTGCGCGACCACCAGCGCGTCGGTGCCTTCGGCCTCGCGCACTTCGAGCGATTCGCCGACCGCTACGATCGGCGTGATGCCGTGCGCGAGCGCGGCCTGCGTTTTGAGATTGACGGTTCGGTCGGTCTCGCCGCAATGCATCCGGCGTTCGGAATGGCCGACGATCACGTAACGCACGCCGAGTTCCGCGAGCATCGGCGCGCTAATCTCACCGGTATACGCGCCGCTGGGCTCCCAATGCATCGTCTGTGCCGCGAGGGCTACGCGCGCTTGGCTCGCAAGGGCTTCGCGCGCGGCGCAGAGCGCGGTAAACGGCGGAGCGATCGCGATCGCGACGTCGGCCGGAAGGTATGGCACGCGTTCCAAAAACGCCGCGACAAACGCGCGCGTCTCCGCGACCGTCTTGTGCATCTTCCAGTTGCCCGCAATGAGTGTCGCCGGCATGGGTTATGCGTGGACCGGCGGCTGCAGCGCCGCGACACCTGGCAACACGGCGCCCTCCAGAAACTCCAGCGTCGCTCCGCCGCCGGTCGAAACGTGGGTCATGCCGGCGGCAAAGCCGAGCATGTGCGCGGCAGCCGCGGCGTCGCCGCCGCCGACAACGCTCGTCGCGCCATGAAGCGTGGCCGTTGCGATCGCTTCTCCTACAACCTGGGTGCCGTGCCGATACGGCGGCTTTTCGTAGACGCCCATCGGGCCGTTGAAAACGATCGTCTTCGCCCCGGCGATTGCCGCGGCGTACGCCTGCGCGGTTTTGGGCCCGATATCGAGGATCATGTTCGCGCCGACCGCGTCGATCGCGACGACGTGCGCGTGCGTATCCGCATCGAACGCATCGGAGACCACCGCGTCAACCGGTAAATGCAGCGTGACGCCTTTGGCGCGTGCCGCTGCCAGAATCTGCTTGGCCGGTTCGAGGTCGCTATCTTTGAGCGACGATCCCACATCGATACCTTGCGCCGCGAGAAACGTGTTCGCCATGCCGCCGCCGATGCAGAAGGCATCGACGCGATCGAGGAGATGCGTGAAGACGCCGACCTTATCGCGTACTTTCGCTCCGCCGATCACACAGACGAAGGGATGCGGCGGATGATCGATGAGCGCAGCCAGTGCGCGAAGCTCGGCCTCCATCAGGAGCCCTGCGGCATTTGGCAGCAGGTGGGCGACGCCTTCGGTTGATGCATGCGCGCGGTGCGCGGTTCCGAATGCGTCGTTGACGTACAGGTCGCCGAGCGAGGCGAGTTCGCGCGCGAAGCCGGGATCGTTCTGCTCTTCACCGGCGTGAAAGCGCACGTTTTCGAGTACGAGGATCTCGCCGTCGCGTAAGGCGTTCGCGGCCGCTTGCGCCGCGGTGCCGATGCAATCCGGTGCGAAAGCCACCGCGAAGCCCAAGCGCTCGGCGAGCGCAGCAGCCACGGGACGCAACGAGTACTTTGGGTCTGCCTTGCCGTCGGGCCGCCCGAGGTGCGACATGACGATGATGCGCGCGCCGCGCTCGCGCAACGTTCGCAGCGTGGGGAGCGCTGCGTCGATGCGCGTGTAGTCGGCCACGGCGCCGTCGTTCATGGGAACGTTGAGGTCTTCGCGAAGCAGGACGCGTTTGCCGCGAACGTCCAGGTCGTCGATCGTGCGGAAATTCAAGGCGCGGTGCTAGGCGTTCGCCGGAATTTTTTCGAGGATCATCGAGGTGAGATCCGCCAGGCGACACGAGTATCCCCACTCGTTATCGTACCAGGCGGCGATTTGAATCAAATCCCCGTTGGCGTTGGAGAGTTTGCTATCGATGATCGAACTGAAGGGCGAGCGCTTGAAATCGCTGGAGACCAGCTCCTCTTCGCAGTACTGCACGTAGGCTTTCAAATCGGTTTGGCTGCTGCGCTGCAGGATCGCGTTCAATTCGGCCTTGGTCGTTTCGCGCTTCACTTGCGCGACGAGGTAGATCATCGAGACGGTCGGCGTCGGTACTCGCAGCGCGAACCCGTCGAACGTTCCCTCGATCTCCGGAATGGTTAGGTAGAGCGCTTTCGCAGCACCGGTCGACGTCGGGATGATGTTGGTCGCGGCATTGCGCGCGCGGCGCAGATCTTTGTGCGGAGCGTCGAGGATATTTTGATCGTTGGTGTACGAATGGATCGTCGTCATAAAGCCCTTGACCCAGCCGAGGTGTTCGACGATCGGCCTGACTGCCGTCGCCAAGCAGTTGGTCGTGCAGGATGCATTCGAGATGATGTTGTGCACGGCCGGGTCGTATTGCTGGTGGTTGACGCCCAGCACGACCGTGATATCTTCGCCCTTGGCCGGCGCCGAGATGATGACTTTTTTAGCGCCTCCGCCGTCGATGTGCGCGCGCGCCTTGGCCGCGTCGGTAAAGAGTCCCGTCGATTCTATGACCACGTCGACGCCGAGCTGCTTCCAGGGCAGTTTGCCCGGATCGCGTTCGGCGAGAACTCTTATGCGCTGGTTATCGATCGCCAGCGTATCGCCGTCGACGCCGACGCTGCCGCCGAACGTGCCGTAGTTGCTGTCGTACTTAAAGAGGTGCGCGCATTCCGCGGCACTGGTCAAATCGTTGACCGCGACGATCTCGACGCCGGGGTGGCGCTCCATCAACGCCTTGGCGAAATTTCTCCCGATGCGGCCGAAGCCGTTGATTCCAATTCGCATGCACCAGCTCTCCGTGGACGTAGCGCGGTTTTACCGTGGGTTCCAGGATTTACCGGGCTTGCTCCCTTGAGCCCTTCCAGACCGAAGCTTGGCCGCTAGGCGCGTGAGGGCGGTGAGGCGGCTGGAGACCGTGGGTTTGCCGATGGGCGGGTTGCAACGATTGCCGATTTCTGCGAGGGATTCGCCAGGATGGGCAAGGCGAAGCTCCGCGATTTCTCGCAATGGAGGCGAGAGTTGGCCCAGGCCATAGGCATTCGCGATATAGGTTATCGTCTGGCTTTGGTTCGCCGCCGCCGCAGCCGCCCGTTGCAGATTCGCCGCCTCGGTGTTGACCAGCCGATGGATGCGGTTCTTGGTCTCGCGAAGCGCTCGAATATCCTCGAGATGGAGCAACGCTCCGAACGCGCCGATGAGCGTGAGTACGTCGGCGATCGCTTCAAAATCTTTGAAGTAGATGACGGTGCGACGCTTGCGAACGGTCTGCTTCGGGGCGCGCCCGGTGCTCCGCAGCATCCAAGCGAGGCGCTCGGCTAACGCGGGGTCGGCAACGACGAACTCCAAGTGGTATCCGTGGCTGCCCTCCGCCAGCGAACCGCATGCGAGAAAGGCGGCGCGCACCTCCATGATGCGATCGCACTTATGCGCGGGTTTAGGCGATATCACCCGGAGCCGCTCGGGTAACGAGATGGCAAAGGTTGGCAGATGCGCGAGACGCGTTACGGGTAACGATTCGATAGGATGGGCTTTGCGGTCGTCGACGAGCGACCAGAAGAGGCGCGCGATGGCATTACGGTGCGTGATGAAGGCGGTTCGTTCGGGGTTCGCGCCATAGAGCGCGAGGCCGAAGATCAATGCATCGCGACAGTGCGCGTTGCCCGGGAGATCGCGCGTGAGCGCATCCTTCGCGTCGGCGCCCAGGCCGCTTCCCCGCTTGGATGCGGCTCGTTCCTTTACATCCATGCGCGTTCGCCCAGCGTTCGCCGCGCGGCCGCTTCGGCCGCCGCCGCAAGCAGTTCGGCCGCGTCGCGCATCGATTCCGCGACGGAAATCTGCGGGGGTGCGATGGGTACGACGCCGATTCCGCACCGCGCGAGAGGTTCCACAACGTCCGGATCGACGGCTCCGCCAAACGCAATAACCGGAACGCTCTGCGCGCGCGCGAGTGCGGCGACGCCGGAGACCGTTTTGCCGTGCAGGGTCTGCGCGTCGATTTTGCCTTCGCCCGTCATGCAGAGCGCGACACCTCGCAACAATTCCGCCAGGTTCCACTCCCGGCCGATCAGGGCGACGCCGGATTCCATGTGCGCGCCGAGAAATGCGAGCAGCGCGAACCCCAAACCGCCGGCCGCCCCTGCCCCCGGTTCGTTGCGATAGTCGTGCTGCAGCGTACGTTCGGCCACGTCGGCAATATGCGCCAGCACCCGGTCGAGCAACGCGATCTGTTCCGGATCGGCGCCCTTCTGCGCGGCAAACGTGCGCGCGGCACCGTCGGGGCCGCAGAGCGGATTATCGACGTCAACCGCGACGTCGATGCGCACCCTCGCGAGCCGTGCATCGAGCGCCTGCACGTTGATCGTCGCCAAGCGTTCGTAGGCTGCCATTCCCGTACCGATGGCCACGCCGTCAGCATCGAGAAAGCGAACGCCGAGCGCGCGCAGCATACCGACGCCGGCATCGTTCGTTGCGCTACCACCGACCGCTACGATCACGCGATCGGCGCCGGCGTCGAGCGCCGCTCGTATCAATTCTCCCGTGCCGAACGTATCGGCATTCATCGGATCGTACTGCGAGGGTTCGAGGAGCCCAAGGCCCGACGCGCTCGCCATTTCCACGATGGCCGTGCCGCCGGCGAGCGCGTACACCGCTTCGACCGGGTCGCCGAGCGGCCCACGAACGCGTGCGGTCGCGCGCGCCGCGCCGCGCTCCAAAAAGACGTCGACCGTCCCCTCGCCGCCGTCGGCCATCGGGCATAGCAGGCATCGCGCGTCCGGCCTAGCCGCGAGCACGCCGCGTTGCATCGCGTGCGCCGCTTGGGTAGCCGTAAGGCTGCCTTTGAACTTATCCGGAGCGATGAGAACGGTGATACCCACGTGCTAAAAACATTCCCCCAGGCTGCGCCTGCGGCCTCGTCGTCCATCCGGCAGGCATGGGCACCATAGCCTATGAGTCGTGATCGATTGGCGAGGAGTGTGGTAGTATGGCACTATGGCGATGCGTAAAATGACGTTCACCCTGCCCGAACCGCTAGCTGTACTGCTTACCAAGCAGGTGGCTGCTCGCGATCGCTCGAGGTACGTCGCGGAAGCAGTAGCGGAGCGCCTAGCCGCGCGCGAGCGCCGCCTGATTCGGTCTTGCGAGGTTGCGAACGATTCGGCTGACGTCTTGGACATCGAGCGCGAATTCGATGCCTTACCCGACGCCACGAGCGAATCGTGGCATGGGCGCTAGCCCGCGACGCGGCGAGGTCTGGTGGGTCGCGCTCGATCCGGCACAGGGCTCGGAGATCCAAAAAACCCGGCCGTGCATCGTGTTGACGAGCGATATCGTAAACGCCCGCCGGCGCACGGTAGTGGTCGTTCCGCTCTCGAGCGCGCCGCGCGAGAGCCCGCCTCTTTTGATTGCGCTGAACTCTATCGGTAGGCCGGCGGTCGCGGTCCTCGACCAGCTTCGCGCGGTTACGAAAGAACGGCTGCGCGAAAAATTGGGAGACGTAGCGCCGACAGAATTGAGCGCTATCGAGGATGGCCTTCGAGAAATTCTAGAACTGTGAGCGCGCGTGCAGTTACATCCATTCGATCGGGTCGTCTTTGCGCGTGTCGATGATTTCGTAGAGATCGGCGGGCTTTACTGACGGCGTCATGCGCAGCGGAACGTCGCGAACGCGCACGGTGACGAATTTGCTCGCATAGTGGATTTCCAGCACGTCGCCGGGCTTCACGCTATAGGCCGGTTTGACCGGCTTTCCGTCTTTGGTGATGCGCCCGTGCTCGAGCGCTTCGTGCGCCTCGGTGCGTCGCTTCGAAAGCCGCGCGACCTTCATGAATTTATCGAGTCGCATAGATAGGACTCTTCGCAGACTCTCGGCGTTATCTTTCCTCCCGCGCGTCCAACAAGCTCGGCGAGCGTTTGGGCGGGAGGACGGGGGCGTCCGATGCGCGATAGAAGCCGGATGGCGCAAGCGCAGAGCCCACGGCGGCCGGGGATCAATATCTTCGATGACACCAAGCCGATGTGGCGGATTTTTCTCGTCTTCCTGATACCGTTGATGATCAGCAACGTTCTGCAATCCGCTTCCCAGACGTTCAGTTTTATTTTCTTAGGGCGAATGCTCGGCGTCGACGCATTGGCGGCCGTTTCGGCGGTATTCCCCGTCGTGTTTTTGCTGTTCTCGTTCTTGATCGGGATCGCGAGCGGCAGCACGGTGCTGATCGGGCAGGCCTTCGGCGCGGGCGACCAGCACCGCGTGAAGAAAATCGCCGGTACCGTGCTCGGGGCGACGTTGCTCTTCGCCATCTTCGTGGCGGTGGTGGGGACATTGGTCTCTCCGTATATGCTGACCCTCCTCGGGACTCCGGCATCGATTCTGAAAGAAGCCGATGCCTATACGCGCGTCGTGTTCCTCACCGCGCCGGTCATCTTTCCGTATTTGGTGTTCACGACGTTTCTGCGCGGCACCGGCGATTCGAAGACGCCGTTGTGGTTTCTCATCGTCAGCACCGTATTGACGATTCTCTTTACCCCGGCGCTCATTCGTGGCTGGTTCGGTTTGCCGCAGCTCGGCGTCGTCAGCGCGGCCATCGCCGGGCTGCTCAGCCAGGGGATCGCATTCGCGGCGATGCTGGTGATGCTCGCGCGCGTGAAGCATCCGCTGAGATTCGACGCCGAGATGGCGCGCGATATGCTCTTCGACCCGAAGATTCTCTGGCTGGTCGTAAGGATCGGCGTTCCGACGGGCCTGCAAGTGATCATGGTCTCGCTTGCGGAGATTGCGGTGATCAGCTTCGTGAATCGCTTCGGAGCTAATGCCACGGCGGCATATGGAGCCGTCAACCAAATTATCGGCTACGTGCAGTTTCCGGCGATATCGATCAGCATCGCCGCTTCGATTTTCGGGGCGCAGTGCATCGGCGCGCGACGCGAGGATAGGCTCGGCAGCGTCGTGCGTTCGGCCGTGATGCTCAATTACATCATCGGCGGCATCCTGATCGCGATCTGCTACATCTTCGCGAACGTCTTGATCGGCTGGTTTATCACGGACCCGGCAACGATCCAAGTCGCTCACGGCCTGCTGGTGATTACGCTGTGGAGTTATCTCCTCTTCGGTAATAGCGCCGTCATCAGCGGCGTGATGCGCAGCAGCGGCACGGTGCTCTGGCCTACCATCAACGGCATCTTCGCCATCTGGGCCGTCGAAGTGCCCGCGGCGTTCATCCTCATGCAGCACTACGGTTTGCGCGGCGTGTGGATGGGCTACCCGATCTCGTACGCCTTCGTGCTTTGCGCGCAGTTTACATACTATAAAGTGGTGTGGCAGAAAAAGACGCACGCGCGTCTGGTCTAGCAGGTTGCGGAAAAAATCCCCGCACCAATCCCGCGGGCGCTTTTGGACGCTTTCTTCGTTGCTCATCAGTCACAACGCTACGGCGTTGCTCCTTCTGCGCGCCTCGAAATCGCCCAAAAATCGCTCCGCGGATATTGGCACGCGGCTTTTTCCGCAACCTGCTAGGCGTCCGCTACACTTCACCGATCATGATGTCGGGCATGCCTTCGAAGAAGTTTTTGATGTCGCCCAGCACATGGCGGCCGGCGTCGCTCGCCATCGCCGTACTGTAGGCTTGCATGCTCTCGAAGTAGAGGGTAGTGATGATTTGATAGGGCGCCGGGTCGCCGGTGGGGGTGCCGACTATTTTGCGCACCTCGCTCGCTTTGAGCCCGTATTCGGTGAGCGTATTTTCGACCATCTGAACGTGCGAGCCGTAATAGTAATCGGTGTTCATCTTGTTTCCGGTTGGGTAGGCGACGGTGATTGCGATCATGGACGCTCCTTGGCAAAGCGGTGATTAGATGCGCTTATTCGCTTTGGGTGTGACGCACGTGCCGCTCGCGCGGCAAACGATCGTCGGTTCGGTTAGGGCATCGGCGGCGCTGGGAGAGATATCGGTGCGCGCGGCAATCACCTTGCGCGCCTCGAACTCCATCTTGCGCGACGACGTGCCAACGTGCACGATGCGCCCACGCGCTTCGATATAATCGCCGGCGTAGACGGGGGCGAGAAACTCGACGGAATCGTAGGCGACAAACAGCCCTTCGTCGCCGTCCATGCGGATGAGCAATTCGGTTGCGACGTCGCCGAAGAGGGCGAGCATCCGCGCCCCGTCGACGAGATCGCCGCCGTAGTGCGCGTCGTGCGCGCTCATACGCAGCCGAATCAGGCTGCTTGGGTCTTCGCCTGTTTCCATAATTCCTCGAGTTCGTCGAGCGAGAGATCGGCGAGCGCCTTGCCGTTTGCGGCGACGCGTTCTTCCATGAACCGGAAGCGCCGGTAGAATTTTTCGTTGGCTTCGCGCATCGCCGCTTCGGCATCGATGCCGAGCGCGCGCGAGAGATTGACGATGGTGAAGAAGACGTCGCCGAGTTCTTCGCGCACGTGGTCGTCGTCGTTCTTCGCGCGGCGCGCTTCGCTCAACTCGGTCAACTCTTCGTGAAGTTTATCCAAAACGCCGGAGATATCGGGCCAGTCGAAGCCGACGCGCGCGGCTTTTTCTTGCATCCGCTGCCCACGTTGCAGGGCGCCGAGATGCTTCGGAATGCCGTCGAGGCGACTGGCGCGTTTCTGCCCGGTCTTTTCTTGCGACTTGAGCTTCTCCCAGCTGCGCCACTGCGAATCGACGTCTTCAATAACGGCGCTGCCGAACACGTGGGGGTGCCGGCGAACCATCTTGTTCGAGAGTGCGTCGATCACGTCGGCCACGGTGAAGGCCCCGGTCTCGGAGCCCAACTGCGCGTGGAAGACGATCTGCAGCAACAGGTCGCCGAGTTCTTCGCAGAGTTCACTCGCATCCTCGTTCTCGATCGCTTCGACCACTTCGTACGTCTCTTCGATGAGATAGGGAACCAGCGTGCGGTGCGTTTGCTCGCGATCCCACGGGCAGCCCAGGCGCAGGCGAGCCATGATTTCGATGAGGTCGTCCCACGAATAGTGCGAGGACTGCGGCGGAAGCGGTACGAGCGGCATCGTGATCGACGCCGACAGCGTTGCGTGCGGCATGCCGGGCACGATCGCGGTTTCGATATCGCGCGCTTCGAGAGCGCGCAGCAATAGTGGGAGGCCCGGAAAATCGGAGAGCGGGTTGCCTAGCACGCCGATCCCGAGATCGCCGCGCTCGCGCATCGCATCGATGCGGACGGCGAAGCGCTCGATTTCGTCGGCGCCGCCGCGCACGATCAGCGCCGCGTCCGATGCGACGTCGTCGGTCAGAGCGACGCCCGCGCTCGCAAGATACGCTTGGAGATCGGCCGGGGCTAAAAGCACGAGCGCATGCGCGACGCTCCGCAGCGCTTCCACGCTCCCAAGCGTCATCAGACTAGGATCGCCGGGGCCCAACCCCACGATTCGCACCACCATCAGTCGCCGTTCATTCTCCGCCCACAACCCTTCCCCCCGGACAGCAATACGCTTACCCTCCGAATAGAGAGAACGGCCGCCCAAAGGGCGACCGTTCTCGGGACTTTAGCGTGCAAAGCTTCAGCTTTGCGCGATAAAGTCTTAGGGGGGGGACGACGCGGCGGGTGCAGCGGCCGGCGGCGGCGACGGGAAGAGTCCCGCGAAGCGCGGGTCGTTGACGGTGATGGTCGCCTTCTCTTGCAGACCGGCCAGGAACGGCTGGATCAGCGGAGCTTCCTGCTGCTGGCGCAGAAGGTCGGCGATGCGGTCGTGCGTGTTGGCGAGCGTGGCTTTGACGCCGGGCTGACGCTTTTCGACTTGAATGATGTGGTAGCCGAACGGCGATTTCACCGGAGCGCTGATCTTGCCGATCGGAAGCGAGAATGCGGCCTGATCGAATGCCGGGACCATCTGGCCGCGGCGGAACCAACCGAGCTCGCCGCCCTTATCCTTGCTGCCGGGATCCATCGAGTACTGTTTGGCGAGGGCCGAGAACTTCGCGCCCGCCTTGAGCCGTGCTTCGATCTTGTTCGCGGTTGCGAGATCCGGCACTAAGATGTGGCGCGCGTCCACTTGCGCGGGCGTGTCGAACGCTGCGTGATTCTTCGCGAAGTACGCGGAGATCTGCGCGTCGGAAACCTTGACGCTGCCGCCGACGGCCTTATCCAGGATGATTTGCTCGCGCAGGGCGTTGTGGACGTCGGCTTCGGTTAAGCCGCGCGCCTTGAGCATGTCACCCCACGAGCCGTTGGGGAAGTTCGCCTTGAGCTGGTCTTCACGCGCGGCGATATCCGCGTCGGTAACGTTGATGTTGTTGTTCTTCGCGTACTGCGCGATGAGCGCTTCCTGCACCATCTGCTGCAGCGTACCGCGCGCGGCCGGGCTGCCTTCGAGCTTCGAATCGAACGAAGCTTGGCTGATCGCTTGGCCGTTGACGGTAGCGATCGTTCCGCCGCTCGAGCACGCAACCAGCGTGCCGGCGAGGAGAGCGGTGGCGAGGCCCGCGAGTATGCGGTGGGCTTTCGACATGGTCGGCTCCAGTGGGATAACGTCAGAGTGAATAGACGCGGCGCCAGAGCGACGCCACGTCG
>Ga0207416_1003270_pt1 | contig 15857 bp, 12 predicted proteins | sample PaiPotPPM11metaG_FD_184107 | JGI IMG/M metagenome (GOLD analysis project Ga0207416, IMG submission 184107) | Iron sulfur acid spring bacterial and archeal communities from Banff, Canada, to study Microbial Dark Matter (Phase II) - Paint Pots PPM... ...
GCGCCAGGTCGATCAATACTGAACTGCTTTCCATCCCTTCTGGAGTTCGATAAATGAGTTACTTGCACCCCTCTCAAGCGCGACCCCTGTTCATGCAACCAACTCGAATCCCCTGGCATTCGCCATCATCGAAAATTTCAATCGCTCAAGCGCGACCCCTGTTCATGCAACCCCCGGTCGTGTGAACCCAGACGAGAGGCCTGATTGACCTGGCTGTTGCGAGAGGCTTGTAACGAAGGTTATTATAGCACATCTATTTGCACCTTATCAACCCCTGAAAGAGGATTTTGAGCGTAATTTGGGCTGCGAGAGGCTATGCTCAAGGGTGTGACAGCCGGGCCTCTCGCGTGATGGAGTTTAGACAGCGTTTGTTGAATAGTGTAACGCAACAGGAGACTTTTGGGCGTGGTAGAACACCGCGTCTTATTGCGGCTCATAGTCTCCCTGCTCCATTGAGTAGACTCATACATTACCAGCCTCGACTACAGCCGTACTCATCGTCGTCTCCGCAATATAGCGCATGTCCATCTCTTCCAGCACCTTCTTTTTGCCGAGCAGGAGCTTTGCCATGTCGAAGGCGCGGTTCAACTGATCTTTTTCAAGTTCGTAGCCGAGGTCGCGCATCTGGGCTGCGAGGGCGGCGCGGCCTGAGAGCTTGCCCATGTGCATCCGGCGGTCGGCTGAGGTGAGGCCGATGGATTCGGGGGTCATGATCTCGTAGGTACGCGCGTCTTTGAGTACGCCGTCCTGGTGGATGCCGCCGCCATGCGCGAAGGCGTTGGCGCCTACGACGGACTTTGTCCACTGCGGCTGCATACCGGATAGGCGGGCGACGAGGCGACTGGTCGGGACGAGCTTTGTGGTATCGACTTTGACATCCATGCCGAGGTCGGCGGTGCGGGTGCGGATCGCCATTACTACGTCTTCGGTGGCGGCATTGCCGGCTCGCTCGCCGAGGCCGTTGATACAGGTATCGACGCGCTCGGCGCCGTTGCGCAAGCCTTCCAGGGCATTGGCGACGGCCAGGCCGAGGTCATCGTGGCAGTGGGCGGAGATGCGCGCCTGGGGGAACTCTTGCTTGACATCGGCCACCAGTTTGCCGAACTCCCAGGGCAGGGCAAAGCCCACTGTGTCGCAGAGGGTAACGAAACGCACGCCCTCTTTGATGATGGTCTCGCATACTTCGAGGATAAAGTCGTGTTCGGTGCGCGTGGTGTCTTCGAGGGCGAAATCGACGTTTTCGGTGAAGGAGCGGCCCAGGGCTACCGCCGCTTTCGCCAGTTCTAATACCTCTGCGCGGGTCTTGTTCAGTTTGACCTTGCGGTGCAGGGGCGAGACGCTGATAAAGGGCTGGATAGCAGAATGAGCGGCGATTTTTACCGCGTCCCAGGCGCGTTCGATGTCGGCGGGGTTGGCGCGGGCGATGGCGCAGATCTCGGCGTTGTCTACCTTCGAGGCAATCAGGCGCACGGCCTCGAATTCACCCGGCGAGGAGATGGGGAAGCCGCAGTCCAGGGTGTCGAAGCCCATATCGGCCAATGCCTGCGCGATCGCCAGCTTTTCTTCAGGGAAGTAGTTCACGCCGGGGGTTTGTTCACCATCGCGCAGCGTGGTTTCGTAAAACTTGATGATGCGGGGTTCTGTCATAGTACATCACTCCTTCTGCAAGTACATCCTTTTTATGCCTTCGCAACGAACCTTACAGAGAACAGGAGTTGAATGGGACACTGAGCTTCATCGAATGAGGTATATAAAGCACCGAAAAACAGTACTGGTACCCCTTAAAGCCGCCGTCCGAAACTCCTTTGTTTCGACTTTCCATTGTGTGAGACTGCTTCACAAGGAAAATTATACGCACCTTGCAGGGGGATTCGCAAGCAGTTTATTCCTTCATGAAAGAGATTGTTTCGCAACATCACAGCCCAAGACTGTTATGTTCTTTCTTAAATCTGTCTAAACTATGTTGATGATAGCAGGGACAGGGAGGAGTTCGTTAGCTAACAAATCTGAGGAAGTAAATCTAGCATATCTCGCTATATAAGTTTTTCAATATTAATTTCTTTCGAAAAAGCGTTGATTTTCTATCGAAAATGTGTTAGAATATGTTAACAGTATCAATAATGTTGGGATGGAGTCTGAATCGTGAATCAAGAAACGGTTCTCGTAAAAGTTAGTGCTTATGCCCCGGCAGAGCAAGTAGAACAGTTACGTCAGACTTTGTCACAGGCTGAACGTGCTTTTCACCACAGCCAACTACCTTACGATGTGACGATTACACGGCCTACCAGTGTTGCTCTTATTCTAGCTGAGTGGCAAGTTCCAGTACCTCTTATCGAAACAGTTGTGTGGAGCGCTGCATTACATAAGGTAGACCGCGATCAACTTCTTGCCAATTTAGATGCAGACCGGTTTCGGCTAGCTATCAATCTCATCAATTTTATGGGCTTTCTTACCGAATGTCGCCACCGGCGGCAAAAGTGCGAAGTAAATCTTGCAGTGTTGAAAGACTTCTGGCGCGAAGGATTTTTCGTCCTTGTCATGGCAATGTTCTTAGATGCGTTACGCCATTGCGCACATTCCCATACAATACGAGACAAGAAGGAAATGGCCGCCCAGGCGCATACGATATTTGAGCCTATTGTATCAACGCATCTCGGCCTGCTGTCGGTAGAACATGAATTGCGTGACCTGTCCTTTGAGTGCGAGGACGCACAGAAGTATGCGGAGGCAAAGGGACGCATTCATCATCAACGGCAAATACAAGAGCCCGCTATCGATAGCATCGAGTCAGATGTAAAAGGCAAAGCGCACGAATATGGATTCGTTGATCTGAAATTGGAACGTGACTTTGCCCATCCTTATATGATAAAATCATCGAAACAGCAAGGCCGACTTCGCCTGCGTGACCTGGTTTCATTTGTAGTACTCCTTCCAGACGAGGATACCTGCTTCCGCTTCCTTCGCGTATTACGCATGCTTGGCAATGCCCACGAAGTTCCTTCCCGGCCAGGCGAGGATCATTCGCTCCATTCCCGCATAGATATAGCTCCGTATGGGCCTATCAATTTCTCTATCAGGACTCCCGACCAGGATAAAGAAGTCCGCTTCGGCGTGTTGAACCAGTGGCAGAACGGCGAGAAAAAGGTATTCGAGAATGCTGCCGATTTGATACCCCATTCCCGGTCTGGTATCTTTGTCTATACCATGCACGGCGAACCGCATCTTCTTCCTCATCGGGCAACACCTGTGGACCTGGCATATAAGGTCAACGAGATGATAGGTCATCGCTACAGCATAGCGTATATATTTGGGAAGGAGTTTGTAAAGAGCGACTATCCCCTGGAAGATGGTGACATTGTGGAGATCAGAACCGGACATCATGCTGAACCAGACCGGGCGTGGCTAAAGAGCGTGCAAACAAAAGAAGCTCGTAAATACATTCGACAATGGGAAGCTCACCATGCAAAGCAGAGCCGTGCGCAAGGGAACACTTCTAAAGTACCTCCTTCCAGAGAGATTACCGACGCGGTAGCTCTTCCACCCGAATACGAGGGGGCAGCATGTCGTATATGCACTGTTTGTAAGCCGCATCCACCGCAACCCATCTGGGCTAATGTTACTCTTCATGGCCTTACAATTCACCAGATCAGTTGTACTAGCATACACAATCGCACGCAAACGATATCAGTCTCCTGGAGACCGAGCAATCTACGGTCTGTCTCGCGCGTTCTGACTTTAGAAGCCTGGGATCACGTGGGCTTGCTGCGCGAAGTCGCTGAGAAGATCGCAGCGTGTAACATAAATGTTGTGGAAATTCAGGCGGAAAGCCGTACGGATACGACCGCTCACTTTGCCATCTCTCTACAGGAGAAGAATCCGGAGGTGGTTGAGAAATTAAGTCACGCGCTATACGAAATAAGCGCTGTGAACAGCATTACGGTTGATCAACCCAAAGAAATAGCAATTAGCGCTCCCTATGTCACCCGTGGAGACTCGAGAAAAATCAACCCTTATACCAACCAACCTGTTGTCAGTCCAAGCATTTTCTTCGGGCGACGCGATGAAATACTTCACATATGGAGAACTTTGCAGAGCGGAGGACGCCAGAACTCTATTTTGTTCTGGGGACAACAGCGTATCGGGAAGACCTCCCTTCTCAGGCACTTCGAAGCGCGCGCATTAGAAGATTCCAGCCCTTACTATGTGCCCGTACATCTCAGCATACTGAAATGGCAATATCACCATCGAACCAATGACCTGGTATTGTGGTTTGCCAGCCAGATGGACGAAGCTCTGACTCAAATTTCTTCAAGACGCGAATTCCACTTTAGACTGCCAAAGCTTAATCAATCGCATTTTCAAAAGAATCCTGTTGAAGCGCTTGCAGAGTACTTTGGTCAAATACAGCAGGCGGTATCCCCGTCACAGCTTATTGTGATGATCGATGAGTTCCAGCAGTTGAGCCTGGCGCCAAATCGGCAAAGCGAAGTACTGATAGAGGCACTGGAGCATCTGCTAGCAACATTTCGCGACATTTCTTTCATATTTGCCGGCTGGGGTAGTAGAAGCCATATCCTCTATCGACTTCATAGGTTTGCTGACCTCGTTCCCCTGGGCGTGCTCGAAAGCGCAGCCGCGGAACATTTGATACGTCTCCCTGTGCGACCGTTTCTGTATGAGGCGGATGTCGTCGAAAAGATCCTGGATGTGACTCACTGTCATCCCTATTACATCCATCTGATCTGTGGCTCTATGATCGATGATGCCATGGATCGACCGGTCACTCAACGTGTTTTGACTGAGAAAGACTTTGATAAGGCTCTTGAAAAATTGGTAGCGGGTAATGCCGGCCCTTTCAGCCATCTCCTGGAAGCAACACATAACAGCGATATTGTTCTTGACGCGCTCGCACGCGCATCAAGGACAGAAGATCGCTACGTGGAATTGCCGGCCTTACTGCGTCAATTGAATGAGGAGCTTTCCCTCGATCAAGTATCATTCGTACTCGATGTCCTGACAGAACTCGCAGTGCTGGAACGTTCGAACGACGACAAAGATGCCCATCGCATCCTTGTGCCGCTGTTCCAGCAATGGCTCAAGAGAAACCCGCTGCACTCCTAGTTCACAATGAGGAAAATATGCCACAATCTTCGTCTGCTAACCCTTACGAGAATCCTTATCCCGTCGAACATCCAGCATTACTTTATGGCCGGCATGAAGTACTCCAACGCATATTTCGCCGCCTGTTTTGGACGGAACCTCCTCCTTCTTTGCAACTTACCGGGCTTGCACGTTATGGCAAATCTTCTGTATTAAATGTCATCAGTTGCCTGAATGATCCCCGTTACTCAGATCACTTTATGCAAGAATTTGGCTTAGAGCGGGAGCGTTTGAAGAATACCCTTGTGGTACATGTGAATTGTGCTGGTTTATCGATAAACGACTCTTCTCAGTTCTGGAATCTGATGAATCAACAACTGACCCGTGCCCTATCGGCATCCTTAAATAAGACAGACATACAGCAGGGCGGTATCACGTTCGAGGACTTTAGCAGAAGACTCTTCGACCTGAAGAAGTATAAATTGCTCGTCTTCCTCTTTGATGCATTTGAGCGTATAGTGCGCCAGGCCTATATAGATGTCTCTCACAATCTCCGCTTTCTACTCGAGGAAAGCAAGGGGCGCCTCGCCTATATTACTGCAACTCCTCGCACGCTCTATGACTACTATAAAGTGCGGGCTGATGCGAAAGATATGGCCCCCTTATTCAGTTATTTTGATCCCGAACCCATCTATCTCGGCTCACTTGAGTCAGAAGGGGTCCGAAACTTCATCAAAACGCCTTCTGCAAATAATGGGGTAACTTTCTCAAATGAGGACATAGAGTTTGTGCTTAACAAAGGTGGTCAGCACCCTGATCTCATTCGCTTACTCTGCAAGTATCTTTTTGATCATCGTATCTCATCTCCTGATAAGAAGATTGCTTATGTCGCTCTGTATGAACAGCTCGAGAGATACTTTGAGCCATTTTGCAATCTTATCAAGAAGGAACTTTCTGAAACGCAACTCCAGGCTCTTGTTCATGTAGCAATATATTCAAATGTGAGAGAGATTCCAGGTAGAGTTCAAGACGAATTAATCAAACTTGGCTTGCTCATACACGATCCTGAAAAGAACCAGTTTCACATCTTTTCAGAGGTCTTTAGCAATTTCTTATCTAAAGAGGAGCCTGTCGAAACGAAGCCGGTAAGGTTTGAAAATGAGCCGGAACAGAGAGGAGCCTCGTCAGTAAGCAATCAGGAGGCTTCATCTCCTCCTACTATGAAAGTTTGGGAAAGACGCAGATCGGTTCAAGTTGGAGATAAGTTGGAACGTCTAAGCCCGAATGAGTGGAAGCTGTTTACCTATCTCTGGGATCACGCCAACCAGGTATGTACACGCAATGAATTGATCTCCGCTCTATCCTCTACTGATGCCGAATTTACCGGCGCTGCTTTGGATATAACTATTTCGAGATTGCGCCAGAAAATAGAGCCGGAACCAGACAAACCTCGTTCAATCATTACTGTACGTGGACGCGGCTATCGTTTTGAGGAACATGGTACCATTACAGTCGTGAGATAGTTGCAAACTTTCATTTTGCACTAAAGAACATATAAGGCTGTTCTCCTCCTACTTTTATCCTAAAAAAAGAGAAAAAGCGCGGAAAAGATGCTTTTCTGTTGTTGATTAGTGTATAATTAGGGATAACTTTACAACTATAGGACATTTCCTGTCATAGTTGTTTATTTTTACATGGGATGATTGCGGTCATGAGAGAGATAGTTATTTATGGTAGCGAGATCGAGCAGCAGTAGTGCCTGGATAAACGTAGCACTTATGGGACCACATCAGCATGGAAAGAGTACTCTAGCGGGTTTTCTACTCTATGCACTACACCAATTACCAACAAGGTTCATGAACGAAGCCGATCGAGCGGCTAACAAAAGAAAGGATCCAACTCGCAAATTTGCTTTTCTCCTTGATCGCAAGGCTCATGAGCGGAAAATTATTGCAAATGCTTATAGTGGAACGCAAGAAATTAGCAGATGGGTATTGGAGAGAAGTAGACGACGCTATTTGCTATTGAATAGCCCGGGCCGGAACGATCAGATAACATCCTTGATAGGCGCACTATCGGAGGCAGATGCCGCCATACTTGTTGTAGACACAGGAGCTTATCTTGAAAATTTAAAATCAATGGAAGCGCAAGGAGACAGGGAGCAGGAAAGCGGCGAAACAATATCCCGCATCTACACTCACCTGTCGTTAGCTCATTTCTATGGCATCCAGCAACTTATCATAGCCCTTCACAAAATGGATAAAATCGATTTCTCTGAGAGCAGTTACCTGAAGGTGAAGACACATCTGGAACAAGTTTTAGAGAAACTTAGATGGGACGGAAGCCAGTTATACTTCCTCCCTACTGCGATTATCGCAACTGAAAAGGAAGAGAAAGGATTTAATGTCACCGAATCGGCTTCAGTTTTTAGCACCTGGTCCCATTTTCCCTCGCTACTTAGTGCAATTGAACACTTACATCCACAGCCTCTCCCGCCATACCCTCACTTCCGCATGCAACTGAATTCTATCAAACAGGGGAAACAGGTACACATACCCGATTTTCAACTGTTTGTCACAGGAAGAATAGCTGCCGGAAAAGCCAATGTAGACGACGAGTTGCTCTTTCAACCTTCAGGCATTCGTTGCAAAGTGGAGAGAATCCAGCCTCTTGATAATTCCAGATCTTCCGGGAATACAAGACCACGCCTGTTACCAACACGAGGGGGTACGGGTGAGACCGTCAGTATGCTCTGTACCATCCTGGAGGGTGATACCAGAGTAAATAAAGGAGAGATTGCTGGCACGCCGGCTTCATCGCCGAGAGTGAGCCAGAAACTGCGGGCTGAACTGACAATGCTTGCCCTGCCGCCATTTAGCGATCGTTTTAAAAAAAATCTCACCGGCACCTTTGTATCAGGTCATTTTATTACCAGGTTTCGCATAGTCGGCCTCAGTTTTGATAAAGGTAATACATGGATACGCAACGGACTGAAGCCGAATCTGGATGATCGCATAGCAATGGTAAATGACCTCAGCAATCTTCAAAAAGACAGCCCGATTCTTGCTGAAATTAGCCTCGTCGATCAAACTCCTCTGGAAACTTATATCGAGAACAGCCATCTCGGTCGATTTGTGTTATTGGACTTAAATTCGGCCCCTCTATTCGGAGGACATGTCATAGAAGTGTTATAGGTTCTCTGGAAGAAATCAACCTCCGGCAACCCATTTCCTGAAGCAGGACCGTCATCTCCACTGATATTCGCCCATCTTGTTCCCCGATTCTTCTTTCCCGCAGGCACTGGTTTGTCCTGTTCTCTACTGTAGAGTAACCCTTTCTTGAAAAATTAGTACTTCGTATAACGAAAGTAACAGAAAATACGAAAAGTACTTGACAATTCTAACATTCTTATCGTATTATACCTTTAGTAGCCAGATATATCACCCTCGGCTTCATACTAAGCGGCAATGTAAGAGAGAGCTATGAAAGAAGGAGGAAATGGGTTGATTGAACAGACTGCAGGAACGATAAAAGCGGAAGGGATAGTAAACTTTGGCCCGCTCCTTCGTCGCGAACGCGAATTACGCAACTGGTCACAGCAAGAAGTCATGAGACGAATCATGGACCTATGCGCCGCGGACAGGGAGTATCCGGCCCTTGATATAAAAACCGTAGGAAGATGGGAACGGGGAGAGCATAAGCCTTCGCTCTACTATCGCAAACGTCTCTGCCAGGTGTTTGGCAGGAACTCAATACAACTGGGGTTCATCGAGTAAATCGTATGTTAGATTGCAACCTGGTAACAGGCAAGGAGGCCTTCTATGCATCACTACTACACCGGAAAGTCAGTTAATCCCCCGCCTGCAAATTTACGCCGAAGGAGTAGATTCTTGCCAGCGAGACATGTTATATATCCACCGCCAGCGAGGATCACAACACGGCCAACTACCCCTCTATCTTTGTCTTCAGGGAATTCACAGCATCCCGTTTCCCCTAAGAAGCATTCACAAGTGGTCACCGCCTCCCTTTCTCAAGGCCCGAGACCAGTCCCGGGTACCGATCCCCTGCTTCCAAGTATTAGCTCTACACGTAATCATATCTCTCAAACACCTGAGCTAATAACAGAACAGGATACGCATCCCCCTCTTCCTATCGAAGTTGAGGATAATACTTCCTTGCGTTACCAATTCAGCCGTATAGCCAGGGGTATAGGGCAATTGCTGAAAGAGACACCTCGAAGACAACGATTTATCATTACCCTCCTGGGTGTAGTTGTTCTGGTTGTATTATCGGTAATAGTGAACGCCTTGATACACTTTATTGATCAATTCACGAATCCCATATACGTCTATTCAGGCATCATAGCTTCTGTGACAGGGATTTGTGAATTGATTATCAAGAAGTTGCGGTAGACCAGGTCTACCGCAACTTCTTGATTTTGCGCCTCTTGAATGGTTACTGCTTTGTTTCATATCCAGCGACTATGAAACGATGAGAAAAAGGCTCAGTCGAACCAGCTATACGGGTACGCCGGATCGTCAATGGACTGAGCAATGGTGGTGAACTTCAATGGGTAGAAGGTGTCGATCATGACGGCCAGTTCTTCGGTACGTTCTGCGCCTAGGCTTTTTTCGACTGCGCCTGGATGGGGGCCGTGCGGGATGCCGCGCGGGTGCAGCGTCAGAGACGATTGCTCGATGCCACGGCGGCTGCCGAAATTGCCGTTGACGTAGTAGAGCAGTTCGTCGCTATCGATGTTGCTGTGGTTATAGGGAACGGGGATCGAGAGCGGGTGATAGTCCAGCTTGCGCGGCACGAAGGAACAGAGCACGAAGTTTGGCCCCTGGAAGGTCTGATGTACGGGCGGAGGCTGGTGAACGCGCCCGGTAATCGGCTCGAAATCGGCGATGTTGAAGATCCAGGGGTATTCGCAGCCATCCCAGCCAACGGTGTTGATGGGGTGGAAGTCGTACCAGTAGCTTGAGATGAGGTTGCCGACTTTGACGCGCACCTCGTAATCGCCGCGCTCGGTGTGTGTTACCAGTTCCTGCGGGCGGCGAATATCGCGCTCGCAGTAGGGGGAGTGTTCGAGCAACTGGCCGTTTTTGTTGAGGTAGCGGCGCGGCGGCTCGATGGTGCCGTGGGCCTCGACGGTGAGAAAGCGGCTGGCGGCGCTACCGGCGGCGACCTGGAAACGAAAGGTGGTGCCGCGCGGGATGATGATGTAGTCGCCCTCGTGGTAGGGCAGCAGACCAAAGTTGGTTTCGAGCGTGCCTCGTCCTTCATGCACGAAGTAGACCAGGTCAGCCTCGCCATCGCGGTAGTAGTAGTTCATCTCCTGTTCGGGCAGCGCGACGCTGATGATGAGGTCTTTGTTAAACATGAGGGGCTGGCGACCTGAAACGGCATCGCCGCCGCGCTTCATGTGCGCGCTTTTCAGGTGGTGATGGCGCTGCACGTCCTGGCGCCACTCTTCTTGCGGGTACGGTATATGGGCGAACTTCTCTACTTTTTTTACGCGGGTGGGTGGGTAATAATAGTAGATGTTGGAATAGTTGCCCGAAAAACCTTCGGTGCCGAACAACTCTTCGGAGTAAAGCGTTCCGTCTGGTTTGCGGAACTGTGTATGCCGCTTGTGGGGGATTTCCCCCAGGCTATAATATGCTGGCATGATGTGCCTCCTTTACACTACTTTATTCCGCAATACGCCGATGCCTTCGATTTCGAGTTCGAGAATGTCGCCGCGCCGGAACCAGGGATGGACTTCGGTGCCTATTTCGAGCAGGCAGCCGGTGCCGACGGTGCCGGAGCCGAGTACGTCGCCAGCGCGCAGGCGGGCATTGCGCGAGGCCCAGGCGATCATCTGGGGGAAGCTGTAATAGATGTCTTTGAAGTTGCCGCGCGAGATCTCTTTGCCGTTGACACGCGCCAGCATGGTCAGGTCGTAGCGTTCGCTGGCGGCGCTGCCGGTGCGGTAGGCGGCCAGTTCGTCGGGCGTGACGAGCCAGGGGCCGAGCGAGGTGGCGAAGTCTTTGCCCTTGCCGGGTCCCAGGTTGAGCTTCATGTCCTTGCGCTGGAAGTCGCGCGCGCTCCAGTCGTTCATGATGGTATAGCCCGCGATGTAGCTGGCGGCTTCCTCTACGGGAATGTCTTTGCCGTCGCGCCCGATCACGCAGGCTATCTCTAGCTCGATGTCCAGTTCGTTGCTGCCGACGGGGTACGGAACGGGCTGGTTATGCCCGTAGATTTCGCTGTTGTTGGTGAAGTAGAAGGTGGGTATCTCGTACCATTCAGGGATCATGTCGAGGCCGCGTTTGGCACGCGCAGATTTGACGTGCTGCTCGAAGGCGTAGAAATCGCGCACGCTGGGCGGGTCGGGAATGGGCGAGAGCAGCTGCACCTCCTCGAAGGCGAAAGCTTCTCCATTGGCTTCGCGCGCATTGGCGAGGCCGTTGGGGTCGCGCAGCAATTCGAGCAGCGTGGGGTAGGCCAGCGTGATTATTTCGTCGTCACGCACTACGCCAGCATGTGTGGCGGGCCATTCATCTATTCTGAACGTTACAAGCTTCATCTATAGATTTCCTCTAAGGGCCTGCTCGCGCTCCAATGCCTCAAACAGCGCTTTGAAATTGCCTTCGCCAAAGCCGCGCGCGCCCTTGCGTTCGATTACTTCAAAGAACATCGTGGGGCGGTTCACAATCGGTTTGGAGAAGATTTGCAGGAGGTAGCCCTCGTCGTCGTGATCGACCAGGATACCGAGTTCTGCTAATTGCTGCACATCCTCGGCGATGGGGCCAACGCGATCAAGCACGGTTTCGTAGTAGTTGCCGGGTGTTTTGAGAAATTCGACGCCGCGCTCCTCTAAATCGCGCACGGTTTTGATGATGTCGGCGGTGTTGAGGGCAATATGCTGCGCGCCGGGGCTGCGGTAGAAGTCCAGGTACTCTTCGATCTGCGATTTGCGGCGGCCCGGTGCCGGTTCGTTGATGGGGAATTTCACGCGCCCGCTGCCGTTTTGCATGACCTTCGACATGAGGGCTGAATATTCGGTGCTGATGGCGCGGTCGTCGAAGTGAATAAGCTGGGTAAAGCCCATGACGCGCTCGTAGAAGCCAACCCACTCGTTCATTTTGCCAAGCTCGACGTTGCCCACAACATGATCGATGGCGGCCAGTCCCGCCGGTCTGGCGCGGCGCGGCACGTCGCTCGTAACGGCTCGAAAGCCGGGCAAGAAGACGCCTTTGTAGTTATGGCGTTCGACAAAGGTATGGATGGTCTCGCCATAGGTGGCAATTGAGGCCAGTTTCACTATGCCGTCATCATCTTTGCGCGTTGTGGGAGCCAGGACGCCGCGCGCGCCTCGCGTGGTTGCTTCACGGTAGGCCCGCTCGGCGTCGTCCACACGCAGGGCGATATCTTTCACGCCGTCGCCGTGCTGCTTGACGTGTTCGGCAATTTCGCCTTCCGGGCCAAGCGCGGATGTCAGCACAAAACGCACGTTGCCCTGCTCCAGGACATAGCTGCTGCGGTCGCGCACGCCCGTTTCCAGGCCTGAGAAGGCGATGGGGGTGAAACCCCAGGCGTGGCTAAAATAATAAGCGGCTTGTTTGGCGTTGCCCACGTAAAATTCGAGGTAGTCAAAATTTTGAATGGGCATGAAATCTTCGACAGTGCCTTCGCTCATCCTGAAACTCCTTTGTTTCGATGCTCTGTAACTGAAGCGGCGTCCCTGTGGTCGCCAATTGTGGTACTACTTTTTCATATGATTATATTATATGAGACTGACCAGGGCGGGGGCAAGCCCGGCCCGTACCCTGGACGAGAGGCAGGAGCAATCCTGGCTAAACCAGGGCGGGGGCAAGCCCCGCCCGTACCCTACACGAGAAGAAGTCGCGCACATTACCAGGGCGGGGACAAGCCCGGCCCCTACCCTGTACGAGAAGAAGTCGCGCACATTACCAGGGCGGGGACAAGCCCGGCCCCTACCCTGTACGGTCTGGTCGGCCTGGCGGCCTGCTCTCGTGTAGGGTAGGGGCCGGGCTTGTCCCCGCCCTGGTAGTAGTTACGAATACGATACACGTAAATCAAAGCCGCGTTTGCGGAACTCCTCTACGAAGGTCTGGCCGGGTACGGCCAGTTCTACAGGGACGCCTCCTGTGGGGGTCTGGCCGCGCGCGATGAAGGCTGCCATGATGGCGGCGTGCCAGCCGGTGGTGCGTTCCATGGCTGTGAAGCCGGTTTGCTCGTCGGCGTAGTCGAAGAGGTCTACTATGGCCTCTTTTTCGTGGCCGTCTTTGATGCCGCGCGCGATGATGCGCACGATGACCAGGTCTTGTTCGCCGGGACGGGCGCGAAGCTTTGGCTCTAAGAGGGCATGCAGCAGGTGGCGCGGGATTACTGGCTGACCGTCGACTATGGCGGGTTCCAGGCTGATTAGCCCGGCGTCGTTGAAGGCTTTCCACTGAGCGTAGTGGCCGGGCCAGCGCAGTGTTTTGTTCTGCAGGGTGCGCAGCTTGCCCTCGAAGGTCCAGGGCATAGTGCTGGTGCCGCCTGCGGTGGTGAAGGCTTCTAACTGGCCGATGGGCGCGGGAAAATCCAGCAGTTCGTATTCCTCGAAGCAGGGCATTTCCTGCTGTTTCCAGTCGCGCAAGAAGAGCGTGGTGCCGAAGTATTCGGTAGTCAACCCCAGGATATTGAAGGTGAGGATGTAGTTCCAGGGGGGCGCCGGGTGGCGCGGGATGCCGCCATCGTACATGATGATGTCGCGGGCTTCATCCAGCAGGGTCATGGCGTAGGCGCAGAGGGAAGTTCCCAGGCCGGGAACCTGGCCGCAGTCGGGAATGAGCGTGATGCCAGCCGCCTTTGCTTCTGCATCGAAGGCCAGTTGCTGGCGTACTTGATCGGTGTTGCCGCCGAAATCGCACATGCTGGCACGGGCGCGTATAGCGGCGCGGGTCAGACCCAAATTGAAAAAATAGGGAACGCCTGAGACGAAAACTGAAATAGACGCGCCGGTTAGCAGAGCTACTACCGCGTCCTCATCCTGCACATTCACCTGAGCGGCGCGGGCTACTTCGCGACCCACGAGTGAATTGACGCGCGCGGCAGAGCGCTGGGCCTGGGACAGCGACATGTCGGCGATCAACACGTAGTCCGCGTCACCAAACAAGGCGAGGTCATACGCGGCGGCGGTACCCTGCCGCCCGGAACCAATGACAGCGTAACGAAAACCCATGGTGGAGACTCCTGAAATGTGTGCTATTTTCCAGGGCGGGGACAAGCCCGGCCCCTACCCTGTACGAAGTGGGACACCAAATCGTACAGGGTAGGGGCCGGGCTTGTCCCCGCCCTGGTCACTTTGAATCCTACCCAAAGTCTACCATATGAATTTGTTCGCTACATCAGGTGCGTATCGCTTCCGCTTTCGCAGCCAGTTGAGCGAGTTGACCTGGGGAGATGGTGAGATGGAAGATTTCGGCGATATGATCGATCCATGAGAAGACGAAGTAGTCCCACCCATCGTGTACTTGCAAATGATGGTGTTGCGCCTGCGCCCTGGCCTGATGCAGGAAATCAAGTTCGCCTCTGTAGTTGAGTTCCCAGACGATTGAGCGGCGAGGAAAGAGTCCCGCGGCAGTGATGGGCGAACCGGGACGGTCTTTGCCCATGCCTGTCGCGTTGATTACCACTGACCCTTCTGGCAAAGTCGCCAGCAATGCGTCATTGTGGTAGGGGTCGCTATTCAAAATATACTCTACCTCAACTGATGTTTCAATTTGCTCCACGATGGAGCGCAGCCTGTCCAGCCCGTACTCTTGATCGTTGACGACGATAAGCCGCCGGGGTCGGTCTTGAGGATCGGGCTGTGTGAGCAGGTTGACGGTGATGGCGGTTCCTGCCCCGCCCGCTCCCAGGCAGAGCACATGACCATTGCTTTTGCTCCAATAGCGCGATCCAAGGATAGCCAGTAAAGCTCGCCGGGAGCCGAGCGGGTCCCTGGAGAGCGCCACCAGCTGATCATCCTGCTTCGAGATATAGTCTACCTCGCGGCAAAGCTGCGCGTAAGGGTCAAATGCATCAAACATATCTTGTGTGGCATTAAAAAGATTGATCTTATGGGTCGTGACCAGGGCGCCCAATGAGAGCGGATCGTATTTAATCTGCGCTACGGCCTGGCGGTACTGCTCACTAGAAGCTTGCAGGGGGAGATCAATTCCTGCGAGCCTGGCTCCGTCGAGACCCAGAATAGCGGCCCAGTATGGAAAGAGACGCGTCATCGTAGATTGGCCGGTAGTGACACCAACAAAGTATATCGTGGGTACATTTTGCCGGGTAATGCGATATGTGGAAGTATGCTCCTGCATCAGGCGATCTGTTCCCTCTTTGTGGCAACATCATTAGAGTGCTGGGAGATCCTTCGCTGCGCTCAGGATCTCCCAGCACTTATCGGTAATCACCAGACATATTATCGCACAATCACTGTCACCCCATCGGGGTCTTGTAATGTGGCGGGTGTTAAGCCTTCGCGCTGGATTTCGTAGAAATCGATGCCGAAGGCGTCGGGCGCGACCGGAGGGACGTTGCGCCCGGCCCAGAGGTTGACGCCCAGGTGGTGATGGTAGCCGTCCCAGGAGAGGAAATCGGCCTGGCCGGGTATGCCAACCATGAGGTTCATGCCCAGGGTCTGGTAAAAGGCCTGACTGCGTTCGAGGTTGCCCACGTTGAGGTGCATGTGGCCGAGTCGCAGGCTGTCTGAA
>Ga0207416_1003271_pt1 | contig 15856 bp, 10 predicted proteins | sample PaiPotPPM11metaG_FD_184107 | JGI IMG/M metagenome (GOLD analysis project Ga0207416, IMG submission 184107) | Iron sulfur acid spring bacterial and archeal communities from Banff, Canada, to study Microbial Dark Matter (Phase II) - Paint Pots PPM... ...
GATTGTACGGGTTATAGACCGTCCCCTCGGCGCGATCCTTGTCGATCTTGGGTTCGAACTTCCAGAGAAAGGCGCCTGTCGCCCCGTCCAGTGCCCAGATCTGGCTGCTGGACGTCGTGTAGTAGAGGATCCCGTCGACCACGATAGGAACCGCTTGCACGCCGCGCTTGTTCGCACCCGGCGTGTGCATCCAGACGACTTTCAGATCCTTGACGTTGTTGGCGTTGATCTGATCCAGCGCGCTGTAATGCCAGGACTTGTACGACTGATGATACATCAGCCAGTCGTTCGGATTTTCGTCTGCGCGGAGCAGCGCATTGGCGTCGATCTCCGCAGCGCCCGCCGGTATGCCCGCTCCCGCCAAACACACTGCGGCGACGCCGCAGGCCAGCCATGTGCGAATAGCTAACGACCGTTTCATGGAATTATTCCTCCCGTTGATTGTCAACTTAATCTACTGCATAGGCATCGCCTGAGGCGGATTTGCCAAACGCGAAACCCGAGGGCTTCGCGGCTCGCTCGAAGCTCCAACCTGGGCGGGCACCCCAACTTTACCCGAAGCACCCTTCGCGGCGTTCCCGGACCGTATGGCCAGGAGCCGGACCGCGGCGAGGATGATAGCGGTAGTCCACCTTCGCGGCAATCGGTTGCAGAATCAAAAGCAGTCGACGTTCGACGCGCGATCCGGGATCGGTGCGACTTGACGCTCGCGCAACTCGTCCCGCAGTCGCATGCGCGTTTACGCCCGAGGCTTGAGGAGGAAGCGGCCGACCTGTCCACGCTCGGGATCGGGTGGTGGCGCGCTCCGCAAATCCGTTAGGATGCGCACTGCTCAAGGCGCAGCAAGGCTCCCTTCAGAGAACCGCGACCGCCCCGGCTTTGTCGCGGCATGCCGCTGGTGCGGCACCTGTCTCAGCACTCCACACAGGATGGGCGCGAGACAATCAATGCCGCGAGGCGTCGTTGGGCTGGCGTTCCAAGTCGCACGAGCTGCATGCCCGCCATGCCGGGATGATGGGAAAAATGGTGGCCGATCGATCACTACAGTCGAGTCCCCGCATCTTTTACGGCTGGTTCGTCGTTGCCGGCGCGTTTGCCGTTACGTTTGTCGGGTTCGGCAGCGCCTACACGTTCAGCGCCTTCATCGCATCGTTGCAGCGGGATTTCGCCGCCTCGCGCGGGGTCGGTTTCGCTGGTCTTCTCGGTGGCCGGGTTCTTGTATTTCGCCCTGGGCCTCGTCAGCGGACCGCTCGCCGACCGCTTTGGCGCCCGGCTCCTCGCAGTAGCCGGCATGATCCTGACCGGCCTCGGCCTTGCTGTCGCAAGCCTGGCGCGCAGCCTGCCGGAAGTCTACGCGGCCTACGGCCTCGGCGTCGGGCTTGGCATCGGTTTCTCCTATGTTCCGATCCTCGGTGCCGTGCAGCGATGGTTCGTCAGACGCCGCGGTCTTGCGTCCGGTCTCGCCGTGAGCGGGATCGGTGTCGGCACGCTGGTCATGCCGCCCGCCGCCGCATTGTTGATCGACGCCATGGGATGGCGCGGGGCCTACCTCGTGCTCGGCATTTTTGCGGCGATCGTGGGCGGCGGAATGGCCCGTTGGTCGAGGACGATCCGCGCCGTCGCGGCACGGGGACCGACGGCGATCCGCCGCTTCTCGATGCGCAACCACCACACCCCGCCGCGACCGGCGTCCGCGACGCGCTACGATCGCGGCGGTTCATCGGGCTTTGCGCCGCGAGCCTGCTCGGCTCGTTCGGGGTGTTCGTGCCGTTCGTTCACCTCGTGCCCTACGCCATCGATCACGGCATCCCGCAATCTTCGGCCGTTCTCCTGATGGCCGCAATCGGCATCGGCAGCACCAGCGGCCGCTTCTTTCTCGGCGGTCTCGCCGATCGGCTGGGGCGCGCGCTTTCTCTCGTGGTGATGGTTGTCGGCATGGCGCTCGCAGCCCTGGTCTGGGGCATGTCCGCGAGCTTCTGGCCGTTGGCCGCTTTTGCGTTTGCGTTCGGGCTGTTCTACGGCGGCTGGGTAGCGCTCGTGCCGGCGGTCGTGGCCGACTATTTCGGCGCGCGCAATCTCGGCACTCTGATCGGCGTCATATCCATGTGCATTGCCTTCGGCACTCTCATCGGCCCGAGCGCCGCCGGCTTTGCGTTCGATCTGAACCACAGCTACACGCTGCCGATTGTCGCCAGCATAGTCGCCTACGTCATTGCGGCGGTGATTCTGGCGCGCGCGCCGAGGCCCCACGCTCTAGCGTTGTGATGCGGCGAACCGGACGAAAGCGCGCGGAGTGTCAGGCGGCTTGCAGGGCCAGGCGGTCGACCTCGCGCTGCACGAGCTGGCGGTACAGTCCTTCCTGGCGCATCAGACGGTCGGGGGGGCCGTCCTGAATCGCCTTGCCGAGTTGCAGCACGACGATGCGGTCGAAATTCCGGACCGTGGAGAGCCGATGGGCAATGGCGACCACCGTGCGTCCGCGCATCAGGCGGCCCAAGGCTTCGCGGATCGCTTCCTCCGACTCGCTGTCGAGCGCGGAGGTTGCCTCGTCGAGCAGAAGGAGCGGCGCATCCTTGAGGAAAGCGCGCGCCACGGCGATGCGCTGGCGCTGGCCGCCGGAAAGCTTGACGCCGCGCTCGCCGACGATGGTGTGAACACCTTCCGGCAGCGCCTCGATGAAGTCGCAGCGCGCGGCAATCGCCGCTTCCAACACCTCGTCGTCCGAGGCGTCCGGCCGGCCGTAGCGGATATTGTCCAACAGCGAACGGTGAAACAGCGAGATATCCTGCGGTACCACGCCGATGGCTTCGCGCAGGCTCTCTTGCGTGACGCGCGCCACATCTTGCCCATCGATCAGGATGCGGCCGGCCTGCACGTCGTAGAAGCGCTGCAACAGGGCAAAGAGCGTCGACTTGCCGCCGCCGGAATGACCGACAAGCCCGACGCGCTCTCCCGGCCTGAAGCTGAGGTTGAAGTCCTCGAAGATCTGCTGCCCGTCGCCGTAGCGGAAATGGACGTGCTCCAACTTGACGCTGGCGCCGCGCTTGATCAGCGGCTGCGCCTCGGGATGGTCGCGCAGCTCGTGCGGTACGAGCAGCGTCGCCACCGCTTCGGAAAGGCGTGCGACGTGCTGCGTGATGTCGACCAGCGCTACCGCGAGATCGCGCGTGGCGTGCAGTACCGACAGTCCCAGCGTGCATGCGAGCACCACGTCGCCGGTGGTGGCGTCACCCTGCTGCCAGAGGATGAGGGCCCACGCCAGCAGGCCGAGCGCCAGGAGGATCGTCACCACGGCGTGGAAGATGCGCAGCCTCTCGAGGTAAAACAGGCTGCGCCGGCGTGCCTCCATTTCGCGTTCGACGGTCGCGTCGAAGCGGCGACGCTCGCGGAAGAAGCCGCCGAACGCCCGCACCAACGGCATGTTGGTGACCACGTCGGTCATTTCGCCGTCGACCGTGGCCGCCTTCCTGGCGAAATCGTGATGCAGCGGCCGCCCGGCCGCGGCGAGGCGGAACATGATCGTCACCATGATGCCGGCGATGAGTGCGAGCCCCGCGGCCATAGGCAGGCTGATGGTGCGCACGAGCGCAATCGCCGCCACCGTGGCCGCGCATGGCGGCAGCACGTTCCAGACGAACATGTTCTCCGCCGTGAACACAGCGTTCGACGTCGCGGTCACGCGGCTTGTGAGCATGCCCGGAAGACGGTCGGCAAAGTAGCCCGGCGAATGCCCGGTGAGATGGCGGAACAGGTCCCGCCGTAGATCTCCCGTCACCCCGACAAATGCGAAATTCGAGGTCCAGGCGGCGACGCGCCAAAGAAGATTGTCTGCGGCGATGAGCGACCCAAGCAGGAGGAATGCCGTCCACACGCCGGCGTTGACGCCGCTCGAGAGCACGTCGACCAGATGCTTGACGCCGTATTGCGTGCTCACCGAACAGGCAACAGCGCTGAGCACTGCGGCGAGGATGACCGCGTGTGAGAAAGGCCGCAACCGCACATAACGAAAAATGAAAGCAAGAGGTCGACTGGCGTAACCACATAGATCGGCCATGCGTCTGCATCTCCGCTCGTGTAGGTGCCGTAACCCCTCCCTTGCCCCCGCACAGCATCACAACGCCGAGAACGGAAAATCTATCCGCCCCGAATCGTGACTTTTCGTGGCCGCCGCAATCCCGGAACTGCGCGCATCTACGATGACACTCCGCCGCGGTAAAAGTTCCATGCTCCGGTAAAAATAAGTTCATTGAGCATTTTGAAACAATTGGCTGGTTCTTGGTTCTTGGTTCTGTGCCGGGAACTCCAGGGGATGGGACATTCGATCCGTCCGTCGCGTCAGGAAAGGTCAAAATCGATGCACATTGCTCAGGTCGCACCGTTGACGGAGGCGATCCCACCGAAGCTTTACGGAGGGACCGAACGCGTAGTGTCGTGGCTGACGGAGGAGCTGATCGCGCTCGGGCATGAGGTGACGCTGTTCGCCAGTGGAGATTCCGTGACCTCGGCGCGTCTTGAAGCGGTATGGCCGCGGGCCTTGCGGCTCGACGGCTCGGTGCGTGACCCGAACGCGCTGCACATGCTGATGCTGGAGAAGGTCTATCAACGCGCTGGCGAATTCGACTTCCTGCATTGCCACCTCGACTACTATCCGTTCTCGCTGTTTTCCCGGCAGCCGACGCCGTTCGCCACGACGCTGCATGGTCGGCTCGATCTCCCCGAGCACCAGCCCGTCTTCGACGAATTTTCATCGTTGCCGGTGATATCGATCTCGAACGCGCAGCGGCGGCCGCTGCCGCAGGCGCACTGGGTGCGGACCGTCCATCACGGCCTGCCCGAGCGCTTGCTGATGCCCAAGCCGATCAAGCCGTCCTACTTCGCATTCCTCGGCCGCATCGCCCCGGAGAAGGGCGTCGATCGCGCGATCAGGATCGCGGAGCATTGCGGCGTGCCGCTCAAGATCGCCGCGAAGGTCGACAAGGTCGACCGCGAGTACTTCGACGAGCAAATTCACCCGATGATCAGGTCGGGCAATGTCGAATATATCGGCGAAATCAACGACAACGAAAAATCCGCGTTCTTGAGCGGCGCCATCGTTCTTCTGGTGCCCATCGACTGGCCCGAGCCGTTCGGTCTGGTGATGATCGAGGCGATGGCTTGCGGCACGCCGGTCATCGCTTTCAATCGCGGCTCGGTGGCGGAGGTGGTGGACGAGGGACTCACCGGGTTTATCGTCGAGGACGAAACCGGAGCCATCGGCGCGGTCGACCGCCTCGGACATCTGTCGCGCGAGAAGATTCGACGCCAGTTCGAGGCGCGCTTCACTGCGCGCCGCATGGCGCAGGACTATCTTTCCGTCTATCGCTCGCTCATGGAAGGCATTGCGCCGCATCTGCGATTGGTGTCGGACGAGGCGCCGGCCCTGTAGCTCGTCAGCCCGCGCTCGGGGTCGTCGCCGCGAGCACGAGTGCCGAAGGGAACGCCCCGCTGGGCTCCTGCAACGGCTGGGCAGGGCGAGCTATTGCGGCTCTGGCGCGTCGCGGGTTTCCGGCATCAGCAGCCACACCGCCAACAACCCGACGAAGGCGATCACGGCCAAGCCAGCGAAGGCCGCGGGGCTGCCGAAATGGTCGCTGACATGGCCGGCCAGCGAGGCGCTCAGCGACGCGCCTAGCCCGGTCGATGTGCCGATAATCCCCTGCCCAAGATTGAAGTGTCCGGTTCCGCGCGTGAGATCGGCAATGATCAGCGGCACCATGACGGCGAACACCGCCGCCGTTACGCCGTCAAGGACCTGCACCAGGACGATCAAGGACGGATTGGTCACGGTAGCAAACAGCAGGCCGCGGATCGGCAGGGCGGCGAAGCCGATGAGCAGCAGCGGCCGTCGTCCCCAAAGCCGCGCCCGCGTTCCGATCCAGGGCGACACGGCGGCGACGATAAACTGCGGCGCGACGATGCAGGCAGCGATCAGGAGCGGCGCCCACCCGCTCGATCGCATGGTAAGCACGCCGGCCATCAACGGCAGCATGGCGGAATTGGCAAGATGAAACAGCAGAATACAGCCGGCGAAGATGAGCAACGGCCGGTTTTGCATCAGGGCGCCCGGCCGTATCGGCGGTTTCGGCGGGCGTCGCGGCGCGTTGCCGTGGGCGCGCTCCGGATCTATCTCTCCCGCCGATATCATGCGCAGCGCCAGCAAAGCGGGGACGAGGAGAAGCACGGTAACGATGAAGACCGCCCGGGCGGACAAGAGAGAGCCGCACGCGCCCATCGCGCCTGCCGCGAGCGCGTTGCCGGCGGAGGCGAAGCGGGCGTTGCGCCCAAGCCGGTCGCTGATGGCCCCGTGCCCCACAAGGCCGAGGCTGATCGCGGCAATCGCCGGGCCGAGCACGCAGCTTGCGGCCGCATGTCCGACGGCAGCGGAAAGCACGACCGGAAAAATCGGATAGACGGCATAGGCGAGCGCGCTCAGGCAAATCAAGGCGACGGCAATGCCGGCGACCAGCCGTTCCGACTTGGCTGCATCCACCAACGCTCCGCCCGGCATTTGCGCGATCAGCGAGACGAATCCGGCCGCGGAGAGAACAAGACCGATATCGCCCTGGGTCCATTTCTGTGTCGTCAGATAAACCGCGACGAACGGCCCGAAACCCGTTTGCACGTCGGCGACGAAAAAGATGAACCAATCGAGCCCGCGCAGGGTGCGCGGGGAGGGCGCGGATGGCGGTTCGCCTTCTCCCGGCGCTCGGACCAGCGGCGGCGGGGGCTCATCCGCGGCCGCTCGCTCGTCACCGGGCCTGTCATTAAAGCGGCGTGATGGTTCCGCGGCCAGGTTACCCCTCCACCCCTGGTGTCATTCGGGCAGCGGCTCAAGCTTGCCGAGGGCGCCCAGAACGACCACGGGCTTGCCTTCCTGGTATTCCGGCGCAGCGTTCACTTGGTCGCGGTTGAGATCGAGCGCGATCCGGGCGCCCGGCTTGCCGGGCGGCGGGAAATGCAGCGCACCCCAGTCGACCGCGATCTTGCGGCTGCCGACGCCGAGGAAGCCGCCGAAGTCGATGATGGCGGCGCGCACCTGTCCGGCGCGATCGACGAGCACGTCCACGATTCGGCCCATATTCTCGTCGGCGGCGCTGCGCACCTCGCGGCCGAGGATCCCTTCGACCTCATGCTTGTTGAGAATGGTGACTTCGGGGGTGGGGGCAGGCGGGGTTGCCTGTTCCGTCTTGTCGGCCACCGAGCCGTTGCCGGCGAACACCGTCGTGACGGCGACACCCAGCGCGAGAAGCGCGGCTGCCGCCATCGCTGTCCGCTGATCCCCGCGCATGCCGCCTCCAGCGATGTATCTGAGGGCCACACCCAACAAGCCAGGGAACTGGCGCTGGTTCCATGCGGCGTGACCCCGCACAGCCGCGCGGGGAGCCCCCGGCGGCCTCCGCGCGGTCCCCGGAGCGCCGGGCCCGCGCCTCACGAAGAATAGACGACGGAAACTCGAATCCCGCCGCTGATCCGCGGCGTGTCGAGCGACAAGGTGCCGTTGTGACGCCGCACCCTCAAATCGACGCTCGATGCTCCGAGTTGCAGGTTGCGCAACGTCACCTCGTCGAGGAATGGCGGCAGGCGTGGATTGCACAAATGGATCTCGCCCCCTCCTGGGTCGAATTCCAGGCCGAGCGAAGCTTCAAGCAGGGTGAAAGGCGTAGCGCTCGCCCAGGCTTGCGGCGAGCAGGCCACGGGATAGAGGGTCGGCCCGTGGCCGTGCTTCTTCGGAAACCGCAGAACAGCTCAGGCAGCCGGCGGTAGTCCATGTAGTTCGCGGCGCCGAACAGGCCGTCGAACAAGCTCTCGACCGACTGTTTGTGTCCGTAGCGCGCGAGCCCGAACGCAATCAGCGCATTGTCGTGTGGCCAGATCGAGCCATTGTGGTACGACATGGGGTTGTAGCGTGCCTCACCCGTAGCCACGGTGCGGATGCCCCAGCCGGAGAAGAAGTACGGCTGCAGCAGCCCCTTGGCGACGAGATGCGCCCGATCGGGGCTGGCGATGCCGGTGAACAGAACCTGGCCGGCATTGGAGGTACGGACGCGGCAAGGCTTTTTCTGCCCATCAAGCGCAAGCGCGTAGGTTTCGATTTCCGGGCACCAGAACGCGCTCTCGAAGCGGTCGCGCAGGCGGTCTGCTTCGGCATCAAGCCTCGCGGCATCGCCGTCGCGCCCGAGCCGCCGCGCCAGTACGGCGGCCATGCGCTTGGCGGCGTACACGTAACCTTGCACCTCGGCGAGCGCGATCGCGCCTTCCGCCAATCTGCCGTCGGCATGGAAAATGGCGTCATGCGAATCCTTCCAGCCTTGATTGGCGAGACCCTGGGCGGTCGCGCGTTCGTATTCGACGAAGCCGTCGCCGTCCGGGTCGCCCGGGCCATCGATCCAGCCGAGCGCCGCCTCGATCGCCGGCCACAATTCGGCGGTGGTATCCATATCGCCAGTGCGCTTCGCGTAGAGCCCCGCGAGCAGGACGAACAACGGAGTCGAGTCGACGCCGCCGTAATAGAGGCCGAAGGGGACCTCGCGGAGCGCCGCCATCTCGCCCCCGCGCATCTCGTGCAGGATCTTTCCCGGCTGCGCATCGGCAAAAGGATCCGTGGTCTTGGCCTGGTAGGCGGCGAGGCGCCGCAACACGCCACGGGCAACGTCCGGGCTCCACCAGAGCATCTGCAGCGCCGTGATCAGACCGTCACGGCCGAAGGTCGTCGAGAACCACGGGATGCCAGCGTAGGGATAGCGGCCTTGCGGCGTATCCGTCATGAGCATGGTGAGGTCGGCTGCGGATCGGCATAGCACCTCGTTGAAACGGTCGTTCGAAGTTTCGACCGAGGTCTGGTTCCGGGTGGCCGCGCGCAACTCGCGCCGGGCAGCAAGGCGGCCGCGCAGAAACGGCGGCGGGCGCGAATCGGTGCGATCGCAGCTCACCGCCACGAACAGCGGCCGCGTCTCTTTGGGGGCGAGGCGGAGATCGTAGGTGGCGGCGTTGGTCGCGAGCCGGTTCGGCGGCGGATCGAAGTTCACCGTGGTGTGGCGTACTCTGTTGTCCAGTCCGTGATAGATCAGCAGGACCTGATCATCGCTCCGGACCTTAGCGGTCGCGGTGCCGCGGCGTTCGCGGTGCGCCCCGCGGACTTCGAACAGGTCGGCAAAGTCGTTCTCGAACAGGATCGAGAGCTGCAGGTCGACGGGGCGATCGCCGTAATTGCGCACGCCGAACCGCTGATAGGCCGTATCGCGCCACAGGAAGATCGCGCGCAGAATGTGAACAGTGTCCTTTTCCAGGATGAGGTGCTGGCCGGCGAGGAAATCGGGATTGGTCAGATCGACGAAGAACGCCGAATTGTCGTCGCGCAGATTGGAGCCAAGCAGTAGCGGCTGGATCCCGTTGACCAGCAGTTCGAGGCGGGAGAGATAGCGCGTGTCTTGATGGAACAGGCCGGCGGAGCGGCCCGAGGCGGCCGCGATATCGCCGCGGCCGTCGAGGACCACGAAGCTGTCGCCATACTTGAGCACGCGGGGAGGCCGACTGGCGGCCTGCGCCGTGATGTAGAACGGACCTTCCGAGGGCACCTCGGCGGGCATTGTCTTGGCGGCGGTCTTTGGAGGCATCGTGCAGTCGCTCGGGCTGTCGGGTTCAGTGATCCGGGTGGCGCGGCCGATTATTAGAGCGGCGGCTGAGTCGTGTCAGCCCCGCCCAAGAGGCCAAAGATTACGCGGCCGACAAAACGGCGAACACAACTGTGGAAATAAGCGCTTTTGTGGAGAATGTTGCAGCGCAATTGCCGCATGCCGGTTCGCTGCCGAGCGCATGATTCCGTTCTCCCTCTCTCGCGCGTCGGCGCGACAATAGCCCACAAGCAGCGCCAGCGTCCGCCGGAACCGTTTGACGATGCAAACGCCTCCGCGCTCAAGAGTTCCGGGATCGATGAAAATATTTCGGGGCGAGGCCCATGACGATTGAACCGGCGGCCATGGCGGCGGACACCCGCCGCCCGCAGCAGCTAGCCCGCTGGGGGCAGCTCGCAGCGGGAATCCTGTGCATGGTGATGATCGCCAATCTCCAATACGGCTGGACGCTGTTCGTCGGTCCGATCGACCGGAAGTATCAATGGGGCACGGCCGGCATTCAGGTCGCGTTCAGCATCTTCATCGCGACCGAGACTTGGCTCGTGCCGGTCGAAGGCTGGTTCGTCGATCGCTACGGCCCCCGCATCGTCGTCGCCTGCGGCGGCATTCTTGTTGCTTGCGCCTGGGCGCTCGATTCGGTGACGAGTTCGCTCGCGGTGCTCTATCTCGCCGCGGCGCTGTCCGGTGTCGGTGCGGGCGCGGTCTACGGCACCTGCGTCGGCAATGCGCTCAAATGGTTTCCCGATCGCCGTGGTCTCGCCGCCGGACTCACCGCCGGCGGCTTCGGCGCCGGCGCCGCCACGACCGTCCTGCCCATCCGCGACATGATCGTCTCTTACGGCTATGAAGCGACCTTCCTCTGGTTCGGGCTGGGGCAGGGGCTGGTGGTCCTCGTTCTCGCGCAGCTCCTGCGCGCGCCGAAACCCGGCCAAACCCCGAAAGCCGCGGCGCGGCTGACGCAATCGCTGCGCGACTATCTGCCGCTCGAGATGTTGAGAGTGCCGGTCTTCTGGCTCCTCTATCTCATGTTCGTCATGGTCTCGGCGTCGGGCCTGATGGCGACGGCGCAGATCGCGCCCATCGCCGCGGATTTCAAGCTCGCCGACCGCGATGTGACCATTCTGTTCTTCACCGCCACCACTCTGAGCGCGGCGCTGGTCATCGACAACGTCTGCAACGGTCTGGCGCGGCCGTTCTTCGGCTGGGTGTCCGACATCATCGGCCGTGAGAACACGATGGCGCTGGTATTCTCGCTGGGCGCGCTGGCCTATTGGGGCCTCGGCGCGCTGGGGCACACGCCATATATGTTCGTGCTCATGGCCGCGCTCATCTTCTTCACCTGGGGGGAAATCTTCAGCTTGTTCCCGGCGACCTGCACTGACACCTTCGGGGTGAAATACGCGACCACCAATGCCGGCCTCCTCTACACCGCGAAAGGCACCTCGGTCTGGCTCGTACCGCTGGCGAGCCTGCTGCGCGAATACACCGGCGGCTGGCACGCGGTGTTCGTCATCGCCGCGATCATGAATCTGACTGTCGCCGCGCTTGCGCTGTTCGTCCTCAAGCCGCTGCGGCGACGCTCGCTCAGCCAGAAATAGTCACGAAGGCGAGTGGCCGGGCCGATCCCATGGCCTCGCCACCACCTGTGGCCCCTTGGGCCAAAACCCATCGTCCGGCCATCGCCGCCGCAGGGATCGCATCGCCGTTTGACTTGCCCGGAGACTGGAATAATGTATACCAGCAACGAGAACAGGGTTTGTCGGGCAGTAAGTGCGAGCGCCTATTGATGCCTGCAAGCGCCGATATTGTGAAAAACAAGCGCGCCGAGCGGCCCGAGCCGCCGACCCAGGTGGCCGTCGATCCGCTCGCCAATGCCGCAAGCCTGAAGCGACAGGCCTATACGGCACTCAAGAACGCCATCGCCGCGATGGATGTCTATCGCAGCCGCGGCGAGATCAGGCTCGACGAGCGGCGCCTGGCGCACGACTTCGGCATCAGCCGCACGCCGGTGCGTGAAGCCATGGCGCAACTCGAGCGCGAAGGTTTCGTGCGCTCCGAGCCGCGTCGCGGCGTCTATGTGGTGCGCAAGAGCAAGCGCGAAGTCATCGAGCTGATCACCGCATGGGCGGCACTCGAAAGCATGGCGGCGCGGCTCATAACCGAGCACGCCGGCGACCGGGAGATTGCGTCGCTGCGGCACATGTTTGCGACGTTCGATGACGGCGCGGTGCGCGCGCATCTCGACGAATACTCGCAACTCAATATCGAATTCCATCAGACGATCATCCGCATGAGCGGCAACGCTGCGCTGATCAATCTCGCCGAGAACCTGTTCACCCATATGCGCATGATCCGGCGCAAGACCATCGGCGAGAAGGATCGCGCCGACCGCTCGATCCGCGATCACATGTCCATCATCGAAGCCTTGGAAGCCCGAGACACGCTTCGTGCCGAAACGCTGGTGCGCGATCATGCGCTCGGTCTCGCCGAGCATGTGGCGAAATATGCCGACTATCTGGATTGAACAGAACATCTCCCGTCACCCAGAGGTGCGAGTGAAACGAGCCTCGAAGGGCGGCGGCCCGGCCGTGCATTCTCCGAGGTCCGCCTGCGGTGGGACACATCGGAGTGACGGAAAACACCAGGGAGGCGCCAATGGCTGAGGCAGCAGTGCAAGCGAGACCCGCGGCCGAAACCGAGCGTGAGCTCACGGACGGCTTTCACCTCGTCATCGATGCGCTCAAGCTCAACGGCCTCAACACGATCTACGGCGTGCCCGGCATCCCGATCACGGATTTCGGCCGCATGGCGCAGGCCACTGGCATCCGCGTGCTATCGTTCCGGCACGAGCAGAACGCAGGCTACGCCGCCTCGATCGCCGGTTTCCTGACCAAAAAACCCGGCATCTGCCTCACAGTATCGGCACCCGGCTTTCTCAACGGCCTCACGGCGCTCGCCCACGCCACGACCAATTGCTTCCCGATGATTTTGATTTCGGGCTCGTCCGAGCGCGAGATCGTGGATTTGCAGCAGGGCGACTACGAGGAGATGGACCAGCTCGCCATCGCCAAGCCGCTCTGCAAGGCCGCGTTTCGCGTGCTGCGCGCAGCCGATATCGGCATCGCCATAGCGCGCGCGATCCGCGCCGCGGTGTCCGGTCGCCCCGGCGGTGTCTATCTCGATCTGCCGGCCAAGCTGTTCGGTCAGGTGATGGACGCGGAGGCTGGGCGCAGGTCGCTGGTCAAGGTTATCGATCCGGCGCCGGCGCAGCTTCCCGCGCCTGAGGCGGTCAAGCGCGCGCTCGATGTCCTCAGAAGCGCCAAGCGTCCCCTCATCATTCTCGGCAAAGGCGCGGCCTACGCGCAGGCCGACGATGCGATCCGCTCGTTCGTCGAAAGGAGCGGCATCCCCTTCCTGCCGATGAGCATGGCCAAGGGTCTGCTGCCCGACACCCATCCGCAATGTGCGGGGGCTGCCCGCTCGACCGTTTTGAAGGATTCCGACGTGGTGATGCTGATCGGCGCCCGCCTCAACTGGCTTCTGTCGCACGGCAAGGGCAAGACCTGGGGCGAGCCGCATACCAAGAAATTCATCCAGGTCGATATCGAGCCGAAGGAGATGGATTCCAACGTCGAGATCGTCGCTCCGGTGGTCGGCGATATCGGCTCCTGCATCAGCGCGCTGCTCAGCGCCATCGGCGGCGACTGGCCGGCCCCGCCAGCCGACTGGACCAATGCGGTGACGTCGAAGCGCGAAGAGAACGTCGCCAAGATGGCGCCGCGGTTGATGAACAACAACACGCCGATGGACTACTACGGCGCGCTCGGCGTCCTGCGCACCATTGTGAAGGAGCGGCCCGACGCCATCCTCGTCAATGAAGGCGCCAATACGCTCGATCTCGCGCGCGGTGTGATCGACATGTACCAGCCGCGCAAGCGTATCGATGTCGGTACCTGGGGCGTCATGGGCATCGGCATGGGCTACGCCATCGGCGCCGCGATCGAGACCGGCAAGCCCGTGCTCGCAATCGAGGGCGACTCGGCCTTCGGCTTCTCGGGCATGGAGGTGGAAACAATCTGCCGCTACGCGCTGCCGGTCTGCGTCGTGGTCTTCAACAACGGCGGCATCTACCGCGGTACCGACGTCAACACTGCCGGTTCGGATCCGGCGACGACGGTGTTCGTCAAGGGTACGCGCTACGACAAGATGATCGAGGCATTCGGCGGCATTGGCGTCAATGCGACGTCGCCCGATGAACTCAAGCGTGCGGTGAACGAGGCGATGGACTCCGGCAACCCAACCCTCGTCAATGCGGTGATCGACCCGGCGGCCGGCAGCGAGAGCGGACGCATCGGCAATCTCAACCCGCAAAGCGCGCTGCGCAAGAAATAGGGACGATGAACAAGCCGTTCGTCCCCGCGAAGGTGGAGACGCGGCGCAACATCCGATGAGACGAGCAATTGATGCCCGCTTTCACTGGCATGAACGGAGTTCACGGAGCGAAGCATGGTAATGCGGAAGAAGACGAAGCGAGCAAAATCCAAGGCGGCGGCTAACAAATCCGCTGGGAAAGTTGCAAGACTGAATATGAAGAAGCCCGCGACTAAAACGCCCGTCCGCCGCAACGCGCCGCCACGCCCGAGCAGCAAACCGTGGGGAGAAGCGGGCAGGGCGCTCGATGGCGTGAGAATCCTCGACTTCACCCACGTGCAGTCGGGACCGACCTGCACGCAGCTTCTCGCCTATATGGGCGCCGACGTGATCAAGGTGGAACGGCCCGGCATCGGCGACGTGACGCGCGGCCAGCTTCGCGACGTGAAGGGCGCCGACAGCCTGTATTTCACCATGCTCAACGGCAGTAAGCGCTCGATCACCATCGATTCCAAACATCCCAAAGGCCGCGAGGTCCTCGATCGGTTGGTGAAGGCCTGCGACGTACTGGTGGAGAATTTCGCTCCCGGCGCGCTCGACCGCATGGGCCTCACCTGGGAGCACATCCACAAGGTCAATCCGCGCATGATCGTCGCCTCGGTGAAGGGTTTTGGGCCTGGTCCCTACGAGGACTGCAAGGTTTATGAGAACGTGGCGCAATGCGCGGGCGGCTCGGCCTCGACCACCGGCTTTCGCGACGGGCCGCCGCTCGTCACCGGCGCGCAGATCGGCGACTCCGGGACCGGCTTGCATCTCGCGCTCGGCATTGTCGCCGCGCTCTACCAGCGCAACCGCACCGGCCGCGGGCAGAAGGTGCTGTGCGCCATGCAGGACGGCGTGCTTAACCTCGCGCGGGTGAAGCTCCGCGACCAGCAGCGGCTCGGGCACGGCCCGCTGACCGAGTACAGCCAGTATGGCGAGGGCGTTCCGTTCGGTCGGGCAACGCCGCGCGCCGGCAACGATTCCGGCGGCGGCCAGCCGGGCTGGATCCTCAAATGCAAGGGCTGGGAAAGCGACCCCGACGCCTACGTCTATTTCATCACCCAGGCGCCGGTCTGGGGCGCGATCTGCGACGTCATCGGCAAGCCGGAATGGAAGAGCGATCCGGATTACGCGACACCGCTGGCGCGGCTGCCGCGGCTGCGAAAAATCTTCAACACCATCGAACAATGGACGATGAGCAAGACCAAGTTCGAGGTCATGGAGATCTGCAACGGGTACGACATCCCGGTCGGGCCCATCCTGTCGATGAAGGAGCTCGCCGAGGAGCCGTCGCTGCGCGCGACCGGCACCGTCGTCGAGGTCGATCATCCCACGCGCGGCCCATACCTGACAGTGGGCAACCCGATCAAGCTGTCCGACTCGCCCGCCGACGTGCGCCGCTCGCCGCTCCTTGGCGAACACACTGACGAAGTGTTACGCGTAGTGTTGCGCTACTCGGACAAAGAGATTTCCGCGATCAAGGCGTCTGGCGCGCTCAGCGCGCCGGAGAAGAAGGCCGAAGCGGCGTAGTTTTTCTTCTCCCTCTCCCCGCGCGCGGGGAGAGGTGAAGGAATTTTGGGGAGAGGGACTGAATGCGCATCGTCGTTCACGGGCAGCAGGCATTCGGCAAGGCGGTGCTCGAAGCGCTGGTCAAGCGCGGCGAGGATGTCATTGCCGTCTACGTCGCGCCCGAGAAGGAAGGCGCCAAGGTCGATCCGCTCAAGGAAGCGGCGCTCGCCGCCAAGCTGCCGATCTATCAGCCGGCTTCGTAT
>Ga0207416_1003272_pt1 | contig 15854 bp, 15 predicted proteins | sample PaiPotPPM11metaG_FD_184107 | JGI IMG/M metagenome (GOLD analysis project Ga0207416, IMG submission 184107) | Iron sulfur acid spring bacterial and archeal communities from Banff, Canada, to study Microbial Dark Matter (Phase II) - Paint Pots PPM... ...
CTCCAGAGGAATGAGCGCCTCCAGAACGGGAAACGACCTGCCAATCGGTCCCGACCGCAGTCGCGTACTCTGGCGGCGGGTACCCACTTGTGGGTGCGCAGTCGCCGCCCCCGGCATTCCCTCACACACCTTCACTCCCGTCATCCATAGCGTGATGACACTGATGGAGCAAGTGGACAATCCAACGGTGTTCTACGTAGAAAAGGAGCATAGGCGAAATGGTAGATACCCGACCGGCAGGCGTCTCTGAAGGCTGGCATGTAGCGCCGGCAAGGGCAATGTCGCGCTTCACGTGCCGTCCGCTGTACTTCGGCACACATGGGCTGGTGGCCGCCGGCCACTACCTGGCCGCGGAGGCCGGGGCACGCGCCTATGCGCGCGGCGGCAACGCGGCGGACGCGGCGGCGGCGGCGGGGTTTTGCCTCACGGTCTTGCTGCCGCAATCGAACGGCATCGGTGGCGAGTGTCCAACGCTGGTCTACGACCCGCAAGCCGGTAAGGCAGTGTCCATCAGCGGGCAGGGGACGGCGCCAAAGCTGGCGACGATCGCCTGGTTCCGCGAGCGTGGCATCGACCTCATCCCCGGGGACGGCCTGCTGCCGGCCACGGTGCCGGCCGCGTTCGGCACGTGGCTGACCTTGCTGCAGCGGTTCGGTAGGCTCGGTCTGGGCGACACCTTGGGAACGGCCGTCGAGCTGGCGGAGTCCGGCTTCGCCGTGTATCCGACGTTGGAGTCGGCCATCCGCAACAGTTGGGAGCGCTTCCAGAACTGGTGGCCAAGCTCGGCGGAGCAGTTCACGCCCAATGGACGAGTGCCCGCCGTGGGTGAGATCCTACGCCAACCCGTGTGGGCGACGACGTTCAAGCAGGCGCTGGACATCGAGGTACGCGAGCGAGAGCGCGGCCGCGAGGCGGCGCTGGAGGCGGCGCGGCGCTGGTTCTATCAGGGGCCGGTCGCCGAGCGCATCGGCGAGTTTGCCGCCAATACCTCGGTGCAAGGAGTGACCGGCAGCTATCAGGGGTTCATGCGCGCGAGCGACCTGGCGAGCTACGAGACGCGTCTGGGTCCACCGGTCTCCTTTAACTATCGCGGCGTCGACGTGTACAAGTGCGGACCATGGACGCAAGGGCCGGTGTTCTTGCAGCAGCTGGCCTTACTGGAGGGCTTCGATCTCGAGCGCATGGGGCACAATAGCGCCGAATACATCCACACCGTCGTCGAGGCGGCCAAGCTCGCCTTTGCCGACCGCGAGCGCTACTACGGCGACCCTCGCTTCAGCGACATACCGATGGACCGGCTGCTCTCCAAAGAGTATGCCGCCCAACGGCGTGCGTTGATCGACCCGCGCACAGCGTCGGCGGAGACGCGGCCCGGCGACGTGCAGGCCGTGCTGGCAACGGCCGGACCGCCGGATGACCCGCGCGTCTATCGAGGCGACACCACGCACGTCGACGCGGTGGACCACAGCGGACTCATGGTGTCGGCAACGCCGTCGGGTGGCTGGTTCCCGTCGTCACCGGTCGTGCCGGGCCTGGGATTTCCACTCGGCACGCGCGGCCAGATGTTCGTGCTCGAGCCCGGCCACCCGAACGCGCTCGAGGGCGGCAAGCGACCTCGAGCCACGCTGACCCCGTCGCTGGCCCTGCGCTCAGGCCTCCCCTGGCTGGCCTTCGGAACACCAGGCGGCGACCAGCAGGACCAGTGGACATTGCAGTTCCTCCTCAACGTGGTGGACTTCGGCATGGACCTGCAAACGGCGGTCGAGGCGCCGACCTTCCATATGCTGCACATGCGCAACTCCTTCTACCCGCGCCGGCTGGAGCCGAAGCGCGTCGTGGTCGAGGAGCGCATCGACGAGGAGGTGCGGCGCGAGCTGGCGGAGCATGGCCACGACGTGACCGTGTCCGGGCCGTGGGCGCACGGTCAGGTGACGGGGATCAGTTGGGATCCGGAGCAAGGGGTGCTGGCGGGAGCGGCGTCGCCGCGCAGCCAGACCACCGGCGTCTCGGGGCGCTGACGCGCCGCACACGCTGGTCTGCTGGCGGCCCCGACCTTGCGGGCCGCCAGCGGACCCGGATACGTGGCGAGCGGTAGCGTAGGGAGCGCGGAATGTAAGTGGTGCAGCTACTACGGCTCGTCGATCACCATAATCGGGCCCGAGCTGCTGCCGGTGGCGTTATCGGAAACGGCGGAAGAACGTCCGTAGGTCGCCGATCAGCAAGTCAGGTTCCTGATGGGCGGCGTAGTGCCCGCCGCGGTCGAACGCCGACCACTGCACGATGTTCTTGTGGTCGCGGTCGGCGAAGCGGCGAATGCCGCTGAAGTCGTTGGCGAATGCGGCCACGCCGGTGGGCGTGGTGGTGGGTTCGGTCGGGCGTTCGGCGTGGACGTCCTCATAGTAGACGCGGGCGGAAGAAGCGGCAGTCCTGGTCAGCCAGTAGATGGCGACGTTGGTGAGGATGAAGTCGGCGTCGACGGCGTCTCCAAAAATCTGGGCGTTCCAGGCGAGCTGGCCCACGGGCGAGTCCAGCAGCGCGATGGCTAAGGTCTGGGGCTGGGTGGACTGGAGCTGGTTGTAGGCAAACTTGTACTCGTTGAACCAGCGGAGCGTCTCCAGCTCGCGCTGCTCGTCCGGGGTGAGGTCCGCCAGCTCCGCCGGGTCGCCGGAGGGGAACGAGTAGATCTGGGCAACGTGTACGCCGACGACGTGGTCGGGGGCAAGGCGACCCAGCTCGGGCGATACGAAGGAGCCGGCGTCGTTGCCGACCGCCCCGTAGCGGGCGTAGCCGAGGCGATCCATGAGCGCGGCCCAGGCCCTTGCGGTGCGATAGCGGTTCCAGCCAGTCTCCTGCGTCGGCCCGGAGAATCCGAAGCCGGGGAGCGAGGGGATCACCAGATGGAAGGCGTCGGCCGGGTCGCCGCCGTGGGCACGGGGGGCGCTGAGCGGGCCGATCACGTCGAGGTATTCCACGATCGAGCCGGGCCAGCCGTGAGTGAGGATGAGCGGCAAGGCGTCGGGTTCGGGCGAGCGGACGTGCAGGACGTGGATGTTCTGGCCGTCAATCGTCGTGGTGAACTGGGGGTATGCGTTGAGCTTCGCCTCCTAGGCGCGCCAGCCGTTCGCTCAGGTCATCGAGCGCAGCCTGCGGGATGTCGATCCGGAACGGCCGGATCGCGGCGCGGTCGGCGACGTTCGTGGCCGGCATCTGAGTCCGGCCGTGGTTGGACGTTTCCATTATCGAACGATCCTTTCCTAATGACTCCCTAGGGCGACACCTCCGTTGCCCCTTCAACCGAGACGCGGCGGATCATCATCGGCCGCCGCGGCGTGGTCGGTTGCCTCGCGCACCTCAGTGTTACCTGCCCGCCGGCTGAACTGGACCGGACGCTTGGAAAACACGCCGTAGCGTTCAGCAGCGACGTGGAGGGCCTGCATCTCGGCTTCGTCCAGTTGGACGAAAGGGGTGGTTTCAATGGCAACCGCGCCCTTCTTGAGCGTGCGCTTCCAGGTGCCCACAATCTGGCCATCGAGGACAATGACGTAGCCAAGGACGACATTGGCCCGAGCTTCCAGCCCTTTCGCGTGCAAGGCGCCGCATACCGCGCTGCGATCGCTATAGCCGACGGTATACTCATCGAAGTTCGGCAAGAAATAGGCCGTGGGCGAGACCCTTTGTACCGGCGGGGATGACGGCGCAAACCAGTACGTTTGCCCATCGATCACCTCGTGCATGAGGTGGGGCTTGACCAACTCGAGACCGCTTTTCGCATCGGCCGCCGTTAGCCCCGACCACCAGACGAAGTCTTTCAGCGTGGCGGGCCCATGGCTGGCAAAGTACCGCCCGGCGAGCTCGGCCAGCGCCTCCTCACGCTCTAGCGTCCTGGCTTGCGACGCCCGCTCATCGAGCAGCGCGTAGGTATGCTGCTTGCCGCGCAAGGCGCCGCTGCAGATCACCGCGTCCAGTTCGGCACGCATCAGGAGCAAGGTGTAGCCCAACAAGGTTTCGGCGGCGATTCCAGCTTGTTTGAGGGCAGCGACGAGCTCCGGACGGGTAAGCTGTCTGCCACCCTGCAATGCCCGCGCCAGCGCCGCGTTACTGCGCCTGAAGACGGTGTGATCTAGCCCGAGCGTTCGATAGTAATAGGCGTTGAGGGCATTCACCCGCGGAGCGGTGAGCGCCAGCATCCAGCGGATGTCGGCAGGGGTGACGAAATGCCAGGTGGGCCGCAGCACGTGCGTGCGCAGGATCACGCCGTCTGCAAGCGCCCGATCCATGGCGGCGTCCGTGACGCCGGCGCTCCGCAGCCCAACCGCCCATTTCGCGCCCCCGTAGTCCTGGGCCTGGACGGCTCCCAGCCACCGCACGACCTCTTCGGGCCGGGCAAACGGCGTCCCCGCTATTTGCTGGTTGTGTAAACGCCGACTCGCGATGTCGGTATCTGCCACACTCACGGGTAGTCTCCAGAACGAAGTGTTCTGTTCCATTATACCAGAACGGAACGCTTTGTTCCATTTATGGTATGCTGAGGGTATGGAGCCGACACGGGCGAAGCAGCTGAACGGCCGGCGGTCCCAAGCCGCCCGCAACGACCAGCGCATTCTGGAGGCGGCGCGGGCGGTGTTCATCGCCGATCCCGGCGCGCCGATCTCCGCCGTGGCAGCCCGTGCTGGCGTGGGCATCGGCGCCTTGTACCGCCGCTATTGCAGCAAGGAGGAGCTCCTCCGGCAGCTCAGTCGGGATGGCTTGTGTCGCTACATCGCCGAGGCCGAGGCCGCGCTGGCCAACGACGGCGACCCCTGGGACGCCTTTGCCCAATTCATGCGCCGCATCGTGGAAGCGGACACCCATTCGCTGACCCTGCGCCTGGCAGGTACGTACACGCCTACCGATGATCTGTATCGCGAGGCCGCCAGGGCTCAGGAGCTCAACCTGCGGCTCTTCCAGCGTACCAAATCCGCCGGAGCGATCCGCGCCGATGTGGTCGTCGACGACATCGCCCTCCTGTTGGAGCAACTGGCGGCCATCCGCGTCGGCAACCGCAACCGCACCGGACAGCTCCGACAACGCTACCTGGCGCTGCTCCTCGACGCACTGCACACCCCATCGGCGGCGCCACTGCCCGGCCCGGCGCCAAGCTGGGAGGAGATCAGCCGGCGCTGGGACAGGTAACGGCTCAACAACCGTATCGTCGTTAGGGTTGCTAGGACCCGCGGAGCCGGGATGCCGAAGGCGCCGTTGTTCGGATCATTGCTTGAGCCTCCTCTAGGCTCCAATCAGGCCCTCACGCTCCAGCGTTGTCAGGTCCTCCGCCAAACCTCCTCATGGCGATCTCCCTGGCGTCCGCTGCTACTTGATCTATCCCCGTCAGGCCGGACCAACGCCCACCTGGCCAGGACAAGACAAAGGAAGGCGCTTGTTCCCGCCGGGCAGATCAGTCAGCCGGAAATGCGGCCATCCCTCGCGTGCCCTCCCGAAGCGCCTCAAACACCTTCAGCACCTCAACCGCGTCCTCGAGCGTCCCATATTGGAGTGGCGGCCCGCCGAGCGCCGCCTGGGCGAAGGCGATGATGCTGAGGGCGTAGCCCTGGATAAAGTTGTTGCTGTTGTATAACTGGCCAAGGGACAGCTCCGGCTCCCAGTGTAAGGGAGCCGACTCGCTCTCGGTCAGGAAGCTGGGCGTCCGGCCGTATGGCCCCGGCGAGCCGCGCCGGTAGTAGGTCAGACGCGCGGCATTCTCGACCACGACGTTGGCGCCCTCGCCGACCACCTCCAGCCGTTCCAGCGGGCTGGTACCGGCCTGGCCGCTGGCGAAGTGGAAGGCGCCGGCGGCCCCCGAGGCAAAGGTCGCCAGCGCCACACCGCCACCGCCGATGGGCGCGGATTGGACGTGCAGCTCGCGCAGGGGCCCGGCAACCAGCAACGCCGCGCCGAAGGGGTGCCAGATGTGGCCAAGGCAGCTCCGCACCTCGCGGTCCGAGCCGGCCAGGCCGGGCTGAGTGGGGACGTGGAGCGGGTAGCGGATCGTCACCGACGCCACCCGGCCGAAGGCCGGCTCCTGGGCGATCTGTCGCACCTTCTGGTACGCCGGGTAAAACATGGTCTTGATCCCCACCGCCGCCAGCCGGTTGGCGCGGTCGCGCTGAGCAATGAGCCTCCGCGCCGTGGCGACGGTCCCAGCGAGCGGCTTGTCCGTCCAGACATGGCAGCCCGCTTCCAGACAGCGTGCCATCAGCGTGGCGTTGCGCGGCTCGTCACCCTCGAACGCCTCCACGCCGATGAGCGCCGCCTCCGGCGTCGTCTCAGCGAGGAGGCGGTCAAGGTCGCTGTACCAGCGCGGCGCGCCGAACTGGCGGGCAAAGGCTTCGGCCCGGGCAACGTCTGGATCCCAGAGCGCGACCAGCTCCACCGGTGCGTAGGGCAGCGAGGGCAGGAAGTTGCGGAAGGCATGGCCGGACGTGCCGAGGAAGGCCACACGCAGGCGGCGCTCGCTCTCGTAGGCGAAGGTGAGCGGGCTCAAAGGGCTCCCCTCCCTGCCGGTTCCGGCCTCGTTGCCGAGGCCGGCGCCGCGGGCATGAGGCGCGTCAGCGTCCCCGATGGCTGGTGTAGGGCTTCGGTCCAGCGCATGATCTCGATAAGGTCGGCCGCGCCGGCGCGATCGGGAGCCTTGCCATCCAGCACGCTCTCGGCGAAGTGGCAGACCTCGCCGACGTAGCCGATCAGGAAGATGTTCTTGTTGTACAGTTGACCCAGCGTGAACTCCGGCTCCCAGAACAGGGGGGCGTCCTCGTTGGGTCCGATAAAGCTTGCCTCCCGACCGTACGCGCCACGCTTGCTGACGCGGCGATAGTAGGTCAGCCGGATCACGTTGTCGATCTCCAGGTGCGCCCCGTCGCCGATGACGATGGCGCGCTCCGCCGGACCGTTAGGCGATGGGCGGCCCTCCAGGAAGATGTTGCCGAGCGCGCCGCTGGCGAAGCGCATGCTGATGGAGGCGCTGCCCGTGCGAGGGTGGCGCTCGAAGTAGATCGTCTCGGCCGGGCCCATGAGCCCCAGCACCAGCCCCATCGGATGCGAAAGGTCTGTGGCCACGGGAGCGCCGTGCGGGCGCAGCGACAGCCGGAAGGTGTAATGGAAGGCGGTCACCTCACCGAACTCCGAAGACGCCATGATCTCTCGCGCCTTGATCGCCGTGGGCAGGAACATGCGCTTGTAGCCGACGCCCAGGAACTTGCCGGTGCGCCGGCTGGCGTCGGCCATGCTTTCGGCCTGGGCCAGCGTGTCCGCTGGCGGCTTCTCGATCCAGACGTGTACCCCCGCTTCCATCGCCGCGACGGCCATGCGCGGGTAGGGTGAGCCGCGGGGATTGTCGCTCACCGCCATGTAGACCGCGTCCAGTCCCTCCTGGCCAATCATCTCCACGAAGTCGGTGTAGGCGCGGGCACTGCCGAACTGCCGTCCAACCAGCTCCGCGAGCTGCCGGTTCAGGTCGCAGGTTGCTGCCAGCTCCACCGGCGCGTACTGCAAGGCCGGCAATATGTTGCGCATCGTGTGCTGACCGCAACCCACCATGCCGATCCGAAGGCGGCGGTCGTATTCGTGGGAAAAGCGTTGCATCGTACCCTCACTTGCTCTGCAACAGGCTATTGATCTTGGGCGTCAGCGACACAATCGCGTCCTGGGCAGTCTGCTTGCCGTCCCAGACCGGCGCCAGCGCATCCAGGATCTCTTTCTGCATCTCGTCGTAGACGGGCGTGTGGATGATGGAGATGGAATGCGCGAAACCGTCGACGAAGACGCTCATGTTCTTGGGCGGCGGCGGCACCTTGTTGATGATGGGGAGCGAAGACCTCCGCGACGGCGTCTCGTCGGGAACGATGGCGTGCAGCTCCTGCACCTGCGGGCTAATCCAGTGCTTGACCACTCTCCAGGCGTCGTCCTTGTGCTTGCCGCCGCTGAGGATGGTCAAACAGTTGCTGATGGCCGTCTCGCCGGGTTGTGTGTTCGGCTCGTGGGGCAACGGCGCGACGTCCCACTCGAAGCGGTTCTGGATGGCCGGCTTGTTGCCGGCGGCGGACCAGGGACCGTCGATGTACATGGCCATCTTGCCTTGCTGGAACATCTTCTGGCTGCCGCCGCCCTTATCCAGCACCTGCTGCGTCGGCGCCACCTGATACCTGTTGCGCAAGTCGCTCAGAAACTGCAAGCCGGCCACCGACGCGGATTGTCCAGCGTCAGTTTGGAAGGGTTCAACGGATCGTCGACAAACGTGCCTCCCTGCGCGTAGACCTCCGCGGAAAGGCGGCTGACGAAGGCGTAGTCGTACATGAATCCCCAGCGGTCCGTCGAGCCCCCGGTCTGCTTGACCAGCTTCTGACAAATCTGCAGGAAGTCGGGCCAGGTCCAAGAGTTGTCCGTCCAATCGGTCGGCGGCAGCGGGATGCCCGCCTCCTTAAACGCCGTCGCGTTGTAGAAGATGACGTAGGTGTCGAGTTCGATCGGCATGCCGTACTGCTTGCCCTGGTACTGCCCATTCTGCAAGGCAACCTTGTCGAAGTCGCCCAGGTCGAACGACTTGTCGGCGCCAATGTACGAGTCGAGCGGATCGATCCCCTTGCGCGCCACCGATGGCGCCAGCAGGTAATCATCGATCCTGGCGGCATCGGGCGGCTCCCCGGCGGCGATCTCGGTCAGGATCTTCTCGTAATAGTTGCCGGAGGGCGGCACATCCAGCTCCAGCTTGAGGCCCGGGTTGGCCTGGTTGAACAGGTCGGCCGCCTGCTTATCCAGCGCGCCCGGTGAGCCGGTGGCCTTCGGGGCGATCTTCAGCGTGATCACGCCGCCTGTGGCGCCGGCCGCCACGGCCGTCGGCGTGGCGACGGCCGCGGCGGCAGCTTGTGAGGTGGCTGTCGAAGTCGATGCGGCCGTGACCGCAACCTGGCTAGCAGCAGCTGATGTTGCAGCAGACGTTGGCGCGACGGTCGAGGAGGCGACGGTCGCCGGGGCAGCGGTCGCGCCGCAGGCGGCCAGCAGCCCCACCGCTGAAAACGAGGTGGCCCAGACCAGAAAGGCACGTCGGGTACTCGTGGATGAGTGATACATCGATCCAGTCTCCCCTCTTGGCGCCGTCCCGCCGACCCGCGACCGGCGATCGTTCACCAGATTGTAGCGCAGCGGCACGACGCGCCCGCGCCCGTATCGCCCTGCCGGGGTGCGCATCGTGTTGGCGCCTTCTTTCCTTCTCCGTTGCCTCCATCTGGGTAGATGAGCGGGACTCGGATCGAAACGCGGGATGCGGCTGCGCCGATCGGCGCACGCTATTATACAATATACTGGACATGACACAAGGGACGACCAGAAGGGGACCCACGGTGATAGGCGTCGAACGCCTGACCTTGAATGAACGTGTCTATCAGCACCTGCGCGATGCCCTCGCCGGCGGCAAACTCGCGCCGAGCAGCCGGCTGGACGAGGAGCTGTTGGTGCGGGAGCTGGGCGTAAGCCGCACGCCGATTCGGGAAGCGATCGGCAAGCTCACGAAAGAGGGATTCGTCGAAAACCGTCCCTACCAGGGCAACTTCGTGCGCTCCTTTTCCGCCGCCCAGGTCAATGATCTCTATACAGTCCGCCAGGCGTTGGAATCACTGGCGGTCCGCCTGGCCGTTCCCAGGCTCAGCGACGCGGACGTTCAGCGCCTGGAGGACATCCTCGACGATGTCGCGGCGGCATTGGCGCGCGGCGGCTTGCCCGGCTATGGGGCCGCCGACCGCCGGTTCCACCAGGCAATCGCGGAGCTCAGTGGGAACGAGACGCTGATCGAGTGCCTGGACCGCCTGAGCGTGCAGGTGCAGATCATCCGCACCGTGGCGAATCACGATCCCGGTGTCGTCGCCCGCACCGCCGCCGAGCGGCCGCTAATCGTCGCGGCGCTGGCCGCCCGGGACGGCGAGCGTGCCGCCGCCCTTATGGCCGAACACATCGACGGCGTCCGCCAAGCTGTGGTCAGTCAACTGGAGTAGGCGGCCAGCGAAGTACCTGCCTGCCAGCTTGCTGAGCATGTTCCCGGCTAGCGCGAGGGGTAATGGTTCCCATGAGAGTTGCTATCATCCTTTTCGACGGATTCGACGAGCTCGATGCCATCGGTCCGTTTGAAATCCTGCGTGCCGCCGCGGCCGCGGGCGCCGACCTGCAGGTCGAGCTGCTCACGCTGGAAGGCGCCGAGGAGGTGACCGGCCAGCACGGTTTGCGCGTACGACCCACTGGAACCTTGGACGGTCGCCCCGACCTCCTGGTCGTGCCGGGCGGCGGCTGGAATACGCGGTCGCCCAAGGGAACCTGGGGCGAGGCGCAGCGAGGGATTCTACCGGCAGCAATCGCCCGACTGCATGCAGCGGGCACGGTGGTGGCAACCGTTTGCACTGGCGGTATGCTGGCCGCGACCGCCGGCATCACGAAGGGCCGACCAGCGGTCACGCATCATCGCGCGCTGGACGCGCTTCGCGCTTCCGGAGCCGAGGTCATCTCGGCGCGGGTGGTCGACGACGGCGACCTTATTTCATCCGGTGGTGTAACCAGCGGTCTGGACCTGGCGCTCTGGCTGGTCGAGCGGTACTTCGGCGCCGATGCTGCGACAGCCGTGGCGAGCAACCTGGAACACGAGCGCCGCGGCCCGGTCTGGCGCCGGGATGCAACGTACCGGGATGAGCCGCGGCTCCCGTCCTGAAATCGGAGATCGTCCCTCCGGTCCGCCGCACCTAACTCAGGAGTGTTTCCAGGAAGGTCTCGCTGAGCTCAAGCTCGGCGTAGCTCACGCCTCATCGATGAGCCGGTCCAACTCCTCCTCCGTCATCTGCTTGAAGCGGCCGGCAGCGAAGTCCGCTCGAGCGCGGCGGACCAGCTCCTCCTCCCAGGCGCTGAGGTAATCGACTGGGCGCAGCAGAATAGCGTGATCAGTGATTTCCAATTCCAGGGTGTCGCCGTCTTGCAACCCTAGCTGCCAGCGCACACTGCCGGACAGTTCCAGCTTGCCGTCAGCCAACACCACAGTCGTCACTTGTCCCCCTTGGTCGATGCTATCTTACCAGCTTGGTGGCAGTCCATCGGCTTTTCCAACGGAAGGGCTGGCAGCGATGACTGGCGACGAGGATCGTGACAAGGCGATCCAAGCGCTGATGAAAGAACAGCGCCTCAGCGAGCGACTGGCTCGATTCGTCTATTCCGTGGAATCCGGGGAGATTCCCGGCGATGTGGTGTACAGGCGCGAAGGCGAAATCGTGCCTGGACGACCGGCCATTCCGCTGCGCACTGAAAAGCGGTAACGAGCGAAAGCGGCGGCTGTCCGCTAGGCTGCGTTAGCCCAATCGCGCAGCCGACGTAGCCCATACTCACGTAACCGTGGCTCATCTCGCCGCCCGCCGCTCTCGATCGAAACGGACGTGGGGCGGCCGGCAGCCGTGAGCAGGTCGGCGATCCGCCGCCACTGCCAGCCGCCGGCATTGCCGCCGTGGACGAGTGCGAACATTGCCGCATGTGACCTCCTCGAGGAGACGGCAAACCGGTCAATAATCCGGTGTCGAGGAGCCTACGAGCGTGGCTCAGCCATGATGGCGTCGGCGAGCGACTGCATCTGCTGGAGCCCACCCTGGAGCGCCACCGTCCCCTGCCACACGGGCGGCGACTGCTTCTCGTACATGTTCTCCAGCTCGGTGAAGCGCAGGTTGTACGGCATGGGGAACGGCCCCTTGTTGACGCCGTCGCTCATCCAGGCGGCGAGCTTGGCGTAGGCCGGGCTGATCTTGGCTGCCTCGGGACCCATCCAGACCGACTTACGGGCGGGTGGCTGCCCCTGATTGACCATCGCCCAGGTTGCCGTGTCCTTAGACGTCATGAACGTCAGCAGATCAAACGCCGCTTCGGGCTGCTTCGTCTCCACGAACATAGCGAACGTAGTGGCGAAGGCTTCGTAGCCGCGCATGCCGGTGGGGCCCTTCGGGAAGAGGATCAGGTCAAACTTGAACTTATTGTTGACGTCCTTCTTTGTATAGGGCAGCGAGCAAATGCATTGCCCCGACAGCGCGACATTTCCGGTCGTGAAGCCGACTCCCTTCGCCTCGTTGGCCAGAGGGGCAACGTGATCTTTGGTGCGCAGATTGACGAGCCATTCGGCTGCCTTCACCGTATTCGGGTCGTTCTCGAGCGTGAACTTCTTCGTGTCGGCGGAGAGGATATCGCCGCCGAACGTGCGCGCGAGCGTGCCGAAGTCGTAATAGGAGCCCGTGGAATAGTCGGTTCCCCACTGCTGGTGGCCGGGGTCCGTCATCTTGTGGGCGATGGTCATGAAGTCGTCGATGGTCCAGTCGTCCGTGGGCGGCGTGACGCCACGCGTATTGAGCAGGTCGGTATTGACGTAGATGAGGTCGACGTTACCGCTATTCGTCTCGAATGGAAGGGCGTAGAGCTTTCCATCGAGCGAGCAGCCGGTAATAGCGGAGGGAAAGAAGTCCCCCATGTCGAAATTGTGCTCCTTGACCAGGTCGTCGAGCGCCCGAAAGCCGCCGCGAAAGGCGGTGTAGTCGAGCCACTTGACCCCGGCAAAGGAGATGTCCTGGAGCGTTCCGGCGGCGAGCTCGGTCAATTGTTTCTGCGCCATGTCGGCGTAGGGGATCTTGACGATGTCCAGGGTGACGTCCGGGTGCGCCTGGGCGTACTTTTGGGCGTAGAGCTCGTGCCAGGTGCGCACGGTGTCATCCCAAACGGCGATGCTGAGCGCCGTCTTTCCGCTGCCCACACGCTGCGTGGCGACGACGGCCGAGCTGGACGACGCAGCGCTGGTCGCAGCCGAGGCGGCCGTGGAGGAGCTGGCCGCGGACGAGCTGGCGGGCGCCGATGAGACGGCAGACGAGCTGGCGATTGAGGACGGCGTGGCGCTCGATGCGCTCGTGCTGGGTGCGACCGACGCGGCGGCGCTCGTGCTCGTCGCGCTGGTCGTCGCCGAACCGCTGGCGCCACAGGCGGCCAGGAGCGGCGCAGCCACGATGGTAACGCATGCCCGCTTCAGGGCCTCACGTCGTGACAGGGCTAACATGGGCTACCTCCTCATCGCTTAGGACGACCCGGAACGCCAGATTGGACAACGAGGACTCTTCAGCCGGTAAACCGGCTCCAGTATAGCAGCCCCAGCGCGATCGCCCTGCCGCGCTGTGAACTTCGGTGTATCAGTCGCCGGGTGCGGACCTGCCCCAACAGTGCTCGCCTGCAGCCGCGTATCGCGCGGACAGACAAGCGGACGCCGGAGGCGTTGCATGTGAAACCGAACCGACAGGTTGATAAATGATGCTCGAACGGTGGCATGCAAGCCGGCGTGTACGTAAGCGGATAACGGCAGCGGTCCCCGTGGGAGGCTAGGTGGCCGTCGGCATATGCCTCGCGGCTGCATAGGCTTGGATCGATTCGCGGGCAGTTCGCCGCCAGGTGTACTGACTCGCTCGCGAGAGAGACTGCTCACCAAGCGACTTGAGACGCGAATCGTCTCGCAGCAATTCGTGCAGGCAGGCCACCCATTCCTCCAGACCATTGCGTGGAAGGAGCACTCCCCCTGTGGCGACCAGCTCGGCGTGGGCGCGAATAGGCGAAACGGCTACCGGGCAGCCGGAGGCCATCGCTTCCAGCACCGGCAAGCCGAAGCCCTCCTGCGCCGAGGCGCTCACGTACAGCGCCGCGTGTCGGTACAGCCAGGCGAGTCGGGCGTCGTCGACCCGGTCCAGCCAGCGAACCGCATTGGCAATGTCCAGAGCCGCCGCCAGCGTCTTCAACCTGTCGCGCGCATCTGCCGCCGGAGGACCTGCCTTCACGAGGACCAGTTTCCTCAGGCCGCGCCGGCGCAGGAGCGCCAGCAGATGGAGCAGCAGCTCCACGCGCTTCCTGGGCGCCTCAGTGCCGACGTAGAGCAGGAACGGCGTGTTCGGTTCGAGGCCGAGCCAGTTCCAGTGGTCGTCGTCCACCAGTCTCGGACGGAAGATGGCATGGTCCACACCCAGCGCGACCACCGACAGGCGCGCCGTGTTGACCAGGCCACGCGCGGCCAGGCCATCTGCCACCGCCTGGCAGTCGACTATGACCCACAGTGCCCGCCGAAGCGCCACGTGGGCGAAGGCGTCGAAGGCGCGCGCGGCCAGGCGGCTCGGACCAGGCCGGCCCAGGGTCGGAAAGAGGTCATGCACGGTGACCACGGCGGCCAACGGCCGCCAGAGCGCCGTCGCAAAGGTCTGGGTCGTCAAATGGGCGAGCGCGCCGCGTCGGAGGTCCAACGTCAGCGGGTAGGTGCCCAGGAATGCGGCGAGGTCGATCCCCGTTCGGCCGCGGATGCGACCGGCCGCACGGCGATAGCGCGGGACATAGGTCGGCGTCGTATGCGCGTCCACGCCGAGCCCGCGCAACTCAGCGCCAAGATTGTCGGCGAATCGTCGGGTACCACTTGGGGCGTCGCTCGACCGTGCTATGAGATCGACCATCCCGATGGGGGCAAGGGTCATGTCCGACATTCTTGCCCAGTACGCCTGCCTTCGTGGCCCCATGGCGCCTGGGAAACGGTGCTCGCCTTGGGGTCCCCGGCGACCCGGGGCAACGTTCTTGTCGAGGCCCGCCCATGGCACCGGCACGGCCGCCGCCGCGGCTCCGTGTTCACCGGCGTGCCCAGCGGTCCGCACTGCCGACGATGGCCGGCAGGTCCGCCAACGTCGCGATCTCCCGATCGGCGACAATGTCGGGCGACTGCACTTCGCCCGCCCGGTTGAGCCAGATCCCGGTTATCCCGGCGCGCTGCGCGCCCCACACGTCACGCGCCAGGCTGTCGCCGACCATGATGGCCTCGCGCGGCGATACCCCGAGCCGGCTCAGTGCCGCCTTGAAGACGGCGGCATCCGGCTTACCGGTCCCAACCTCGGCGGACACGACCACAACGTCAAAACGTTCGGTGAGCCCGGCCCCAGCCAGCTTCTCCAACTGCAGATCTACGACGCCGTTCGTCACCACGGCCAGGAGGCATCGCCGATCGCGCAGCGCATCGAGCGTCCCGAGGACGTCCGGAAAGAGCACGTGGCGGGCGCGCCGCTCGCGCTGGAATGTCGTCGCTAGCTCGTTGGCCAACGAGTCGTGTCGGACTCCGCACTGGTCGAGCGCTCGTCCCCATGCCGTGGCTCGGTAGCCGGGCGCCCAGGCGCGGAGTGCTGGTAGCGGCGAATCGTCGCTGGCGAAGCCGGCCCACAGTCCCTCCCAGGAGCTGATGCCGACCGCGCGACAATAGGCGAGGTGGGGGCCAGCCCGCCACAGATCGCCGGCGTACCGTCGCACGGACTGAGCCAGCACGACCGGGTCAAGCCCGAACCGAGCAGCAGCCAGACGGCACGTTGCCAGGAAGGCCGCCTCGACCGACGCGGCCTCGACGACCAGCGTATCGTCCAGGTCGAAAAGGACCGTTGGGGACGGCCCGTTTCTCGATGTGCTCCCGGATCCCACGTCCCGCTCCGTTCACGAGAGCCCTATGGTACAGGTTTGCCGCCCGCCTGTGTTTTGGGCGGGCGTCGCCGCGCGCCCAGACGCTCCGGTCGACGGCGCGATCGGGCCGGCCGTCGGTGGACAGCGGGCCAGCAGCGAGCGGCAGAGTTCGCTTAGATGCTTGTGTGGCGGACTTCGTACTGTACGAGCACGTTATCTGAGCCATCCCATTTGCGTATGTCGATGGGGTGGAGCGACACTGCCGGTTTGCCGTCGGTACCCGTTCACGGCCTGTGGGCGGCAGGGGCGCGGCGGGAGTTGCCAGGAGCGGTCGTCGGGACCAGACGGTCGCGGATGGACAC
>Ga0207416_1003274_pt1 | contig 15842 bp, 17 predicted proteins | sample PaiPotPPM11metaG_FD_184107 | JGI IMG/M metagenome (GOLD analysis project Ga0207416, IMG submission 184107) | Iron sulfur acid spring bacterial and archeal communities from Banff, Canada, to study Microbial Dark Matter (Phase II) - Paint Pots PPM... ...
TTACACCAAGCGAATTTAAAACAACATCTGCCATTCTACCCTCAGTCATTTCATCAACCTTTTCTACTACTTTATCATAATCCCCTACGACACAATCAGCTCCGAAATTAGTTATCCAGTGCTGCTTGGAAACTCCAATAACCCTTGCTCCAATCTTCTTACCAAATTGAACAGCCATCATGCCAGTATACCCTAAGGCACCAAAGACGATCAGGCAGTCATTACTTTTAGTGACTCTTCCCTTAAGGCACGAAAAGCTGTTAAAATACTTATTGACAAGTTCGCATCTGAATCCCAATCCATTTCATCGGGTATTTTAAACACATTTCGTTCCGGAACTGAAATGTACTCTGCAAAGCCCCCATTAGTTACCACACCAAGTATTCCTCCGTTTCTGCATAGCATCTCAGATTGAATTAAGCATAAGTCGCAGGTTCCATCGAACACTCTGTTAGCTATAGAATAACTCTGTCACCTCCCGTAATGTTCGTCACATGATTTCCAATCCTCTCTACCACGCCACTCGGTTCGGTTACTGGGATGTGGGTTAAAGGTTTTACTTCTACCTCACCAGACACCGCACGATAATCGATTGGGTTTACCCCTGCCACCTTAACACGTATTAATACATCGTGATCTGTTATTTTTGGTTCTTCTACGTCGATCAACTTTAAAAATTCTAAACCAGGTCTTTCGAAGACGGCAGCTTCCACTTACTTAGGATCCTTGTTTTTTTATATAATGACTAGTGTGTTTCTGTTCATTAATTTATACTTTGTACTTCCATTGCATGGTTATTTTCGATCAAGGACCGCGCATTTTCAAAGGGAAGAACCGCTACATCTTCTCGCCGAAATGGCCCATATCTTTTCATATCTACACCCATAAATTGTTCCATTGGTTCTAAAAACCTGATTACAATATACTTTGAACGTACTCGTTTTGATATCGATTCGAGTACTTTTGGCCTGCCTTTGGTAACTGCTAGCAGTATATCGTCTCTCCTTCTTTCAGACTCTTTTTCCGCATCCAAAATGTATTTTTCTTCCTCTGTGAGTCTCGAATAATCTATCGCGGCTGCACTCGTCGTAGTAGTAGTCGTAGTAGTAGTCGTAGTAGTAGTCGTGGTGGGAGTAGATGCAGCTGAAAATGAAGAAGACGATGCCGAAGAAGCTATCATGCTTTGTTGGTCAAGCACCTTAAGGTATCTGATCTCGAGAAGAAATCTAACTGCTGTAGAAATCAGTTCCACCAGGGTATCCCTTATTCTTGCTTCTAGTCCATCGCATCCATACGCTTGCAGATTTTCGAGGGCAGTTGCTATCTTCGGGTAAGTATTAAAAGGCACCGACTGCAATGTCGGAATCTGGACTTCTTTTAGCAGTAAATTTACTATTTCGGTAATTGTTATTGATTCATTATCATTATTTATGTTTAGGTTTATTTATGCCGCCCCATCTATCCCTATCTCTCTGCACCCCTTATCTCTTTCTGAACTACCCCTGATTCGAGCATTAGACAAGATTTAAGAAAAGAACCTAATCTCGTCTCTTTCTCATGACTTATTACATCTTGCTATCGATACTCATAACACAAATGGGCTCGGGGTATTTGGTTCACCAGTTATTTATACCTGCCACCTATACAAATCCCCTCCAAACTTACCGAAGTTGTTAATATTTCCATCCCGGAAATACTTATTCGACCATGTTTAGCACGACTTGCCATTATTCCAGATATCTTCCATTCTCCTACTTTCCATCGAGTCGGTCACACCATGCGAAACGAACCCCCACACTTATTTTTTGGCATCTAGCCCATCGCTCTTCATGTCTTCTATGCAACATGTTGGGAGATCAGATGATTTTCACTTCAGAGAAGCTCGTCCAAGCCGATTCGACTCGCCACATAGAATAATGTAACAATTAAAGCGTGGACTAGTTGTGTCTGTTTCAATGGACTCCTGTAAACATTAAGCTATATGTTTACTTACTCTGGCACAGATTCACAAACGAACCTACCGTTTTCAATCCTTACGAAAAGAAATCTGTTGTCTTTGAAAATGAGAGTAATTTCATTATCGCCTAACTCTACATCTAGAAGTTCCTGACCTTTTATACCATCGAACTTTGCCATTTCTGAATTATTATTATTCTTGCTTCTATTTATTAGTGCAACGCTATCAGCAATGGAAGCTAATCGCATCCTAATTCTATCTTGTGTTGATCTTATATCTCATGATGTGCGTGCAATACAAACTGGCGGCGCGGGGACCCTCTGTTGTATTATTGATATACACTTATGAAGCAGAGTCAGAAAGTACTCTAGCTAGTGATACATCTTAGATGCAACGATGTCAAATACGCTGACTACGTAGGAAAGGAGGTCACAGTCCGGGGCTGGGTACATAGACTTCGAAAACAAAAAGAAAATACTTTCATGCTGATACGGGATGATAGAGGCGGAGTAATTCAATGCGTACTTGCTACTGAGAAGGCACTTACTCTCACTATCGAGTCATGTATAGAAGTTACGGGCAAACTGCAGCAAGATTCGAGAGCCCCAGAAGGTGGCTATGAAATCAGAGCGACTGATCTCAAAATATACGGTGTAGCAAAAGTTGACTATCCCATAGGGGAGTATCAGAGCGAGGATCTGCTGCTCGATAATAGACACCTCGCGGTTAGAACTAGGCGAATGAGTACAATAGCAAAGATCCGGGCTTCGATTTTAAAATATGCGCGTCAATGGTTTATTGAAAATAATTGGTTGGAGGTAAATGTTCCTGTTATAGTAAAGGATGCAGTCGAAGGTGGTTCAACACTATTCAAGGTGAGATATTTTGATGATGATGCGTATCTGTCACAGAGTGCGCAGCTCTATCTTGAAGCGATGGTCTTTTCTCTAGGACCTGTTTGGAGTGTTACGGAGTCTTTCAGAGCAGAAAAATCGAGAACGGTCCGACATCTTGCTGAATTTACACACATGGAAGCTGAAGCTCCATGGATAATCCTCGATGACTTATTAAGAATCCAAGAGCAATTAATTTCACATATAGTTCAAAATACTGTTAATGAAAATTCGGCAGATCTTGGTTATCTTAAAAGAGATCTTAGAGACTTGAAATCGGTCGAGCCGCCTTTCGATAAACTATCATATGAAAAAGTAATTGAAATTCTTCGCTCTAAAGATTTTCTAATAATGGAAGATAATGGAAACGAGCGTAAAATAGAGTGGGGTGACGATCTGAACGTTGACTCGGAACGTGAATTGACAAGAAATCGCAGCAGGCCGATTTTTGTAGTTGACTTTCCTATCTCGTTAAAGCCTTTTTACGTCAAAGAAGATCATGAAAAAGAAGGGATAGGACTGAGTGCAGATATGCTTGCGCCTCGTGGTTTTGGAGAGATTAGCAGTGGAGGAGAAAGAGAAAATGACATTACTTCTATCACCAAAAGGATAGAGAAAGAATCTCTAGATCCGAAGGCCTACGATTGGTACTTGGATCTAAGAAGGTACGGCAGTGTGCCGCATGCCGGATTTGGAATGGGAATAGAGCGTTTAGTTAGGTGGATCGCGAATCTACAAGATATCAAAGATACAGTACTATTTCCAAGGACTATGTCGCGGGTAAGACCATAAAATAACAGAAGATTGTCCCGACATGAAAGGATTTTTAAGAGATCTTAATACAAGCTATCCCAATTGTCTGCTATGTTAAGATGCTCTATCCTCTCATACTTTATCGTACAAGTTTCAGCAAACATGAATTATTTAAAATAAGTAGAATCATCTTACTGAGTAGCATACCTAGCGAGTTGTCTTAAGTTCGAATGTCTGGCGTGTGAAAACATTCTGCTCGATATTGTAGAGTCAATTCATACATGTGGATTGAATAGAGACTGATCCTTAATGAATTGGAATCGATTTGTATCTCAGTTAGCAAAAATATCTTAATCCATCAATTGCTGTTATGATAGTGGAAGTAAAACAAAAATGTTACAGCATAAAGGATGGGTAACTCGCTTTAAAGAGGACAAGTCAATGTTATGATGTCATACCTATAAATTTGTCATACGCTGTCATATTGCATCAACCGAGATCGCTTGACCCATTATACCTGTTAGTTGTCCTTTGGTTTTGTGGTCTATGGCCGACCATCTGTCAACATTCATTTGCTCTGCGCGACCAACACGGCTTCATCAGAATATATTTCACCCGTGAACATCACTACCAAATCTGATTTATTAGCAGCTCTCATAATGCTATAAATTATTGTTTAGGCCTTATATGGTCTGTTCAAAAAAACCTTTTACGTTCGTGTTAACAGCCACATAAGATTTATTATTTTATCCCAATAGGCCGTTCAATCTTAATGTAGATTGGTCCACTAGAAACCGCCTTTCTCAATAACGTTATTTTTAGCAACGTTAAACTGCCGATTTTGATTCGGACTGCTTCCGCAACAGAAGCGGAAAAGACAAGAATGGTTCCAAATTAAGTAGTATTCTATACGTTATTAATTAGATGGCCGAGAACCCACCCATATCCTATCAGTTAGGCGAGTCAAGCATCTAGAATCCTGATTTTATAGGATCGAAGGGCTTCATTAATTCACGCAATAGTGTTGTAGCATAAGACCCCTTAGGCAGCCTAAATGATAATGTCAGCATAGTTTTGTCTATGACAGAGAAATCCCTGCACCACAAAGGGGCTTGTCTAAATCCTCCTTGCGAACTCAGCTCCTGCATTTCTTTTATATAAAAATCTCTAGCCGCTACACCTTCATCCTGCATTGTATCTTTCGTTATTAACTCAAATCTTCCTTTGCCAGCCTGAAACGAGTAGCCAGCTAACTTAATCGCTGGAACTGCATTAGCCTCGGAATCCGATATCGAATTAAACTTTCTTATTTTGCCAAATATTAGTGGACCTCCTATTTCAAAGCAGAGATCCCCCTCTTTACCTTCAAGCAGGTTTTCCCCGTTTCTGATTGCTGTGCTCAAGGAGATATTGAATATATATGCTTGATACGCCTGAACAAATAACCGTCGCATATTAATTGGAATGACTCTCAGCGCATGGATTACATCCTTTCCTTGTAATATTGCAGACATTAGCTGACACTCTATATCCATTCCCCGAGGAAGTAGTTTTAGAAGTCGAGGATAATTATGAGGATCTCGACTTTTTTCCCTTATTTCCCTGCTCGTTTTGGAATCGTATTGACTAGTATAGCATAATAGTAATTCAACGGCGTTTTTGAAGTTACGCCTTACGATCTCCCTTCCGACGAGATGGGTTACTGATCGTTCACTCCCAAACCTTTGCAGTCCATAAAAATTGGCAATATTTTTTATTTCACGCTCGAACGTAGATGTGTCTAACTGGTTGTTGTTGCTGCTGATGATAATGGTAAACTCGTTCCCGAGAAGTGACGCTTTTGCTAAGGGTTTTCGGCTAAACCCTTTGAGAGTCAGAAATATTTGATCGGTTCGTATCTCTCTTGGTATATTTTTTAATTGTTCTGTTGTAGCGTACTGCTTTGTGATTGCCTTTGCGTCTTTTAACCCTATGACTTTAAGTGGAATGCCGAATCTTTTCTTGATTTGCGATATAGCATGATTAGAATCAATATTGCTTTTCTCTAAACTGTAAAGCGGGTATCTATGGAGTTGATCTTGTACAGATGACAAATCATTGAAGACTGCCGGATCTATTATTTCAGAGACTCGGAACTCATCGGCTTGTTGCTTTATCAGTCCGCCTACTCCCTTAAAGCTTGTGCAGTAGCAATTCATGCCAGCTTTCTGATCGATAATAGGAACGGGAAATTCTATCAATACAACTCACACGTGCCTTCACCAACGAGGATAGATCTCTCTTCCCGGCACCATTTTATTGTGATATCACAAACCATGACCAATCGTGTGTCAGTACGTGTCAATATCTAAATCTATATCCCCAATGAGAGACGATTTGTTAACCTGCTACCAATAAGATGTTAACTGTTGAATTTTTTCATCCACATAAAGAAAGCGCCTAGGGGGCTTTCATACGGTAAAGCGCTTGAACCTCTAACATTGAATCCGAGTAGTATCATTCTGCCTTCAAGTTTCCTTCTTAAAGAAACAGGAAGCTGGTATTCTCTTAACGGCTGAAATATCTCAAAAAATTGGTCTTGTTGATGACAAGCTATGTGTTGTGCAAAACAATCTATGAGAATGTTCGGATCCCCTGCAATTCTTTTGTTCATTTGAGACAGACTAATGGGGCTATTCGTTGAATTATCCCTTAATTCGATAGAAATTTGTAAGACTCTATTAGTGTAATTCTCCCTCGTGAAATTAGAATCCATTTTGTTAGGGGAGTTATGAAACATGCGAACAGTTTTAGTTAGATGCGCAACTGTTCTTTTTCCGAGATCGGTGGCAGCCAAGATCTCTTCCTCTGCGTAGAGTCCGTTATTTTTTCCAAAAATAAAGAAGGTTCCCATTAGTTCCTCTTTTTTTATGAAAGGGAATTCTAACTTGCCTCCAATAAACAGCGTAATTCTTTGCGATATATTCTCAGGCAAAAACATCCCCATATATGAATCCGTCACGACAGCCAATGCTATATTATAGATACGGCGATGATTTAATCATAGTCAGTAACACGAAAATTGAAGTGTTCTTTATTTCGTGGCCCTTCTGTACCCGTGTGTGAAACCTGCATCATACACTTTTGAAAATTCATATTTCTTGGGGGCTATCACATCTCCGACTATAATAACTGCAGTCTTAATTATCTTAGCATCTTGTGTCTTCTTTACAATGTCACCTAGGGTTCCCCTGATTATTTTTTCGTCTTCCCAAGTTGCTCGATAAACGATAGCTGCAGGTGTCTCTTTCGTGTAAGCGCCACTGTCCATAATCTCCTGTACTACTTCGGCTATCAGGTGAACGCTCAGATATAGTGCCATTGTAGCGCCATGTTTAGCCAGTTCCGAAATCCTTTCTCTTGGGGGTACTGGCGTTCTTGATTCTGCTCGTGTTATTATTAGCGTTTGAGTGTTCCCGGGTAAAGTCAATTCTAGGTTCATAACAGCCGCTGCACCGAGGATAGCAGTGACTCCGGGAACTACTTTACATTGAATTCCGTCTTGCTCTAACTTGTCAATCTGTTCTCTAATGGCGCTGAAAAGGCTTGGATCTCCGTCATGAAATCGTATAGCTAGTTTTCCTTTTTTTGTGGAATCTCTCAATATCTCATAAATTTTCTCTCTATCAATTAGAGCCGCATCATGAAGCACTGCATCTTTTTTTTTATCTTCTAATATCTTGGGATTCAAGAGCGAGCCAGAATAAACTATAACGTCCGCCCGTTCTAGCAATTCCTTGGCCTTAAGTGTAATGAGGGATGGGTCGCCGGGGCCAGATCCTACAAAATAAACTGTATTACTTTCTATCATGGTTCTTCTTTTTTGCGACCATTATCGAAAAATACTTTTCAGTAGGACCTTTAGTCCCCACCATATCGCTTAGTTTGTTCATTTTCAAGATCTCTCCTTCCACGGATACGTCCTGGGCAATAGCTATGGCTGAATCGTCTCCAAACCCTGCTTCAGAAAGCATTTCAATTACCCTGTCAAAATATCTACCATCCTTAAGGAAAATAAGTGTATCGCAACAATTCGCAACTTTTTTGATTCTATTTAGATCATAGCAAGCAGGTATTATTGCCACGGTTTCGTCACCTTCAGCAAGACTCATCTTTGCCTGCGCAGCAAATGCAAACATCGATGTAACACCGGGCACGATTTCAATTTCGATATCTTCATGATTGCAAACTAATTCTCTGTGAATGTAAATCCATGTACTATACAATGCTGGGTCGCCTACTGTCAAGTAAACCACTTTTTTGTCTGATCTCACTGCGTCAGCTATCTCTAGGGCATTTCTCTTCCAATAGTCCCTCAACGATTCTCTCTCTTTGGTCATTGGAAATACGAGGCTAACGGTTCTAGCTGATTTTTTCAAATGCCGTTCTACTACCGAAAGGGCGATACTCGGCTTGCCGTCCCTGGCGGTGGGCGCAAAAATTACGTCTGCAGCTTCAATTATATTTACGGCCTTGACCGTAAGCAGCTCTGGATCGCCGGGTCCGCAACCTACGCAGAATAGCTTCATGCATTCAATCTCTCTACCCTGATTATTTATATTCCCTTTCTCCTATTTTCAATTAATAGCAAGATGTCAGCAAAATCTTCCTCGTTTTGGCTTTGATATCATACTAATATAGTCTGATTCATGGCTTTGTGGCAGAAATTATCGTTATCGGATTTCGTGCAACCATCATTGTACCACTTGTTATCTTCTTAGCCTTGGCTATTGTGGCCTGTGTAATATCGACTTCGCAAAGCTGAGTTTCATTAATTGTACTGAGGGCATGATACAATGTTTCGACTAGGATAGTATCGATTACTATTCTACCTCCTTTCTTTAATCGGTCTATGCCCAAACGAATAACTTTGGCCGTGTCCCCTGAGCTCCCGCCGATTATGACAGCATCAGCCTGGGGTATGGATGGCAGAATATCCTGAGCAGAGGACAAAATTAACTCGGCTTTCAGCCCAAACTTAAAGAGATTTCTTTTAGTTAGTTCTATCGCGGTTTTGTCGAAATCAATGGCATATACCGTGCCTCCTCGGGCTTGCAAACAAAGCTCTACGGTAATGCTTCCGCTCCCACATCCAACATCAATCGCGCAGGAATCCTCCCTCAAACGTAATTTACTAATTACGAGCGCTCGTATCTCCTCCTTCGTAATAGGAACTTCCTCAGACCTTTCAAATAATTCATCTGGAATCCCCCCAGTACGGTAAGTCCAAAGCATTGGATTCATGTTATTTTGGAACACCGTTTATTTTAACGGTGGCATGCTCTGATGCAATCCCGTATAAACTGCAATCATAAACATAATTAGCATGAAAATAAACGGAAATATTCCGTTGGTAGCCAACTTGCGTCTCTGCGGCTTTGCGATATTCTTAGCCATACGCTTTGCGACTTGATACGATATAATGTAGAATAGTAGCCCTATCAATATCGCCGTCCCAATAGCGACGCCTTGACCAGTTCCCGGTGCAATAGCAAAACCTGTAATTATACCACCGATCAACCCGAGAAGGGCTCTCATGTAAAAAACTCTGTCAAGAGGATCCAATTATAGTACTTTTGTCATTAATTTAGACTAGGTTTAATTCCTTGCGGTTTGTCGTCAGCATGTGCAAAACGTGTATCCGCAGTGTATTTTGGTTAATATTTGTGGAAGATCTCACTATCAATTGTTATGGAGCTATCAGGCATCGAACTGAGATATCTCATCAGCGAGATTAATTCAAAGATCACTTCAGAATATTATGTGAGTAGTATCATTGCGGTGACAAGAGATTCTTTTCTGTTCCGGATGCATCATTCTACAGAGCCGGATATTACGTTAATGTTATCTGTTCGAGGCATATGGCTTACAAAGTTCAAGTTCAACCAGGTAGAGGAGAGTGACCTTATTAGTATCATCAGACCTGAGGTCGAAAGAGCCAAGATCGAAGCTATCCAACAATCTGGTAGTGAGCGCATTATCACGACAAGGTTTAGGCATTTTGACGGTAAATCAAGAATAATTGTGGCCGAACTTTTCGGTGTTGGGAACATTATATTGTGTGATGAAAAGATGCAGATTCTCGCTATTCTAAATCCTATTGAAGTCAGACACAGAGTTCTGAAGAGGGGACACAAATATTTTCCTCCCCCAACTCGCGGAACCGATGTATTGGATATCACGCTCGAACAGCTACAAATTATGCGTAATAGCACAGATACAAAAGACCTAGACGTTTTGCGGTGGTTAGGCAGAAATATTTCAATTCCAAAGAAATTTGTGGAAGAAATAGTTAGGAGGGCTGGTATTACTGCTCCAAATATTGGACAACTTTCAGACGATGACATGTCTAGCATTTATACAGTTATCAAGGAGCTTGTTGCAGACATCAGTACAGGAAGTCACGAAGCACTTGTAATTGTAGGTGACGATGGAAAAGCACGAGATGTGGTTGCAATTCCAACTACGAACATTCCTTCCTTGAAGCCGATACCGACGACGAGCATGAGAACTGCCCACTCCTACATGGAAGCAGTAGATGAAGTTCTTGCCAACGAGATAACGGATCGACATAGTAATTCGAAAACGACTGATATTGATAAAAGAATAGCAATTCTACAGCATGACGTAGCAGAACAGAACAAAGCAAAGGAGGAAGTAATTTCGAAGGCCACCGTCATAAGGAAGATTGCTAATGACTTGATGGCAATCTCCTTCGGGGGAATTAATAATAATTTCGATGACGACTCACTGAAAGAATTCCTTGGTTCTAACTCTGTGCGTATCATTATAGAGAAGGGGAGAAAATACCTTGAAGTACTCGGTGAACGTGTTCCGACAGCAGATTCGAGCTTGGCAAAAATATCATCTCTTTTGTTTGGAAGAGCTAAAGAGTTGGAGAGAGGCTGTATATCTATTGAGGACGCAAAGGCAAAACTGCAGACTCAACTCGGTAATTTGAGAAATCAAACAACCGCAATCCAAGACAAGATCGTTATTAAAGAGCAAATTGCTAAAGAATGGTATGAGCGTTACAGGTGGTTTATTACGAGCGAAGGATTGCTTGCAATCGGCGGAAGGGACGCATCATCAAACTCGGCCATTATTCGAAAGCATTTGACAGAAGAAGACATCGTATTTCATGCTGAGGTACATGGTTCACCATTCTTTATCCTTAAGGACGCAAAGCAAGTTAGCGAAATAAGTGCTAGTCGCATGGAGGTAGCACAGGCAACTGTCTCATTCAGCCGAGCTTGGAAAGATGGGTTGTCCAGCGCCGATGCGTATTGGGTTGAACCTAGTCAAATAAAGAGAGGTGCTCCGACAGGACAATTTCTTCCGAGAGGTTCGTTCGTAATTGAAGGTAGACGTAATTACATTAAGGGTATCGAAATAAAGCTATCAGTCGGACTTATACGGTCATATTCGCACTATGTTCTTGCTTGCGGACCTACCAATGCTATAAAGAAACGATCGGTAGTTTATTCGCAATTACTGCCTGGGGGGATGGATCCTAACAGCGTAGCAAAAAAAATTAAGACAGATCTAGTCAAAGCAGCCTATACAAACCCGAATGCTAAAGATGATACGAATGCTCAGCTGGCAGATTTCACTAAATCAATTAGTATTGGTGATTTTATTAGGGCAATTCCAACTGGACATTCAAAAATTTTTCTGACTGAGAAAGGGGAAGGGGAAAAGAGCTCTCTAGCAAAGCCGAAAATCGATGAGCAAAGTAATTAAAGCTAGAAATGAATTCACTGTCGTGGTAAAGAAAGAGCTAGCTACACAACATAGAGACGCTAATATGACGACAAGAGTACTCGTCAGAGATATCATGAACAGTCCGGTGGTTTCAGCCGCTCTTACAGATACAGTTAACGAGGTTGCTTTAAAGATGAAAGATCAAAAAGTTGGTAGCATTATAATAATGGAAGGAGAAAATCCAGTCGGAATTGTTAGCGACTGGGATATAGTTTCAAATGCTGTGGTTAAGGACGTCCAACCAAGTACCATAAGAGTTTCAGATATCATGCAAAAACTCCACTCCATAGAAGGGGAAGAGGGCGTCACCGAAGCTGCTCGAATGCTACGACAACACAATATCAAACGGTTGGGTGTAGTTTATAAGAACCGGCTTGTTGGCATTATTTCAGCGTCAGACGTAATTGCGGTTACCCCAGAGCTCGTCGATGTAATTTCTGAGAAAGCAGCGATTGTCAGAGGGGAGACTGGCCGCTCTGCTGGTTCTGTTTCTGGATATTGCGATGAATGCGGGGAATGGTCTGATCTTTTGCAATTTGCTGATGGAACCTTTACTTGCGAAGAATGTAGGGGCGAGGAAGTCATTAGTTGAATCAAAACCGGCCTTCCTAGTCGATGCAATGCTCGGAAGTGTCGCTCGAAAATTACGTTTTTTTGGTTTGGACACGTTGTATATCGCAGACAGCCCAGATGATGAGATCATAGGGATCGGAATCAAGCAGAATAGAGTTATTTTAACTTGCGACAAGGATATGTATAGGAGAATTATGAAAGCTGGAGCACAGGGGATCTTGCTCAACGGTTCGGATGACCTGGAAAATATTGCACAAACATTTTTCAGCATCGGGATGATGCTGGGGTCTTACATAGACTTCGGTTCTCGATGCTGTATGTGTAACGGATTGTTGTCTGAGATATCGCATGCGGAGGTGAAAGGAAAAATCCCATTTAACATTTTCAACTGGCATACACAATTTTTCGAATGTAAAGAATGTAATAAACTCTTTTGGGAAGGTAGTCATTATTTAAGTCTTAGAGCTTTGTCAAAAAGGATAGACAGCCGTATCAAGGAGCGACTAGAAAAAAATAATTCTAATGCCACTGATAGTATTAATCAGTCCATCGTAAAAAAGCCCTAAGCAGTCCAGTTAATTAATTACAAAGACGGTTGAAGAGAATCGATTGATTTCTTGTTATCTGCTAGTTTCGATCGTACAGAACACGCTGGTGAAAGATGTTGTAGTTTCTCTTAATCTATCATACTTTTGTCATTATCATCATCATGACTTTGTCATTGTTGCACACCTTCATCAGGCTATAATGAGTATGGGCCTTACGATAATACTAAGACTTTCCTCATATTTACGCCAACGATGAGGAGCTACTTCTTGGCCTTTTCGTTCACAGCCCATCGTTCATAAATCTTTATCAATTCATCTACATCTTCGCCGCTTTCCGAATACGTAATAATCACGGCAAATTTACCTTTGCCATCATGTCCCCTTGCAAAATAGCCCCAGAACGTGTCCGGAAGTCTCGCAAAGTTAAGTTTGTTTTTGCTGAGGCCAATCAAATTACTCGATATCGCATCAATAACCCGAATGGCATCGTCAGCTTCTAACATAAGAGACTCGATCATCAGTACTACTTATAAAATCTTAGGACCTGTTATAATGTCAAATATAGGTATAAATCTGAAGTTTGTAAGGTTTAGAAGGGTTCGATAAACCCAAGCAAGAGCGGTAGGTGAAGCAGTATGAGTGACGTTGGGTTTTTTTGGATCAGGAGACTAATTCATTTATTGTAAGTGTCCTGCCACAGTACCTACATTTCATTATTATCTTGTGTTTGTCTATGATATCGATAGTAGCTCTGATATCCTCTTCACTATTAGTGACGCAATTTAGATTTGGACAGCTAAAAATTCCCACAATGGAATCGGGGAGCTGTATCTTTCGCTTTTCTACCAATTTGTATTCTCTTATTATATTTATGGTCGCATGTGGTGCAATTAACGCTAGCTTATTAGTCTCATTCTTCTCCAAAAATCTATTTTCTACCTTGATAATATCTTTCTTCTCGTGTTTGCTACTCGGAACATTTAAAGCGACAGTGATGACGTTGCCTTCTTTACCTGTTATATTGAGCGTGCGCAAAACGAGCATAGCACGACCAGACTCAATATGATCAATTACCGTTCCATCCCTAATTCGTCGAACAAGAAGCTGACTACTATCAGACATAGTCTATGTTCACTAGTATTACTATCTCTAGGTAGTAATAAGCATAATGAAATTTGTTCTCTTAATAGGTCCACTTGATAATGTAAAGAAAAGGCACAACAAACGTCGACCATTAGGATGCTGACGAGCTACACGAAAACAATGCCCCAATGATGCCATGTATGGTGTATATCGATTGTAATGGACTTATCATGATGACAACCACGTTCGAGTCCTCACTCAATATTTATGAGTGATTGCATATTATGAAACATCGGCTTTAGTTCCGAGGCCGGTCCATGTATATCTATTCTTGTGGTACCCTGGATAGAAATCTTTGATATTTTAAACATTAGCCCTTTTTCTGAATATTCCAGTCCGTGGAGCCGATCGAGTCTCTCGCTTACAATATCGTCTGACTTAAGAATATGGCCCCTCTGTGCGAATAAAATTATCCTTCTGTCCGTTATCAAGACGTGGTATTTTTTATCCCCATACCGAACAGAGGATTTGCTATGAAATTTCACGTTCTCCAAAGGGAGTAAAAAATCCTGAAGCGGCATGGAAAGGTACACTCTGAATATTTGACAAAATATATATCGAAAAGAGTTGAAGCAATTTATCAAAATTGCCAATAAATTTAATCCTAACCAGTAGGCAAAAATGCTTTTAAAAATCATATATTGGGTAGAATTTTCGTTCTTGAAAATGCTAATGAGGCACGCTGTCCCAAAGATTAGGTAAACTATTTTGCCATACTTTACTTGAATGTTTTGGCATCTACCGCAAGCTTTTATTATGATTTGCAATTTAATAACATCTTGACTCAGCAAGAACATATTCTGGGGGGCAAAAAAAGAAGGTATGAGGATTTGAAAGAGCTACCTGAAAATCGTCCTGCTATGTTGCTATCGGCGATCTATTTAGGTGAAGAGCAAAAAGTTTACTTGAAATTTTATGATCTTCATGAGCATTCTATCTGCTTTTGGCGTGACAGAACAAATCACAAACCGTACTGCTATACAAAAATGCAATATATCGATACGGTCAAAAAAATTATCGAGACAGAACAAAAATTCACTCTGGAACAGACAAAGAAAACGGAGTTGATTACCGATAAGGAGATTGATATCCTTAAAATAATTGCTCCTGATCCTCTTTCAATTGGCGGTACTGATAATAGTATTAGAGAAAAAGTCACCGCATGGGAAGCTGATATAAAATATCATGAAAATTATCTTTATGATACAGGGTTAATTCCAGGTGCATATTATTTTAGAAAAGGAGAAGAAATTAGCAATTTCGAACACCAAATTTCAGACAAGGTTCAACTTGAACTCAAGAACCTATTGTGGGATAAAATTAAAGAGGAAGCAGGAGGAATCGGGAATCAACAATATCAACAGTACATTACGAGCTGGGCCAACCTCCTCAACCAACCTATTCCTGACTTAAGAAGACTTTCTGTTGATATCGAAGTCGAATCAGAAGAGGGTAGAATGCCTACGCCCCGTGATCATGATAGAACTGTTATTGCTGTGGGATTCGCAGCAAATAATGGATTCCGAAAGGTACTCGTGTTAGACCAAAAGAAATCTCAGTATAGTATCCCGTTCATTCCGGAAGCAGAGGTCTGCAACACAGAAAAGGAGATATTACAAAAAGCATTTAAAATTATCGATTCATACCCGATTATACTCACCTACAATGGTGACGATTTTGATCTACCATATCTATATGCCAGATCACAAGATCCGAGGATTGATCCAATTACAAAACTGGTCATCCCTAAGGATGAAGTACCGATCATAGTGAAGAGGGAGACATTTGTGAAACGAGGGACTCTAGCAGAACCAGTTCAAACAAGACATGGCTTGCATATCGATTTATTCAGAACTTTTCAGAACAGATCCGTACAACTATATGCTTTTAGTCACAAATACTCAGAATACACATTAAATGCGATTTGTGAAGCCCTCCTTAATGACAGCAAAATCGAATTTGAAGGTGATATAATTGATCTTCCAATCCAGAAATTAGCGGAATATTGCCTCAAAGACGCTGATCTAACCCTTCGCTTGACCACTTTCAACGACAACTTGTTGTTGAAACTTTTAGTGGTTATCTGTAGAATTGGCAGGTTACCTCTAGATGATATTTCCCGTTTCGGCGTTAACCAATGGATAAGAGGAATATTATATTATGAACACCGCA
>Ga0207416_1003277_pt1 | contig 15812 bp, 12 predicted proteins | sample PaiPotPPM11metaG_FD_184107 | JGI IMG/M metagenome (GOLD analysis project Ga0207416, IMG submission 184107) | Iron sulfur acid spring bacterial and archeal communities from Banff, Canada, to study Microbial Dark Matter (Phase II) - Paint Pots PPM... ...
TACAGGCCGTGCCCAGCACGGCCTGTACGGTCGCCTGGCCGGGCTGCGGCGTCACCGGGTTGTTGTTAATCGGGCCGCCCTTGGCGCCGTTGCCGCAGGTGTTCTCCGGGTCATACTGGCAGTAGTTGCGCTCGATGAACGTCTTCAGCTTGTCGATGTCCGCCGACCCGTTGATGCTGAAGTCGTGGCCCACGGCGCCGGGCTGGTTGCAGGAGCTGCCCCAGGCCGTGATCCGCTGCCACGAGGTGACCGTCACCTCGCAGGGCATGTCCGGCCGCGGCGCCATCAACAGGTGCGGGCCGACGCCCACGTTGGTCTTGTCCACTTCCTGGCGATAGACATCCTTCAGTTTGGCGACCACGTCCGCCGGCGCGTCCTTGTTGTACAGGATTTCGACGCCCGCGTGCTCCATGAAGTGCGGCAGGAACTCTGTGGCCAGCGGGTCCTTGTAGATCTGCGGCTGCGGCACGGTGGGAAAGTGCGGGCCGGACGCGGGCGGATCGGTGGAGTAGGCGACGTGGAAATCGCCCGGGTTCACGTGCGCGTTGCCCTGCGAGGCAACCTTTGCACCCGGCAGCGGCGTGCGCAGGCCGAGCGGATCGAGCACGATGAACAGCGCCACGATCGCGAGAACTACCACGCCGGCGACGCCGAACGGCAGCCAGGAGGGCAGCCGCCGGCGCGGCGCAACCGGCGCCGGTACAGACGACCCGCGAGCAGTCGCGGCCGGACGCCGGCCGAGCGAGGGCAGCCCTGAACGGCTGCCCTGCTGCCGGGCGCGGTTGCGCTGCTCCAGCCGCTTCTGATCCTTTGCGTTCTGGCGTTGCTGCTGTCGGTTCATCGCGTCCTCAGGCCTCGCGCAAGGAAACCCGGGCCATGCGCTCCCTCATTGTAGGAGATCAATTCTCTTACACAGAAACGTGAATCCTGTTACGGCGCCGCCGCTAACCAGGCGAGGCCGAAGGCGAGGCTGCCGGCGATCAGCAGCCCCCACGCACGCCGCAACGCCGCCGCGTCACCGCGGCGCGCGACGCCGATCGCCCCTCCCAGCGCCAGCAGCGCCGCGGCGGCGCCGCCGGCAACGATGCCCGTCCGGTAGTCCGCGAGCGGCGCCAGAATCAGCCCGGCCACCAGCGCCAGCGCCAGCGCCAGCCGCGAGCCGAGCACAGCGCCGCGCTCGCCGAGCCGGTGCGCGAGGCCGTGTACGCCGGCCGCCGTGTCGCTCGCCACGTCCGGCGCCGTGTTGCCGAGATAGAGCGAAACGCCCAGCAACGCCCCCAGCGGATACTCCCACAGCAGCGGCGGCGAGAAGCGACCGAGCGAGGTCCAGACCCAGAGCGGCAGCAGCGGCAAGGCGGCGACATAGGCGACCACACTCCAGGGCGTGCGCTTGAGGCCGAGATCGTAGGCGAGGCCGCAGGCCAGTCCTGCCATCGCCAGCGCCCAGCCGCCGGCGCCGAGCGTCAGCGCGAGGAGACAGCCGCTTGCGACGGCGCCGGCCGCGATGATCCAGGCCGCCGTTCGGTTCAGCGCACCCGCCACGATCGGTTTCCACGGCTTGGACCGGCGGTCGAGTTCCACATCGACCGCGTCGTTGGCCGCACCGATCGCGCACTGCACGCAGAACATCACCACCAGCAGGCGTGCGAGCCGCCCGCCATCCGGCGCGCCGCGCACGGCAACCACCGCGAACAGCGCCGTTGCCAGCACGTTGGCGAGCGTGGGGAACGGATGGATCACGCGCGCGACGCCGATTGCGCGGTCGAAGCCATACCGTCGGGACATTGCTACGCGTTGCTCCGGCATGGCCTACCCCTCCCTCGCCTGAAGGCTCGGATTTGCTTTGGATGTCTCCGACGGTTGCGCTGCGCTCTGGCCCGCAGGCGAGGGGTTATCTGAGGACCATCGGTCCTCCTCGAACCAACCCTTCCGTCATGACACATGAGGGGAAGGGAGACGCGGCGCAAGCCGCGGCGGGGTTAGGCCGCCAGGGCAAACGCATCGCAATGGCGTGGAGCCCGCGGCGGAGACAGGACTCCTCCCAGCCGGCCGTGCGGCGGCGGGCGTTGCGGCGCAGCCGGCGCACGACGGCGGTCTGGGCCGCGACGCCCTGGCCGATACGGCGCCGATCCTCGCCGCAGGTCATCGCGAGCCCCCACGGCCCCGGCGGCGCGATCCGCCCGTGTGCGCTGGCTGCCGCGCCGCCGTGCGGCTGCGAGCATAGCGCGGGCCGGCACGCCCGGCCGGGCATGGGCGGCCGGCAGCCCGGCCCGCGCGTCAGCGGCGCTGATCAGCCGGGCCCGCCGCGGCGCCCGGCGGCCATGCCCCGGGGCGCCGGGCCCGCGGCAGGCAGCGTGCCCGGCGTGCCCGTGTGCGCCAGGCCAGCGGCCCCTGCCTGCTCCACGCGCGGGCGGGCGGGCGCTGGCCGCCCAGCACAGCGCTGGGGCGGAGCGGTCGTCGGACGGCGTGTGGGGCGTCGGGCACACGCGGCCGCGCCAGGCCAGCCTGAGGTGCTCGGCGATCGTGGCCGGCGCCAGCGGCACGTCGATGATCGGGCGCCGGCCGACCACTTCTCCGCCGGACAGCGCGGCACCGCAGTCCGGGCAGCAGCCAACAGCATGCGTCACGCGGACCGGGGGCACCTCCCGCGGCCGGGCGCGGTGATGCGCCCGCCGTGTGCGGGCTGGACGGGGACCAACGGGCCTGGGAAGATTGGCCTTGAGCGCCGGCGCTGGCGGCCGCTGCTCCAGCGCCGGCAGCCGCTCGGCGAGCGTGGCCACCTGCTCGCGCCGCGGGGCGTTCGCCCCGCGCACCGCTGCCAGCTCTGCCCGGCGCCCGGCGTTCTCGGCCAGCAGTTCGTCGCGCGTTCGGGACGGCTCAACCATGCGCCGCACTGTACCATACCGTCCGCTCAGTCTGAACTGTTACGAGTGATCCGCATGGCGTCGGCCGCGCGGGGCACCTAACCCCGCCGCGGCTTGCGCCGCGTCTCCCTTCCCCACAGGGGAAGGGTGGGGTTCGAGGACATACGAGCGGATGGGAGCCCATCTCTCCGCGCGTCCCACAAGGGCACCGCGGCCCCGCCGCCGTCCGGCGCCGCAGGGAGCGCTCCAAAAGTCCCTTTCCCGATGCGGGAAGGGACAGATCTGGCGCAAGCCAGATCAGGGTTAGGTGCCTCGCACGGGCGCAGCAGTCTGGTCCGTTCGCGGCAAGCGCCGTCGTTCCAACCGGAACGCGGTGGCCATGCCGCAGCGCAATGATAGTTGAAAAAATCAATCGACAAACCATACAATGGCGGCCGGAGCACCAGCGCCTTGAGCGAACGGAGGCGGGCGATGCCCATCGAATTCATCGGCATGATCGGGACGCGGCCGGCGTCCGAAACCGAGGGCGCGGCTGTCTCCATCATCGGCGGTACGGTCGACCGCGACTTTGTGCGCGACTTCTCCCGCGCCCATGAGGACGGCGGCTTCGACCGCGTGCTCGTCGGCTACGGCTCGACCGGGCCGGACACCTGGAGCGTCACCTCGTACGCTTCCGCCGTGACCGACCGGCTCGGCTTCCTGCTGGCGCATCGCCCTGGTTTTGTCATGCCGACGCTGGCGGCACGCAAGGCGGCCACGCTCGACCAGTTCAGCGGCGGCCGCCTCGCCCTGCATTTCATCTCCGGCGGCAGCGACGCCGAGCAGCGCCGCGACGGCGACTTCCTCGACCACGACGCCCGCTACCGCCGCACCGACGAGTATCTGGAGGTGATGCGCCGCGTCTGGACTTCAGACCAGCCGTTCGATCACCAGGGCGAGTTCTACCACTTCGAACGCGCCTTCTCGGAGGTGAAGCCGCTGCAGCAGCCGCACGTGCCGGTCTACTTCGGCGGCGCCTCGGGCGCGGCGCTCGAAGTCGGCGCGAAGCACGCCGATTGCTACATGTTCTGGGGCGAGCCGCTGGCCGATGTGCGCGAGCGCCTGGCCGAGGTCAACGCGGCAGCGGCGAAGTACGGCCGCCAGCCGCGTTACAGCGTCTCCCTGCGCCCGATTCTCGGCGCAACCGAGGCAAAGGCCTGGGATCGGGCCTACTCAATTCTGGAGCGCATCAAAACGGTGCGCGCCGGGCACGGCATCAACGGCGTCAGCGCCCGGCCGCAGTCGGTCGGCTCGCAGCGGCTGCTCGACGCGGCGGCGCGGGGCGAGATCATGGATAAGCGCCTGTTCACGCCGATCGCGGCGGCGACGGGTGCGGCGGGCAACACGACGGCGCTGGTCGGCACACCGGAGCAAGTGGCCGAATCGCTGCTGGCCTACTACGATCTCGGCGTCGGCACGATTCTGATCCGCGGCTTCAATCCGCTGCCCGACGCGATCGAGTACGGCCGCGACCTGCTGCCGCTCGTGCGAGCAGAGGTCGCCCGCCGCGAACGGCGGGCAGCCGCCGTCTAGCTCCCACGTCAGACCGCATAGGGCAGCGGCAGATCCAGACCGCAGCGTTCGGCCAGCAGGTACATGTCGTGGCGGTCGTCGCCGTCCGGCTCGTACCCGAGGTGGCACAGCAGTTGCGTCTCGGCGCTCAGGCAGCGTACTGGCTGGCCGCCGATGCATCCCCTGCCGCGAAAGCCCTCCGGCGGGTAACGGAACGTCGAGCCATCCGGCTGGGGCTGCAGGCCGCCGCCCTCGGCATCGAACGTCACCGTGTGGATGTCGATTGCGCGGCCGCCAGTGGCGCGCAGCACGTAGCGGACCGGCAGCTCGTCCTCGGCAAGCAGGTATCCCAGCGGAGCGAGCGCAGCGATCGTCGCATCGCGGTCCGCAAGGGCGCCGACCAAGTCAAGATCAGCGTGCGGCCGCGTCTGCGCGCCAAGCACGGCGTCCACGGCCCAGCCGCCGTCAACCCAACACGAACCGCCTCGGCCGCGGGCATGCACGCAGGAGGGGAATCGTCGGCTTGCACCATGTCCAGATCGTGGAAGCGCAGCGGCTAATGCGCCGGGTAGCTGGGGTCAGGGGTGTCCGTGTCGATGATCGCTTGCAGGCGCTCGCGCACCTGGCCACGATCGGCGCCCGTCTTCTCGGCGATCAGGCTGGCCAAACGCTCAAGGTCGCCCTCGGCGGACTTGACATCCTCGTCCGAGACGCCGGGAAAAGCCGTGCGAATATCTTCAAGGCTGGTTTCGACGCGCGCCGCGGTGGAAAGCTCCTCCGGCGTCGTGTCGTGCTGCGTCTGCGCCACCGACATCTGCTGCTCGGGCGCAGGAGCGCCGCGGTCGCCGAAGTCGCCGTAGTCGGCCGAGTCGATCTCGTCGTCGTCGTAGCCGGAGCCGCCGCGCCGCTTGCGCAGCACGAATGCCGCAATGCCGCCGAGGAGCGCCCCGCCGATCAGGAGCTTCTTGAACATGGCCGCCGGTCCCTTCTTCGCCACGGTCCACTCCCGGCGAGCGCGGCGTACGGTGTTACGGCGATCATACGACAATCGCAGAAAAGCCGATGACCGAGGAACCTTGCGGCCCCTCGGTCATCTTGTGTCAGGTGCTCCACGGGACATACCCGGGATCTTGCGATCCCTCATTGCCTTGCGGCCTGAGCAGGCCCGGCCTCGATGAGTGCCCGCCTCTCCGCCGGTTTCGCTCGTCGGAGTCATCCTGACTTGCGTATGATCTCAAGCCGGCGCGGCGTTGTCAAGCATCGTTCCGTAAAGAAACTGAATCACACCGCCCTTCCGGCCGTGTGCGGTTTTACTCGCTCGGGCGCGGCATGGACGATACGCTGATCGCAATCGCAGATGCAGGTAGACGCGGTGATCTACGACGCGATCGTAGTGGGGGCCGGGCCGGCGGGCAGCACGGCCGCGCGCGAGATCGCCGCGCGCGGCGGCTCCGTGTTGCTGCTGGAGCGCGCCGCCTTCCCGCGCGACAAGCCCTGCGGCGGCGGCGTCACACCCCGCGCGGCGAAGCTGCTGCCCTTCGATCTCGCGCCCGTGGTGGAACGCACCGTCGACGGCGTCTACTTCAGCCTCAAGCTGCGTCAGGGCTTCGCGCGGCGCTCCTTCGCGCCGGTCACCTTTCTGACGCAGCGCCGTCGGTTGGACGCCTTACTGGTGCAACAGGCCGAGCTGGCCGGCGCGATCTTCCACGATCGGGAAGCGGTGAGCGGCCTCGAACTGCATGACAACGGCGTCACCGTCGTCAGCCGCTGCGGGCGCCAGCACGGGCGTCTGCTGATCGGCGCCGACGGGGCGAACGGTGTGGTGGCGCGGCTCAGCGGGCTCGGCGGACCGCGCGACGTTGCGGTGGCGCTCGAAGGCAACATCGCCTGTGAAGACGGCCTGCCGCGGCGCTGGCGGAGCGCGATCGGCATGGACCTCGGCGGCATCCCCGGCGGCTACGGCTGGCTGTTTCCCAAAGGCGACCACCTCAACGTCGGCGTCGGCGGCTGGCAGTATCTGGCCGGCAGCCTGCGCGGCCGGCTGCGCGATCTCTGCGCCTTTTATGGTCTAGCAGAGGAACGGCTGTACGGTCTGCGCGGCTACCAGCTACCGGTGCGGCGGCCCGGATCGCCGCTGGCACGCGGCCGCGTGGCGCTGGCAGGAGACGCGGCCGGGCTGCTCGATCCGCTTTCGGGCGAAGGGATCTACGCCGCGATCTTCAGCGGCCGGGCCGCGGCTGGCCATGCGGCCGCGTTGCTTGGAGGACGCGCCGTCTCGCTCGACGGCTATGCCGCGACGGTCGATCGCGAGCTGACGCCGGACCTGATCGCCTCACGCCGCTTCCAGGATCTGTTCTACCTTGTGCCCGGCGTCTATCTGGCGCTGCTGCGTCGCAGCAACCGCATCTGGGAGCTGCTGGCCAGCCTGATCCGCGGCGAGCAGAGCTACGTCGGCTTCAAGCGCCGGCTGGGACCGCTCGGCTGGGCGGTGGACGCGGGCTCGCTGGCGGTGCGCACGACGCCGCTGCGCAGGCGGGCGGGTCTGCCGCCTCGCACATGATCTGAGCGGCGGGCCGGCCATGCTGCGCTCAGGCGGAGCGGCGACGCCCGAATGCCGCGAACAGCAGCGTGCCGGCGACGGCGACGGCCGCGATGGTGCATGCGGCCAACATCGGCGGGCACGCCTGGCGAAGTAAGCCGCCACTGAGATGCGAGTAAGGCGTGCGTCAAGCGACGCCTCCCGCCGGCTGCGAAGCTGGTGTCAGCGAAGGGCGGAGGCCCTTACACAGCAGCCCAGGAGGTGCCTCTATGCGAAACGTTATTGTCGGACGCCGCTTGTTGCGTGGGACGCTCGCACTCGCCGGGCTGGGCGCCGCGCTCTCGATCTTCGTCGCCTGCGGCGGCTCGAATGCCCGGCCAGCGACGACACCGGTCGTCAAGGCGCCCGCCGCCGCCTCCGGCAAGACCGCGAACGGCGTGAACCCGAACCTGCCCGGCCTTACGCCGGACAAGCTGCAGGCCGGCATCAGCAAGGCGCAGCAGGCGCGGCTCTCGGCGCAGAAGGGGCAAACGGCGCAAAGCACCGATGACAGCCAGGGCGTACAGAGCGTCCGGGCCAGCGACAGTGAAATACTCGGGGTCTGGCACAGCATCACGGGCAATTTGCTCAACGGTGACGTGTCGTCCGATCTCGGCGTGACAGTGACGTTTAAGGCTGACGGCACCTGGACCGTGCAGGACTCGTCGGGCACATTCGTCGGCACGTATCACGCGTTGGGCGGCCACGAGTACGCGATGAACGATGCCCAGGGTTCTGGTCAGGCCGGAATCTACGTGGCCGGCAACTATCTCTTCGTCGCGAACAACGACGGGGTGGTCATTTACCAGCGGTAGCCTGGACCTCCAGCACCGCGACACGCGACGCCGGCGGACCCGCATCAGGTCCGCCGGCGTCGATCTCTGCCGAGCGTCCGCATGCCAGATGCCAGCTCCCACGGCGGAGGCGGCTGCGCTGCGGGCGCGTACATCGCCCTGGCGTCCGGGGTGTCGGGAGGCTGTGCTATCATCGCCTCTTGAAGCCGAACGGGCACTCGCGCTCGGCGCGGCGGTGTCCGTTCCACCGCAGCATCGGGAGGAACCCTTTGCCACCAGCGGCGCCGCCGCGCGGTCATCGTCGACGCGACCGCTTGCTCTTCCTGGTTCTTGCCGCCGTCCTCGGCATTTTCGGGCTATCCCACCGCGCGGCCAGCGCCCAATCCAGCCCGTCGGGCCGGGTCAGCTTCCTGCACCTGTCCGCCGATGCGCCGGCGCTGGACGTCTATGTCGACGGCGGCCGCGCCATCTCCGGCCTCGCCTTCGGCGAGACATCGGAGTATCTGGGGCTCGCGCCCGGCGGCCACCACGTCCAGGTCACGGCGTCCGGGCGGCTCGACCAGTTGCTGAGCGACACCGCGACGGTCGCGGCCGGCAGCAGCTACACCTGGGTCATCTCCGGCCTCGTCTCGCCCGCGGACGTCGGTATTGCGCTGACCCCGGACCTGCAGATCGGCCAACACGTGCAGCTCAGCGACAACGCCGGCGTCTCGACCGATGGGCTGCCGCGGCTGCGCATCGTCAACGCCTCGCCCGGCTCCGGCAGCTTCGACGTGCGCACCGAGGACCCCGGCGGCATGACGCTTGCCGGCGCGCTAAGCTACGGCAGTGCGAGCGCCTACACGGCGCTGCAGCCCGGCATGTACACGGTGAACGTCTATCCAGCGGGCGGGCAGTCGCCGATTGCCTCGATCGGCGCGCTGACAGTCCAAGCACAGAACGCCTACACGCTGGTGCTGGGCGGGCTGCTGCCGTCCGTGATCGCCTCGAACCCGCCGAACCAGGTGCAGGCCTTCACGTCGGTACGCCTCACCGACCAGAACTCCCTGCGATCGGCGCCGCTGACGCGCGGCTGCAACCAGGTGATTTTCAACCTGCCGGTGGGCACGCCGATTATCAACGTGCTGCCGCGTATGGACGATCCGTCGCTGGTGACCTCGATCTGGCGCTTCGACAACAGTCTCAAGACACTGCGCGCCGGCTATTTCAGCGATCCCGGGGCGCCCGTCGATTACAGCAGCACGATCGGCGCGCCGGAGGCCTCGTTCATCTGCGTCAGCGGCAACACGAGCTGGAACCCGGCGTCGTAAGCCGCTCCCACCTGCGCCCGCTCGCTACGCCACGCGCTCGTCCGGCAGATGCAGCGGCTGCGCCGGCAGGCGCGTCACGTTTGCGCGCTCCAGCTCCGCGGCCACGGCGGGCAGTGTCTCGGCCAGCGCCCGCGGCCGGCCGACGTGATAGCCCTGCGCATAGTCCACGCCGAAGTCGCGCAGCAACGCGAGGGTTTCCTCGTCGCCGACGAACTCGGCGATCGTGCGCTTGCCCAGGCCGCGGGCGACCTCGACCATCGCCTTGACCAGATGCTGGTCGGCCGTGTCGTGCGGCAGGTTGCGGACGAAGCTGCCATCCAGCTTGATCAGGTCGACGGGCAGATGCTTGAGGTAGTAGAACGAGGAGAAGCCGGCGCCGAAGTCGTCGACAGCGAAGCTGCAGCCCAGCTCCTGCAACGAGAGCACAAACTCGCGCGCCCGCTGCAGGTCTGCTATCGCCGCGCTCTCCGTCACTTCGAACAGCAGGTGCCGGGGATCGGCGCCTGAACGCTGGATGACGGTTCGAATCTCCACCAGCAGCTCCGCATCGCTGAACGCCTTGCCCGAGAGGTTGACGGCCAACTGCAGTGGCTGGCCCGCGGCTTCGGCGGCGGCCAGCATCGCCACCGCCCGGCACACGACCCAGCGATCGATCGCGCGGATCAGGCCGGAGCGCTCGGCGATGTGCAGGAAGGCGCCGGGGGCGATGATCTCGCCGTCGACGCCGCGCATGCGCAGCAACGCTTCGAAGCGCGGCGCCGCGTCGCGGCCGGTCCGCAGCGGCAGGATCGGCTGCAGGTAGAGCAGCAGCGCGTCGCCGTCCAGCGCGGAGCGGATCCGCTCCTCCCAGGTGCGCGTATCGGCCAGCTCGCGCCGCGTTCGCGCATCCGGCGGCTCCAGGCTGACGCCGTCGCGCCCGTGCTCCTTCACCCGGTACATCGCCAGATCGGCGTGAATCAGCAGCTCATCGCGGTCGGCGCTGTGCTCCGGGAAGAGGGCGCCGCCGATGCTGGCGGTGATGCGCACGGGCTGACCGCGGGCAGCGAAGCGGGCGTGCCGCAGTTCATCGACGAGCCGTTCCGCCACGCACAGGGCACCCGCCGCGTCGCTGTCGGGCAGGAGGGCCGCGAACTCATCGCCGCCGAGGCGCGCCAGCACATCCCCAGGCCGCAGCGCCCCGGCGAGCAGCGAGCCGACCTCACAGAGCAGCTCGTCGCCGGCGCGGTGGCCGAGGCTGTCGTTGACCGCTTTGAAGCCGTCCAGATCGCAGAGCAACACCGCACCGCCGGAGTTGGTCCGACCGGCGTGATCGAGGGCGCGGTCCAGCTCCTCGCCGAAGCGGCGGCGGTTGATCAGGCCGGTTAGCGCATCGTGATCCGCCAGGAAGGCGACGCGCGCGGCGATGCGGCGGGCCTGCGTCTGATCGCGGAAGACGACCACGGCGCCATGAATGCGGCCGGCGCCGTCGCGGATCGGCGCGGCGCTGTCGGCGATGCTGCGTTCGCTGCCGTCGCGCGCAATCAGTGCCGTATGACTGGCCAGCTCTACGATCTCGCCGCTGTCGAGCGCCTTCGCTGCCGGATCGGCGGCGCACCCGCGTGTCTCCTCGCTGATGATCTGGAAGACCGCGGCGAACGGCCGCCCGGCGGCATCCGCCTGGCTCCAGCCCGTCAGCGCCTCGGCAACGGGGTTCAGCCGCGTGATGCGCGCCTGTTCGTCGGTGACGATCACGCCGTCGCCGATGCTGTCCAGGGTGACGGAGAGACGCTCGTGCTGCGCCTCCAGCTCCGAGCGCGCGGCAAGCGTCTGCGCCAGCGTTTCCGTCAGGCGGCTGCTGAACTGCCAGAGCAGGAACAGCGCCATCGCCAGCACCATACCCAGCGAGAGGATGCGCAGGATGCTCGCCAGCCAGGCGGCGGGCTCCGGTACCAGGCGCACGTACTCGCCGAGCAGCATCACGGCCATGGCCTGTGCGATGCAGAAGGCGATCAGCCGGCCGAGGCCGCGCCGACCGAGATAGGGCAACGCCACGACGACGGCCAGCATCGGCGCGCTGCCGAGTGCCGGCAGCATCGCCGGCTCGAACAGCGCCACCAGCAAGTCGCCGGCCAGCAAACCCGCGCAGATCATCACGACGGCCCGCTCGGCATCGCCGGCGCGGACGCGGCGCTGTGCCCAGGCAAGCGCCAGACCGTAGCCGGCGAGCACGGCCGCCGTGCCGCCCGTGGCCGGATCGCGCAGCAGCAGCCCCAGGACGGTGGCCATCAGCGAAAAGCCGAAGATGGCCGGCGTGCACCAGGCGAGGAACTGGCGCAGACGCGCGAGCTGCGTGGCGCGCTCGGCTGCCTGCGCCGCTCCAGCCGGCGCGCTGCGTGATTGCAGCTGTGTTTGCGGCGCGATCGAGCTACCTCACCCATGCCGGTGCGCAAGGGCGGCCCCGGCTGTTGATCCAAGTGTCGAACGCACAGGGAATGGCTGCAGCAGACAGGGGCCGGTCGTTACCGAGCAGTCACGATTGCGGCCGCGTGAGCTTTTCGACGGATAGGGCGCGCCGCAAGCGGCGCTCTGCGCCCACCGAGTCACGCATCGGCGAGGCGGCTGCTTGACCCTCCAGTTGCTGGAAGCTGTACGCTCGCGCCATGGGTGACATGAGCGAGCACCTCACGATCGGCGCCGTCGCCCGGCACACCGGCCTGCCCGTGCGCACGATTCGTTTCTACGAGAGCGAGGGCATCGTGCCACACCCGGCGCGCACGGCCGCCGGCTACCGCCTGTATTCGCAACCGGACCTGCGCTGCCTGCGGCTGGCGGCGCAGGCGCGGGCGCTCGGCCTGCCGCTGCCCGAGGTGAGAAAACTGGTCGGCATGGCGTTCAGTTCGGAATGCGCAGCGTACATGGACGAGCTGCAGGAGCGCGTCGTCGCCCAGCGCGAGCGGGCCGAGCGCCAGATCCGCGAGGTGCAGGCGCTGTGTGCGAATCTGGACGAGCTTGAGCGCCACATTCAGCACCTGCGCAGCGGGGCGGCGCCGGGCCGCCGGGTTGCGGAGTGCGGCTGCTGCCCGCTGATCGACGAAGGAGCGACGAGATGCACGAGTTGAATGAGCAAGACGTACTGGACGTGCTGGTTTGCGACTTCCAGGCGCGTCCGCGCGGCGCCGCGAGCGTGTTCGACGTGGCGCCCGCGGTGCGCGGTGTGCGCCGCGAGGCGGGTGCGCTGCTGATCGACTTCGCGCCGGACGCGGCGTCCGCCGTTGCCGAATACGTGGATGCCGAGCGGCAGTGCTGCCGCCAGATCGGCTGGGAACTGAGCACGGAGCCCGCGCCGCTTCTGCGCATCGCCGGCACGTCGGCCCAGCTCGATGTACTGGAGGAGTTGTTCACGGCGGAGCGGCCCTCATAACCCCCCGTCCCCCTTCTCTCCCATACACCGGCATCTGGAGATCTGCCGCGTGCAACGAGCGCATGGGAGAGAAGGGGGCGATCGTGGGGAGGAAACGCGGAAGGGCGCCGGGCTGCCGCGCACTGAGGTGCTTCCGTCGCCCTGCGCCCTCTATTCCCTATCCCCTACACCCTTTTCCCTAACGTGACCGTGCCGGTCATGCCGTCCACCGTGACCATCTGGCCGGTCTTGATCAGCTGCGTGGCGCCCTTGACGGCGACGACGGCGGGAATGCCGAACTCGCGCGCCACGGTGGCCGCGTGCGAGAGGATGCCACCCGTCTCCACGACCACGGCCGCGGCGGGTACAAACAGCGGCGTCCAGGGCGCGTCGGTGTAGGGCGCGACCAGCACTTCGCCCGGCTCAAGCTCGACCTCTTCGGCCGACTCGGCGGAGAGCACCACGCGCGCCGGGCCGCTGGCCGTGCCCGCCGAAACCGGCATGCCCTGCAACGTCGTGGCGCCGGTCTGCACCGCCGCCTTCGCCGTGGCCTGCACGGGCAGGGCGAAGACTTCGGGCAGCTCCAGCCCGTCCAGCCGCTGCGATTCCTTGCGCCGGCGGGCCGGGGCGGCGCGCAGCGTCATCGCATCACCGCCGCCGGCCGCCTCCTCAACCTCGCTCACCAGCAACCAGAAGATGTCGTCGCGCTGCTCAATCAGGCCGCGCTCGACGAAGCGGCGGCCCAGCTCCAGCGTCGGCTTGCGCAGCAGCCGGTCGCAGCGCACCCAGTTCGCCTTGGAAGATTCGCGCATACGGGTGAATGTCTGCGCCTCGCCCAGCAGCGCGCGATAGGCGGCGCGGTGCTGGCGCGGAATCGCGGGCGCGATCTGCGCCTCGATCGCCTCGCGGCCACGCGCCGCCCGCTCTTCCAGTTGGTACGGATTCTTGTCCTTCGCCGCCTCGACGTAGGTCTTGATGAAGCTGATCGCATACGCCGGCTCCTCTTCCCAGTCGGCAAACGAGGGATCGAGCTCGCCCTGGCCGCGGAAGCCGTAGAGTGCGATGAACGCTTCGAAGGCCGCGGCGAAGGCCCTCCAGTCGGCGCCCTGCGGCTCGCGCAGCCGTTCGGCGATCGTATGCGGCGCCAGGGCGCGCACCTCCTCGGCCAGCTTCTTGCGCCGCTTCACGATCTGCGCCACGTCCCAGGCGCCTTTGGCCGGCTTCGCGCTCTCCACGTCGCGCAGGGCGCTGGTGAGGGCGATGATCAGCGCCGGGTCGTGGCCGGGCAGCGCCGCGTCCAGCAGCTCCATCAGCCGGTCGGTGTAGTCGCCGGCGGAGAGCGAGACGAAGAGATGATGGCCCAATAGCTCGCTGGCCGTCTTCGCGCGGCGTTCGAGATAGCGCCAGATCGCGCGTTCGGACATGCGCGTGTAGTCGCGGGCGCGGTCGGCGGCGCGCAGCCGCTCGACCCTGGCGCGGTCGCGCTCAACGATGCGGGGCAGCATGCCGCGCAACTGGCGCATGGCGCGGTCGTTCTGCTTCGCCCGCTCCGCGTCGACCGAGGCTTTGGCGCTGATGTCCTGGCCGTTGGTGGAGCTGATAAATTGCTTCATCAGGCCGGACTCGCGGCCCACCTGCCACGAGCCGATGGCGGCGTTGAACCAGGCGATGTTCAGCGCCCAGCGGCCGGCGATCACGGCGGCCCAGTTGCCGGTCGGCGCCGGGCAGCAGGGCACCACGTCCAGCACCTTCAGCCGGCTCGCCACCTGCACGGCCGAGTTGTACTCGAAGCGCTGGCCGAAGGTGCTGAACAGCGGCGGCGAGATGCCCGGCACGACCTCCGAGGCGTTGCCGATCGTCCAGAGGTTAAAAGTCGGGTTGGCGTCCGAGTCCCACTCGCCGATGCGCCGGCTCGTCACTGTCGCCGTCACGGCTGCGCCTCCTCGCCGGCGTTCGCGCCGCCCGCCGCGGCGCCGCCCCGGCTTGCGGCGGATTATAGGCTCAGCGCGAAGGGTGGGGCAACGCGGGGCGTGGGCGTGGCCCTCATAACCCCCGTCCCCTGCTCCTTTCAGGGGTAGGTTTCTTGCAGGCTGACGGCGCGGGTGGGCAGGAGCAGGGGCGCCTGATTGAGCAGCGCGGCGAGGAGCCGCGCCCAGCCCAGCCGGAAGCACGCCACCAACCGCAGCCGCGTCGCGCGGCGCGTGCGTCGGGACGCCCCAGCGGCAAGCGGCGGCCGCCGCGGAGGTGCTGCCGCCGCCCACGCTCAAGAGCCAAAGCGTGGCGATCGCCACGCCCAACCAGGGCGGGCGGCGCGGTCGGGGTCGGTCATGCGCGGGCGCTGCCAGCCGAAGCCGCCGCACTTGAGCGCCTTGAAGCCGGCCTCGATCCAGGCCCGTAGTGCGAGCAGTACGCACCAGTCGTCTCCGTCGCCAGATCGGTGAGCAGGAGCCAGCGGTCGGCATGGGCGTCGCCCAGCAGGCCAGCAGCGTGCAGGCGAGCTGATGCCCCGGCGTCTTGAAGGCCACGCCCCGTGCCTGGAAGCGCATTCCCGGCAGCGGGACGAGGTGGGCAAAGGGGACGAAGCCATGCCAGCCCGCCGGCCGGAATTGCCCGCCGACGTTCACGCGCAGGAGTGGATGCCAGTGTAGCCGGGTGATGCGGCGGAACAGCCACGGTGCCCACAGCCCGCGGTCAGCCAGCACGATCACACGGTACGGCCGGGGCACGGCCGGGCGGAGCTGGTGCAGCAGCACCAACCACTCGCGCCGCCAGGCACGCTTCTACGTGGCGGGCAGCACGCGCCAGGCCACGGGGATGGCGCAGCCGCGATAGACTGCACTGACACACAGGACCGTGAAGCGCTGGCCCAACGTGTGGCATCCAGCGCCAGCTCCGTCCCATCCCACGCGAGAGCACCCAGCAGAGCAGGGGGGCGAAGCAGCCGGCGACAGCCAGCTCCTGGCGCCGGGCGCCACGCTTGTCCGCTGCCGCATAGCAGCCCTCGCGCAGGCGTTGCCGCAGCGTGTTGGGCGGCTGGCTCAGGACGGCGCCGAGCACGCCGCTCACCGCCGTCACCGCACACGAGCGCGCCAGTACCATGCCCATACTCCACAGCGCCAGCACCCGCGCTTGCGCCCGGCTCAGGTGCGGTAGCTGCTGGTGAAGTTCGGCGGCCCATTGATACACTTCCGCGTGGCACGCCATCGCGCGCCTCCGCTGGGTTCTCGACATGTCCGACACACGTCAGGATTCTGCGGATCCGCGGGGCGTGCCAGGCTGCCTTCAGCCTTCGATCGAAAACCTATCCCTGTGAGGAGAAGGGGAAGGGGGTTATGA